>JGI24120J20309_1000044_pt1 | contig 100333 bp, 91 predicted proteins | sample SubbioAug_CSW13A_FD_20309 | JGI IMG/M metagenome (IMG submission 20309) | reverse complement strand
CCTGAGCACCCCGCAAGATTAAGGGGGAATCCCCCTTAAAAACCCCCTTGCATAGGATCGTAGCTTCCCTGAATGTTATAATTTCCTATGCAATAAAAAAAGCCCCAAGGGGGCTGAAGGCAAGGGGACTACGGTTCTCTTATCTTTCCTTGTCTTATGTTGGTACGGTGAGGGAACCGGCGGGGAAGATGTAGGTTTGCGGAGTGGTCTTTTTAAGAATGTCGTAGGCTTTTTGTAATGCATCGTCCGCGTTGTTTGCCGGAATCATGCCCAGCTTATGAATCAGGGACGGGTCGAGGTTGGAAACAAGAATGACAGATACGGCCCGGGCTTTGGCCAGTGTGGTTAAAGCAGAATGGCCGTGGATGGCATATGTTTGCTGCAGCGCTTGTTCCATGTCGTGGGGATTGGTATAGGTCAGGCAGTTGCGGAGAAAAAATGCTGCAGGGATGCTGTAGCACCAGATTTATTGTTTCTTTGCCGTACTGCAATGGAATAACAGGCATGTATCACACCTCCCTACAGTTATTATATGGGGGAGGAAGGAGCGGGTCAACGGTTGTTCGTTGCATATCTAAAGCTATCGATGGTATAATTAGGAAAAAGTTATGGATAAAGCGGGTGTGAAGATGAAAGAAGTAATCATTTATACTGACGGAGCCTGTTCCGGCAATCCCGGACCGGGAGGCTATGGTGCCGTTTTGCGTTACGGCAGCCATGAAAAAGAAATCTCCGGCGGAGAGCGCCAGACCACCAACCAGCGCATGGAAATGCAGGCGGCGATTGCTGCGCTGGAACAGTTAAGTGAACCGTGTCATGTACTTTTGCACAGCGACAGTGCTTATTTAGTGAATGCATTTATTCAAAACTGGTTTGGCAAGTGGCAGAGCAACGGTTGGTTAAACAGTAAAAAACAGCCGGTCGAGAACCGTGATTTGTGGGAGAAACTGTTGGTGCTCGCTGGAAAACACCAAATTGAGTGGGTCAAGGTAAAGGGCCATGCAGATGATGAACTGAACAACCGTTGTGATCAGTTAGCCAGAGATGCTGTCCCCCGCTGACGGAACAAATACGTAATATCTCCGTCTAATAATTTATACAATAGCCTGCTGGAAGCTATATGAAAGAGGGGGTATTTTTATGCGCAGAGCAATATATGTCCTTCTGGTATTTGTATTAATATTGGCGGTGGCAGGTTGTGGAAGTAAACAGACTGCATCTTCTCCTCCCAGTGCGCCACTAGAGAGTCGGGTCGGTGAAGGGGCAATGCCTGCTCCTGGGATGCCGCCATACGGTGACGACGGCAGTGCGGGGAACTCAGGGCCTCAACGTGTTATTCGCAATGCGGATTTATCATTGGATGTGGAAAATCTGGATGCAGCGTTGGATGAGCTTGGCCGGAACGTTAGACAGGCGGGAGGCTTTGTAGCTAACTCCTCTGTGAGCGGCAGAGGGGAGAACCGTTCAGCCAGGCTGACAATCCGTGTGCCGGAAGCCAGACTGGACTCCTTCCTAGAGCAGGGCAGCAAATTGGGCAAGGTCAACTATGTTGATATAAGCTCTGACGATGTTACGCTGCGTTATATTGATTTGGAAGCACGGATCCATAACCTGGAGCGCCAGGAAGAGCGGTTGCTATCCATTCTCGATAAAGCTGAAACCATTGAGGATATTCTCCGTATTGAACAGGAACTGGCCCGGGTTCGCGGTCAGTTGGAGTCGCTGACAGGAGAGTTCCGTTATCTCCGTGATCGGGTGGATTATTCCACCGTTACAATCTCGATGCGTGAAACGCCAACGGCCAGCCCTGTTATTACCGGCTCCGGACTGAAAGGCGTTTGGCAAAGAGGAATCGCAGGCTTGGTGAACACTGTGAATGGCATGCTTACCGGCCTGGGCAGTATCCTTGTCTTCTTACTGACATTTTTACCGTTATTTGCACTGCTTACTGTTATAGCAGTTGTGGCCGTCTTTATCATGAAGCGCATAGGCAAGGACGGACGGCGTACACCTGACGCTTAACAATCACTGAAAGGAGAAGCGTGATGCTGACAGCGCTGCCCTTGGTAAGTGCCGCCTTTATAGCCGGAATTGCTCTGGCTCGGGTAACAGCACTTTCTTTGCCGTGGCAGTTGCTCCTCGCCGTATTGGCGGTCAGCGTCGCGCTTTTCCTGTTTGTTCGTAAACAGTCCGCCTTGATACCCATATTAATCGTCTTTATCATGCTTGGCATGTTTTCACTGCGTACGGCTGAGCGTTTTATTCATGCTCCGCTTGCGCCATATCTGGGGAAAGAAGTATCTGTCACAGGTCACGTCCATCAGGTAGAATCGGTTACGGTGGAATCAGCATCATTTCTTTTCCGCGTAGAATCGGTTTCTGGCCCGGATTATGAGGGCAAGCCTTTGCATGCGCTACTGCGGATTTATCTTTGGCGGCCGCCTGCTGAGGTCTCTCTCCGTTACGGCCAGCGTCTCCAACTGAGCGGTTTATTGAGCGAACCATCCGGCCTGACTACTCCCGGCGGGTTTGACTATGCGTCCTATCTGGAAACCCAGGGTGTCGGCGCAGTCATGTCGCCGAGAGGTAGCGATAGTATCGTGTTGCCAGGCCATGGCGGTTCTAAACTGCTGCGTACCGCTGAGTTTGCCCGGATACATATCAGAAATGTCCTTGTCCGCCATCTTCCGGGGAGGGAAGCGTCACTGGCGGAAGGCTTATTATTGGGGACATGGCAGCAGATGCCCGAAGAAACGGTTTCTGCATATCGGACACTGGGGATTGCCCATCTGCTTGCTGTTTCCGGCCTGCATGTGGGATTTATCTCGGCGTTTATCATGTTTATTGTACTCCGTCTTTTTCGGGGAAAGGAAACATCAGCCGGCCTGATGTTGGTCTTACTGTTTATCGGGGGGTATGTGATTTTAACAGGGGGAAGGCCCCCTGTGTGGCGGGCCGCACTGATGATGTGCATGGCTTTGGCCGCCCGTCGTCTGGGCCGGGAGACGGAAGGGTTGCAAGGGTTGGCTGTCGCTACCCTGCTACTTTTATTTGTCCGGCCACACTGGCTTTTCAGCCTGTCCTTTCAATTTTCCTTCATGGCAACTGCCGGGATTCTATTTCTTGCTCCCCGACTGCAGCCTTTATTTTCCCGGTTCCCGTTTTTGGCCGGGCCTCTGGCCGTTACACTGGCAGCTCAGTTTGCGGTTTTACCACTGCAGGTTACCCGCTTTTCCTCCATACCGCTCCTGGCGCTTCCCGTCAATCTGTTTTGTGTACCGTTGGTCGGTGTCAGTATGGTCTTGGGGATGGCAGGGATAATTGCCGGGTTTATTGCTGTACCACTGGCGGCGCCTTTTTATCTGGCAGCACTACCTTTGCTCACTGTTTTGGATATCGTTCCCCGTGTTACGGCCCAACTGCCTGTGGCCGCCATTACTGTTTTTACTGTCCATCCTTTGTTTTGGGCGTTGTATTTTTCACTGCCGGCATTCTTATTTCCTGAGGTAAGAAGAAGGATAACACCCCTGCGGTCAGCCATTGCCGTCTTACTTATTTTCAATATGTTAATCTGGTGGAATGTGCCAGGTACCGCTGGTGGGAGACTGCAGGTTACTTTTTTGGATGTAGGACAGGGTTTGTCTGTATTTATGCAAACACCGGAAGGTGTCTCCGTCTTGGTTGACGGGGGTAATGGGGGCTCGTTTAACATGGGAGAGCGGGTGGTAATTCCCTTTTTGCGTCGGAACCGAACACAGTCCCTGGACGTTATGATCTTAACTCATCCCCATGAAGATCACTATGGCGGGCTGGCGGCTGTTGTTGACAGGATGCCGGTAAAAACTTTTGTTAGCAGCGGAGAGACAGAAGACTCGGCTGCATTTACAATGCTGGCAGACGCTCTGCTTAGATCTTCCGTTCACACGACCGTAATCAAAGCTGGCGACAGAATCGTATTGGGGGATTCCGTCTTTATAGATGTGCTGTCACCACCGAAGCGCAAATTTCAGTACACTGTGGATGATGTGAACAATAATTCGTTAGTACTGCATGTAACGTATAAGGATTTTACCATATTAATTACCGGAGATGCAGAAAGAGAAGCATTGACTTGGCTAGTAAAGGAGAAACCGTCTATGTTGCAAAGCAGTCTTCTGCAAGTCCCTCATCATGGCAGTCGTAACGCTCTTTTTCCACAGTTTTTGGAGACCGCAGGCTTTAAGGCTGCTGTAATCCCGGTGGGAAAAAACAATTTCGGGCACCCCCATCAGGAGACACTGGATCTCCTAGCAAGGTATGGAGTTGCTGCATTCCGCACCGACGAGCACGGTTCTGTTACTGTCGTCAGTGACGGTCAAAGCATCCAAATAACCCCCTTTAAATTACAACCGTAAAGCGTTTTCTTCTTTCTTCAAACATGTTTCATATATTCACCTTGTCTGGATATAATAAGGAAATAACTATCCAGCTTAGGTGGTGAACTGTTTGCGTGTACTTATGTTTTCCTGGGAATTTCCTCCCCGGGTTGTCGGCGGTCTGGCCCGGCATGTCCATGATTTGACGGTGGCATTGGCTGACGGCGGTATAGAGGTGGATGTGGTCACCGTTGATGAGGATGGGGCTGCTCCTCCCTTTGAGACAATGCAGGGGGTGAATATTTACCGGGTTAAACCGTACCATCTTGTTCCCCGTGATTTTATTTCCGGCATTTTACAGTTAAATGTGGTCATGCTGGAACAAGCGTTATCTCTCCTCCAGCAAGGTGAGACTTATGATTTAGTCCACGGTCATGACTGGCTGGTGGCTTACGCTGCCCGGGCGGTTAAACATGCGGTGAAACTGCCGCTGGTGGCTACCATTCACGCTACGGAGTACGGGAGGAACCGTGGGTTGCATACCGACGAGCAGCGTTACATTAGTGATGTGGAGTGGTGGTTGACGTACGAAGCGTGGAAAGTCATCTGCTGCAGCAATTATATGCAGCATGAACTGCAACGTGTTTTCCAGCTCCCCCAGGACAAAATAGAGGTGGTTGCCAACGGGGTGGATCCACGGCAGTTTCGCGCCGGAAGAAACGATACAGGGATTCGCAGTCGCTATGCCGCCGGAGGCGAGAAGATTGTTTTTTTTGTAGGCCGAATTGTTCAGGAAAAAGGAATCCACGTTCTTCTGGATGCCGTACCGCGTATCCTGGCAGCTGAGCCGAAAACAAAATTTATCATCGCAGGTAAAGGCCCGGTTTTGGACGCGCTCCGCGGACAGGCACGTAATCTCGGCATTGAACAACATGTGGTATTTACCGGCTACATCGACGACGTCACCCGAAACGCTTTATATCAGGCGTCGTCAGTGGCCGTTTTCCCCAGTCTTTATGAGCCGTTTGGTATTGTAGCGCTAGAAGCGATGGCAGCTAATGTTCCTGTGGTCGTAGCGGATAACGGCGGCTTATCGGAAATTGTAGAGCATGGTGTGGACGGGTTAAAATGCTACACCGGGAATGCTGTGTCTTTAGCTGACCAGGTTGTTACAATTTTACAGAATGACCGTTTTGGCTACCGGTTAGCTGACAGGGCTTCCCGTAAGATACAAACTCTTTATTCCTGGCAGGAAATTGCCAGACAAACACGGAACATTTACCGGAATGTGTTAACAGAGTATAATGAAAGCAGTTGGTCTGCTGAGGAGACGGAGCTGTACTTGCCAACCAACCAGGTGCCAATCTTTCAGGAACCAGCAAGACCAAACTAGCGTCTTTTTTGGTAAGGAGGAAAAAGTTATGAAAGTAATTATCATGGCCGGCGGCGAGGGTTCCCGGCTGCGGCCGTTAACCTGTGACCGGCCAAAACCAATGGTGCCCATCATGAACCGGCCGATGATGGAACATATCGTGGCTCTTCTCAAGCGTTTTGATTTCACGAATATTGGAGTGACGCTACAGTATTTGCCGGAACAGATAAAAAACTATTTTGACGATGGTCGTGAATTTGGTGTCAGTATGCAGTATTTCGTGGAAGACAGTCCGCTGGGTACGGCGGGTAGTGTGAAGAATTCCGGTGATTTTCTGGATGAAACGTTTTTAGTTATTAGCGGTGATGCGTTAACCGATTTTGACTTGAAGAAGGCTATGGACTTCCATCGTGAGAAAGGCGGCGTTGCTACCCTGGTTCTGACTTCTGTGGAAACACCGCTGGATTACGGAGTGGTCATTGCCGGGAAAGACGGCCGCATAACTCAGTTTCTGGAAAAGCCCAGTTGGGGAGAAGTTTTTAGTGACACAGTGAATACCGGTATTTATATCCTGGAGCCTGAAGTGCTTGATCATTTCGAGCCGGGGGTTAAGTTTGACTTTGCCCAAGACCTTTTCCCGCTGTTAATGAAAAAGGGGTATGATTTATTCGGATATGTCGCCGAAGGATACTGGTGCGATATCGGGAATATCCAACAGTATCACCAGGCACACCTGGATATTCTTCAGGGTTTGGTTAAAACGCAATTTACCGAACGGGAACTCTCTCCCGGAGTATTCACTGGTGAGGATGTAATAATTGAGCAGGGTGCAATCATTAATGCTCCTGTCTTAATAGGCAGCGGCGCCAGGATTGGTAAAGGTGCCCGGGTTGAAGACCATACGGTCATCGGACCCAATACCCAGGTGGACGCGTATGCTTCCGTGAAGCGTGGTCTGACATGGCGGAATACATATATTGGCCGCCGCACCGAGATACGGGGAGCCATTCTTTGCAACAGAGTGCAGGTACAACAGGGCTCATCTGTCTTTGAAGGGGCGGTTATCGGAGATGATACCGTTATTGAAGAAAATTCAACCGTAAAACCTAATGTTAAAATTTGGCCCTTTAAACGGGTTGAAAGCGGCAGTGTCGTTTCTGAAAGCCTGATTTGGGGAACGAAACCGGCCAAGAATCTCTTTGGTTTTGACGGCATCAGTGGCGTGGTAAACCTGGAAGTAACACCGGAAATGCTGGCTAAGCTGAGTGTGGCCTACGGTTCCCTTCTTGGCGAGGGTAGCCAGGTAGCTGTCAGCAGTGATGACTGGAAGGCTTCCCGGATGCTGAAAGATGCGGCAATTGCCGGGTTGCTTTCCGCGGGAATCAGAGTCTATGACTTAGGCGTTACTGTAACTCCAATTACCAGGGAGGCGGTTAAACAACTGGATGTTAAGGGAGGAATCCACATCCAGTTGTCCCGGGAGACCAATACCAACACAAAGATCAAGTTCTTTGATGCCAATGGCCTGGATTTGGCCAAAGGCTGGGAGCGTAAAGTTGAACAGACCTATTACCGGGAAGACTTTAAGCGAATCCAGGGAATAGATGTGGGTGAGACGGTAAAACTCACAAACTACACGGAATATTACCTGGAAAACTTGCTGCGTACCGTCGGTTTACAGATATTTAAAGACACCCGCAAGCGGGTGCTGCTGGCCTATCCCACACCGTGGCTATATTCTTTGCTGGTTCCCCTGCTGCAACAACTCAACTGCGAAGTATATACAGTGTCCGCTCCGGCCGGAGAGCCGTTAACGCTAACAAGACTTGAAGAGCATTTTGCAGAAGTGGCAGGTACTGTCCGTGATCTTCATCTCGACTTCGGTGTCGTGATGGATCCTAACGCAGAGAATATGGTGTTCTTTGACGAGCAGGGCCGGAAGATTGCCGATGACTTATTCCTGGCGTTAGCATCCCTGCTGGTTTTCCGTTCCACGGCCGGTAGTACGGTAGCCGTTCCCGTTACCGCACCTGATGTTATTGAGAAGCTTGCTGGCCAACACCAGGGTCGGGTTATTCGCACAAAGACGGCGCCCCGTTCATTAATGGAAGCTTTGTCTGCCGAAGGGATGCAGGGCAGCAGGTTTAATCCCTTTACCCTGTCATTCGATGCCATTGCGTCGCTGGTAAAAATTCTGGAGTTTCTCGTTACCGAGGACACAACCCTTGCCGCTTTGATTGACAGCATTCCACCGTTTCACCTGCATCAGCAGGATGTGGCCTGCTCCTGGGCGAGTAAAGGGGCAGTGATGCGCCGCTTAATTGAAGAGACCCAGGGTGGTGACGTAGAACTGCTGGACGGCGTAAAAGTTAAGCATCCCCAAGGCTGGGCCCTTGTCTTGCCAGATTCAGAAAAACCAGTCTACCGTATCTACAGCGAGGGCTTTTCAGCAGAAATGGCCGAAGAACTGACCGAAATGTATGTAAAAAAGATTCAACAATTCAGAGACGAAACAGAAAAATAAGCAAAGACCCGGCGCTGCCGGGTCTTCTGTATATTTCTCTGTAAATGGGTAAATAATAAAATTTATCTTATTTTTATAGGGGTGAGCCAGTTGGATAGAGCCGTTATCGGGGGAGCAGCCGGAGCTATAGCCGGCATCGTAATAGGTATCATTTCGCATGTTCTTTACTTATTTAACTTTTTCAATTTATGCCTGATTGCCATCGGAGGCGGGTTACACCGGAGAGGGATGTTAGCCAGAACTGACGGCTTTATGTGGCACGTGTTGGGTTGGACTGGCCATTTTACCATAAGTCTTATCTTAGGAATTGTCCTCATATATATTCTGCATTATACAGGAAAAGAGTTTGCGCTTCTTAAAGGTGCTGTATTTGGCATGATCGTCTGGTATATTAATATCGCAATTATATCACCGTTAGTCGGTTACATACCCCCATCTCCCGATGCAGCCAATTTAATGTTATTGCTCTCTTACCATATTCTATATGGGCTGATTGCAGCATGGTTGATTATCAAAATAGTAAATCGAAAACAGCTGGAGATCTAAAAGTGTGTCAGGGGGACCAGTTGAAAAAGACGCTTCATCTGAATACGAAGCGTCTTTTTCGTGTGCCTATTTGGTCAAATGGTTAAACATGCCCCCGCTTGTTTAAGCTGTATTTTTTCTGCCGGAGCAAAGATGCGGTAGTCCAGATTGGGGAATAGGTTGTCTTTGTCCTGCAGGGCTTGTAGCCATGATTCATCGACTGTGTTGTTGTAAATCTGGTCATGCAGACGTATGAAGCGTACGAGGTGGTCTTCTATTCTTTGTCGCGCGTAACGATCCATGGTGCCGCTGGTGATAATGAAGGGCCAGTCACTGGCTTGGGCCAGGAGTAACTCCCGCCCCAGTTGAGTCAGTGCTGCTTTTTGTTTGCCTGCGGCGTTAGGGAAGTCACTAACCGCACGAATCATACGCTCGGCCGCGGTGTGCAGGTGGCGGTAAAGCCAATCATTTTTGTCATTGAGCCAGACCTCATGGTAGCCCTTGTTGCCCCAGCTGGATGAGCTGGGCTCGGCTTCTTGCAGGGGGAGGCCAAGTTTTAAGTATTCGCCGGGTGTAATTGGCTGGAAGGTTTCTTGGTCGTAGGCAGCTTTGCGGAAAAAGTCTTCAAGCCATGCCGGGCCTTCATACCACCAATGGCCGAATAACTCGGCATCATACGGCGCCACAACAATGGGAGGTCTGTCAATTTGCCCGGCAAGGTATTCTATCTGTTTTTCCCTGTTAAACATAAAGTTTCCGGCGTGTTCGGTGATTCGACTCCGGGCGGTATCAAGGTTATAAGGTTCCTTATGGTTTGTTTTTCCCGTGATTCGGTGATACTTAAAACCGGTATGAACCCGAATCCCGTCAGGGTGGATATATGATCCGATGTAATCGAGGGGAAGGTCGAATCCAATATCCCGGTAAAAGTCGCGATAGTCGAAATCTCCGGGATATCCTTCAGTTTTACTCCATACTTGTTTGCTTGACTCTTCGTCCCGGCCGAATGCCGCCACCCCGGCTGGCGTAAGAAGCGGGCTCGCCACACCAAAGACGGGACGGGGTTTGGCAAACAGAATCCCGTGAGTATCAAGAAAGAAATAATGAATACCCAGTTCTTTAAGAATGCTGTCAACACCGTATTCATACGCGCATTCTGGCAACCAGATCCCGGCCGGTGGTTTCCCGAACAAGGTTGTATGTTGTTCAACGGCAAGTGAAAGCTGGGCGTAGACCGCTTCCGGCTGCGTGTTAAGCAAAGGAAGGTAACCGTGCGTGGCAGCGCAGGTAATCAGTTCCACGCAACTGGTCTCGGCAATGCGTCGGAATGCACTTGTTAAGTTCCCTTGATATTTATTAAAAAAATTGTGATACGCGTTTTGGAAACGGTTTCGGTAGTCCTGGGCCAGAGGTGCAAAAGCAGGGTCGCCAGCCGTTCGGGCTACTTCCTTGTCTGCCAGATCCAGAAGCCTTTCCAGGTAAACTCGATATTTTTCTTTCAGATACTCATCCTGCCACATCGCCACTAATGTGGGCGAGAGTGAAACCGTTAAACGATAGGGAACTTTGTCGCGGTGCAGATTCTCCATGGCAGTCAGCAGGGGTAGATATGTTTCGGTCAGTGCTTCAAAATACCATTTTTCTTCCAGAGAGTACGTATATTCCGGATGCCTGACATAAGGCAGGTGCGCATGCAGTATCAGGGACAGATAGCCTTTGGTCACTTTTTACCTCCTTCTGTAGGTTCACTATTTTCGTTATTAAAGAGTTCATACGAAGACAACCCGCCAATTTGGCGATAGTATCGCTGTTGCCAAAAGGGAAACATTTTCCAGCGGGGGTCCAGGGTGGAAGACAGGCTGTCCCTGGGTGTACGGACGGTATTGGATGAGACTACAGAGATAAAACGGTGATCCGGAAGGATGTGTACCAGTTCAGCCTGGTATGTACAATCTGCTTTCTCAACATTTAGGTGACAATGGTTTGCGTCCGCGGCAAAGTCAATGTCTTTCTCACTCTTAAAATCCAGATTAGAAATACGTAACACAGTCCGGCCCGCAGGCCAGGCGGTTTGATACTGTGCAGCCAGATTCTCTATAAGGCCCGGTGTCACTTCCCAGTAAGCAAACAGCCAGTGCGGGTCTCTCGGCAACAGGACCAGGCGGTCGACGCCGTATGCTTCGGGCAGTGTCCAGCCAGCATTTAGTTCGTGGCGGTCCGGTACGTGCATAATACCCTCCTTGTGTTGAATGTTTTAGGACAACTTATAGTATTAACGAAAATGGAATGACTTATTTATACGAGGCTCGATAATATGCAAAGATTGAATAAAATCGGTGTGTAAAAGGTAAGCTATGCGTGCATCTGTTGAACTTGTGCAGAATATGTTGAAGTATGAAGATATTGATTTAAAAAACGTCTTACCAAGAAGTATTTTTCCAATGCACCTCATTTATACTTTAGGAAATTAAATCATAAGATTGTTTTTATATGGCAGAGGAGGAAATTATGCAAGAACAACAATCGAACAAAATCAACTTGGTACTTGCTCTGCATAATCATCAACCGGAAGGTAATTTGCCCGAAGTATTTTCACGAACATTTAGTAATGCCTATGAGCCGTTTATCCGTGAATTGGAGGCATTTCCGGAAATCAAAGTTGTTTTGCACTACTCCGGTACGTTGTTTAGTTGGCTACAGGAAAACCGGCCGGAATTTATGGCACGCTTACGCAGCCTTGTCTCCGCCGGTCAGGTAGAAATGATGGGCGGTGCTTTTTTCGAACCGATTCTTGTGATGATCCCCGATGACGATAAAGTGGGTCAGATTAAAAAACAGAGCCGATTTATCCGTGAAAATTTTCAGGTCGATGTGGAGGGCGCCTGGTTAGCCGAGCGAATTTGGGAGCCTCACCTGGCCCGCCCTCTTCATCAGGCGGGTATTCGCTATACCGTTTTGGATGACGCCCACTTCCATAATGTCGGGTTTTCCGAAGAGGAAACACTGCGTCACTATGTTACCGAAGAAGAGGGCGAGCCATTACTTATTTTCCCCATCAGCGAAAAGTTGCGCTATACCATTCCATTTGCTGAACCTCAGGAGACCATTGAATATTTGCAGAAGATGGCAACCCCTGAAGGTGAGCGGGTTGTCGTCTTGGCTGATGACGGAGAGAAGTTCGGCTCCTGGCCCGGCACCTCTGAGCTTGTTTATCAGAACCAGTGGTTACAGCGCTTTTTTCAGCTTCTAAGAGAAAACAGCGACTGGCTTACTGTTACTACGTTTAAAGAATATATGGAACGGGTACCGCCCGTCGGCCGAGTCTATTTACCTGCCGGTTCTTACCGGGAGATGATGGAATGGTCAGGTGGTTTTTGGCGAAACTTTTTTGTCCGTTATCCCGAAAGCAATCAAATTCATAAAAAAATGCTCCATGTGAGAAAAAAGCTGGCACGGTTACCCGAAGGACAAAGAAAAAAGGAAGCCATGGAGTATCTTTGGGCAGGCCAATGCAACTGTGCTTACTGGCACGGAGTGTTTGGCGGACTCTATCTGAACTTTTTACGGTCTGCTCTTTACAGCAGGCTGATTGCCGCCGAAGATTTGGCGGACCGGGCTCTTCATCCCGGCGGCAACTGGCTGGAGATGGAGAAATCAGACTATGACTTCGACGGGGCGGATGAAATAATACTGGGCGGCCCGGACTTGGGTATGATTTTGTCCCCCAATGAAGGGGGCGCTCTACTCGAACTGGATTTCAAGGCACGCCGCTTTAACCTGCTTGACACACTGAGCCGGAGGCCGGAATCATACCACTGCAATATATTTGAACTTGCCGGTGGGCAGTGCGCCACCGATGAAGTGAAAACCATTCACCATATCACACGGGTCAAAGAGGCGGGACTGGAAAACCTGCTCGTTTATGATCATTACCGGCGGGCTTCTCTGATTGATCACTTTTTTGCTCCGGCAACAACATTTGAGCAATTTTCCGCCAGCAACGGGGAAGCAGAAACTGGTGATTTCGTGAATAAGCCGTATGCTGTGGTGGAAGCTACAGCGAACGGGTTAGCCCGGGTAGTTTTGAGCAGGCAGGGAGGTGTGGGTATAGACGGGGCGGTCAGCACGGTAAAGGTGGAGAAGACCATGGAATACGTGCCGCAAAGCGGGGAAATCCGCTATTCATATGAATTAGAGAACTTGTCTGCTCAACCGTTGGAAACCAGGTTTGCTGTAGAGTTTAATATTAATTTCCTGGCAGGCAGTGAGCCGGACCGCTACTACACATTCCCTGGTCAATCCGGGGACCGGTTGCTTAATTCCAGAGGAGAAGTGAGGCAAGTGCGGCAATTTGGCATGGTGGATGAATGGCAGGGAATTGCTACCCATTTTCAGTTTAACCGTCCCACCGATGTCTGGAGGCAGCCTCTGGAAACTGTGTCCCAGTCCGAGGACGGCATGGAGCGTGTCTACCAGGGGTCCAGCATTTTTCCTAACTGGATGATTAAACTCAAGCCCCAGGAGCCTTGGAGAATATCATTTATCCAAAAGATTGATGAGTTGGTCAGAGAGGTGAATTAACGGTGCAGCCATTGTATATTGCGTTTGTTTGGAACCAGCATCAGCCGTATTATCAGGATACGGCGAAAAAAGAATATATTATGCCCTGGGTGAGACTGCATGCCACCAAGGATTACTACCAGATGGCAGCCATATTGCATGACTACCCGAAAATTCGGCAAACCTTTAATCTTACGCCCTCGTTATTAGCCCAATTGGATGATTATCTGCAGGGAGCAGATGACTATTACCTGAGAGTTATGAAGCCTGTGTCGGAACTGACGCGGGAAGAGAAGCGTTTTATGCTTCAGCATTACTTTGATATTCACTGGGACCGGGTCGTAGCCCGCTGGCCCCGCTACCATCAACTTCTGGCAAAACAGGGCCGCTGTAAAGAGCCTGCTTCAGTGGAAGAAGCACTGGAGCGTTACACAGACCAGGATTATTTAGACTTGCAGGTCTGGTTTAATTTGGTTTGGATTGATCCTGAGATTCGGCAGAAAGATGAGCAGTTAAGTGCACTGCAAAAAAAGGGGAGAAACTTTACTGAAGATGACAAGAAATTAGTGCTGAGTAAACAATGGGAGATTATCAGCCGGGTTGTTCCTGTCCATAAAGAACTGTTCGACCGCGGCCAAATTGAACTGATAACCACACCTTTTTACCATCCCATTGTTCCTCTGTTAATTGATAGCCGTACAGCATTGCGCGCTTCACCCGGTCTGCATCTGCCCGGCACATTTTCGTATCCGGAAGACGCCTCGGAACAAACGGTGCGGGCAATTAACCATTTTCGCCGTTCCTTTGGCGATTATCCCCGCGGAGTCTGGCCGCCGGAGCAGGCAGTGAGCCCGGAAACGGTTTCTTTGTTTGCCGACCTGGGTTTCACCTGGACAGTAACCGATGAAGATATTCTGGCCCGTTCCCTGCACACAGAAATTTACCGTGACGGATTTGGCCACGTTCTGAATGCCGATGTACTCTATCGGCCATACCGGGTAGTCGCGGATGGACGGGAGTTGACCGTTCTATTCCGAGACCATCATCTTTCTGACCGGATTGGCTTTGTCTACCATCATATGTCCGTGGAGACTGCTGTGGATGACTTGATTCACCGCTTGCACAAAATCCGTGAAAGCGTGGCTCACTGCCATGGCCCCCATTTAGTTACACTGGCGTTGGACGGAGAAAACGCGTGGGAGTGGTATCCCAATGATAAACAGGATTTTCTGCATCGCTTGTACCACCGTCTGTCTCAGGATAAATTGTTGCGTACCGTTACAGTGTCCGAGTTTCTCGAGTCTTACCCGCCGACATGCCAGATAAACAACCTGCATTCCGGTTCCTGGGTCGACCACAGCGTAACGCGCTGGATTGGCAGCACCAGCAAAAACAAGCTCTGGGAGATGCTATTGGCAGCCAGGAAGATGCTTGAGGATGTACGGGGCAACATCCCCCCGGAACAACTGCTGCGTGCCAAAGAGAACCTTTTTATCGCTGAGGGCAGTGATTACCCCTGGTGGGTGGACAGTATGCCCTACTATATGGCAGCGCCTTTTGAATCGTTATTCAGAAAACACCTGTTGAACGCGTATCATGAATGCGGCAGGAAGCCGCCCGCTTATCTGGAAGAAGCCGTGATTCAGCCACAGCACGGAGAACCGGCTTGGGTGGATGACCCTCTGACTGGCCCCACCGCTATGGTCCATGCAAAAACAACGTGAACCGGTGCAGGAAAAAGCACGGGGATATAGAATCCTAAGAAGAGAAATCTTCTTGGGATTTTTTTTTCACTCCAATAGATTGTATCACTTTACATTTGTAAAGTGCCTAATGAATGGAGTACTGAAAAGCGTGCTTTGAGGGAACTGAAAAGAGCACGCCTTTCTTGGGAGGTTGTGGAATGAAAACACAGGGACAGGAAAATGATTACCTGCGCTTAAAACGGGAAACGCAGGCCGGCAAACTGAGGAGTGTCTATATTTTTTCCGGCAGCGAAGATGTCCTGATGGATGAAGCAGTAAAAGAAATCTATAAAAAATTACTTCCAAACGATGCGGAAAATACAAACTTGTCCCGGATTAACGGACGCGAATTTTCTCTCGTACAGGTATTGGATATGGTAGAGACCGTATCTCTCTTTGGCGATGCACGGTTTATTATTGTTGTAGATGCACCGTATTTCGGTAAAGATGGTGATACGGATAAAGAGGCACTGGATCGTTTGCTTGCGCTCCATTGTTCAAGGGATGCTGCATCCTGCGTGATATTTTTTGCCGTAGACTTTGTAAAGACAAAAAAAGTACATAAAGAATTGTCTGCAGGCGGGGCACTATACCGATTCGAGGCACTTAAGTCAGGGGAACTAAACTCATGGCTGCGCGAGCAGCTAAAGATAGCAAATAAAACAGCCTCATCCAGTGTGCTGAATCTATTAGTCGACAGGGTCGGCAAAGACTTACGCCGTTTATCGACTGAACTGGACAAGCTTGTTACATATCTGGGGCCACAGCAAGAGTTGGATGAACAGAGTATTATGCTGGCCACCGCACGCTCATTGCAGGGAGATATTTTCGCCCTTACAGATGCGGTGGTGTACGGTCGTACGGCAAAAGCATTAGCTCTTTTAAAAGATTTGCTTGGTTCAGGGGAGCCTGCTCTGCGGATTCTTGCCATGCTTGTACGCCAGTTCCGGCTGTTGGGAGAGAGCATAGAACTGTTGGGACGGGGCTGTGCGTCGGCAGAATTGGCATCCAGATTAAATATTCACCCATATGCTGCCCAAAAGCTTACTGAGCAGGCGTCTAAGATGAATGAGGACAAGCTGAACAGGGCAGTAGAACTGCTGCTGCAGACCGACTTGGATATAAAGAGAGGTAGAATTAATCAGACGTTGGCGCTGGAAACTCTCGTTGTTGCATTAGGAGAAAAAAGTGCTTGACAGCCACGTCTTTTTTCATTATCATTGAAAATGAGAATAAGTCTCAAAGGGCGGTTTCTTTTTTTGAAGGAAGATGAGAATAATTATCATTCAGGAGGTGCTTTACCATGACCACGCTTGATCAGGTAAAAAGAGGTCAGAAAATTGAGATTTGCCGCATTCCCGATGAAATAATTCGTGCCCAGGCAATTCGTTTCGGTGTTGCGGAGGGAGCCATCGTAATCTGTTCAGAAAAACTTCCTGCCGGCCCAGTTGTTATTAGTAAAGGGCATCAGGAGCTGGCCATTGGCCGAGGACTTGCTAAAAAAATCGACGTCAGAATTGCATCTTAAATCAGGGAGGAACCTATGCCACGTCATTGTCATGATCTATCAGAAACGATTGAAATACCTGCCGGCAAACGAAGCTTAGTGCTGGTGGGCAACCCGAATGTTGGTAAGTCCGTTTTTTTCAATGAGCTTACCGGTCGCTATGTCGATGTATCCAACTTCCCCGGAACTACGGTGGAAATTCATAAAGCTGCATATGGCGAAGATATACTGATGGATACTCCCGGCGTTTATGGTGTTTCTTCATTCAACGATGAAGAACGGGTCGCCCGGGATATTATTCTCCATGCCGATACAGTGATAAATATTGTCGATGCTCTACATATGGAGCGGGATTTGTTTCTTACGCAGCAGATTATCGACATGGGTATCCCCACAGTTGTGGCCCTGAATATGATGGATGAGGCCGAGGAGAGCGGGATCACGATTGACGTGGAGAAGCTCAGCAAGTTACTTGGCGTTCCTGTTATACCCACGGTGGCTGTAACCAAAAAGGGTATTGCCGAATTAAAAGGGGCAATTACGAAAGCTTCACTGGGTAATGCAGACCCCCGGCTTGAGGAAGAGTTGAAAAAAATCTCCATGGATGGAATTAGCCGTGCAGATGCACTGCTGGTTCTTGAGGGAGATGAAGAGGTGGCGCGCTGCCATGATTTGGTGCCGCAGCCGCTACGGGAAGAGATTTATCTGCGTCGGCGTCTCCGTGTCAACGATATTGTCGAACAGGTGGCCACAGACGTAAACGTCAATAAGAAATGGAACAAGAAACTTGGCCAGTGGACGGTGCGCCCGCTGACTGGCATTCCGATATTATTTGCAGCACTTTATGCCATGTATTGGTTTATCGGAGTTTTTATTGCTCAAACGGTTGTTGAGATTACAGAAGAAGTTATCATGGACGGATTATATGGAGGATTTATTACTTCTTTTATCTTCCGGTTTGTTAATGAAGAAAGTTTTCTCGGGGAACTGCTGGCAGGAGAATTCGGGATGCTGACGATGGCTCCCATTTACCTGCTGGGTTTGCTTCTGCCACTGGTCATCGGTTTTTATCTGGCTCTTTCAGTCATGGAAGACTCAGGTTATCTGCCCCGTCTGGCCACACTGGTGGACAGGATGCTCACCGGTTTAGGTTTAAACGGCCGTGCGGTCATACCGATTATTCTTGGATTTGGTTGTGTCACCATGGCAACGATTACTACCAGGCTGCTCGGCTCTAAGCGTGAGCGTTTTATCGCCACTGTACTTCTCGGAGTTACTATTCCCTGTTCAGCACAGATTGGTGTAATTGTCGGTTTGATTGCACCACTGGGATTCAAATACTTTATCATTTATTTCTTAACCATTTTTATCACGTTTGTTGCAATCGGCACTCTTTTAAACCGTGTACTGTCAGGGGAATCGACCCATCTGTTAATAGACCTGCCCCCCCTGCGTCTGCCCCGCATAAAAAATGTATTCGCTAAAACGTACACAAAGTCACTGGCGTTTATGCGTGAGGCAGCACCGCTGTTTGTCCTGGCCGCTGTAGTGATTACGTTGCTGCAGGTTTCGGGAGCTCTTTCCTGGCTGCAGGATGTCATTTCGCCTCTGACAGTTGGTTGGTTACGATTACCCCGCGAAACGACGACTGCCTTTATAATGGGTATCATGCGGCGTGATTTTGGTGCGGCCGGAATGTATGGTATGGCGCTCACACCGGCACAAACGCTGATCGGCTTAGTAACAATTACTCTGTTTGTACCGTGTATTGCCACGATTATGATTATCGTAAAAGAACGAGGTTGGAAAGAAGGCAGCTATATTTGGGTTGGTTCAATCGTAACTGCCTTTCTCGTCGGCGGTATTCTTGCCAGAATCATCAGTTAGGAGGACAACATGGCTGGAGGAAGTGTGTGCCCAAACTGTGGCTACCGTACAGAGCAGTTGTCCATTACCTGCCCGCGTTGCCGGCAACCGTTAAAGCATGAGCATTGTCAACAGTGCGGACGTTGCCCCGGTATGCAGGAAAATGTTCAGAGAACTGAAAAAAAATAGCGAATTAAACGAGGGGAACCGTTTTCGGTTCCCCTCGTTTAATATAAACCCTTAGTAAACACAAAAAACCCGGTTCTCCGGGTTTTTTCGCATTTATAATTAGATTATTCAGCAGCAACGGTAGCGTTAGCTTTATTAAAACGCTTCGCCAGACGGGACTTCTTGCGGGCGGCGGCGTTTTTGTGCACAACCCCTTTGCTGACAGCTTTATCCAAAGATTTTACTGCAGTTTGCAATGTATTGCCGGCGTTTTCCAGATCTCCCTGGGCCAGCGTTTCACTAAAACGGCGCACAGCAGTTTTAACCGAACTTTTTACAAAGCGGTTGCGTGCGTTCCGTTTCTCGCTTACTCGTATCCGTTTTAAAGCTTGTTTTGTATTGGGCATGCGTTCACCTCCTTCATACATGCTTAGAGGACACAACAATTTTACCATGTGTTTCTTTAAAATGCAACAAAAAGGTCGGATGTATAGCCCAAAAACGTTTGGTTATCCTATATTTAGTTAATATTAATAGCAAAGGAGGTGTATTTAATGATTGGCTTAATTGTCCGTTTCATCGTTTCCGCCATCGTCCTCATGCTGGTCAGCTTTCTTCTCCCCGGATTTGCCACGCTGGGATTTGTTTCCGCGCTGGCAGCGGCTCTTGTCATTGCGCTTTTGGGATTCATTGTCGAGAGTGTCCTTGGTAAGAAGATTTCTCCGCATAACCGGGGCGTTGTTGGCTTTATTGTCGCCGCCATCGTGATTTATGCTGCCCAGTTTCTCGTGCCTGGAATGAGTGTTACTATTATCGGCGCGGCTCTGGCTGCCCTGGTAATCGGTATTGTCGATGCGTTTGTCCCGACAGAACTGCGCTAGAAACAGGAGGACTGCCTGTGCCCGAGAATATAGTATTCAAGAGAAACATCAGAACTGACTTGGCTGTTGAGGCCAGGGAAATGTTAATGGGTGAAGTCAGGGAAGAAATTCCCGGCGTAACCGCCCAAACAGAAACATTTGATGAAATCACTGTTACCCGGGTGAGTGTGGATACTCCCGAAGCGGCAGAAAGAATGGGAAAAAAACAAGGGCGTTATGTTACGCTGGAAGCACCAGGTTTACGCCAGAAAAACACACCGTTACAGGATCAGGTATCCAGGCGCTTTACTAAGGAATTGGTGAACATGGTGGAACTCCAGGAGAACACCTCTGTCCTGGTTGTCGGTCTTGGAAACTGGAATGTTACACCGGACGCTTTGGGCCCCCGGGTCGTAGAAGACCTCTTGGTTACCAGACACATTTTACAGATGGAGCCGGAAACGCTGGGCGAGGGATTTCGTCCCTTAGCGGCTATTGCACCCGGTGTGCTGGGCATAACAGGTGTGGAGACCAGTGAGATTATTCAGGGCCTGGTTGAGAAAGTGAAGCCCGATATATTAATTGCCGTAGATGCATTGGCTGCCCGGAACCTCAACCGCTTACATACCACAATCCAACTGGCGGATACGGGAATTACGCCTGGCTCCGGTGTTGGTAATAAACGCTTAGCCATTGATCATGAGACCATCGGTATTCCGGTAATCGCCGTGGGTGTTCCCACTGTGGTCGATGCGGTCACGATAGCAGATGATTTAATCAATCATCTGCTGGGTGAAATCATGAATGAAGCGGGAGAACAATCTCCGGTGCATGCAGTGGTTCGCAGTATTGCAGAGGGTGACAAGCGAAGTGTTATGGAAGAAGTCTTAACGCCTTACGGCGGCAGACTAATGGTTACTCCAAAGGATATTGATACGCTGGTTGAGGATGTATCGAGGCTCATTGCCGGTGGCATCAACGCCGCAGTCCATCCGGCAGTAGAAAGCAGTGAAGCCGGCAAGTACCTCCACTGAACTTATTTTCAAAAAAGAAGACCTTGGAAAAGGTCTTCTTTTTTGGGTAAGTTTTTTGTTATATCTTTGCGGGGACCGGCATATCATTATATACAGATGACTTAAAAAGGAGGGACTGCCATGGCCAGGGGCGCTTTTTTTTCTGTTCGAGGCAAAAAACGTTGGAATCGCAGGAATAAATCAAGTAGGGTTTTTTTTACGCTGATGATATCGCTATTGCTTGTGACCGGTGCGGTCCGTTACCTGAGTCAGGCTACTGTGCCCGTGATGGCGGCAACAACAGGGGCACGTACTGTTACATCCCTGCTTCCGGACCGGCAGACAGTGCTTTTACATATTTTAGGGCAGGTAATTCCCGGGTTTGAGCAGCCCGACCCTGTGGGCAATAGTAATAATGACGCATACGGGGAGATTGGAATACAAGCAGTGAGCCGCTTTGATCCCCGCGATCCCAAGCGTATTCTGGCTGCCCAAATTCCCTATATGAGTGATGTGCAGCCTGCGTTGCAGCCCTTACTGCGGCAGGTAAACAGTGTCCCCGAAAATGAGGAAGCCCAACGGAAAATCATTATTCCTTCACCGACAGCTTTCGGGTCGGGGGACGGTAAAGTTGTTATTTACCACACCCATACCACAGAATCATTTGTCCCTACATCCGGCAAAAAATTCACGGAAGAATTAGACCTTACTGTTGCCAAGTTAGGTGAGGAATTGGCATCTATTTTACTGGAGACCTATGGCATCCCCGTAGTACATAACAACGAGATCCATGATATTCCCCGAAGTACGTCCTATGAAAAGGCATTACCCACAGTGAAACGTTTGCTGGAAGAAAATGCGGATACAAAAATCCTCATTGATTTGCACCGCGACGGTGTAGATCGAAAGATATCAACAACACAGATTAACGGCCAAAATATGGGCAGGATTCTTTTTGTAGTGGGGTCCAGCCATCCAAGGTGGCAGGAAAATTACCAGAAAGCGCTGTTTCTCCATGATGCGTTGGAAGAGATGGCGCCGGGCATTTCCCGGGGTGTGAGGGAACGGCCCCTTGTTTATAACCAGCATGTTCATCCCGGAGCACTGTTAATTGAATTAGGCGGCCACGAGAATTCATTGGTGGAAGTACAGAGAGTGCTTCCTATATTGGCCCGGGCCATCGATCTTCTTTATAACAACTAGTTGCAGTATAGAAATATAGCCGTAACGGGAAGAATATTTGAAAGATTCTTCCCGGGAGGCGATTGTTATATGATGAGACAAACGGTATGTTCCGTTTGCCTTCTTTTTTTATTGTTTGTCATGATTCTGTTCTCCGGGTTATCCCTGTGCGAGCGGGGGGTGCGGGAAGTAAGCGGTATGAATATGACACCGGGAGCGTTCACGCTGGTTATAGCGGAAGGCACCTGGACACTGACTCTGACCGGCCACCGGTACAGCCTTGACTCCTCCCGGATTTTTCATTATCTGAGAAGGCAGTTTGACGATGAAAACTGACACACTCTGTCCCGTATGAGCCTTGCTTGTCAGCCTTAAAGCCAGGTGCTATAATGTATTGATAGATGGCAGGAGGATGACAATGAGTCAGGACAGAATACGTAACTTTTCAATTATCGCTCACATTGACCACGGTAAGTCTACATTGGCGGACAGGCTATTGGAATTTACCGGTGCGTTAACTCAGAGGGAAATGACAACCCAGGTTCTGGACCAGATGGATTTGGAACGGGAACGGGGTATTACGATAAAACTGCAGGCTGTCCGGTTGCTTTATCAGGCAAAAGACGGCCAGGAATATATGCTTAACCTGATTGACACACCCGGGCATGTGGACTTTACGTATGAAGTCTCCCGCAGCCTGGCGGCGTGTGAAGGGGCACTGCTTGTGGTGGATGCGGCACAGGGGATTGAAGCGCAGACTCTGGCAAATGTTTATTTGGCGCTGGAGAATAATCTCGAGATCATTCCCATTATTAATAAAATTGATTTACCCAACGCCGATGTGGAAAAAGCAAAAAAAGAACTGGAAGATATTATCGGCATTCACGGTGATGAAGCCATTCTCGCCTCGGCGAAAGAAGGGCTAGGCATCGAAGAAGTGTTAGAAGCCGTAGTCCAGCGGGTTCCCCCTCCCGTAGGGGAAAGAAGTGTTTCACCACGGGCATTAATCTTTGACTCACATTATGATGCTTATCGGGGTGTTATCGCCTATGTTCGTGTTATTGAAGGCGAAATTAAGGATCGCATGAAGATTAAAATGATGTCAAACGGGAAGATCTTTGAGGTTGCTGAAGTCGGTTATTTCCGTCCGCTGATGACCCGCTCTGCGTCTTTATCCGCCGGAGAGGTGGGGTATGTTATTGCCGGAGTAAAAAATGTAAATGACACACGGGTGGGAGATACCATTACATCGGCAGAGCGTCCGGCTACCCAGGCTTTACCCGGCTATCGTAAAGCAAACCCCATGGTTTATTGCGGCCTTTATCCTGTTGACAGTGGTGAATATGAGGATTTGCATGATGCTTTGGATAAACTGAACTTAAACGACGCTGCTTTAACATATGAGCCGGAAACATCGGCAGCACTGGGGTTCGGTTTCCGTTGCGGTTTTCTCGGTCTGCTACACATGGAAATTATCCAGGAACGGCTGGAACGGGAATATAAGCTTGATTTGATAACGACGGCTCCCAACGTAGTTTACCGTGTAAATATGATTGACGGCAGTATCATACAAATTGACAATCCTGCATTATTGCCGAAAAGTGCGGAAATCGCGTCCATCGAAGAACCGTTTGTTACGTCCAGGGTAATTGTCCCTAACGAATATGTAGGGGCGGTAATGGAGCTTTGCCAGGAAAAGCGCGGCAATTTCATCAACATGGAGTACCTGGACACCAACCGGGTTTTGCTCACGTACGAGATACCGCTCAGTGAGATTGTTTTTGATTTTTTTGATTTGTTAAAATCACGTACCAGGGGCTACGCCTCTTTTGACTACGAACTGTTGGGATACCGCACAGCAAAATTGGTGAAGGTAGATATTTTACTGAATGCGGAACCGGTAGACGCGCTTTCGTTTATTACTCACATTGACCGGGCGTACCCGCGGGGGCGCGAACTGACGGTAAAACTGCGGGAGATAATTCCGCGACAGATGTTTGAAGTGCCGATCCAGGCAGCCATAGGCAGTAAAATTATTGCCAGGGAATCGATTAAAGCGATAAGAAAAAATGTGTTGGACAAATGCTACGGCGGGGACATTACCCGCAAACGTAAACTGCTTGAAAAGCAAAAAGCAGGGAAAAAACGGATGAAGCAGGTGGGCAGCGTGGAAATTCCCCAGGAAGCATTTATGGCTGTTCTGAAAATAGATTAAGATGATGGTCTCAGTCTATATTCATATACCCTTTTGCCTGGCGAAGTGCCATTACTGCGATTTTCTTTCCTTTCCGGGCGGTCAGCATCAATTTCGTAAAGATTACCTGGTGTTACTGGAGAAGGAACTTTCGTTAAGGGGCAGGGAACTGTCAGTCGCCGGTCATCATGTGGGGACACTATATATTGGCGGTGGTACTCCCACTGTTTTACATGAGGCAGAACTGGGCGGGCTACTTGATGCGTGCCGCCGGCATCTTCCTTTGGAAGATCCGGAATGGACGGTGGAAGCAAACCCGGGAACCCTGGACAGAGAGAAAGTCGACATTCTTGCCAGCTCCGGTGTAAACCGTCTTAGCCTGGGTGTGCAGGATTTAGATGACCGACGGCTAGCAATCCTTGGCAGGCCGCATACTGCGGCAGACGCCAAACGGGCGTTTACTTTGGCCAGAGATCACATACCTTCCGTTTCCGTTGATATTATGTCCGGTCTGCCGGAGCAGACAGTGGACAGCTTTTTAAACACACTGGCTACCGTAATCGGTTGGGGCCCGGATCATGTGTCCGTTTACAGCTTAAATGTGGAAGAGGAGACCGTTTTTGCCGCACAATATGGGGCCGGTATGTTACACCTTCCTGGGGAAGAAGAAGTGCTTCGTATGCTGCTCTCGGGCAAAGAAGTTCTTACGCAACATGGGTTTGAACAGTATGAAATTGCTAATTTTGCCCAGCCGGGCAAGGCTAGCCGCCATAACAGCACCTACTGGCATAACAGACCGTATATTGGATTGGGGCTGGGGAGCCATTCATACTGGATGGATAAAAGGATAGTCAATTCATCTGACCCGGTTATATATCGCAACTTGCTCATTGCCGGGCAATTGCCTATAACCGAGGTTATTTCTGTCTCCCGCCGGCAAGAGATGGAAGATACAATGATGCTGGGACTCCGTTTGCTGGCCGGCGTTCATTTTAAAGATTTTTCATGCCGGTTTGGCGAGGACCTGCGTGACGTTTTCTCAGTAGAAATCTCCCGCTTGCACCAAGCAGGGTTGATTATCAGCGACAATACGGGAATCCGTTTAAGCGAACGTGGTTTTCCTGTGGCAAACCTGGTTTTTGCGGAATTCATTACTGTTTGAACCTTGACAAATACCAAAGAGAATGGTATTTTTTATATTAGCTTTAGCACTCTAAACTTACGAGTGCTAAACTAAGGGGGACAAAAAATGACGGCTTTAAATGAGAGAAAGCAGAAAATTCTCCACGCCGTAGTCACCGATTATATTGTGACGGCCGAACCGGTCGGTTCCCGAACAGTTTCACGGCGCTATCACACCGATTTATCCGCTGCCACGATCCGCAATGAAATGGCAGACCTGGAAGAGTTGGGCTATTTGACGCAGCCGCATACATCTGCCGGACGCATCCCCTCTCAGCAAGGGTATCGTTTTTATGTGGATTCATTGATGGGAGTTGCACCACTGGCACCGGAGGAAGAAAAGTATCTTTCCGGCGTTTATCTGCAACTGAGAAAAATGAAGGAAATAGATCAAATCATTCAACATACCGCAAAAGCCCTTTCACTGATTACCAATTATACATCCCTTGTACTGGGACCACAGTTAAGGCGCAGCACTTTAAAACAACTTCACCTTGTTCCGCTGAGTGAGGAGAGGGCGTTGGTCGTTCTGATTACAGATACCGGATTTATAAAAAATAAAATAATTGAACTCCCGCAAGCATTAAATGAAGATGAGCTTTCAAGGATTGTGGGATACTTAAATGAACAACTGGCCGGAAAAAGCATAGAATTATTATCAGCCGCACAACTGAAGCAGTTACGCAGTGAACTCTTTCATAAAATGGATCTTCTGGAGCAGATGCTTCTTTTACTCGATGAATCATCCTCGGAAAGCGAGAGCCGTGTCTTTCTGGGCGGGACGTCAAATATTTTAAATCAGCCGGAGTTTAAAGATCTGGAAAAAGTAAAACATCTGCTGGCGCTGTTTGAAGAGGGCGAGCGGCTGTCGTTTATGCTGGAAACCACAATGGATGGTGTCTCAATCCGTATCGGAACGGAAAACAGGCTAAGTGAAATGAATGAATGTAGCCTGGTTACCGCTACGTATATGCTCCATGACAGGCCTGTGGGGGCCATTGGAGTTCTTGGCCCAACACGTATGGAATACGCGAAAGTTGTCACAGTCATTGAAAAAATCTCTAACAAGTTAAACCACTTGTTGGATGTGCTCTAAGCGAGGTGAAAAAGATGATTGAACGTGATATACCCAATGAGAATGTAGAAGAACAGGAAATAGCACAGGGACAGGATGGCGATTCCTCTCAGCAGGAAGCTTCATCCCCCTCTGCGGAAACACTAGAACAGCTAAAAGCGGAAAATACACAGCTTTTTTCCCGGCTACAGCGTCTACAGGCTGATTTTGACAATTATCGTAAACGGGTGAAAAGGGAGAAGCAGGAATGGACTGCCCAGGCCGTCTGTGAATTGGTGCGGGAATTGCTTCCAGTGATTGACAACCTGGAGCGTGCCAGTGTGGCCGATGGTTCCATAGAAACATTAGCTTCCGGTATAGAACTTGTTCACAAACAGTTTCTGAATGTCCTGGAAAAACAGGGACTCTGTACAATTGAAGCGTGTGGCACAGAATTTGACCCTAACTGCCATCACGCAGTTATTCAGGTAGAGTGTGAAGAGCCGGAGAATACCGTCGTTGAAGAAATGCAGAAAGGCTATCGTCTGCATGAGCGTGTCCTTCGGCCAAGTATGGTAAAAGTAGCAAAATAGTAGAAGACAGGAGGCAGAAAAAATGAGTAAAGTTATTGGTATCGACCTTGGAACAACAAACTCCGCAGTCGCTGTGATGGAAGGCGGCGAGCCGGAGATTATTGCCAGTGCGGAAGGTGACAGAATTACACCGTCCGTCGTAGCATTCAGCAAGACAGGTGAGCGCCTTGTGGGCCAGGTGGCGAAGCGTCAGGCAATCACCAACTATGATAAAACAATCGCGTCTATTAAGCGTCATATGGGAACCGACCATCGGGTTAAAATTGACGAAAAAGAATATTCACCCCAGGAAATTTCGGCCATGATTTTGCAAAAACTAAAACAGGATGCCGAAGCTTATCTTGGTGAAAAAGTAGAGAAAGCGGTTATTACCGTTCCGGCATATTTTACCGATGCACAGCGCCAGGCAACAAAAGATGCCGGCAAAATCGCCGGGTTAGAAGTCTTGCGGATTATCAATGAACCGACGGCGGCAGCGCTGGCTTACGGTATGGATAAAGGGGAAGACCATACAATCCTTGTTTTTGACCTTGGCGGCGGCACGTTTGACGTGTCTATCCTCGAACTTGGAGACGGTGTTTTTGAAGTAAAGTCGACCAGCGGCAATAACCGTCTGGGTGGCGACGATTTTGACCAAAAAGTTATTGACTATCTGGCCGATCAATTTAAAAAAGAACAGGGTGTGGATCTCCGTACTGACCGTATGGCCCTGCAGCGTTTGAAAGAAGCGGCTGAGAAAGCAAAAATTGAGCTATCCAGCCTCACTACTACCAACATTAACTTGCCATTTATAACGGCTACTGCTGAAGGCCCCAAGCACCTGGACCTAAACCTTACACGAGCTAAATTTGACGAGTTAACGGCTGATTTAGTGGAAGCTACCATGGAACCGGCAAGACGCGCTTTATCTGACTCAGGGAAGAAAGCGGCCGAAATTGATAAAGTCATTCTCGTCGGGGGTTCAACCCGTATTCCCGCTGTTCAGGAAGCAATTAAAAAGCTAATCGGAAAAGATCCACATAAAGGTGTTAATCCCGACGAAGTTGTGGCACTGGGAGCTGCGATTCAGGCCGGTGTGTTAGCCGGAGAAGTTAAGGATGTACTACTGCTTGACGTAACACCGTTATCACTGGGTATTGAGACACTGGGAGCCGTTTACACCAAAATCATTGAGCGCAACACCACCATCCCCACATCCAAGAAGCAGATCTTTTCCACAGCGTCTGACAATCAGACACAGGTGGAAATCCATGTGCTACAGGGCGAACGTCCCATGGCGTCTGACAACAAAACATTGGGCCGCTTTGTACTGGACGGTATTCCGCCGGCACCCCGCGGAGTGCCGCAGGTTGAAGTGTCTTTTGATATTGATGCCAACGGTATTGTTAACGTTTCTGCAAAAGACCTGGGAACGGGCAAAGAACAGAAAATTACTATTACCGCTTCAACCGGTCTTAGTGACGCTGATATCGATGACATGGTGAAGAACGCTGAAAAATTTGCGGCGGAAGACCAGAAGCGCAAAGAACTGGCTGAAGTTCGTAATGAAGCGGACTCCATGGTCTATTCCACGGAAAAAATGCTCAGAGATCTGGGAGAAAAAGTGGATGAGGTTAAAAAAGGCGAAATTGAATCGGCTATTACAGAGCTAAAAGAAATAGCTCAGAAAGACGATGTGGAAGCTACGAAAAAAGCTTTGGAAACCCTGACAAAGTTCTTGCATGAACTGTCTACCCAACTGTATCAGCAGAATGAAGCTGCACAGGAGCAACCGAGTAATGAGGATACAACAGGCAGTGAGACAGTGGATGCCGAGTATGAAGTGGTGGATGAGGAAGAAAAATAAGCGGGGAATGATGGGGGAATTATGGGCAAACGTGATTATTACGAGGTCCTGGGGCTGGCGAGAAACGCTTCTGCCGAAGAAATAAAAAAGGCCTACCGTAAGCTGGCCAGGCAATATCATCCTGATGTCAACCCCGATGATAAAACCTCTGAGGATAAGTTTAAAGAGGTTAAAGAGGCGTTTGACGTATTAAGTGATTCAAACCGGCGTTCCCAGTATGACCAGTTTGGCCATGCTGCAGAGGAAGGTGCCAATGGTTTTGGAGGATATGGTGCCGGCTTTGGTCAAAACGGGTTTGGCGGTTTTGAAGATATATTTGATACATTCTTCGGCGGAGGCGGGCGGGGTCGCCGTTCCGCCGGGCCACAGCGCGGAAACGACTTGCGTTATGATATGGAAATAACACTGGAAAACGCCGCGTTTGGCTGGGAGACCAAAATAACAATCCCCCGTGTCGAACAGTGTGACACCTGTGAGGGGAGTGGAGCCAAATCTGGCAGCGATGTGGTTACCTGTCAGCAATGCGGCGGAACGGGCCAGCAGCAGGTTGTGAGAAATACTGCCTTTGGCCGCTTCGTCAGTGTTAAGACTTGTGAAGCCTGCGCCGGTGAAGGCAAGCAGATTAAAGAACCCTGTCCGGCATGTAAGGGTGCGGGCCGTCTACAGCGGGAACGTACCATAGAAATTAAAATTCCCCCCGGTGTAGACACCGGTTCGAAACTTCGTGTGTCCGGTGAGGGTGAAGCTGGCTTGCGCAACGGTCCTCCCGGTGATCTCTATGTCGTACTCCATGTCCGCCCCCATAAAGTGTTCAAACGAGAGGGAGACGACATCATTGTAGAAATGCCTGTTTCCTTTGCCCAGGCAACACTGGGAACGGAAATGGAAGTGCCGACACTGGATGGAAAGGCCCGTATAAAGGTACCCGAAGGAACGCAACCAGGAACGTTTTTCCGCCTGCGCGGCAAAGGTATCCCACACCTGCGCGGATACGGACGGGGTGACCAGCATGTTAAAGTCACGGTAAACATCCCGAGGAAACTAACCGGGAAACAGAAGGAACTTATCCGTGAGTACGCAAAACTTTCCGGAGAAGAAGTATTGCCTGTGGATAAGGGAATCATAGATAAAATGAAAGATGCCCTGGGCGGCAAGTAGGAGGCGTTTACTTGCGCTGGTTGGAAGTAACAGTAACAACCCTGAATGACAGTAGCGAGGCCGTAACTGAAAGGCTGTTGTCTCTCGGTGCCAACGGAGTCTCCCTGGAGGAGAACTGGGATTGGGAGAAAGCCCGCCGTGACGGTCTCGGCGACATTTTCCCGGCTCAAAGTATCACAACAGAAGATTCAGCAATCATCCGGGGGTACCTACCCCTTTCTTTTTTAGGTTCCGAAAATGAAATATTGCTCCGTAAATTTATAGACGGACTGCCCGGTTACGGACTGGCACCGGCGGAACTCTCCTGCCGGGAAGTCAATGATATTGACTGGGAAGATGCCTGGAAGCAGTATTGGCAGGCTACCCCAGTGGGAAAAAAACTTCTTATTCTTCCGGCCTGGCTTGACGCTGAAGCATATCCGGACCGGATTGTCATGCGCCTGGACCCCGGTCCGGCTTTTGGCACGGGTACACATGAAACCACCCGTCTGTGCCTTGAATTGCTGGAAGAACAGGTGACCGGCCAAGAGACTGTGCTTGACTTGGGTTGTGGTTCCGGAATTCTTTCCATGGCCGCCCGCATGCTTTGCGCAGGCCGTGTTTTAGGAGTTGACAGTGATAAAACGGCTGTTCGGTTCAGCCAGGACAACGCACGGCTCAACGGTTTGGACCAGGTTCACTTCCAGGCAGTTGATCTGACTAAGGAACAATCATGGAATGAGCTTCTTCCCGCAAATATAATTTTAGCCAATCTGACTGCGGATTTGCTTATTTCTATAAAAGAAATGATGTTGCAGGTGCTCCTGCCCGGCGGGCGGGTGATTGCTTCCGGTATTATTCTGCAGCGCGCGGATGAAGTAATCTCTTCATACCAGGACGCAGGATTTACACTGTTACAGCGGGTAGATGACGGTGCATGGACGGCGCTGTTGCTGGGAGACTTACGATGAGCCGCTTCTTTTATACAGCTACCCAACGTCATAATGAGGATGTTACGCTGACCGGCGACGATGCCCGTCACCTGTCCCGGGTACTGCGCGCATCCCCTGGGGATGCTGTTGAACTTTGCAACGAATCAGGGCAATGTCAGGCTGCGCAAATTACTTTCGTTGGAAAAGAAAGTGTTACGTGCCGCTTAGCATCACTGCTACCCGACCGTGAATCCGGTGTTCGTGTGACACTGGCGTTTGCTCTCCTTAAAGGAGAGAAGACGGACTTTGTTTTACAGAAGGCAACGGAACTGGGCGTTTCCGCCTTTATTCCATTCAGTAGCACACGATGTGTGGCCCGTATTGATAAAAAAGCAAGAGATAAACTAGTTCGCTGGGACAAGATTGTCCGTTCAGCAGCCGGACAGTCTCTCCGTAACCGCGTACCCGTTATTTCCCCTCCTTTAGATTGGCCGCAATTGCTAACAGAGTTCCAAAATTACCAAAGAATCGTCTTTTTTTGGGAAGGCGAGGGAGACAAGCCACTAGCTCCTGTATTAAAAGGGGTTTTGCCGGGAGAAAACATTCTTCTGATAACCGGACCTGAAGGCGGTTTTAGCCGCGAAGAGGCAGAAGAAGCTATGGCAAGCGGTGCCAATGCTGTCACCCTCGGTCCGCGCATTCTCCGCGCTGAGACTGCTGCTGTCGTTTCGGTAGCCGTTGCACTTTATGAAGCCGGTGAAATGGGAGGTAGGTAATGGATACTGTAGCATTTCATACCCTGGGCTGCAAAGTAAACCAAACAGAGACTGCGGCGTTGCAGTATCTGTTTGAGAGCGCCGGTTACCGGACAGTTCCGTTTTCAACTCCGGCTGATGTTTATGTGATTAACACATGTACCGTGACGCACCTGGGAGACAGAAAGTCCCGGCAGGTTGTCCGCCGGGCCCGTCGCATCAATGCGGACTCTGTTATCGTCGTAACCGGTTGTTATGCCCAGGTTGCCCCAGAAGATGTCATGGCGATTCCTGAGGTGGATCTTATCGTAGGGACCCATTCCCGTGGAAAACTGCCGGAACTGGTTCTGGAAACAAAACAAAAAGGGCGGCTCAACTGTGTTTCGCCACTGGAGGAAAAAGGCGGCTTTGAATCGCTTCCGGCAGCACAAACCGGTAGCCGCACCCGGGCTTTTCTTAAAGTACAGGAAGGCTGCCGTCAGTACTGTTCCTATTGTATTGTGCCCTACGCTCGCGGTCCGCTGTACAGCCGTCACCCCGAAGACGCAGTCGTGGAGGCCCGCCGTTTGGCTCAGTCAGGCTTTAAGGAACTGGTTCTCACCGGTGTCCATCTGGGCTCCTACGGAGTGGATTTACCCGGCAACATTGCGCTCAGCGACCTGATTACCCGTATTTCCCCGATCGACGGGATCGAAAGAATTCGTATCTCGTCAGTAGAACCGACAGAAATTACACCGGACCTGATTGAAACGGTGATGGAACATAATAAAGTATGCCGCCATCTGCATATACCTCTGCAAAGCGGCGATGACCTGATTCTGCGCCGGATGAACAGGAAATATGATTCCGGTGAATTTCTCTATCTGGTACGCTGGCTGCAGGCCCAGATTCCCGATATCGCTTTGACAACGGATGTGATGGTGGGGTTCCCCGGGGAAACGACAGAACAATTTGCCCACTCTTTAGGGTTAATCCAGCGCGCCGGGTTCAGCCGACTTCATATCTTTAAATACTCCCCCCGCCAGGGTACACCCGCAGCGAAATTTCCCGACCAGGTGCCCCATCCGGTTAAAGAAGAGCGGGCCAGGCAGTTAACACAACTGGGAGATGAACTGGCATCATGTTACCGGGAGCGCTTTGTCGGTAAGACGGTGAACGTTCTCTTCGAGGAAAAAGCTGGACGGAGCAAGCTGGCCGGCTTAACGGAACATTATATCCGGGTTACTGCCAAAGCAGCGGAATCCTTACTGGGACACCTTGTCCAGGTAAAAGTTACCGGCAACGGAGAAAAAGAGCTTACAGGTGAAATCGTATAGAAAAGGCCATTGAACATATGAAGAGTCTGCCAAGAAACTCAAAAGCCGCTGTCAACAAGACAGCGGCTTTCTCTCTATTAACTTACTTTCTTAATGCTTGTGGAAGCTCTGGCTGATGAAGAAATGCCCCACAGGCGGAAGCAGCCCCTGACAGGGCAACTAACGTCAGCAGACCGGCAATGAGGGAGAGAATTCTTTTTTTCATTGCAAAAAACCACCTTTCTTTATTTAATTTAATAACCACTGAATTCTATAAAAAAATAAAATTTCCTGTTTTTGTCGAAATGTTACATAAAACGACAAATGCAGGGAATATATGTTAAATTTACGAGTTTTGTCTGCGCCTGAACAATAAACTTAACTGTTCAATCAGTCTGTAGCCTGGAGGTGTTAAAAGGAAAGATTGCCAGAGAAGGCCAAGATTTCCTGCGGCGTAAAAATATAATAAGTCCATCTTCTGGCCTGCCCACAGGTAAGCACCCATAATAAACCACAGCACGATAAACAGGAAAGACAACCGCCGTAACATTGTACGCTGGGCAGAAGACGAAATAGGTTTCTGCGGCACATCAGCCGGTGCGTAGAAATATGCAGGAATAAAAGCGATGACAGAAGGGACGGTTACCCATAAAAACGTTCCTGATACAGTTGGACCAGCGTTCTTAATAATTACAGCAAAAAGTATAATAATAAGGGTACCTACGGTTAGGCATCCTGGAAGTGTGCTGCAGTGTGCTCCACCACTTAACTTGCGGTAAACAGCTACAACGAAAAATACAGTCATGGCTTCACGGACGATACCAATGGCGGCTGACAGAATCAAAACGGAAAGCAGCGCAGTAAATGCTCCGTAGAATGACTGTAGGCCGTAACGGACAATATCCGTTTGATCTTTCGACAAGCCTAGTTCATCGGCTATATAATCAATAAATCTTTCCAGCAGGTTGCACCCCCTGTTTGTGGAATCTCACTGAATGTACTGTTTGTGATACCCTCGCAGATAGTAAGCTACAAGAAACACGGTAAGCAGGAAAAGTTGCTGTGGAATTGACACAAGTATTCTGAGCCAGGAATTGCCCAAAATCATTTCATATGTAATGGATAAACCCGTAGTAATCAGTGGGAGAAACAGACTTTCTGCCGCTACCAAAAAGACAAAACCCAGAAAGGCTGCAGCTATTGACTCTTTATAAGAAACTTTAAAGAAGTAGCACAGATATATGGACATGAGGATAAAAATAAATATAGAGTGATAGCCGAAAGACAGAGGTAATTTCCTGATGATAAATGCAGAGATACTATAAAGTATGGAAACAGAGAGAATAGTCTGGAAGCGCGGCCGGATACCCATTAGCGTTAAGCCTACGGAAGCTAAAAGCATTCCTTCCGGAATAGCCAACAAGAGCAGTGTAATCAGAGGCATTTTATCCATTAATAAATCGCTCCTTTAAAAGGTTTCTTTATTATTCGCTCATACCAGGTTAGCAGATTTGACCGGCTACCTGACATGTATCATCAACAGGGATACAGATAGTAAATTGGGTACCCTGACCGACGATGCTCTCTACCTCAATTATACCGTGGTGGGCAAGAATAATGTTTTGCGAAATTGACAGGCCCAGTCCGGTGCCGGCATCCTTTGTCGTAAAAAATGGGGTGAACACTTTTCCCAAAGCTTCCGGGCTAATTCCCTGGCCGCTATCGTTTACACGGACAACTGCGGTTTTTCTTTTCTCTTTCCAGATAGCAGATACAGAAAGAGTTCCTCCATTCGGCATTGCCTGGAGTGCGTTTGTAAACAGGTTTAAAAAGACCTGGATAAACTGATCACGGTCCAGGCACAATTGCGGCAGACCGTGAGCAGGGTAAAAGTAAATCTCGATATTTTTCCGCACCGCTTCACCATATACCAGTGAAACTGCGGAGTCTATCACGTCATTGAGTTGAACCAGAGATTTTTTCGGGGTGTCTGGCCGGCTAAAGCGAAGAAAATCACTGATAATCTGGTTGGTGCGTTTTATTTCATCCAATACCAGTTGATATACGTCCTGTTCACTGCTTTCACAGTTTTGTTCCAGCAGTTGCACATATCCCTGAATGACAGTAAGCGGGTTCCTTATTTCATGGGTAATCCCGGCGGCAATCTCACCGGCCAACGCGAGTTTTTCCATTCGTCTTGTATGCGCGTGCAGTTCCTCATTTTCCACAAGTTTTTTTCGCAAAGCTTCGATATTTTCCCGGAACCAGTCTACGGTTATGGCAATTAAGAAATATACCGCGATAAACGGAAAAATCTCGAGGTCTGTAACAGTAAAGTTATCTAACGATAGAGCCCCCGGCATAAGGATATTAACAGCATAAATACTGCTTAATAAGGCAAAAACGATGCCTGGTGCAAAGCCGGAAAAAAAAGTAGTACAAAATATCAACACATAAAAAAAATACAGGATTAGCCTTCCTTCATCCTGCGAAATAAATCTCGTCTGGTAGGACCATAGCAATACAAGATAAGTAATACAGGAAAAAACAAAGATCATTATTTTTAAGGATAGAGGAAATGACCGTTCTGAAAAAAAACGGGTCCCCAAGCTCTTTATATTCATTGGTATCCTCTCATCAAGCACGTTTAAGACATTATTCTACATATTGTATGTCTAATTCGACAAAGCACAATATTTTCCTTTTTAGCGTGTCCTTTTTTTCTTAAAACAGGGACATATTTTTTTTCCGGACTGAATAGGATGGAAAAGAAAGACAGGCGGAAAAGAGGTGGATGTATGGGTAAAAAATTGTTTGTGGTGGAAGCACGACGGTTATTACCGCTGTTGTTCCTCCTGGTACTGCTGGTGTCCCTGTCAGTGTATGATTCGTTTCGGGCCAGTCCCACAGTTGTCCCTCAGGAAGTGGCCAAGGGAAATGAAGTGAGTTTCACCACGGCCGACAAGGGCGAAAGGAAGGAACGTCCAACCTTCCGCCTGGCGGTAGACCAGCAAGGTTGGATGGAAGTGGCGGAGGCATGGTCTGTCAACCTGCCCCAGTACCCGTTCCAACCCCAGCATGAAATTGCTCTGTTTGCCCTGCACGCGGAAGTGCAAAAAATTCAGAGCGTCTCCAAAGGAGAAGCGGAGCTGGAAGTGAAAGTGCAGGTTGGACCGAAGAAGGACTTTTTCCATGCCGTAACCATGCCGATAGCCGATGTGATGCTGGAGGCGGGAGAGACAACGTGGACGTTCGTGGACAAAAAAGGAACAATACTGGAGCAGTTTACAGTTGGAGAAGTTGCAGAAACGATTGCTGATGAAACTCCTCAAAAGTAACCTGTAAGATGTATGATTTTCTCAACAAGTAAGAAGAAGGCATGCGCGACGCATGCCTTCTTCTTATTATTGTGCATTCATTTTGTAAGCAGTATCAGGGAGTAAATTTCGCATAATTTCCTCTTGCAGTTTACAGATTTGGTTAAAGTCCATGACGGGGATGTAGTATTCTTCCAGCTTTAGATGAACCCGTTTTGCCCGTTGAAAATTCTCTACTGCCTTACCCAGCAGGAACCAGAATCGTTCCAGATTCTCCGCACGTTCCCCGGAAGTACTTTTCAGGGAAGACACCCGGGCATACTTGCCCAATGTCAGTGTAATCTGGGACCGGAGCTGGTGGGTGGCTTCCAGTGAAAAGGAGTGGGGGTAAGTCGCCTTGACAAACGCTGTTTGTAAAACAGGAACGACTACGGCATCAATTCGCTCCGGGTCAAATGGACAGCGGTACACTTCCAGGTCATGACCGGCGCGCCGGACAGTATCATATACTTGTTGCAGCAAATACGATTTGCCCGTTCCAGGATCGCCGGTTAACAGATAGAGTGTGGTGCAGTCTTGTAGAATGGACGGGTAGAAGTTCATTAAGCCGGCAGAGGATACGGCACCGGCAAAGAGATGCCGCTCAACAGGTTTTGTTTTAGCCGGCGGCAATGCGGCCACCAGTTCGTTAAGCAGTTGGTGGCTCATCTTTGATAAGCTGAAATAATCCATGGCCAGCGACATCAGGTAACGGAGCTTTTCCATGACCACATTGGCTTCTTTCAGGTACTGGTACGCCTGGGGATAAATTATTTTACTCTGCCCAATTAGATCTGATATCTCACCTTTATGCTGCTGAAGTACGGATGAGTTCCAAAAACGACCTAAGTTTATGATTTCATCCATGGCGCCTGGATACACAGGGTCTATAACATGAGGTGCCGTTCCGTCCACCACGGCAAACCCCAGCGAGGGGACTGCCACCCCGTCCAGGGAATTGGAATCTGAGGAACAGTAAAATTGCTCAATGTCAAAACCCTGTTCCATTGCCCGATTTCCGATTCCTTTCATCAATGTGGACTTTCCTGTCCCGGGGCCGCCCTTAATAATAACTAACCGTCTGTCAACCTGCCCGGGTATGTAGTGAAACAAGGAATAGAAACCATAGGCTGTATTGCTACCCGCAAAAAATTGTCTCGTCCTCCCTTTTTCCATGCTATTCTCCTTTCAATTAGGCAATTATCTGTCTTTCATCTTATGATGATGCGGAAAGAGTGTGCCTGTCCTCCAGACAACCCGCAAACCTGACCCCTAGGCTAAATGTTAAGCCTGACCGTGGTTTGCTAGTTTAGGGGTAAGATGGTATAATTAGGATTACGAAAATTGGACAAGGGGGTTTTGCGATGCAAAATTGTATCTTTTGTAAGATTATCGCCAGGGAGATTCCTGGCGACATTGTCTTTGAAGATGATTCAATCATTGCTTTTCGGGATATCCAACCACTCGCACCGGTTCATGTCCTTGTAGTACCCAAAGAACATTATCGCTCTCTTGATGAATTGCCATCGGGCGACTTGCTCAATGCAGGGAATATTTTGCTTGCCATTAAGAATGTGGCGGAACAGTTAGGTGTATCCGGTGGGTATAAGGTGGTCACAAACTGCGGAGAGCCTGCTGGTCAGGTTGTCCCTCACCTGCATTTTCATATCCTGGCTGGAAAAAAGTTTGTCCCATAAGGGAAGACTCCCTCCCCCTTGGCTTTTGTGGCAGTTGACAGACAGTTATGAAAACGATATAATCTATTAAGTATTCTTGGTATAATTCGTCGTAGAATTCGACAGCAATTCTTCCATGCAAGGTTAGTAGTGAGGGGAGGGAAAGCAGTTGACACAGATTAAGGTTGGGAAAAATGAGACTCTTGATAGCGCGATACGCCGTTTTAAAAAGCAGTGCGCTAAAACAGGAATTTTAGCCGAAGTTCGGAAGCGTGAACACTATGAAAAACCCAGTGTGAAGCGTAAAAAGAAATCCGAGGCGGCCCGGAAGAACAACAACAAAAGGAAGTTCAGCTAACATATAAAACCCGGACTAAGCCGGGTTTTTATGCGTCTACAGGTTGGTTTATCTTTTTTGCAGAATCGTATATAATATAAGTGTTGAATATAGGAGGAATGGCTGTGATTAGAAAAACGCTGATCCTGCTTTTCGTTTTGTTGATTTCGGGTTTGCCGGGAGTTGTAGTTGCAGCAACGGCCACGGCTCAGCAATCTGTTTATGTCGTTCCAATAACCGGGCCGGTGGAAAAAGGGCTGAATCGTTATCTTGACCGTGCATTCGGCGAAGCCGAGCGCGCCGGTGCTTCTGCAATTATTCTGGAACTAAACACTCCCGGAGGCACCCTTGATGCCGCGCTTGATATCAGCGACCTGATTTTGGATTCTCCGGTTCCCGTCTATGCGTATGTTCGCTTCAGCGCATTGTCCGCCGGCGCTTACCTGGCCTTGTCTAGCCGTGCTTTGTATATGGCGCCGGGCAGTACTATTGGTGCTGCGGAAGTCCGCACATTAACGGGCGAAGAGGTGGAAGATGAAAAGCTTTTATCTGCCTGGGAAGCTAAAATGCGGGCAGTCGCAGTACAGCAGGGTAAAGATCCCCAGATAGCTGCCGCCATGGTAAACAGAGAAATTGCCATTGAGGGTGTCATTCGTGAAGGGAATCTGTTAACACTGACGGATACAGAAGCTTTGGATTTAGGTTTTACAGACGGAATTTTCAATACCCGCAGTGAACTGCTGGCTGAATTGGGGCTGGCAGGTTCTGAGGTCAGGACGGTGGCCACAAGCCCTGCAGAGTCTTTGGCGCGTTATATTACCCATCCCGCTGTGGCGACAATTTTAATTGCTATCGGCCTGGCAGCCTTGGTGATTGAAGTCATGACTGCCGGTTTCGGTGTGGCGGGAACTATTAGTATTCTGGCGTTTTCCCTCTTTTTTGGCGGACATATTTTTGCTGGCCTGGCTGGCAGAGAAGTTATTTTCCTCTTTGCCCTGGGAGTTATTCTGCTAATGGTAGAAGCGTTTATCCCTAACTTCGGCATCGTCGGCCTTTCCGGATTAACGGCGGTGGTGGCTTCTGTGGTTCTCTCCGCAGCCACAACCGGGCAGGGTGTGCGTATGATTTCTGTGGCGATTTTCCTGGCTTTGCTTATTATCTTGGCCTCTTTCCGCTTTTTAAAGCGAACGGGGCTATGGTCTCAAATTGTGCTCCAGTATGCTGAAACAAAGGATTTGGGTTATGTCGGCCCTGGTGATGCATCTCACCTGGTGGGTATGACCGGTTTAACACTGACTCCGTTACGTCCGGCGGGCACGGCAGAAATTGACGGCAAACGGGTGGATGTGGTAAGCGAAGGAGGCTTTGTTCCCCAGGCCACTGAGATTAAGGTTGTTGGCACGGAAGGAAGCCGGATTGTTGTACGGCAGGTATAAAAGAAGGAGGTTAAATTATGATTGAATTATTGGTTTTGATTGGTCTGATTATTGTCGCACTGTCTGTATTGCTGAGCGTTGTACCTATTGGTTTATGGATTTCGGCATTAGCTGCCGGTGTAAAGGTAAGTATTGTGACACTGATTGGTATGCGCTTGCGGCGCGTGCCGCCGGCAAAGATTGTAAACCCAATGATTAAGTCTACCAAGGCTGGATTGGATTTAAATGTGAATAAGCTGGAAGGTCACTTTCTGGCGGGCGGTAACGTAGACCGGGTTGTGAATGCGCTGATTGCTGCACAACGGGCTGGGATTGATTTGGGCTTTGAGCGGGCAGCGGCCATTGACTTGGCTGGCCGGGATGTACTCCAGGCCGTGCAGGTCAGTGTAAACCCTCGTGTAATTGAAACACCAACGGTGGCAGCCGTTGCTAAAAACGGTATTGAAGTGAAGGCAAAGGCCCGTGTTACCGTACGGGCAAATATTGAACGGCTGGTCGGCGGTGCCGGCGAAGAGACAATCATTGCCCGGGTCGGTGAGGGTATTGTAACGACCATCGGTTCCGCCGCGACGCATAAAGAAGTGTTGGAAAATCCGGATATGATTTCCCGTACTGTGCTCAATAAAGGGTTGGATGCGGGGACTGCCTTTGAAATTCTCTCCATTGATATAGCCGACGTGGATGTGGGTAAGAACATCGGTGCCCAGTTGCAGACGGATCAGGCAGAAGCTGATAAACGCATCGCTCAGGCCAAGGCGGAAGAAAGGCGCGCCATGGCTGTGGCTACTGAACAGGAAATGGTGGCCCGGGTTCAGGAGATGCGTGCTAAAGTGGTGGAAGCGGAGGCAGAAGTACCGCGGGCGTTTGCCCAGGCTCTTCGCGAAGGCAAGCTGGGTGTGGTTGATTATTATAATCTGCAAAACATTAAGGCCGATACGCAGATGCGTGATTCCATAGGTAAGATGGGTGCATCCAAAGAGGATAAAGGCGAGGACAACCCCAGAAAGTAAGGTGGTGGTACTGTGGAAACCTTAGTAATCTTCGCTATATTCATCATTTTCTCCGTAATCCGCTCTCTGGGCGGCCAGGGTCAGCGTCCTCCGGGGAGACCCATGCCCCCGGTCATGCAGCCGGTAAGAGCGCCTGTAAGGCCGCCGCAGCAGCAAATACCGAAACAAAGAGAAGAGGCTCCACCTCGGTACGTTGAGCAAGCTTACGTGCCGTATGATAACCCGATTTACCGGTCAAAAAATGAATTGCCGTTGGAGCTAAGGCCGGCAAAAAAGGAACGTTTGCCTAAGAAAGCTGAGGCGATATTGCCGGAAGGGTTGATATGCACCGAAGCCGGTCAAGTGCAAACGTTGAACTGGAACCAAAATTCGGTTGTCGCAGGTGTTATATTTGCTGAAATTTTAGGGCCGCCCCGGGCAAAAAGACCCTGGAGCCCGCGCTACTAGTCCAGGCTGTTTAAAAACGAGTGCTCTAATTTAGATACCCCGGCCCAGGCGATATATATCGCCTGGGCCGGGGTTTTATATTACTGTAGCGAAATTATATCACTTTACGCTTTGTAATGGCTAATGTATACAGTTCAAGCTTTCATCAGGGAATTGAAAGCGCAAGCTTTTCTGGTCGAAAAACATAAGAGACGTTGAAAATGCATAGTAATTAGCAGAATGGGGGGAGGCTTGTGGTCGGCAAAGGGGATAAAAAATGGCGGCAAAATCTGGCAGATCTGTTTGAGTTACCGCGGGAGATTGTGTTAAACCTGCCACGGTTAACTGTAATCGGAAACCTGCAGTGTTATCTTGAGAATCACCGGGGCGTGATTCAGTATACCACGGAAAAAGTCCGTCTTGCAGTAAATGGCGGCGAGATCATTATCCATGGGGAAAATTTGGTCATTCGTTATATGGCGAACGATGAAATAGCAGTAGACGGTAATATCAGTAAAGTCCACTATGAGTTTTAACGGCTGGAATAGGGGGTACAGGCGTGTTTATACTAAAATTACGGTATTTTTTTACGGGATACCTGGTTATTTCTGTACAGGGTACCGCTACGGAAAAATTTATTAACCTGGCTATGCGCCAGGGTATCCCGCTTTGGGACCTGGCAAGAGGTTCAGAAAAAGCCGTACTTAAAGTGGACATGGATAGCTTTTTCGAACTTCGTCATCTTGCAAAAAAAACAGGTTGCAGGCTAAAAATATTACAAAAGGCCGGACTCCCTTTTCTTATCAGCCGGAGTTTAAGGCGGAGAGGTTTGATTATCGGCATTAGCCTGTTTATTGTTTCCCTTTATCTACTTTCCTCTTTGATCCTGTTTGTCAGTGTTGAAGGGACAGATAAGTTGGATGAGAAGTACATCCGCAGCCTTGCGGGGGAACTGGGCGCGCGGCCGGGAGTCTGGAAAGCAAGTCTCGATAAAGAGGATTTGGCAAATGAAATGATTCTCCTGGAGCCTAAACTTACATGGGTAGGGTTCCACGTCCGTGGTACAAGGCTAATTATCGAAGTGGTTGAGAAAATTAAACCCCCTGTGGAGAACGATATGCCTGGCAATGTTGTGGCAGCCAAAGACGGGTTGGTTGTGGACGTTTTGATTGTTATGGGAGAAGCCCGTGTACAGGCAGGGGACACCGTCTCCCGGGGGCAGATTTTGATTGAAGGCTTGTTAGTCCCCCAATCTCCCTTTACTGATCCGGAAGATAAAGATGCTCCCTCACCTGTTCCGGTCCATGCCCGCGGGGAAGTATTAGCCAGGGTCTGGTATGAAGGATATGGGGAAGCAAATACGGTTTCTGTGAAGCGAAACCGAACCGGTAAGAGATCTATCGCCTGGTCCGTCATTGTGGACGGTCAGTCTGTACTGCGGGTTGGACGCAGTGAGATTCCCTATGCTAATTATGAACTGGCATCGATAAAGAGAAGCCTGCCGGAAAGGATTTTTAGAATTCCTGTCGAAATAATAACAGAATATGCGTATGAAATTGAATTGGAGCAGATTCAGCTTACCCGTGAGCAGACTCTTGACCAAGCGGCAGAACGGGCCAGAATTCTGGCCGAGTTTCAGTTGCCTGTGGGTGTAGCAGTAGAGTCAGTGTCATTGAACGAAGTGGAAACAGGAACAGGTAATCTGGTGGGGGTTCAGTATATTATTGAAACCTTAGAGAATATTGCAGAAGAAGAGGACATTACAGGAGGCGATGAAACGTCTTGACGACGGAACATTCACGTAAAACGGTCCCTGTGGATAGTAATGAAGAGATTCGTCAGTTGCTGGGAAAGTTTGACCAGCATGTCACCTTATTAGACCGGTATTTCCAAGTCAGAGTAATTCCCGAGGGTGATGCGATTATTGTCGAGGGAGACCGGGACGATGTAGAAAAGGTGGCTCTTTTATTTGAAGAGCTTTTATGGCTTTTGCGGCAGGGTCAGGCACCAAACGTGCCTGAGGTGGAATACGCCATCGAATTGATCCGGGCGGGACAAGCAGAACGACTACGTACTTTGTTTGGTGATATGATCTTTGTTACTCCCAGAGGAAAAAGAATTAAGCCAAAGACTTTGGGTCAGAAAGAATATATAGAAGCCATTCGTAAGAATGATATTGTCTTTGGTATTGGCCCGGCAGGAACGGGAAAAACCTATTTGGCGATGACCATGGCAGTTAAAGCGCTCAAAGAGAGGTCGGTGCAAAGGTTAATTCTAACCCGGCCAGCCGTTGAAGCCGGTGAGAACCTTGGTTATCTGCCGGGGGATTTGCAGGAAAAGGTAGATCCGTATCTGCGTCCGCTCTATGACGCCCTCTATGACCTGCTGGGTGTAGATGTTTACAAAGCATATATGGAGAAGGGGATTATTGAAATTGCACCTCTGGCGTATATGCGCGGCAGAACGCTGGATGATTCCTATATTATTCTTGATGAAGCGCAAAACACAACCGCAGAACAAATGAAGATGTTCCTTACACGGTTGGGCTTTGGTTCAAGAGCTGTCATTACCGGAGATATTACGCAGATTGACCTGCCCCGGGGACGATTTTCCGGATTGGCGCAAGTAAGGGATATTTTAAATAATGTTGAAGGTATCTCCTTCATTCACTTAACAGATTTAGATGTGGTCAGACACCCTCTGGTGCAAAAGATTATTCGCGCTTATGTGCAATTTGAAGAGGGGCAAAGGCAGGAGTGAGCCTATCGTGGGAAGTAATAGTGTATTTAAGAACCTGCTAAAAAAGCAACCCGGGCTAGTACTAAATAAGCTCTGGTTGCGTTGGCTGCTGGCTGCCGGGTTTTTTACGCTAATTTTAATGATCCTATATCTGACGCTGGCGGCTGCCCGGGTGGAATTAGAGTTAGGCAGACCCAGTCCCCGTAAAATTGTGGCGGAGTGGGATGCCATTGATTATTACACAACAAATCAGTTGCGTGAAGAAGCAGCTCAGGCAGTGGCAGAGTCTTTTGATTTTGATTTGGCCGTCCTCGTCCGTGCTGAAGAGCGTATCAATACCTTTTTCTCGGTTGCCCGGGATATTCAGCGAACTCCGGAGCTGGAACCTCAGGAGCAGACAGCTTTGTTTATTGCTGCAGTGGAAGTGGAATTGGATGAACCTTTAGCCATGTCATTTCTTGATGCCCGGCCTACGGATCTTGAAGAAATGCGACTGCAACTTCTGGATGTTGTGGGAAACATTCTGGAGCAGGGCGTTAAAGCCCCGGGATTAGACAGCGCCAGACGGCAGGCAGTACAGGAAATCAGTTTTCTGCTTTTTTCCCAGGATCAAAAGAGGGTCATCGGGAAGCTGGCTCAAACGGTAATGGAGCCGAATATGATTTATAACCCGGTAGCGACGAATCAGGCCCGGGAAGCGGCACGCCAGGCAGTACCGCCTATCCGTATACTACGCGGTACTGAAATTGTCAGTGAACGGGAAATAGTCACGGAGCGCCATCTCGCACAATTACAGGAATTAGGGCAATTACGGGGTGCCGGCGGCTATGCCATGTTCTTTGGCTTAGCGGTGCTTTTGCTTGTAATTTTTATTATTGTCGGTATCTATCTTTATATTTTTCAGCAGGAGATTTACCACGACACAGTCCGGTTGGTTCTTCTGGGTTTAATTGTTGTGATAACACTGTCGTTAACGATTGCAGCTACCTATTTTTCCGGGTATCTGGTGCCTGTTGCTATGGGCGCTATTTTGATTGCCGTTTTGCTGAACCCGCAATTAGCCGTTCTCATGGCAATTGTCATGTCTGTTTTTGTTGCCCTTGTCACGGGAAATGATTTTCGTTTTATGCTGGTTGCGCTTTTTGGAGCATTAATAGCCATTTACAGTGTCAGCCAGGTGAGCCGGCGCTCCGACCTGACCAGGGCCGGATTCTATGTGGCGGCGTTGAACATGGTAACGATTATCGGGTTTTTCCTGTTTGCCGGTACTCTCCGCTTTGAGTATGAATTACTTCGTGAATTTAGTGTGGGAATTCTGGCGGGGATAACGAACGGTCTGTTCTCAGCCGTAATGGCTATTGGTCTGTTGCCATATCTGGAAAGCGGTTTTGGGCTCACCACCTCGGTTACGCTGCTGGAATTAGCGAACCCAAATCACCCGCTGTTAAAAAAGCTGCTAATGGAGGCGCCGGGAACGTATCATCACAGCTTGGTCGTCGCTAATTTAGCAGAAGCAGCCGCGGAAGCGGTTGGTGCCGATCCGCTATTAGCCAGGGTTGGTTCCTTCTACCATGATGTGGGCAAAGTAAAAAGACCGTATTTCTTTATTGAAAATCAGCTGGGAGAAAACCCTCACGAGAAAATATCTCCCAACCTGAGCACGCTAATTATAACATCACATATTAAAGACGGTATGGAACTGGCAAAAAAGGAGAAACTTCCCCGGGTTATCCAAGAGATTATTGAACAGCACCACGGTAACAGCCTGGTATCATATTTCTTCCATCAGGCATCAGAAAAATGTCAGGATAGCAAAGACAGCCCATGTGAAGATAATTTTCGCTATGAAGCGCCTCTGCCGGAAAGCAAAGAAGCGGCAATCATTTTACTGGCAGATTCCGTGGAAGCGGCTGCCCGTGCAATGCCCAAGCCTATTGGGGGTAGAATAGAAAGTGTCGTACGAAAAATTGTTAAAGATAAATTAAACGACGGTCAGTTTGACCGGTGTGATATTACGTTTAAAGAACTGGATATGATTGCGTCTGCCTTTGTTAAAATTCTTTCTGGAATTTATCACAACCGAATCGAGTATCCGGAGAAAGAGCTGAAGGCAGAAATTGAAAGGGGCCGCAAAAATGGCAGCAGTGATTCTTAATGAAGACGAAAATACTTCCGTCTCTCCTCGGGTTACTGCCGCGATGGAGCAGATAGTACAGAAAGCTTTGCTGGAGCACAATCTCCCCGTTTCTGCTGAAGTGAGCGTCATGCTCTGTGACAACGAAACGATTAAAAAATTAAATCGGGAATGGCGTTCTCTTGACAATGCAACAGATGTTCTTTCGTTTCCCCTTCATGAAAGTCTGAAAGAGGGTAAAAGTATCGTAGATGAAGAATTTTTGTTGGGCGACATCATTATCTCCCTGGAACGCGCCGGGGAGCAGGCTCTGGAGTTCGCGCACAGTCTGGAACGGGAAATTCTATATCTCTTTGTACACGGTCTGCTTCATCTGCTGGGGTACGATCATTGTGAAGATGAGGAACGTTTAGAAATGCGCCGCCGTGAGGAAGGCCTCCTGGCAATGGTGGGAGCGGAGCGAAATGAATAAGAAGTCTGCACGGTTAATGGAAAGTTTTCGCTGGGCTGTTTATGGTCTGGCCGATGCATGGCAGAAAGAGCGAAACATGAAAATTCACAGCGTCGCTACGTTCTTGGTGCTGGCAGCAGGTTTGTGGCTTCGTCTGGAGCGAGTGGAGTGGCTTTTTATCCTTTCCGCTGTGTTCTTAGTGTTTACGATGGAAATGTTAAACACATCGCTGGAGAGGGTTGTAGATCTTTTTACCCGGGAATACCATCCATTAGCCGGTGCAGCTAAAAACGCCGCGGCGGGAGCTGCTTTACTGGCATCTCTTTACGCTTTGCTTGTGGCAGGCTTTATCTTGTTGCCCCGATTGGCAGAGAGGATTAACATTTTTTAATAATTTGTTAAAAGGTTTTTTTTCTTTTTATGCGAAGATATTCTTAAAGAGATGCAAATAAATGACAGCAAAAGAGTAACTCAGATTAGAGGAGGCAGGTTCGGCAAAAATGCGGAAAACCAGCTCGGCGTTTCTCGTGGATCGCAGGATTGTGGCATTAATATTGTTTATGTTTATCATGAATACTGTCTTGTTGGTCGCAGGAATCCACGTGTTTAACAGCCATTTTAACAATGAAATAGAAGACTTCGTAATGAAACAGAAAATAGCAAAAGAATTGGTAGACTACAACCGTCGGCTGGCGAGAAGCCTGGGGGTAGATACCCGTACCCAAGTTAGGGAGGCCCTTTCCAGGTTTAATTATGAAATAGATTTGGCGGCGAATGTGGATGATTTAAATAAAGCGATTCTGGCAAACGGAAGCCGAACCCAGGAAAGAATTCTTCAGGAATATGAAGCTAAACAGAAGGAAACCGTTTTGGCTCTGGTGAATCAGGATCCACTGCTTAAAGAAATGGACGGCAAACAACGTCTGATGGTAAAACTTAGTCGGGATCAGGGAATTTCGCTGGAACCGGCAAACATGTTACATGATGAGACATTGCTGAAAATTTCTCAAACAGTGACCATCGGGGAACTGGCGCAGGATCTTATCGTGGAAGTGGAAGTAGAGGAAGGCCGTGGTCAACTGCTTATGCCGTATAACCCACTTGATCATATTCGTAACTTAACCCGGGAAATCGATTCTTTACGGGTTACTGTGCATGAGTTGCGCACCAGGAGTGGGTTTGCTGAAATGACGGGCGCTGGTGTTGTTGTGCGAATTTACGACGCGGAAGACGGCTTTACCAACGAGACAATCATTCACGAGACAGACGTCCGTGACACTGTTAATGAATTATTTGCTGCTGGAGCACAGGGGGTGGCTATCGGTAATCAGCGATTAACGGCTACGTCGGCCATTCGTTGTGTCGGGCCGTCCATTTTGGTTAATGATGAAAGAATTGCAGTCAATCCAGTAACGATTCGGGCGATTGGTGACCCCGATGTTTTAGCCAGCGGATTGGATATTATTCGAATTACACTGGAAATATCCCGGGATTTAACTTTTGAAGTAGAAAAACTTGAGCATCTTACGCTACCGGCTTATAGTCGTTAGGAGGAGCTATGATTGAAGAGACAGTCAGGAAGTTAATTGAAAGCGCCCGCGCAGCAAGAGAATCGGCTTACGCTCCGTATTCCCGCTTTTCCGTTGGCGCTGCGTTGATGGCCGATGACGGAGACGTGTATCAAGGAAGCAATGTGGAGAATCTGTCATTCGGTTTGACGGTGTGTGCGGAAAGAGTGGCATTATTCTCCGCCGTTGCTGCGGGCAAACGGGACTTTACCGGTCTGGCACTGGTCACGGATACACCGGAACCGGTTACTCCATGCGGCGCCTGTCGTCAGGTCCTTCACGAGTTTGCGCCGGACCTTTGGGTAGTTAGCGCAAACTTACGCGGACAGCACAAACTATTTACATTGCGGGAGCTTCTGCCGTACTCATTTGATACAGACTTATCGAAATAGAAAGGGCACACCATGATGGTGTGCCATAAACTTTTACCCTTTTCCCCCCGGATCCATTATGCGAGGTATATATACAGCATAGAGACGATAAATGACAGCGAGATTGCAATAGATGCAAACCCAATCCCCACCAAAGGTACAAGCAGGATGCCGACAAATAGCACGACAAAAAAGATGATATTAATTACTAATGCTTTGTTACCCTCGTGATGTAGGTGTTCTAAATCCTGGCTTTGCATGTTATTTGTGTTAGCCATGATTATATACCTCCTCTCACCTATTGATATGTGTAAGGCATAAGTTAAAGAGTTCACATGCCTAAAATCTATCTTAGCTTATTTCTGAAGCGAAGCACAGTGTCAAGCGTCCCTTTGTGTTGGGATATGTTAAAATATTCACATTCTTTAATTAAATTATATACTGACAATAAGGATTTGGTCAAGTCAGGCAAAACAGGCTCAATGGGACATAAGTCCCAATGTTATGGGGCTTTGTGGCAATTATGCCTGTGGCAGAGTTATAAAAAAACTTATATAATTATAAAATTTATAATTATATTGGCTGCAGGATAATAAAGGCAGTTAAGAGAACCCTAAAGACGGGGGTGTTACTCATGTTTCGTTCTGGTTTTGTTGCTTTAATCGGCAGACCTAATGTAGGAAAATCAACGTTGATGAATACGATGATCGGTGAAAAAATGGCTATTATTTCTGATAAACCACAAACAACACGTAATCAAATACGCGGTATTTTAACGACAGATGAATACCAGATTGTTTTTCTCGATACCCCGGGAATTCATAAGCCGAAGCACAAGTTGGGCGAGAAAATGAACCAGACCGCCATCCGAACGCTAAAGGAAGTGGATATTGTCCTCTTTCTGGTTGACGCTGTGGCAGGACCGGGGAGCGGCGATGAGTTTGTCTTAACGCGGCTTCGGGACGTAAATACGCCGGTTATTCTCGTTGTGAATAAGGCGGATGTGGCCGGGGATCTCGAGGCGGATAAAATACTTAGCCATTACAGTGATCATTTTCCATTTGCCGGTGCACTGACGGTCTCTGCACTGACGGGCTTACACAAAGAAGAACTCCTTAGCTTGCTTGTGGATAAAATACAGGAGGGACCTCGGTACTACCCGGAAAACATGATTACCGACCAGCCGGAACGCTTTATTGTGGCCGAGCTGATTCGGGAAAAGATACTCGGCTTTACCAGGGAAGAGGTCCCCCACGCCATTGCCGTGGAAATCGCATCTATGAAGGCAAGGGAAAATCGTGATATGGTAGATATTGAAGCAAATATTTATGTGGAACGGGAATCGCAAAAAGGGATTATCATTGGTAGAAAAGGTGCTATGCTCAAAGAAGTGGGACAGTTAGCACGGCAAGATATTGAAGCGTTGCTGGGCAGTCAGATATTTCTTGATTTATTTGTGAAAGTAAAGCCGGATTGGCGTAATAAAGAGGGTACATGGCATGCTTTTGGCCTGGAGCTGGAGTAGGAGCTGTAATCTATGGGGGAACTAAAAAGTCATGCTCTGGTTTTACGGACCCGCGACTACCGTGAAGCAGACAGGCTCGTCACTTTCCTCACCCGGGAGGAAGGAAAAGTCACAGCGGTGGCACGGGGCGTCAGAAAAACGAAAAGCAAACTGTCCGCCGTGGTTGAACCTCTGACATTAGGCTTCTTTCTGTTGCACCGGGGGAAATCGCTGGACACCCTGATTCAGGGGGAGATCGTTAAACCATACCGTAAACTCCGTGAGGACTTGCTGCTGTTTGCATACGGGCAGTATTTTTGTGAATTGTGTGAGGCCGCCTTACCTGAACGGGAGCCTTCTCTTCCAGTCTTTTTGCTTGTTCTGACAGCATTGGAAGCGCTGGAATCCGACAGCCAACCGGCTCGTGTTGCCCGATGCTTCGAACTGAATCTGCTTGAAACATTGGGATACCGACCGGCCATGGAAAACTGCCAACACTGCGGAAGCTCCACGGGGCCTTTTTATTTTGATTTCATAAATGACGGGTTGGTTTGTAAAAACTGTCCCATACCCGGCGAAAGCCGCCTGCTTAGCGGTGCTGCAGCAGCAGTGATGAAACGTTTTCTCAACAATGGATTTCACCGTTTGTCTGTTTGTGGCGTTCCGTCTTCTCTTAATTATGAAATAGCCCATATTAATGCGGAACTTCTCAAAAAAGCCCTTGGTAAGTCAAGGTTTAAATCAGTGGAGTTTCTGCAAAGCCTTGAAGAGTGGAGTTAAAAAATCCTTGTTTAATATTTTCGCTCTACTTGTGTAACACTATTGTTATCCAGTACAAGGAGGGCACAAAAATGGATATTTCCCTTCAGAAGATTGATCTTGTCCGGGAACGGACCGGTTTAAGTTATGCTGAGGCCCGGGAACTTTTAGAAGAAGCAAACGGTGATGTGATTGATGCGTTGGTTATGATGGAGGATGAATTGGAAGCCGATGCAGAAGAACACGGTGTAAGTTTATTGGAAGGGGATATGTTGGCGCCGGTTAAAAACGCAATCCGTCAGAGTAACCGCACACGTATCCGTGTAAAAAACCATAACGGCACGTTAATGGAATTGCCCGCAACGTTGGGGCTTGCCGGAATGATTCTGGCGCCGAAGGCAACCGCTTTGGGTGCTGCCGCGCTGTTAATAGCTCATTACAGCCTGGAAGTGACGCCAGCAGAGTCTGAGGAGACGATTTGGGAGAACTAATGCTTGACGAGTGAACCTGTTTTTGTTACATTTAATGAAACAAGGAACAAGAACCGTGGAAGATGAGTACGCCGCAGAACTGTCAGCGAACCGGGGAACGGTGGAAGCCCGGCCATGTAAAACGGCGGAATGGCACTTCAGATGAGCGGTTAAAAAGAGTGGGCATAGTAATGCTATGCCAAGTAGGGTGGAACCGCGGGAACTTCCCGTCCCTATAGGGACGGAGGTTCCTTTTTTGTTATCTTGAAGCGCAAAGTTGATACGAGGAGGAATGAGTCTTGGATTTTCAAACAATGATCCTAAAGCTGCAAAACTATTGGGCAAAAAAGAATTGTATCCTTTTACAGCCCTATGATGTGGAAAAAGGTGCGGGTACGATGAACCCGGCCACATTCCTGCGTGCCCTGGGGCCAGAGCCCTGGTCGGTCGCATACGTAGAACCATCCAGACGGCCCACAGACGGCCGTTATGGAGAAAATCCCAACCGTCTTTTCCAACATCATCAGTTTCAGGTAATTATCAAGCCTGCACCCCATGATATTCAGGACCTTTACCTGGAGAGCCTCCGTGAATTGGGTATTATCCCGGAAGAACATGATATTCGTTTCGTGGAAGACAACTGGGAATCGCCCACACTGGGCGCCTGGGGGTTAGGCTGGGAAGTTTGGCTGGATGGGATGGAGATTACTCAGTTTACCTATTTTCAGCAAGTGGGTAGTATTGACCTGGATGCTGTCTCCGTGGAAATCACGTACGGTTTGGAACGGATTGCCATGTATATCCAGGGTAAAGAAAATGTGTTTCATATCGAGTGGGTCGACGGCATAAACTACGGAGAAATATTTCACCGCGCTGAAGTGGAGCATTCCACCTACTGTTTTGAAGAAGCAGATACGGACATGCTCTTTTCACTGTTTACAACCTATGAAAAGGAAGCGCGCCGTCTTCTGGAAAAAGAGCTGATTCTGCCCGGCTATGACTATGTACTCAAGTGCTCCCACGCATTTAACTTACTGGATGCCAGGGGGGCAATCAGCGTATCCGAACGGACTGCATATATCGGCAGAGTAAGAAATTTAGCCAGGCTATGTGCGCAAAATTATCTTGTGCAGCGGGAACAGATGGGCTTTCCGCTTGCCCGTGTAAAGGGAGGGTCAGAGCGTGCGTAAAGAATCATTTTTACTGGAGATCGGTACAGAAGAAATTCCTGCCCGTTTTATGGATCCCGCGCTAAAACAACTCCGTGAAAGAGCCGCAGAAGAACTGACGGCTAACCGTCTTTCTTTCGATGATATTAATGTCTACGGTACACCCCGTCGCTTGGCCCTGCTGGTATCCGGCTTAGCAGAGCGTCAACTGGATCTGAGTGAAAAGAAAAAAGGGCCTGCGGTAAAAGCCGCGTTTGATGCCGACGGCGACCCAACAAATGCGGCCAAAGGCTTTGCCAGATCCCAGGGGGTTGAGGTAGCCAATCTTTTTGTTGAAGAACTGGACGGTACGGAGTATGTTTTTGCCTTGAGGGAAGAGCCCGGCAGGGAGACCACATCCGTCCTGCCCATGCTTTGCCAAACACTGGCCAAACATCTCAACTTTCCCAAGCCGATGTTCTGGGAGCACAAAGATATCCGTTTTGCCCGGCCTATCCGCTGGTTAACAGCTCTTTACGGCAGTGACGAAATAAACTTTACCTTTGCCGGCCTGACGTCAGGTCGTGAAACAACGGGACACCGGTTTTTGTCACCGGACCGTTTTGTATTGGCAGATGCCGCTGATTATCTTACTGTGATGGAGAAACTGGCCGTGATTGTCGACCCGGCCAAGAGGCGCACTATCATTACAGATCAGGTGAATGCGGCCGCTGCCCAACTGGGGGGACAGGCAACCCTTGATGAGGATCTGCTTGATGAAGTCAACTATCTGGTGGAATTCCCCAAAGCAGTGGTGGGAAGCTTTGCTGCTGAATATCTGGAAATTCCCCAGGAAGTGCTGACCACGGCCATGCGAGCTCACCAGCGTTATTTCCCCGTGTTTGACGGCCAGGGTAACATCCTGCCCCATTTCATTACCATCAGCAATGGAACTGACGATGCATTCCTGAAAAATGTACGAGCCGGTAATGAAAGGGTATTACGTGCCCGCCTGTCCGATGCCCGCTTCTTTTTTGAAGAAGATTGTAAAAAACCGTTAAGCGAATATGTGGATCAGCTCGATAATATTGTTTTTATGGAGCAATTAGGTTCAATACGTAAAAAAACTGACAGGGTTGTCCGGTTAGCCGAAGCGCTATGTGGTGAATTAAATATCAGCGGGGAAATAAAAGAAGCTGCTGTCCGCGCGGCGTTCCTTGCCAAAGCAGACTTAATGACACACATGGTTTATGAGTTTCCCGAACTCCAAGGTACAATGGGCATGCATTATGCGGCACTTTCCGGCGAGAAAGAAGCTGTATCCCGTGCGATAGAGGAACACTACGCACCGCGATTTGCCGGAGATGATCCTCCGGCCAGCATCGCGGGTGCTATCGTGGCTGTGGCGGATAAGCTGGATACGATGGCCGCCTGCTTCGGACTGGGCCTGATTCCCAGCGGTTCGCAGGATCCCTACGCTTTGCGGCGCAGTGCACTGGGAATTGTCGCCACTTTGTCGGCGCACGGGTTAGCCATTTCATTGGAGCGCCTGGCATCCCTGGGCCTTTCGGCATTGGCGGGTAGCTTAAGCAGGCCCGACCAGGATGTGGCAACGGATCTCTACGACTTTTTCGTGCAGCGTGTCCGGTTTTACTTTCAGGAAAAAGGCTTACGCTATGATGTCATTGAAGCCGTACTGGGAGCAGCCGTCAGCGATCTTCCCGGCTTTTTGGCCAGGGCGGATGCGCTACGCAACAAAGTGGATACACCTGAGATGACACAAATTCTTACACCGTTTACCAGGGTGGCAAATCTGACCCGTGAGTTTGCAGGCGGCACTATTGTGCCGGAATCTTTTACAACCCAGGCTGAACGGGATTTATATGAAGCTGTGACTGTGGCTGCTGCAGCGGTAGAAAAAGCAGCGGCCCATGCCCGTTTCGATGAGGTTTTTGAAACATTGGCGCCGTTATCCCGTCCCATTGACAGCTTCTTCAGTGAAGTGATGGTCATGGTTGATGATGAAAGTATCAAAACGAATCGCCTTTCATTGCTGGCACTTGTCAAAGAAGTATTTTTAACACTGGGTGACTTGTCAAAAATTGTACAGGAAAAAAAATAAGCGGCCAGGCAGGAAACAATCAAATGATATAGTATATACTATATAGTGATTTTAGACTAAATAGCATATGCTATTAGCCTGAATCCTGTTATTATTGGCCGGAGGTGTTACAAATAGACTTCAGTGCACGGCAACTGGAAATTCTTGAGATTGTTAAGATGGAAGGTCCTATTTCCGGAGAGGAAATTGCGGGCCGGCTACATCTGTCCCGGGCGGCGCTTCGTCCCCATCTGGCCGTTTTAACCACATCTGGCCTGATTGACGCGCGGCCCCGGGTCGGATATTTTTTTACTGGCAACTCCCATAATGAGGTGGGGGAAATGTTAAAAGGGATTACTGTGGGTGAAATCAAAAGCAGGCCAAAAGTTATTCGGGAAAACGTATCCGTTTACGATGCCATCGTTACCCTCTTCCTGGAAGATGTGGGGACTCTTTTTGTTGTGGACGAAGAAGGATTTCTGTTGGGAGTTGTTTCCCGCAAAGACTTTCTTAAAACGGCACTGGGCGGAGCCGATCTGCATAAAATGCCTGTGGGTGTGATTATGACGCGTATGCCGCAGGTTCATATCGTCAGGGAAGACGAAACTGTTTTACAGGCGGCGTGCAGAATCATGGAGCACGAAGTGGACTCTTTGCCTGTCATCCGGGACATGGGGAAAGAAGGATTAAAAGTTGTGGGACGGGTGACAAAAACCAATCTGGCGCGTCTGCTCGTGGACCTGAGTGCAGACCGGTAAAAGGGGTGAAATTATGCATGATCTAAAACGTAAGCCGTTTGTTTACCTGGTATCTGATTCCATCGGTGAAACTGCTGAGTTTGTCGTGAAAGCTGTAGCCAGTCAATTTAATTCCGGACATGTGGACATAAAAAGGATTCCTTTTGTCAATGACACGGAAACGATTATTGACGTGGTCGAGGAAGCAGCGCTGGCTAAAGGAATGATTGCATATACACTGGTCCTGCCTGAACTTAGGGCAGTCCTCCGGGAAGAAAGTGAACGGAGGGGGCTAATTACTGTAGATGTCATGGGACCAATGATGGATGCGTTTGCCAAACTTCTGCAGATTGACCCGCGTCTGGAACCGGGTCTGGTCCGCAGATTGGATGAAGAGTACTTCCGGCGGGTGGCTGCCATAGAATTTGCTGTGAAATATGACGATGGCAAAGATCCCCGGGGCCTTCTCCTTGCTGATGTGGTGTTAATTGGGGTGTCACGTACTTCAAAAACACCTTTATCCATGTATCTGGCCCATAAGCGTTTGAAGGTAGCCAATCTTCCCCTGGTCCCGGAAGTCGATGCTCCGGAAGAGCTATTCTGGGTGCCCCCCAACAAAGTGATCGGCCTGACAATCAATCCGCGCCAACTGAATGAGATTCGCCAGGAAAGACTGAAGGCTCTGGGGCTCCATGCGGAGGCAAACTATGCCAGCATGGAAAGAATCCTGGAAGAGCTGGATTACTCGGAGAAGATTATGCGCAGAGTAGGTTGTCCGATATTTGATGTGTCCAACAAAGCTGTGGAAGAAGTGGCCAATAAAATATTAGAAGTGATTAGGGAGGATCCAAGGAATGGATAAGAAGAATGTTTACCTCTTTGCCGAGGGCAACGCCGGAATGCGGGAACTCTTGGGAGGAAAAGGTGCTAACCTGGCAGAAATGACAAATATCGGTTTGCCTGTACCTCCCGGATTTACTGTTTCTACCGAAGCCTGCCGCGAATATTTCCGCCGGGAACAGGTAATCTGGGAAGAACTCCACAAAGAAGTGGTTTCTGCCTTACGTACACTGGAAGAAGCCACAGGGAAAACGTTTGGTGACAAGAAAAATCCCTTACTTGTATCCGTCCGTTCCGGTTCCGTTTTTTCCATGCCCGGCATGATGGACACAGTGCTGAATCTTGGGTTAAACAATGAGACTATAAACGGCCTCGCTGAAGCGTCGGGCAATCGACGCTTTGCCTATGATTGTTATCGTCGTTTTATTCAGATGTTTTCCGATGTGGTTCTTAACGTGGAGCATTTCCACTTTGAGAGGGCGTTGGAAGAGAAGAAAAAAAGCCTTGGCGTTAAAGATGATACCCAGCTTGATGAGGCGGCTATGCAGGATGTTATCGAAGAATATTTAAAAATCGTAGTACGCCATACTAAAAAACCCTTTCCCCAGGACCCGGTCGAACAACTGATACTCTCCATTCAGGCCGTATTTGATTCCTGGAACAACCAGCGTGCCATTGTATACCGACAGATACATAAGCTGCCCGATCACCTGGGAACTGCTGTTAATGTGCAGATTATGGTGTTTGGTAACCTGGGTGAAGGAAGCGGTACAGGAGTTGCTTTCACACGGAATCCCTCCGACGGTACCAAAGAATTATACGGCGAATTTCTCATGAATGCCCAAGGCGAGGATGTGGTTGCCGGGACTCGGACACCGCTGCCGATTGCTGCCATGCAAGACTATCTTCCCGAAGCTTACCGGGAATTCAGTGAACTCTGTACGCTTCTGGAAAATCACTACCGCGATATACAGGATATTGAGTTTACGGTAGAGCGGGGTAAACTCTATTTACTGCAAACCAGAAACGGTAAACGGACTGCGGCTGCGGCCGTAAAAGCTGCGGTAAATATGGCGGAAGAAGGCGTGCTCACCCAGGCAGAGGCATTGCTGCGGGTAAATCCCGCCCAACTGGATCAACTTCTCCACCGCCGGATTGATCCGGATGCCGTTAAGGACGTCATTGCCAAGGGGCTTCCCGCCTCACCCGGTGCTGCATCAGGGGTCATTGTTTTTTATGCCGACGATGCGGAAGATATGGCGGCAGACGGGAAAAAGGTAATCCTAGTCCGTCCTGAAACGACTCCGGATGATATCCATGGCATTGTGGCAGCCCAGGGCGTTTTAACGACCAGGGGAGGCATGACCAGCCACGCTGCAGTGGTGGCCCGGGGAATGGGCAAGCCGTGCGTTTCCGGCTGTGAAGATCTGTCCATTGATATTGTCGCCAAGACAATGAAGGTGGACGGCCGGACGTTTAAAGAAGGAGACACCATTTCCATCGACGGAACGACGGGCGAAGTCATTGCTGGTACGGTGGCTTTGATTGACCCCCAACTAAGCGCGGAATTTACTAAAATTCTGGGTTGGGCCGATGAAACAAAAAGACTCGGAGTCCGCGCCAACGCTGACACCCCCGAAGATGCCCGGAAAGCAAGGGAATTCGGGGCCCAGGGAATCGGATTGTGCCGTACGGAGCATATGTTTATGTCACAAGACAGGTTGCCAGTGGTACAAAAAATGATTCTCGCAAAAAATGATCAAGAGCGCCAGACGGCATTGGCTAAACTCCTACCTATGCAACAGGAGGATTTTATCGGTATTTTTGAGGCCATGGAAGGTTTTCCCGTCACGATCCGCCTGCTGGATCCCCCCCTCCATGAGTTTTTGCCCAACATAGAAGAATTACTGGTTGATGTCACCCTGCTAAAGGAGCGGGAGGGAGACTCTCTGCTGCTTAAAGAAAAAGAAGAATTGCTTCGTCAGGTGAAGGCCCTCCATGAGTCCAACCCCATGCTGGGCCACCGCGGTTGCAGACTGGGCCTTGTTACGCCGGAAATCTACAGAATGCAGGCACTTGCCATTTTCCGGGCCGTCGCAGAACTGGCAGGCCGCGATATCATTATCATCCCCGAAGTTATGATTCCGCTGGTTGGCCATGAAAATGAACTGCGTCTGATGCGGGAACTGGTGGAAGAAGCGGCAGAACAGGTGATGCAAGAGAGCGGTATTCGTTTTGCATACCTGGTGGGTACAATGATTGAATTGCCCCGGGCCTGTGTCACTGCCGATAAAATTGCCACCCACGCCGACTTTTTCTCCTTTGGTACCAATGACCTGACACAGACCACTTTCGGTTATTCCCGGGATGACGCCGAGGGTAAATTCCTGTTACATTATTTGCAACAGAAGATCATTCCTGAAAACCCCTTTGCCGTCCTGGACAGAGAAGGCGTCGGTGAGCTGGTAAAAATGGCGGTAACAAAAGGCCGCTCAACCAAAGAAAATATTAAGCTGGGTATTTGCGGAGAGCACGGCGGCGACCCGTCATCCATAGAATTCTTCCACTTTGCCGGCCTGCATTACGTCTCCTGCTCCCCCTACCGGGTTCCCATCGCCCGTCTCGCCGCCGCCCACGCCAACCTCCCCAAATAAAAAATGCGTTTGCAAACCGGGGACGGTTCCTAAAGTTGCAGTTTTGCAACTCGAGAACCGTCCCCGGTTTGCACGGATTGCAAAAGAGGGCTACGTGCTTAGTTAGCACGTAGCCCTCTTTGTGATAATATTTTTTGCTATCCTCGTTTAATTAAGCCACGAAAGAACTGGCCCACAGCACGGAGGAGACGGACGAATATATTGGCCCGGGCCACATCTTCGGTTGTAACCAGTTGAGTGGTCGCCAGTGTTTCTTCTCCCAGCCGTATCTCCAGTGTGGCCGCCTCGGTTCCTGCGTCGACTGGAGCCTCAAGATCTTTTGGTGAGGTAACCACTAATTCAATTTCTTCCTCGCGTCCTATTGGTACTACTACGTTTACTTCTTCTGTTGTGGAAAGAAATACGGACTGCTGTTTGCCGTTTTTAACCTCAGCTTCCCCAACGACCATCCCCTCAGCTACTGCAGTTGTAAGCTTAAAATTACGGAAGCCGTGGGTTAGCAACTCCGAACTGGCAGTGAGACGCTCCGTTTCGTTGGCTGTGTTTAACACGACGGAAATCATCCGGACACCATCCTGTTCGGCGGTGCCTGCCAGGCAGAAACCGGCTTCTTCTGTCCAGCCTGTTTTCAGTCCGTCAGCGCCGGGGAATTTGCCCAACAGAGGATTGCGATTATATTGCCGGATATTATTGAAGGTAAATTCACGCATGGTTTCCAGTTCAAGTATGCGGGGAAAGGTAAGAATGAGATGGCGGGACAAAACGGCAATATCCCTGGCGCTCATTTCATGACCCGGGGCCGGAATGCCTGTGGAATTTTGAAAGCGGGTCCGTGTTAAACCCAGTTCGGCCGCACGCAGGTTCATTCTCTGCACGAAGGCAGCTTCACTGCCGTAGAGGTGCTCGGCCAGTGCCACACTGCCGTCATTCGCCGATACGACAGATATCCCTGTTACTAAATCACCATAGCTGACTTCCTGATTCACGTCAAGAAACATCTGGGACCCACCCATACGCCAGGCTGCTTCTGAGACTATGACCGTATCTTCCCAGGCCACCTGGCCGGACTCCAGCGCTTCAAAAGCCAGTAGCAACGTCATTACCTTGGTTATGCTGGCGGGAGGCAGAGCCTCGTCCGCGTTTTTTAGGTAAAGGAATTGTCCGGTCGAAGCTTCCATGAGAGCAGCAACGCCGGCGGACGAGTCAAACTCCTGGGCAGAAGCAGTTGCAGGGATAAGGAGCGCTATAATCAGCAATAGCGGCAGAATTCTTTTACGTATCATCATTGGTGAGTCCTCCTCATACGTTATCATTACCATTACTATATTATACGATTATTAACCGGGAATCCAGCAGAGAATACTAACAATATTTTCTTAACCCATACTATTACAGGATGTAGAGGTGGACATTGTGAACTGTTTCATTTTCATGTATAATAGCGTTATGAGTCTGTAGGAAAGAAGGGGATACCATGAGTGAAGGCCTTATTCTTGTTGTAGATGATGAAGAGCATATAAGGGAGCTAGTCCGTCTGTATTTAGAAAAGGAAGGGTTCACCGTGGTGTTGGCCGCTGACGGCGAGGAAGCTGTGCAGAAGGTGAAAGCACTACATCCGCAGCTGATTATCCTGGATATTATGCTGCCAAAGCTGGATGGATGGGATGTCTGCCGCGAAGTGCGAAAAGTTGCGGAAACCCCGATTATTATGTTGACAGCTAAAGGTGAAGAATTTGATAAAGTTCTAGGCTTGGAACTGGGTGCGGATGATTACCTGACCAAACCATTTTCACCCCGGGAACTGATGGCGAGGGTGAAAGCCATCCTCCGCCGTACGGCGCCGGATGATACCACGCAGGCAGACGGTGACACGGTTTCGCTGCCTGGCCTAACAGTTAACCTGTCATCCAGGGAAGCCCGCGTTAATGGCCAGGAAGTTACTCTGACACCGAAAGAATTTGACCTGCTCTGGTTTCTGTCTAAAAATCCGGGCAAAGTATTTACCCGGGAACAATTGCTGACAGCGGTCTGGGGATATGATTATTATGGGGACCTGCGGACAGTGGATACGCATATTAAACGGCTCCGGGAAAAAGTGGAGCGTGACGGGCAGACATCCTACCATGTAAAAACAATCTGGGGTGTTGGCTATAAATTCGAGGTGCACGAAAAATGAAATCCAACATCTTCACAAAATTACTAACGACGTATTTGGTGATCATTTTGATCACCTTACTTGTTGTCGGCCTTTTATTGCCCCAACTTATTCAAAATTACTATTATAATGCCAGGGAAAGGGAACTGGCAGTCAAGGGGCAGGAAATTGCCGGGATTTTCACTAACTTTATGTTGGGATTCCAGGATCAGCGGACAACGGATGATTTATTGTTTGCCCTCGAGCGCTTTTTAGACGCTCACGTGATTCCCGTTGACAGAAATACATTGCTATTGGCATCCAGTGATGGTTTTAATCACATCGGGCTGAGACTGACACCGTTTGAGCTCGATGACGTGTTGCGGGGTGAGATTGTCTCTAAGCGGGGTTTTCATGACCACACCAGGGAACAACTAATCACCGTAGCTGTACCTATGTGGATTATGGATCAAGTGGTTGGCGCGATTTTTCTCCATGCACCTTTAACAGGAATTGCAGGTACGGTTTCCCAGGTTCGTGTATTAATTGTTTATGCCGCTGTGCTTGCCACATTCCTTTCTATGCTGGTCGGGTTTTATATGTCAAAATCCATCTCCCATCCGCTGCAGCAGATGAACCGGGCGGCACTGGAGGTGGCTGGCGGGAACTATCAGCAACAAGTGGAAGTTTCTTCTTCGGATGAGGTGGGACAACTGGCACAAACGTTCAACTACATGTCATCTACACTGCAACAGACAGTTGAAGCTCTATCCCAGGAAAAAACGAAGCTGGAGAATATTATGCTCAGTATGAATGAGGGTGTCATAGCCATCGACAGGCAGGGCCAGGGAATTCTGGCAAACCCTCAAGCCCGGTTGCTCCTTGGGCTTACCGAAGAAGATCTTACAGGGAAAGATATTGCCTCACTGCTAAAAAATGATGACATTTCATCATTATTAATGTCAGCATCCGGTACCGGCACATTGCAGACAGGTAAATTTACTATTGCCAACGGAAGAATCCTTTCCCTGCAAGTTGCTCCGTTACGGCAGCACGAGAATGTTTGGGGCGCGGTCGGCATTATACAGGATGTAACAGAAAGGGATTATCTTGAAGGAATGCGCCGGGATTTTGTGGCTAACGTATCTCATGAATTACGAACTCCCATGACGTCCATTCAGGGATTTGTGGAAGCTTTAATTGACGGCCTGGCAGAGGATAAAGAGAGTGAGGACAGATACCTGAATGTTATTCTTGACGAAACTGTCCGTTTAAACCGCTTAGTAAACGACTTGCTGGATTTATCCAGACTGGAAACGGGACAGCTAAAATGGCCTATGGAGCCGGTTAGCTTACATCCGTTGTTAAATCAGGTTGTTACGAAACTGCAAAACCAGTTTGAAAAACAGCAGATACAGGCTGTGATAGATTGTCCGGAAAAGCTACCTGCGGTCCTGGGCAACAGAGACAGAATTCAACAGGTATTAATTAACCTGCTCGGCAATGCCATTTCATTTACTCCGTCCGGAGGCAAAATTACGCTAATCGCCAGGGAGGACGGAGAAATGATTAGAATAAGCGTTTCTGATACAGGGATTGGTATTCCTGCGGCAGAGCAAGATAAGATTTGGGATCGTTTTCATAAGGTTGACAGAGCGCGAACCCGTAGTTTAGGCGGGACCGGTTTAGGACTATCCATCGTAAAGCAAATAGTTGACGCCCATGGCGGTACTGTAGGTTTGTACAGCACATTGGGAGCAGGATCAACATTCCACTTCTCCCTGAATAAGTACGAAACAAATTAAACAGGGAAGGCCGTGTTTACAAAAGTAAACACGGCCTTCCCTTTTCAGGCTGTTCAAAAAGTTTCAACAGCCTGAAAAAAAAGGAACAACGCTTGCCACAGCGTTGCTCTTGCGCCTCTTGCCACACAACCCACATTGTATGGCTTGTTTTTATTATAAACAATAAATATGTCGAGTCCGTGAACAAAGAATGAACAGTTCATAAAACATGAGTTATTATTGCAAGAATTATCTGACAATTATGATTATACTAGAAATATTTGATAGAATTGTGAATAAATGATGAAATTTTATGGGAATCGTAAAATATGGAGGGTTCTTAATTTTTTGCACGAATTATATTTAATAAAGAGCGGTAGGAAATGGGGGACCAGCGTGCTGCTTAGAATTCAGGCTGAGGCGAGGGAAGAAAAGCTCTTGCTGCCAATGGCTGTCAAAAGTAAAAATGCAACCCGACTCCGTCCTGAAGCAGAGTGTGACGTACGAACAGCTTTCCAGCGTGACCGGGACAGAATTATCCATTCAAAAGCGTTTCGGCGGCTAAAGCACAAAACACAGGTATTTATCGCCCCTGAGGGTGATCATTACCGTACCCGTCTTACACATACACTGGAGGGGCAACACTATCTGACAAGTAATCCCGAGCTTCTTCCCGATGATTCCCGTGCGCGCATCAGCGAATCGGGGCTTGAGAGAACGGTTTCGATTATGTTGCCGGTATGACCGACCGATATATACTGGCTCGCTACCAGGAGTTTTTTTTACCAAAACCTTGGAAAAGTTCATAATAGCTTGAAATTAGGCGAGATATCGTATAATAAGCAGGAATTGGTATATAATATGTACACACAGACTCAAAAAACATTCTGCCCTAAAGTGTTTTTCCTTATTTTTAATAAAAGAGAAGGAATAGGTTCATATATTGTAGAAATACTTGGTAAAGTTTGACGACTGGATACTTTCCCGCATGAAATAATTTCATTCTATAACCGGTGGGGTTGGAGATGGACGTCAGGCAGAGGGGGGACTGGCGTACTATTTGTATGAAGAGAGGCAAAGCAGACTCCACCAGAGCGTAATCAAACCTCGTCTCTCTTTATGAGGATGGGGTTTTTTAATAGGCTGTTCCAAGACTATAAGCAGGAATCTGACAAAATTCGGCGAATTAGAAAAAGCCGCCACCCGAAAAGTGTGATTAAACAGCAGGTGAAAATCATGGACGGTTCAATTCCCAATGAATTTGTTGACGAGGTCCGGTTACGGTTTGACATTGTTGACATTGTCTCGGAGTACGTGCAATTAAAGAAATCGGGCAGAAACTATTTTGGATTGTGCCCTTTCCATTCGGAAAAAACTCCATCCTTCAGTGTAGCGCAAGACAAGCAAATTTTCCACTGTTTTGGCTGCGGTGAAGGCGGGAACGTTTTTTCTTTTATCATGAAAATGGACGGATTAGCGTTTCCTGAGGCCGTAAGAGAGTTGGCCAACCGTGCAGGTATGACGCTTCCCCATGTGGAAAACTCCATAGTTGAGCGACAAAAAATAAGGAAGAAAGACCGGCTGCGGGAAGCGTCAGAATTAGCATCCCGTTTCTACCAGCATCACCTTCAACACCCTCAACCCGCCGGCGCTGCTGCCCGCGAGTATTTACATAAGCGGGGGTTGTCAGCGGATGTTATAGAGAGATTTGCCCTTGGTTTTGCCCCGGACAAATGGGACGGGTTAAAGTTATTTCTCCAAAAGAAAGGGTTTAAGGAACAGGAATTGATTGAGGCCGGCCTGTTGACCGACAAAGCTTATGACCGGTTCCGTAACCGAATTATTTTTCCTATCTGGGATCAGCGTGGTACTGTTATTGCTTTCGGCGGAAGAATTATGGGTGACGGGATGCCGAAATATTTAAATTCCCCGGAAACAGCGCTTTTTGATAAAGGTAGAAACCTGTATGCGCTTCATTTAGCCCGGGAGACAATCCGTAAAGAAAAGCGGGCTATTATATTTGAAGGTTATATGGATGTCATCGCCGCCCATCAGGCCAGCCTGACAAATGCTGTTGCCTCCCTGGGTACATCACTGACGGAAGCGCAGGCACGTCTGCTGCGTAACCAGGCTGAGGAAGTTGTGATTGTATACGACGCCGATGCGGCAGGACAAGCTGCTACGTGGCGCGGACTTCAAACGTTACGCCAGGCAGGGTGTCTGGTAAAAGTGGGCCGCCTGCCGTTGGGGCAGGATCCGGATGATTTTATCCGCGCCCGCGGTGGGGACGTTTTTCGCAGTGAAGTGATAGAAAAAGCATTGCTACTGGTAGACTATCAGTTGGTAAGCCTTACCGAAAAATATAATATGGATAACGATGGTGACCGTATTCGCTGCAGTGAGCAGGTTATTGATGTTTTGGCGGCAGTACAGAATACCATGGAACGGGAAAGTTACATGGAAAAGGCTGCAGAAATTTTGCGGATTCCCCCCGGGGCAATCCGGGAAGAATTAAAGAAAAAAGCACAACAAAGTATCCGGTCCCCTTTTCGTCCGCAGACGAATAATGTAAATAAAACGGAGATACAGACAGATCCTATCCAGGATAAAATGGCAGTGCAAATCCTTGCTTTATGGTCACGTTTCCCCTCGCTGGTGCAGCGCTATGCGTCAGAACTTAGCGAGGATGATTTCATAGAAGGACTTAGGCCGTTGTTTGCAGAAATTCTAAAGGGCGGAGAAGCGTTCTCGCCCGCCCGTCTATATGATTTGCTTCCCGAGGGGAAACACCGGCAGCTTCTAAGTACGCTGCTGATAAACGAACAATATGAGGAAAACGTGGCCCAAAAGGCCGTTGATGATTGTGTAAGGCGTTTGAAGTGTGTCCGCATTATCCGCCAGCGCAAAGAATTAGAAGCGAAAATGGCAGTGCTGGACCCTGCATCGGCGAAAGGGGAATTCAGTGAGTTGTCAAAAAAATGGCATGAATTAAGGGAACTTGAAGAAATATTAAACAAGCCCAGGGAAGGAGGGAAAAGTGTTGGCTAAGGACATGCAGAAAGACCAGCAGTTAAAACTAATCCAGGATGAACTGATACTGCGCGGTAAAAAGCGTGGTTTACTCACCTATAAAGAAATTATTACACCGCTTCAGGAGTTGGATATAACTGCTGATGAAATAGACGAGTTCTATGACCAACTCTCCCGCCTTGGAGTGGATGTTGTGGAAGAAGTTGCGGAATTAGAGGTTCTGGATGATGAAGAAATAAAAGAAGAAGAGGAAGAAGAAGTCGATTTGACTGTTCCCGACGGTGTTAGCGTTAACGATCCTGTCAGGATGTATCTCAAAGAGATCGGCAAAATTCCTCTCCTTACCCATAATGAGGAAATAGAACTTGCAAAAAAGATGGAAGCCGGCGAGGAGGAAGCGAAGCGCCGCCTTGCTGAAGCAAACCTTCGTCTTGTTGTCAGTATTGCCAAAAAATACGTTGGTCGGGGCATGCTTTTTCTTGATCTGATTCAGGAAGGCAATCTCGGCTTGATTAAAGCTGTTGAGAAGTTTGATTACCGTAAGGGTTATAAGTTTAGTACGTATGCCACCTGGTGGATTCGACAGGCTATTACCCGCGCCATAGCCGACCAGGCCAGGACAATCCGCATTCCTGTCCACATGGTCGAGACGATTAACAAACTCATCCGTGTTTCCCGCCAGCTTGTTCAGGAACTGGGTCGTGAACCCATGCCGGAAGAAATCGCAAAAATAATGGGTATTACCGAAGAACGAGTCCGTGAAATTTTAAAAATTGCCCAAGAACCGGTTTCTCTGGAGACACCTATCGGTGAAGAGGATGATTCCCATCTTGGTGACTTTATTGAAGACCAGGATGTTCAGGCACCGGCTGAAGCAGCAGCCTTCGAACTGTTGAAAGAACAGCTCGATGACGTACTGGAAACGCTGACTCCCCGCGAGAAGAAAGTTCTCAAACTTCGTTTTGGCTTAGATGACGGTCGTTCCCGCACACTTGAAGAAGTCGGTCAGGTTTTTGGCGTTACCCGAGAACGGATTCGACAAATTGAAGCAAAAGCTCTGCGGAAACTGCGACATCCCATGCGCAGCAAACGCCTTAAAGATTATCTGGAATAATTTCCAGAAAACACTTGACCATTAAGTATTGACTTACTACTCTACTTTAGTTATAATAACAAATGCACTACTTATTGAGGTTTTCCTCGATAGCTCAACGGTAGAGCAACCGGCTGTTAACCGGTAGGTTGTAGGTTCGAGTCCTACTCGGGGAGCCATGGGCCCATAGCTCAACGGTTAGAGCTCCCGGCTCATAACCGGTCGGTTCTAGGTTCGAATCCTAGTGGGCCCACCAAACTTTCTAAATCTGGCCCCTTGGTCAAGCGGTCAAGACAGCGGCCTTTCACGCCGTTAACGGGGGTTCGATTCCCCCAGGGGTCACCATTTAGGGCGATTAGCTCAGCTGGGAGAGCGCCTGCCTTACAAGCAGGATGTCGGCGGTTCGATCCCGTCATCGCCCACCATGTAAACACAGTAGCTGTAAGGCGTAAAGCCTTACAGCTACTTTTTTTTGCTCCCCCGTTGATTCAGAGGGGCATCGTCACCTGCATACTGTGACAGGACAGTGGTGGCCATGGCGCTACACTTATTTCTTCCTGTCAATAAGCTATCATCACATAATTTAAGTCTACCGGCAGGTTGAAATCCGGGTATTTGACTGCTGATAGGACTTAAACAGCATAAAAAAACTGGAAGTTAATTGACTAAAGAGCAGTATTAACTTCCATTTTTTTTATAATTTAATTGCTTTACTTTTCTGTAAATAGTAGTTGACGTAACAAATAAGAGCACGTTATAATAAGACCAGTGAGAATGATTTTCATTTTTACATAATAGTTTGGGGGCGATACAATGACTAGCTTCCCCGCTACCGTTGTGAATGAAGACTTAACAGAACTGGAAAAGGAAACGATTGAGGCGTATGTTGTCCGGGAGAGTATTTATATCTTGGAGGATGAGTTGGAATACTATTTTTCACATAAAGTAAAACTGCTGGAGATGCTTGCAGGGGGTATTAATTTTAATAAGGTCAGCCCTGCGGATCTGCAGAAAAAAATGAACCGATCACTGGTTTCTCCGCAGGACTTAGAGATTCTTCTTGCAAAGATACAAAAGAGAATCATTAGAGAATTGGCTAAAGCGAACTGCATCTCTAACTTTTCGTTAAATTTTGACCAAATAAATCAAGGTCTACCCCAGTTTGAACTAGCTATAACAGAGCAGCTAAGAACACTTAAGCTTAGCCGCACTGTTGCTAAAGGAATTGATATGGCCTGGAAAAAAGCCAGTAAAAATATTTTACCTAAAGCTATGACAAAGGTAAGCAATAAACTGTCTGTCGGTGATTATTTTATCTCCACTCTCGCCATCGGTCCAAAAGAACAGGAAGCAGAAATTATAACCGGCTATCTAAGAGCTGCAAGAGCCACGCTGGAACAATATCAAGTTGAACTCATGAACATTCTGGTAAAACAAATAACCAACCAACTTTTTAAAGTTCAGGACTATTGTGAATTGGTTACTGAAGATTGGGCCCTTATACGGTATGCATAGATAACAGAGAAATCTAAAAGATCTGCACTGGAAATGTGCAGATCTTTTATTTTATGGAATTTTTCGCATACTAAGGTATGCTAATGCAAATAATACCAGACAGATGAAAAAGGAGGGAAAGACTGGTGACAGACGACAACAATACCAATGAAGCCAGAGAAGATAACGGGCATTTCGAACAGCAAGTAGCTCCTTTTAAATATGGTGCCCCCTTCCCAGGTCAAATGGGTACTCCCGGCGGTTACGGCACCCCAGGTCAAATGGGTACTCCCGGCGGTTACGGCACCCCAGGTCAAATGGGTACTCCCGGCGGTTACGGCATCCCAGGTCAAATGGGCACCCCTGGCGGCTACGGAAATCCGGATTACAAACAGCAATACACGAATAAATCAAAACAGGAGGGTACTATGAACTACACAGGATATCAGGGAATGTATGGCGGCAATTACATGCCGAACAATCAGGCGCAAACTTATAATTATCCGCCGATGTACGCGTATAATTATCACCCCCATCATGATCACCCGCATAACGGACATCCGTATCACTACTATCATCATGGTTACAGACCCTCCTATTATGGTGGCGGTAGTTACGGGATGAACCAATCGGGCTTTAATTATGGCGGTGCCAACATGTATGGGGGTAGTCCCTTTGGCTTCTCCCCTATGGGTTGGCCTAACATCTTAAACCCTGGTTATTTCTCCTCCCTGCTGAACAGACCCAGGGTAAATAATTTCTTCCGTGGACTTGGCATCCTGACTGTTGGCATGCTGCTGGTACCGTCTGTTGCAAAAGCCTTTCGTCCCCTTGCTGTGTCTGCCGTAGAAGGTGCGTTAAGTATCTCGGATGAAGTAAAAAACATTTTTACAGATGCCAGAGAAGATGTTGAGGATATCTTCGCTGAGGCAAAATGGGAAGATGCAAAAGAAGAGAAAGAAAGAGACGGACGCAAGTCATAAATATTGGATTAATAAATAATTGCCTCCTCATACAGGGATAATAAAAACAGAAGACTGTGCGAGGAGGTAATTCTATGTTGCATTTCTATAGAAGAATGTTTAATGCTTACCCTTTTAAAAAGGGATTTTGGTGGGGGATTGGTACCGCTGGGGCATTTTGGCTTTTTGGCAAGCAGTTACGTCCGCTGGCGGTAGAAGGAGCTAAAGGAATAATTAAGGTGGATCGCAGCGTTAAGGGAACGACCAGACAAACCGGCGAAAGTGTAAGCGGGATTGTGATGGAGGCCCAAACCAACAGGTTAAAGGATAAGATTAAGTCCATGAATTTAAGCGAACGCCAACGGAACCTTATTAAAAAAGATATAGGTAAATTATCCATGCAACTGGCAACGCTAAATGAAGCGGTTGACCCGCAAGCGGTAACGGAAAAGGAGCACTAGAGGATGAGCCTTTGCAGGATTGAAACAGTACATTCTTTGCCCGGAAGGGTTAGGATAAGTATTTCCGGTTTAAGAGGTAATCGCCCGTTTGCCAGATCACTGGAGAAGACACTGCAAAGAAATGAGAATGTTTATCATGTTAAGGCTAACCCGCAAACGGGCAAAGCCTTAATTCTTTATAACAGAAAAAAGACTTCTCAGAAAGAAATTTTAACTGAGGTAAACAAAGATGTTTACTATATCTTGCAGAGAGTGGCTCCAATAGACGTCAGGCAAAAATGGATTCAACGAAGAACAGAGTCAAAAAGAAGGCATGAAACCTTTGAGCCTGAAGATATCCCCGTTGAAGTCCAGGTTACCCAGGTGGTTGTTACCGGTGGCATCCTTCTTGGTTTAGTAGTAAAAAGATGTTTCTGGAAAAAATCACTGCTGGCCTTCTCCGGCAAAGTAAATCTGTTGGCCACAGTCACCACACTTGTAGCCGGTTATCCTATTATCCGCAGTGGTGTGGAAACACTCGTTACCCGTAAAAAACTCAATAACGATATGCTTATCAGTACGGCTACCGTGGTATCACTATTGTTAAAAGAAAATATTACAGGGCTTGTGGTTGTCTGGCTGGTAAACCTGAGCACCCTGTTTCAGACACTCACAATGGAAAAGTCAAGAAAGGCCATTAAAGATATGCTGCAGGGCAGGGAAGAGACAGCATGGATAGAAATTGACGGCACGGTCGTCTCAATTCCAGTTGAAAACGTTGAGGTGGGTAATACCATCCTTTGCTATATCGGGGGTCGTGTTCCGGTAGACGGTGAGATCACTGACGGCGAGGCCGCCGTCAGTCAGGCTATTATTACCGGAGAGTCCATGCCGGTAATAAAAACGCTTGGTGATAAAATTTATGCCGGCTCCATAGTAGAGCAGGGTAGCATCAAAATCCGTGTTGAAAAAGCGGGGCAGGATACATCCATAGCCAAAATTGTTGCTATGGTGGAAGAAGCATCCCGGGACAGGGCACCGGTTGAAAACATGGCTGATCGTTATGCTGACAGAATTGTTCCTTACTCATTCGGTCTGGCGGCTCTGGTATACGTATTAACCAGAGATTTTAAGCGCAGCATGACGATGCTGGTCGTTGCTTGTCCATGTGCTGCAGGCCTGGCCACCCCTACCGCTATCAGTGCATCAATGGGGAATGCGGCAAGGAAAGGTATTTTGGTTAAAGGCGGCAGTTATCTGGAAAAGGTAGGCAAGACGAATGTTGTCTTGTTCGATAAGACCGGCACATTAACCGAAGGTAAGCCCAGTGTCCGGGAAGTCTTGCCGATGATTAAGACGGTTCCCTTTGAGCAAATCATTCAGCTGGCTTCATCGGTAGAGTATCAGACAAACCATCCTTTAGCTAATGCAGTTGTTATGCGGGCTGAGGAAATGAAGCTGGGATTGCTTACAGTAGAACACAAGGAAATTATTATAGGCAAGGGTGTCAGTGGCAGCATTGAAAATGTACTGGTGGCCGTAGGCAATGAAGCTCTGATGAAAGAAATAGGTGTCAACCTTATGCGGGCAAAGGCAAAAGCATACAGATTATATATGCTCGGACAGACAGTCCTTTACGTGGCAAGAGATAATAGGCTGATCGGACTGATTGGCGTAGCTGATAATATTCGCCCCGACAGCAAAATGGCGATTCGCAAATTGCGGCAAGCTGGCATCAAAACCATCGGCCTTGTCTCAGGGGATTGCAATGAAACCGCAGAGCTGGTGGCGCGTGAATTAGGGCTAAACGAGTTTTGGGCAGAAACAATGCCTGCTGAAAAAGTACGTATTGTAAAAGATTTTCAGCAAGCAGGCTATACCGTGACCATGGTAGGTGACGGAATCAATGATTCCCCGGCACTGGCAACAGCCGATATCGGTATTGCCATGGGTACAGGAGGAACAGATGTGGCCATTGAATCAGCCGACATTGTGCTAGCTGCCGATGATCCACTTAAAATCGCATCTGTCATCAGGTTAAGTAACCATACAATGGAAATTGTTAAACAGAATTTCCTCTTTGCCGTCGGGATCAATGTCAGCGGATTGCTTCTGGGAGCGGGTAAACTGATTACACCGCTTACAGCAGCAATTTTACACAATCTCAGTACATTCGGCGTTGTGGTAAACTCTTCACGATTGTTTAACTATAACCCCGATTCCGGGAAAGGAAGGCGGCGCCAAAATGCCAGACATAAACGAACTCGAAGATAAGATGAAAGTTGTGATGAAAGACCTGAAAGCATGCGTGGAGATGAGTATACAAATCAGAAAAGAGAATCCGGAGGCAAAGAAGCGGATTGATAAGTACTGGGAAGCGTTTCTTAGTCACTTCCTGGACTATGTTAAACGGCGGGAAAAAGAGAGCGGAGAAGCGCTTTTAAAAGGCATTTCTCCGACTAAGTTGTTAAAATTTTGGTAAACACCCTTGCCAAACTACAAATCACTAACCCTTCTACGTGTGAATGACTCATCGTTGCGGCAAGGACAAGGTCTGCAGGGTTCGATTCCCCCAGGGGTCACCATTTAGGGCGATTAGCTCAGCTGGGAGAGCGCCTGCCTTACAAGCAGGATGTTGGCGGTCCGATTAGTCATCGCCCACCATATAAACACAGTAGCTGTGAGGCTTTTGCCTTACAGCTACTGTGTTTATATTGAGCTACGGTTACGCTACTGGCGTAAGCCACTACAAGCAGGATTTCCACGCATTATGTGTAACTATATTATGCGTCAAGATTATTGTTATTTTTAGCCAGAATAATAGTGAGAGGGGAATGATTACATGCTAAAGTTCATCACAATATCCATTTTTAATGTGCTGGGATGGAAAATGCAAGGGGATATTCCATCCGAAATTGATAAGTGTGTTGTCATTGTTGCGCCTCATACCAGTAATTTTGATTATATTTTTGGTATTGTTGCTTCGTTTAAAGTAAGACTTCCCGTTCGGTATCTCATCAAGGAAGAATGGTTAAAACGTTTTGTAATCGGGCAGCTACTGAAATCATGGGGGGCTCTTGGCATTACCAGGTCAGAACGTAAAAATATGGTGGATCAGATGGCGGATTTATTGGTTAGCAACGAAAAGATTGCACTAGCCTTTCCGCCAGAAGGCACACGTAAACTGGCAAAGAAATGGAAAACGGGATTTTACTATGTTGCTTTGAAAGCAAAGGTACCCATCGTGATGTGTTCTTTAGATTACGGGAAAAAAGCGGTTACTATCGGGGAATATTTTGTGCCCACGGGAGATTATGAAAAAGATATGGAGATTGTTAAAGAGTTTTATAAGGATGCAACTGCCAAGTACCCCAACAAATTTTCTTTAGCCATTTATGAGAGCGTTTAAGTGCCAGGAGGCCAAGTCATGTTGAAAACAGAAAAATTAAAATTATTCTCGCTTTCCGCCCTGGTAATTATTATTGCCGTGATGGTTTTAGCTTCGGGTATGGTTGCCGGACAGTCAAAGATCTCTATAAATATAGAAAAAAAGCTGGCCGGGCTCACAGATGAAGAAAAAATAGTCCTGGAAAAACTGTTTACCCTGACCCAAGAAATCGCAGAAATGGAGAAGGAAGAGAGCAGGTTCGGCCTGGAAACAGATAAAATAACGCGTGAAATACACGTATTGGGAAATCTGATTGCCGCTGAAGAAATCGTCTATGAAAAAAAGCAGGAAGCATTAAAGCAGGTCTTCAGGAGTTACCAGAGGATGGGCCCGTCGTCTTACCTGGAGATAATACTGGGCTCTGATAGCCTAGCCGTCTTTCTCCGGAGATTAAACACCCTGCGGGACCTCACGCGCAACACGGGTGAGCTTTTAGGGTTGTTGCAGGAAAGCAACGAAAAGCTGACGGCAGAAAAAACGAAACTTGCGGAAAAACTTGTGTTGCTGGCAGAGACACAAGAACTTTTGAAAGAATCTCTGCTAAAAACAAAGCAGTTAAAAGATGAAAAAGAAGAGTATCTTGCTTCTCTAGCGGAAGAAAGGGAGTATTACCGTAATCAGCTGGCCAACATGCAGCGGGCATGGGCTGAGCTTATACATTTTTTCCCAGAGGTAACAAAGAAATTTTCCCGTATCATCGAAGAGGCGAATTTGCCGCCGGATGCTTTAAAAATAGTGATAACCTTTTCCGGTATTAAAGCGTCCATATCTGACAATACCCTAAATGACATCATCGCGGATAATGGCCTGTCGGAGATGGTTTTTGGCTTTTACCCAGGGAAAGTTCAGATAGCAGTGCCTGATAAAAATCTCGTCTTGTCAGGGATATTTATCCTGGAGGGAGAGACTCTGAAATTTCGGGCGCAGGAAGGTAGCTTTTACGGAATGGCTCTGCAAACCGAGAACCTCGAAGAATTATTTGGTGAAGCGGAACTGCTACTGAATCTTAAGACTCTCGTGGGTGACAATATTCTGCGCTCCATAGCAATCCTGGCTGGTCGGCTCGAATTGCTGATGAGTTTTTAACTGTGAAACGCAGGGAGGCATTTATTGATGATAGAAGCAAAAAATTTATGCTTGCGATACGCTGACGGTACTTTAGCATTACATGATATCAATCTGCATGTTGAACCGGGTGAACTGGTGTATATAACCGGCCCCAGCGGTTCCGGTAAAACTAGCCTGTTAAAGCTCTTCATGGGAGTGGAATTCCCCACATCAGGCACGTTAAAAGTACTGGATCATGCTGTAACAAAAGGTCAGGCAAGTAATATCAGGCGGCTGCGTATGGCACTGGGTCCTGTCTTCCAGGATTTTAAGCTGGTAAAAGGCAGGTCATCGCTGGAAAATATCATGCTGGGCATGAGGTTTTTTGGATTCTCATCCCGCGAGATAAAGGAAAATGCCAGAGAAGCCCTGATTAGGGTAGGTCTGGAGCACAAGGCGGAATCACTGATAGAAAACCTGTCCTGGGGCGAGTCCCAAAGGGTTTCAATCGCACGGGCTGTGGTCAGGAAGCCTGCTTTAATACTGGCAGATGAACCTACGGGCAACCTGGACAGAGACAATGCCCTAAATATACTGGAGATTTTAAAAGCCTGCAAAAATGAAAAAACGGCGGTAATTATTACCACCCATGCTACCCATTTAATTAATGAAAATGATGGCAGGCTTATCCGTTTAAACGGGGGAGCAGTGGAGAGGACGGATGAGTTAAAATGAAACATCTTCTTAATAATGCCGATTATTTTTTAAAAGAAGTAAAAGCAATCGTCCGGATTAACCTGCTGTCCAATATTCTTTCCTTTATTAGTACAGCTCTTATTTTTTTTATTCTGGCCATGGTGATTTCCGGCTGGTGGATGAGCAATCATGTTATAGCAGTAATCCAGGGAGAGGCGGAAATAAACGCGTATTTTGCTGAAAGCATCAGTTCTGCCGAGGTCATACAGCTGGCAGATGCAATAAAAAGGATAGATGGTGTAAGGGAAGCACAGCTTATTAATGAGGGACAAGCCTATGCCAGGATGGTGGAAATACTGGGAAAAGAAGCCCGTGTCCTGGAATATTTTGATGAAAACCCCTTCAGCCCTTTTATTGAGATTAAAATACACTTGGAGAGAATGGACGCCGTCCTGGCAGAATTACATCTCTTGTCTGGAATTGAACATGTGAGGGACAACAGGGATGTTTTAGAGCGCCTGCGTAATCTGGCAGGAATCATAAGGTTTTTGGGGTACCTGATTGTAACCGCTGTGGGCATTTCAACGCTGGTCATAATCTCACACATTATCAGGCAGGGAATTGATAATAACAGGGAACAAATAAACACCCTGAGGTTGCTGGGTGCGCCTGAAAGTTTTATTGCTTTCCCCTTTCTGCTGGTCGGACTATTGTTAAGCATAGGAGGCGGCATACTGGCAACAATGTTGGCGGCATACGCGTTACGATACGTGTATGCTCAGGTAGCTGGACCCCTTCCGTTCATTCCCCTGCCGCCACGCGAAACCCTGGTGCTGAACCTGATCATCCTGATTGCTTCCCTAAGCACATTTCTTGGCATTGCAGGCAGCCTGTTTGGCCTCTTTGCAGCTAAAAACAACCAGTAAATCCTTGTGTTTGCAAAGAACTCGGGAGTACATCGCTTTATTATAGTAAAGATAATTTCAAATAGAGCTAAAGCATATTTTATTTCTAATGTGAAAGAGGCGCAGAGCTGTAGTTGTGCCTCTTAGTGTTTGCCGGCGAGTAAATTGATAGCTCAGCTTGCGCCATACCATTGAAGGGTATTGCAGAAATTTGTCGAAATAGTAAGAATATTTATACATGCTCGGAGGTGTGACTATGGCTTCCGCATTTAATTTCTCGGAAACAATATTTGATTACGTACCCGATCCGGTGTTAGTCATTAGCCCCAACGGGGTAGTTTTATTTGCCAATAAGGTTTCTGAGGCATTTTTCCCGACATTGAGCAATTCACTTGTGGGCAAAAATTTTGCTGAAATTATTGGTTATGATGATTTGATTTCCCGGATTAATGACTTTAACGCAATGGAAGAAAAAATACAACTGGGAAAAAAACAATTTGTTGTTTATACCGAACCCATTCACAAAGATCAAAGTCTCGCCGGTTATATCCTGTTCTTCCGTGAGGTTGGCACAGTTCGGGCACGGCCGGATGAGCCCTGCTTTACTTCAAGTTTTATGAATATATACGAAAAAGTGCTTAGTGTGGTGCCTGTGCCTATGATATTATTGGACAGGGACTCACGTATTGTTATTATTAATGACGAATACGCCAAATTCCTTAGCGTTGACAAGGATGAGGCCGTCGGTAAGCATATTCAGTCCATTATTCCGACGAGCCGGGTACCCTTGGTAATCAAGACAGGGGTATCTGAAATTGCGCAGCGCTTTATTTACCTTGATGGCCGTGAAGCAATTGTGCACCGTATTCCCATCAGGGAGAAGGATGAAGTGGTCGGCTGTTTCGGAATGGTTTTGTTTAAAGACTTGGATGAATTAAAGCTGTTGGCACGGGAAATAGAGCTTTTGCAAAATGAAATGAACTATTACAAGATACAGTTAAAAAACATTCACCTTGCCAAGTACTCATTGCAAAATATCATTACTTGCAGTGCTGAAATGGAGCAGGTAAAGAAGCGGGCTATTCGGGCAGGAAAATCTCGGGCAAATGTACTGGTAACAGGAGAAAGCGGTGTTGGAAAAGAGCTTGTGGTTCACGGTATCCACCTGGAGAGCCAGCGAAGGGATTCGCCCTTTATCAGTATTAATTGCGCTGCAATTCCGGAAAACTTGCTTGAATCAGAGTTGTTCGGATATGAAGAAGGGGCATTTACCGGGGCTAAAAAGGGAGGTAAGGTCGGGAAGATTGAACTGGCGCATACAGGAACACTTTTTTTGGATGAAATCGGAGATATGCCGCTAGCCATGCAGGCCAAAATGCTCCGTGTTCTCCAGGAAAGAGTGGTAGAACGGGTTGGCAGTAAGGAAGGTAAACCTGTTGATGTAAGAATTATTGCGGCGACAAACAGGGATCTTGAAGAGATGGTCGCTGAAGGATTGTTTAGGGCTGACCTGTATTATCGTTTAAATGTGCTCTCCGTCCATATCCCGCCAATACGGGAAAGGACAGAGGACATTCCCCTGCTTTGTGATCACTTTTTATCAGAGCTTCATGCGGAAACCGGAATTTTCGCCAAGTTTGAAGCAAAATCTCTGGCTTTGCTGTGCCAGTATCCATGGCCGGGTAATGTCCGGGAATTACGCAGTATTATAGAGCGGATTCTAACGAATATGGATAATAATAGGGACGCCATTACCGTTAATGATTTACCGTTAGTAATTCTGAATAAAATTGAGAGAAATCGCGTTGAAGGGTTGCAGACTCTGGACGACGCCATTAGCAAAACTGAGAAACAAATTATTGCGGAAACGCTAAAGGTGACAAATTATAATAAAGCAGATGCCGCCAAAATCCTGAACATTCCCAGGTCGAGATTATATAGAAAGATTGAAAAATATAATATTACCTAACCTTGCCTCTATTCGCGTAGCATATCGCTGCATTTACTGTAGCGATATGCTACGCAAAATTATCAGAATATTTAGGCACTTTACTGCATTTCGTCGCCTTTTGTGTAGCGTTTCGTGACGCTTGGAATATGGTCGGGTTACCCCTGTGATGTGTATAAGCCCAAATTTACTGCGGTTATCTTAAATTAAGAATCAGAATATTCTGGCATATTAATTGCAGTATTGATATCCTAACAACGGGCTGGGGGTTATGCCATTGAAAAAGTTAGTTAGCAGCGATACAGCCGTAGCTCTGATTAAAGATGGTGATGTGGTGGCAATCAATGGATTTATTGGATTTGGCCATCCGGAAGAGCTTTCCATGAAAATTGAGGAACGTTTTTTGCGCCTGGGTAGTCCCCGCAACCTGACACTGGTTTATGCTGCAGGACAAGGTGATTACCATGAAAAAGGGATAAACCACTATGCACATACAGGCCTGACAAAAAGAGTCATTTGCGGACACATCGGGCTCGCCCCCAAACTGGGGCAGTTGGTAGGCCGGAATCTTGTTGAAGGGTATGCATTTCCGCAAGGAGTTATCACTCATCTTTTCAGGGCTATAGCCGGGGGGAAACCCGGAGTAGTAACTCACGTAGGTCTGGGAACTTTTGTTGACCCCAGGCTCGAAGGGGGGAAGCTCAATGCTATCAGCAAAGAGGATCTCGTCCAGCTTTTAACGATTGATGGCCGTGAGTGGATGCTCTATAAGTCATTTCCCATTAATATTGCACTAATCAGGGGAACTACTGCGGATGAAGCCGGTAATATCACGATGGAAAAAGAAGCAGTATTGCTGGAAACCCTTGCTATTGCCCAGGCTGCAAAAAACTCCGGCGGCATCGTCATTGCCGAAGTAGAGCGTGTTGCACGCAGGGGAACATTGAACCCACGAGATGTGAAGGTTCCCGGAATTCTTGTTGACTTGATTGTCGTTGCTGCCAAAGAAAACCGCCGGATGTCTTTCACCATTGATTATGACCCTGCGTTAAGCCATGAATTGCGTGTTCCGAGTAGTAAAAAGATTGATATCGGACTAAACGAACGCAAAGTAATTGGCAGACGGGCGGCGATGGAGATACGACACGGTGATATCGTAAATCTTGGAATTGGTATTCCGGATGCTATTGGTGCGGTAACTGTGGAAGAGGGCATGGATGAGCACATCTATTTTAGCATTGAATCCGGACTGATCGGAGGTATTCCGGCAGACGGCTTAAACTTAGGGGCGGCGGCCAACCCGGATGCCGTTATAGAGCATCCGGCCCAGTTTGATTTCTACGACGGCGGAGGGTTAGATATCGCATTTCTGGGGATGGCCCAGGCCGATCATCAAGGCAATGTAAATGTGAGTAAATTTGGTTCCAGAGTTGTCGGGCCGGGAGGGTTTATTAATATATCTCAGAATGCGAAAAAGGTAGTCTTTTGCGGTACGTTTAAAAGTGGCAGGCCAAATTATAAAATCAGCCGAGGTAAGCTTACTATTACTGATGATGGGAACGTGAACAAGTTTGTTGCGCAGGTTGAGCAAATCACCTTTAGCGGTCAATATGCACAAAGAGTTGGCCAGGAGGTACTCTATATCACTGAAAGGGCCGTCTTTAAACTCACGGAGGCGGGCGTCATCCTAATAGAAGTTGCTCCAGGGGTGGATGTAAAAAAAGATATTTTGGATCATATGGAGTTTCAGCCTGTGTTGGCTCAGCCCATGCAAACCATGGATAAGCGGATCTTTACGGAAGGAGCCATGGGAATCCGCGAAGAGTTTCTGGGAGCGGGTTCCCTGGAAGAGGAGGTGTTGTAATGCTTTTGGCTGGAAAAACCGCTCTGGTTACAGGCGGAGCCCGCGGACTTGGCCGCTGCATTGCCAAAACTCTCGCAGCCCACGGTGCAAAAATTGCCCTGATAGATATCCATGCAGATGAGCTGCAACAAGTGGTCACAGAGATCCGAAGCGAACACGGCGAGGCAATTCCTCTGTTGGCAGATGTATCAAACAGTATGGCTGTATCTGACGCGGTTCAGGAAGCGAAAAGGGTCTTCGGCAGCGTCCACATCCTTGTCAATAACGCCGGAAATAACCGCAACTCATTGGTGCGTGACGGAAACCCTGATGATTTAGCAGACCTTTTCTCAGTACATGTAACCGGAAGCTTTAATTGTATTCATGCCATACTGAAATCTATGCGAGAGCAGAAGTATGGCCGGATTATTAATATCGCCTCCGTGGTGGGGTTGACAGGTGTGGCGGGAACTCCATATTACGCTGCAGCCAAAGCTGGCCTCATGGGGTTAACCAGGGCAACCGCAGCGGAAGTGGCCATCAGGGGCATCACGGTAAATGCCATAGCAGCGGGATATATCGAGACAGGATTAGGTTTGTCCTTAGATGTTGAACTGAAACGACGGATTATTGAGAGGATTCCAATGGCGCGGTTTGCGGCTCCTGAAGAAATTACGGAGGTTGTGTCTTTTCTAGCTTCAGAGAAAGCATCCTATATCACTGGCACCGTCGTCAATGTCAGCGGAGGTTTTTATATGTAACCCGCTGTTAACTATATTTCAAACACCGAAAGGAGGTCTGCTCAACATTATAAACCTGCACTTGGCAAGTAACTTAAAAGGAGGGGAATTAATGAAAAAACATGTTTTGTTACTGCTTTTGGTGATGGCTGTCGCTGTTTTTGTGGCGGGGTGTGGCGGTAGTACTGCGCCTGCAACCGGCAATAGCCCGGCTACCCCTGAAAAAACGTATAAGTGGGTAGCTCAATCTCCGTGGCCTTCCGGTACCACACTGCACTGGATGGCGGAAGAAATCGCCAGAGAAATTACAACTGCTTCCGGCGGACGGCTGGAAGTACAAATGCAGCCGGTAGGAACTATTGTCGGTGCTTTGGACCTGTTGGATGCTGTGAGTACCGGTACGCTTGACGCAGTTCATAGTTGGGAAGGGTATTGGGTTGGGCAAATTCCCGCTGCCGGGTTCTTTGCTGCCATGCCGCTTGGCTTAAATGAACAGGAATATATGACTTGGGTGTTACAGGATGAAGGGACAGCCCTTTGGGAAGAAGCTTTCCAAGATTACAATATCAAGCTACTTCCTGCCGGTGCCTATACCCCTGAAGTATTCTATCACTCAAGAAAACCAATTTATACGCTTGATGATCTCAAAGGAATGAAAGTTCGCGGCGTGGGCTTCTGGGGCGCAATTCAAAGCAGATTTGGCGCCAGTGTTGTCGCCGTTGCGGGCGGAGAAGTTTTCCAGGCTCTTGAAAGAGGTGTTGTTGACGCTGCGGAGTACGCGACACCAACGGACAACTTTAACCTGGGATTTCATGAAGTTGCCCCGTATCTGATTGTTCCAGGCAGCCACCAGCCTACTTCCGTTTTTTCCTTTATGGTTAATCAGGATAAATGGGATGAACTGCCAGACGACCTAAAGGCCATCGTCAGGGTTGTTACCGAAAGAATGTGGGGTAAAGCCTGGGCGTATGCCGCTTATCAGGATATGGATACTATGCAGAAGTTTAAGCAACTGGAAAACGAAGGGAAACTGACCATTATCGAGTTTGACGCGGCTTCTCAGGCGCAGATGAAGGTACTGGCCGATGAATACTATGCGGAATTGGCCGCAGGTGACCCTCTGTTTGATAAAGTATGGAAGTCTCAGATAAAATTTCTGGAGCGCTACAAGTACTGGCGTGATTACATGAGTCCGAAGTACTAAAGCTTTGCAGAATCAGGCTTGAGGTTGTGGTCCCGGCGCGCTGGCTCTCCCCGCGCGCCGGGTTCCTCAAAATCATCTTTGAAAGATTGTGTTAGGGGGTCTACTCTATGAAGCAACGCCAGTCTCTGCGAAGACTAGTAAACCTGTTCGATACGATAAGCGACATGACGGGTAAAGCCATAAGCTGGCTGATTCTGGTTCTTGTCCTTAGCCTGACGTTTGAAGTAATCAGCAGACATTTTTTTAACAGGCCTACCTTCTGGTCCTACGATGTAAGCTACATGCTGGGAGGCAGCGCGATGGTTATCGGAGCCGCAATGGCGCTCAAAAACAAGCAGCATGTTCGCGTTGATCTGTTTTACGGCAATTTCTCTCCGCGCTTACAGGCAGGGGTTGACTTAATCTTAAGCATTGTTTTATTCTACCCGATACTGATTTTCGGTTTAATCAATTCCATTCAGGCGGCGGCGTTGTCCTGGTCACGCTATGAGCGTATTATGTCCGGCTTTTGGCAGCCGCCGATATATCCGCTGAAGACTGCAGTTCCCATCGGTTTATTTCTGCTGCTCATCCAGCTCCTGGCCGATACTATTCGTACCGTTGTGAAGCTTCAGGGAGGTGATTTGTAAGATGATCTCAGCAAGTCCCATGACCGTTTTTATCCTTATGCTTATCGGACTGATGCTCGGAATTTTCTCGGGATACTACCTTTTTGTCATACTGGGCGGACTGGGAGTCATCTTTGGGTACATTTTCTGGGGACCCGGTGTTGTTAACATGATTTTCCTGAATGTATTCGGAACGATGAAGAACTACACATTACTGGCCATTCCTCTTTTTATCTTTATGGGAAACATGCTGGAGATTTCGGGGGTGGCTGAAAAGCTTTTCAAAATTCTCGGTATCACATTGGGAGGCCTGCGAGGCGGCTTGGCAGTCGCCGCACTGGTCATATCCATTTTATTTGCGGCAACTACCGGGGTGGTTGGAGCATCTGTGGTGACTATGGGGCTACTCTTTCTGCCTGCCATGCTTAGAAATAACTATGACAAGGGTTTGGCATCAGGGGTAATCTGTGCCGGCGGTACTTTGGGAATTCTTATTCCTCCCAGTATTATGCTGGTTGTTTACGGTCCTGCTGCAGGAATTTCCGTCGGCAGGTTATTTTATGCAGCACTTGTACCCGGTGTTTTAATGGGCTTGATGTATATCACATATGTTTTGGTTCGGGCTTATCTCAATCCCGAATTCGCACCGCCGCTTCCTTTGGAAGAGCGTCAAAAGTATACCACAAAAGAAAAGTTTCTTGGCATTATCATTAATGTGTTGCCGGTCTTTGCCATCATTCTGGCTGTGTTGGGTGCAATTTGGTTTGGTATTGCTCCGCCCACTGAAGCAGCCGCAATCGGCGCTTTTGCTTCCATGATTGTCGCGCTGATCTACGGGAAGCTAAGCGTAAAGGTCCTAAAAGATACGCTTTACCGCACGCTACAGACATCAAGCATGATTTACATGGTCATTATTTTTGCCGGTCTATTTGTCGGAGTATTTATGCGCCTTGGCGGTGACCAAGTCGTAAAACAGGCATTGCTTGGTTTACCCTTCGGTAAATGGGGAATCTTTGCTGTGATGATGCTTGTGGTTTTCATTCTTGGTTTTCTGATGGACTGGATAGCCTCTCTTTTAATTATTGTGCCGATATTTACACCCATAGCCGCCACTTTAGGTTTCAATCCGATTTGGTTTGCGGCAACCGTATGTATAATGTATCAAACCTCTTTTCTTACGCCTCCGTTTGCCTACGCCATATTCTACTTAAAGGGGATTGCACCGCCCGAAGTCACAACGAAGGATATTATTAAAGGTGTCTGGCCTTTTGTCCTTATCCAGCTGTTCACAGTATTGTTGGTGACAGTTTTCCCGCAGATTATCCTTTGGTTGCCGAACAAGATAATGTAAGGATTCTAAAAAAGAGGAGGTTTCACTATGGGTGGAAAATATGAACAAATATACTCAGAATTTACGTGGCAGATTCCTGCTAATTATAATATCGGCATTGATATCTGTGACCGCCATGCCTCCGCAGACGAGCAAAAACTGGCCTTAATTTATGAAGATAAAGACGGCGGAATTCAGAATTACACATTTTGCGATGTAAAGCTACTATCCAATAAGTTAGCCAACCTGCTGCAAAGTCTTGGTATGGCCCGCGGTGACAGATTCGGAATTGTTCTGTCCCAACAGCCTGAGACGGTTATTGCCCATGTGGCTGGTTTTAAACTTGGCCTGATTAACATCCCGCTGTTTACGCTGTTCGGGCCAGAAGCTTTGGAATATCGGCTGGGTAACAGTAAAACGAAGGTTGTTATTGTTGACGAAGAGAACCTGGAAAAGATTTTAGCTATTAAGCCAAACCTGGAAGCCTTACAGACGATTATTTGTGTCGGCAGCCCGGATACAATCGGCGACAACGTACTCCTGTTTGAACGGGAACTGGAGAAGTTTTCTGAAAAGTTCGAGCCGGTACACACAAACGCGGATGACCCTGCCCTGATTATATACACATCAGGCACAACGGGACCGCCAAAAGGCGCACTCCACGCCCACAGAGTCCTGCTTGGTCATCTTCCCGGCGTTGAGGTTTCGCATAATTTCTTTCCGCACGAGGGAGATCTGTTTTGGACACCAGCCGACTGGGCTTGGATTGGCGGCCTGATTGATGTGTTATTCCCCAGCCTTCACCACGGAGTACCAGTTGTTGCTTACAGGGCGAAGAAGTTTGACCCTGAGAAAATTCTGGAATTTATCGCCAGGCATAAAATTAAAAATATCTTCATGCCGCCTACTGCTTTAAAAATACTTCGTTCCGCTAAGGATATCAGAAGCAGGCATAACCTGCATATTCGTTCCATTGCAAGCGGAGGAGAGCCTCTGGGCGAAGAAGTGCTAAATTGGGCAAAAAGAGAGCTTGGGATCACAATTAATGAGTTTTATGGTCAAACAGAAGCCAATATGTTAATTAGCAATTGTGAGGCTATCATGGAAATTAAACCGGGTTCCATGGGGCGCCCGGCTCCCGGTCACACATTAACCGTAGTTGACGAACATGGCAATCCTCTGCCAGCAGGTGAGACAGGAGAAATCGCCGTTAAAAAAGGTGACCCGGTCATGTTCTTGATGTACTGGCAAAACGAAGAGGCAACGCTTAAAAAATTTGCGGGAGACTGGCTCCTTACCGGTGATACAGGCCACTATGACGAGGATGGCTATTTCTGGTTTGAAGGGCGGACAGACGATGTAATTACCAGCGCCGGTTATCGTATTGGCCCCTCGGAAATCGAAGACTGTTTGTTAAAGCACCCTTCCGTCTCGCTATCAGCGGTCGTCGGCAGCCCTGATGAAATCAGGGGGGATATTGTAAAAGCCTTTATTATTTTAAGAGACGGCTATGCTGATACCCCGGAAACTGCGGCAGAGATCCAGGGCTTTGTGAAAAGCAGACTTGCTGCTCATGAGTATCCCCGTGAAATTGAGTTTGTTAAAGAGCTGCCTATGACCGTAACAGGGAAGGTCAAGCGGGGCGATTTAAGGAAAATGGAACTTAAACGGAAAAGCAAGACGACCTAGAATATAAGCGCATCTAAGCGAAAAATACTACGGAGGTGTTTGTATGCTTAACCGATATTTTGATCAACTTGATACTGGGGAGAAATGGTTTTCCGGAGGGAGAACGATAACAGAAAGCGATATTGTAATGTTTGCCGCATTAAGCGGAGATTGGTACCCCTTACACACAAACAAGGAATGGGCGTCTGCCACTGCGTTTAAACAGCGTATTGCACATGGAATGCTACTTTTGTCTGTGGCCACAGGTTTGATGGAATTTAAACCTGGCATAGTGATTGCCTTCTACGGCATGGATAAAGTAAGATTTGTGTCTCCGGTGTTTATCGGTGATACCATTTCCCTGGAGATGGAGGTCATTGATAAAAACGATAAAGATGGAAAAGGCGGCGTGGTTACGGTAAAGGTAACTATCTTCAACCAGAGAAATGAAACAGCTGTTAGTGCGGCATTCAAATTTTTACTTGCGAAAAGCTGCTAGCCACATCACGTGCTTATCATAGCGAATGATATAAGAGTGGGGGTGAAAACTGTGGTTGACTCTGAGCAAAATAGGCTGCAAAATTATAACTTTTGGTTACAGCAGGATCAAGAACTTCTCATTCATAGAGAAGAAGCGTACAATATTGGTGGAGAAAGACAAATGAAACGTCTGGCTGCCCAGGGCAAACTTCCTGCCAGGCAGTTAATTGAAATGCTTATAGACCCAGGTACGGAATTTTATGAACTTGGTTTAGACGCAGGGTATCATATTGGGTACCCGGAACAGCCTCATATTCCTGGAGGTGGTTTGGTAACAGGCGTAGGTATAATTCATGGTAAAGATTGCATGATTTTTGTAAACGAAAATCGTATGACTGCGGGGACGTACTATCCAATCACTGTAAAGAAACATTTGAGGGCGCAAAGAATTGCTGCTGATTGTGGCTTAACCTGCATCTATATTGCTGATTCTGCAGGTGCATTTCTGCCTCTGCAAAAGGAAATTTTTGCTGATGAAAATATGTTTGGTGCCATTTTTTATAACATGACAAGAATGTCAGCTAAGGGCATAAAACAATATACGTTAAGCACAGGGGGGAATACGGCAGGTGGCGCATACATTGTTTATTTAGCCTGTGAATCCGTCATGATAGACCAAATGTCTTATGCCTTTCTCGCCGGGCCTCCCATGGTACGGTCAGCCATCGGTGAAGTAGCAACAGCTGAGGATTTAGGAGGAGCTTATGTTCATACTCATCGCTCCGGTGGATGTGACCATTTTGTCACTACCCAAGAAGAAGGTACAAATAAATTGCGAGATATTATTGCCTTTGACCCCCCGATGAGGTTTTCTGCAAACCGTTACTCCGAATGGGATGAACCTCTTTATGGTCCGGAAGAACTCATGGCTTGTATGCCTGCAGACCCCTATAAACCAATAAATGTTCATGATGTGATTAAGACGATTGCGGATGCCAGCTATTTTCAGGAATACAAAGCTAATTTTGCGCCAGGTCGCGGTGATTCCGTTATCTGTGGGAAGATGTGGCTAAAAGGTATGCCCATAGGGGTGGTAGCGTCTAATAAAACCGGAGTCATATTTAAGGAGGCTGCGCAAAAAACAACGGAATGGGTTATTCGATGCGGCACGGATAAAACGCCACTGCTGTACATTCAAAACTCTCCGGGATATATGGTTGGGAGCAGAGAGGAATTAAGCGGTATCGGTAAGTATGGCGCCGACATGGTTCGGGCCTGCTCTTGTGTCGAAGTTCCAAAAATTCAATGGGTAATCGGTCCGGATCACGGCGCTGCAAACTATGGCATGTGCGGCCGCGCTTTCCGCCCCCGGTTTGTTTTTCAGACAATGAGGGCCAGAACTACAGTTATGTCCGGTAAAACAGCTGCATTTGTTTTAGAAACCATAGAAAGAGGCAATAAAAAGAAAAAAGGGCTTGAAGTAGACGAAGCTAAAATAACGGAGTTTCGGCAAAAAATGATAGACCGGTATGATAAAGAAGGCCATCCGTATGTAACCGGTGCACACCTCTTCCATGACGGCATTATTACATGGACCGAAGCCCGGGACAAACTTGCCCGGGGATTTGAACTGGCGCTTCATCAACCTATTCCTGACTCACACTTTGGCAACTTTAAGTTTTAATTTTTGAACTTGGACTCGATAAGTTTTTAGATTAAAAAATGTGAAAGAGGCACAGCGCGGGCTGTGCCTCTTATTGACGGATAATAAATTCCGGAATTGCAAGATCTTACCCTGAATTATAGCTAGGCGGCATAATTTCATATCCTTTTAATTTTCCGTATTCCATAAATTTATCATAGAGCTTCATCTCTTCAACCAAAAATGACATAAACAGTTCCCGGATCTTTGGAGAAGTACTGTGAACAAAAGCCATTGTATGGGTAGGCAGAAATCCCTGAATTCCTCTAAGGATACGTCTAAATATATACCGATCGTTGATCTGCTCCAGACTTGCTGTAGACTGAGCTTGTTTGGGCGGCCTAAGTGGCAATGGTATTCCATATGCCATCATTTCTTTTTCCAATATTGTAATATGTTTGGATAAAGATGTTTCCCCAACCTTAAGAATCAATTTTAAATCTTCATCTTTGGCAAACTGCTCCATCAGGGTAGTCAAGTATATGATATTGTATCTCTGTACCAGATGATTCCAGAGATGGAATACCTCACTCACATTAATGTTCCCCTGTTTATCCTGTGTTGACATAAAAGTTTCATTTAATTTTTGGATTTGTTTAGGTATCTTCATTGAATCACCTCACTGTACTTGTATGTTGAGCCATAAGTGAGCTATGCCTTATAAACAGGTGGTTCATTAATAAATCCTTTTAACTTGCCATATTCAACAATCAATTCCTGTAATTCAATTGTCACAAGTAAGTGGTCTTTAAATACTTTCCTTACAATAGGTGAAGTACTGTTCATAAAACCAGCCGATAGAATGGGGAAAAACGACTGTATCCCTTCAAATAAGCCAGCGTAGATAAATTTTTCTGAAAAATCCTCTATGTTGGCTGTTGCGTTACTGCCTACAGGCGGTCTTTCAGGAAAGGGTATACCGTAATTGTTCATTATTGTTTCCATATCATTAATGCCAGTTTCCAGGCCTTTAACTACTTGTTCTGCAATAAACTTTAAATCGATATCGGTGATAAAATTTTCAACGATCTTTACAGATTGCATAATATCAAACTTAGTCACCATGATATCCCAGACATAGAAGACTTCATTAACATTAATCAATACCTGTTTTTCTGACGTTGATTTGCCAATCTCAGTTAATTTTTGCAACGTATTCATTATGTCCATGGATTATAACTCCCCATTTTCTTACTAATTTGTCCAGTCTGAATCAATGATATGCCTATTAAAACAGCATAAATAATCTTCTTACCCTATACCGGCAGTGTAACAGCTTCTAATTAGTAAGGCGCCTGCGTCGGCTAACATCAAAAGCTCAGTTCATGAACTGAGCTTTTGATGTTAGCCACGTTTAAGACAACAGTGTGAACGTAAAAAAGAAACCAATACCCGCTAATACCAACAGCGCGCTGAAATAATTAACTTTCCTGACCAACTGCTGCAGAGGAACGCCGAAATGTTCCGCTGTGGCTACAGCGCACAGGTGTAGGGGAGAGCCGAGATAGCCGGCCAGGGAAGTGATAAAAATCAGGAACAGGTAACTTCTTATTTCGGGAAATGGTACGGCAGAAAGAAGCAGTGGCGCCGACATAGCCACAGACGCAGTCTGACTTCCGGTAATAAACCCGATAAGATAAGGGATGACGACAGCTATTACCAGCCAGGGGACGTTTCTTGCGACCATGATGCTGCTGATATTGTTAATAACACCGGAGGCTTCCAGGAAATCTTTCAAAACAAGAATAAACACGATGGAGAGTGTCATCGGCCAGTTAATGCCATACCAAAGACAGGAAGCCCTTTTTTTAATGGTGACACCGAGAGGCTGGTCGTTGGGTAAATAGTGGAACAGTGCCAGTGAAATGCCAAATAAGATGGCCAGGGGGAAGTAAACATTAAAAATTGCTGCCAGAATGATTGTCAGCAAAAGAGGAGACAGGCTCCAAAACAGAGCCGGAAGTTCTTTTACTTCAAACCGCCCTTCTTTTTTTATGTCCAGACCTCGAAACAGAATAATATACATTAAGCCTATAAACAAGATAAAAAGCAGTAAGTTTAGACGAATAAAGTAAAAGACGCTTATGCCAGAGAGTTCAGATAGTAGAATCAGGCCGCTGTAAAAAGGGAAAATGAGATACACAAGGTGGCGGAACATGATGTTTACAAGCGCCAATTTCGTCTTATCCAAACCGATTCCTGACCCCGCTTCTTCTACAAGGGGAGCGGAAAATACCGCTCCCCCGGGGAAGGCTAACAGGCTAATTAAAGCAGGCAGTAATACAATCTGGTGACGACGGTCTTTTACGATTAGAGACAGTTTTTCCACCATGATTTTCATGCCGCCTGTCTCCCTGAGGATGTTACCAAATGCTGTCATGGCAATAACGATGAATGCTAAAGTCACGGTAACCGGGCTGGTTGCAGAAACAAAAAATAATGTGAAAGATTTTGCTATGGTAAAACTGTTAAAGGCAGCGACGACGATAATACCAGCCAGAATGGAAAGATATAATTTAAAACCATAGTGTGACATGACATTGATTAGAATTAATGATAGTAATAGACCCAGCATAGCAGTCGTCTCCCCGCGTTGTGTTATTGTATTATATTTTAACATGTTCTGTATCAAAAAAGAACCGGGCAGCTGGGAAGCAGTTCGTGTTAACTGGCACGTTACTGTTTTATTTTGTATAATGAGTAAACAGCGAGCAGAAGAGGTGGATTGATGGCAGAGAAAGAGATTACAATTATTCGGCGGGGGACTCCCCGGCAGGAGTATTTGGAGTATTTTTTAACGTTGGGAGGAAGCCTGGGTGAAAACGGGGTAATTACCGGACCTGACTGGGAAGTAGTCCTGGGAGAGGAACGGGAAGTATTCGTTTGTGGCAAGCTTCTTGAAACAGAAATTATCTTCCGGGCGGAGGGGAAGCGTTGTGATGAACTGATCCAGGCTTTTCGTGCCCAATTTTTAAGAGCTGGAGGGTAAAGTTTCTTCACGGGAAAATTTTACCGGGGAAAAGGTAGACAGAGCTCTGTGTAGAATATATCCTTTCGGACGACAAAGTCCGGAGGATATATTCTATTTTCGACATAATAATGTTTGCAGACAATTTCAAACAACGGAGGGATGAAGATGAAAAAACAACAGGGAATAGTCTACGGTCTGGACGATGTGCCTAAGCCATTTGCAAAGGCATTGGGGCTGGGGTTGCAGCATGTGCTGACAATGTTTGGCGCAACGATTGCCGTACCATTAATTCTTGCACCTGCTATGGGAATGAACGCATATCAGACAGGTGTTTTGGTCGCGGCTGCCATGCTGTCGGCCGGGGTTGCCACGTTGTTACAGGTGAATTTTGGAACACGTCTGCCCATCGTTCAGGGAATGTCTTTTGCATTCCTGGGTCCCTTTTTTGCAATTATAGCTGCAGTGGGCGGCAGAGGCGGAGATCCTGCTACGATAATGACTTATATTGCAGGAGCAATGATACTGGGAGCTTTTGTAGAAATGTTTATTGGCTTTTCTGGTATTATCGGCGGAATACAAAATATATTAACGCCCGTTGTTATCGGACCGGTTATTGCTTTGATTGGTCTGGCACTGTTTGGCGTCGGAGCACCGATGGCCGGGCAAAACTGGTTTCTCTCCGGAATCGTCATTATCCTTGTCTTTTATTTTACCCTGGTTCTTGGCCGTAAAAAGCCGACACTTTCTCTTTTTAGCATTTTGCTTTCCGTACTTATCGCATACATTATTGCTGCCACACTTACAATTACGGGAGTCTATGTGCAAGGCACCCCTGGATTCGTTGATTTTTCCGGAGTGGCAGCGGCGGAGTTGTTTCGACTCAGACTTGTGTTTCCCTGGGGTGTCCCCCGTTTCGATATCGGCTTTTTCCTTGCAGTACTTGCCGGATACCTTGCATCTATTATCGAATCTTACGGAGACTATCATGCGGTAGCCGTTGTTGCAAAAGCACCAGAGCTTACCGGCAAACAAGTCAGTCGGGGAATTGGCATGGAAGGGATTGGTTGCTTCCTGGCCGGTATTTTTGGCGGTCTGGCTAATACCAGTTATACGGAAAATATCGGGCTTGTGGGGTTGACGGGAGTCGCTAGCCGCTATGTTGTCAATATCGGTGCTGTTGTGCTCATATTTCTAGGAGTGTTTGGCAAGTTCGGTGCTACTGTGGCTACCATACCCACTCCGATTATCGGCGGCCTTTATACTACACTTTTCGGCCTGATTGCCGCCATAGGGATTAGCACCGCTGCAAAGGCGGACCTTTCATCGATGAGAAACATGATGATCATCGGATTTATTCTGTTTATGGGGTTAAGTGTCCCTGAATACTTTAAGGGGTTGGCAGCCGCAGGTACACCGTTTGCAATTTCCGGCGCACCCCTGCTCGCTGATATTATTACAACCATCGGTCAGACAGGAATGGCTGTCGCAGCCATCCTTGGATTGATTTTGGACAATATCATTCCCGGAACACCCGAAGAACGGGGAATTCCCCGTAAAAAGCTCACCACTGCCAAATAACCGTCAATAAGCAGGATTTTCATATTTTAGAGTAGAAATGGTAATTATACTAGCGGAGGTGGCGCTTGATGAAACTCACCCCGCGGCTGGCTGCCATAGCTGATTTGGTTCCCGTGGGCAGCGTGGTTGCCGACATTGGTACAGACCACGGGTATTTGCCTGTATATCTGCTCTCAGAAGGCATTAGTCAGCGTGTTATCGCTTCGGATGTTAACAAGGCACCTTTGGATCAGGCAAGGGAAACGGTGGCCGCATTAAATTGCACGCATAAAGTTGATCTGCGATTAGGTAACGGACTTCATGTTTTGCGGCAGGATGACAATCCGGATACTGTAATTATTGCCGGAATGGGCGGCCGTACAATTACCTTAATTCTTGAAGAAGGACGTCATAAGCTTGCCGGTGTTGAACGTTTTATTCTCCAACCGATGAGCGAGGCCGGGTATTTACGTCTTTTCCTGGCGCAAAACGGCTTTGCTCTGGTTCACGAGTCCCTGGCCATGGAAGGTAAGCGATTGTATGAAATTATCCTGGCTAAACCGGGCAAGGAAATGGAGACCGATCCGTTCCGCCTGTCGTTTGGACCTCGGTTACTGGAAAAAAAACCGGAACTGTTTCCAGTCCTTGTACGAGATAAAATCCGGAAGTTAAGAATTGTATATTTTAATTTACAAAATGCAAGACACAGAAATATGTCTGAAAAGATTAAGACTGTAGAAAAAGAACTGATGTACCTGGAGGAGGTTTTGGCCGGTGCCGTTGAGCGTGCAGACATTGATTAACTATATGGAAGAACTGGCGCCTCGCCGCCTGGCATACGACTGGGACAACGTGGGCTTGCAGTTAGGCGGGATGCAGGGTACGGTAGAGAAAGTGCTCGTTTCCCTGGATGTGGACCAACGTATCCTGGACGAAGCAATTTCCCATAAAGCCGACTTCATTATTACCCATCATCCCCTTATATTTAGACCTCTTTCTGCACTGCGGACCGACCTGCCGCTGGGAACTCTGATTGCTACAGCACTGGCTGCCGGTATTCGCATTTACGCCTCCCATACCAATTTGGATGTAGCCAGCGGCGGCGTGAATGACGCACTGGCCAAGGCTATAGGCTTGGAAGATACAGAAATTATCCGTGTCACAGGCCAAGAAGAACTGGAGAAAATCGCTGTGTTTATACCGGCTGATCATGTGGAAAATGTACGCAACGCCATGGCATCTGCAGGTGCCGGTTGGATTGGCGGGTACAGTCACTGCACGTTTCAGACGGAAGGAACAGGTACGTTTATGCCGCTGGAGGGAACATCCCCGTATATCGGGGAGCAGGGAAAGCTGGAACGGGTCAGTGAGGTCAGGCTGGAGACGATTATCCCGGCAAGTTATCGCCGCCGTGTTATTCAGGCTATGCTCAAAGCCCACCCTTATGAAGAGGCAGCATACGATATATACCCGTTGCGGAACGAAGGTGTGTCCCATGGCTTAGGCCGGGTTGGGATGAACCCTTCACCCTGCACTCTCGATGAGCTATGCGGGTTGGTTAAAGAAAAACTTAATGTGCAACAACTCCGTGTTGTGGGGCAAGGCGGTCGGCTCATTAAAAAAATTGCTGTTTGCGGCGGCGGTGGTGGCAACTTAATCCACGCAGCGTCGTTTGACGGAGCAGATGTTCTCCTAACCGGCGATATTAAGTATCATGAAGCCCGGGATGCGGCAGATGCCGGCCTGGCTGTCATTGATGCCGGTCATGACGCCACCGAACAGGTAATTGTGCCTGTGCTTCGTGACTATCTGCAGCGTAAAATCAGTGAAGGTGGCTATGGAACAGAAGTCTTGGCATCGAAAATTGACACTGCGCCATGGCATTATTTTTAAGGATGGGTGATTTCACCTATTCTTTTTTTATTGAAATAAGGAGGGGTATTTGTGGGCGAGTTGTCGGTGTTATATGAATTGCAACAGGCTGAGCTAAAGCTGGACCTGTTATGGAAGAATTTAAAAGAACTCCCTGTATTCGAGGAGTTCAAAAGATTACAGGCGGAAACGGCTGATTCCAAAGAAGCAGTAGGATGGGCTGAAAGTAAATTGGCCGAACAACGGAAACGGGCAAAACGTTTGGAAATGGATATGCAGGAAGCTGAGACCCAGAGTAAAGTAATTGAGACAAAGTTGTACGACGGCAGCGTAAATAACGCTAAAGAGCTTTCACAGCTAGAAGAGAAGGGGAAAGAACTACGGCGGGAACGGGAGAAACATGAAGAATTTGTGCTTCTTTCCATGGAAGCGGTGGAAGAGCTGGAAGCCTCCCTTGCCACAGCCAAAGCAAATCATAAAGATAAGATGTTAAAGATAAGGGAATTGCAGAAGTCCGGAAACGAGGAAATTGAGCGGCTTAAGGATGAAATTAAATTTCATCAGGAGCAGCGCGATATATTGCTGCAACAAGTCAGTAAAGAGCTTATTGAGGGCTACAGGGAAAAAAGAAAGCGGTATAACGGGCGTCCATTGGCTCTGGTCACAGGTGATACCTGCAGCGGCTGTCGCGTCTCTATATCGTCAAGGACAAAAAACTTTTTATGCAATCCGAATGCGGTGGTGGTCTGTGATAATTGCGGCCGAATTCTTGTTCCATAACTTCCATAATCTACCTTTTGATTTTAGGTTAAATACGTGATATAATATTAATCCTGAGACAAAATAATACAAAGCAGACTGGGCAGTCGCGGGGGCTTTAATGCCTTCGAGGAAAGTCCGAGCTCCATAGGGCAGGGTGCTGGGTAACCCCCAGTGAGGGTAACCTCAAGGAAAGTGCCACAGAAAAAAACCGCCAAGTTAGAAGTCGGATGTCAGAGGTCGGATTTGGCGGAATCGTCGAAAGAAACGATTCCAAATAAATCTGGCAAACTGACTTCTGACATCCGACCTCCAGCTTGGTAAGGGTGCAACGGTGCGGTAAGAGCGCACCAGCGGTCAGGTGACTGGCCGGCTAGGTAAACCCCACCTGGAGCAAGACCAAATAGGGGAGAGTTGACGCGGCCCGCAGATCTCCCGGGTTAGGTCGCTAGAGACGGCAGGTAACTGTCGTACCAGAGAGATGGCTGCCACCCCGTAAGGGGAACAGAACTCGGCTTACAGGTTTGCTTTGTATTTGTCCCATAAACACTACGTTTAGGCGTAGTGTTTTTTTGTGCTATGGGCCAACAGTCAAACCAATAAGCCGAGTTCCCTTTTGAATAACCCTATTCCCTTTTTTGCCTGGTTTACATATTCAACATCCGCAAGGAAATTCCTTCTTGTCCAATCAAAAAAACCTTATAACACGGGCCTTTTTTATGAACCGCTTGTTTCCTGACACAAGTCTGTCCTATAAACAAACAAAATGATAGTTATAAGGACTATGTCTTATGACCTTTTTATTTAACCAAATTTAGTAGATTCACTTTGGATGCGAAAAATCATATATTATGCCACTTATTCTAATTATCTAGCCAACAGCCTGTATCAAAGCCAACCCGAATAATAATGTTTTAGGGTTCTAACTAAAATAAATGGCGAAATATGCATAGTAAAATTGGAAATGCATATGTGAATTTAATAGAATAGGTCACAGAAGCTGCAAAATGGCTCTCAAGGGGACGCATGAAGCTAAAAAATGAAGGATAGAAAAATAATGGCGAAATCCACGTAGTAGAATTAGACTTTCGTATTTCTCACTTGATACAATAGTCCCAGAAGCTTCTTAAAATGTCTTTTAGCAAAAAAGGGAGGTGTTGCGTGACCTTGATTCATGTTTGGGAAGAAGGAGATTTGATAGCCCGCTTGCCTTAAATGGGGATTTGGTTTTTGAACGGGAAGAAGGCAAGCATTACTAATAAACCTAAAGGGGAAATGTTAAACATGCAAAACAAACAGTTCAAACAAAGTCTGGAATTCTTCGTGAACACGCAAATGGGAGAAGGCTTACAAAAAAGTACAGTAAACGCGTATGGGACAGATGTCCGCGGATTCCTGGAGTTTCTTGAAGAAGAGAGAAGAGTCACCTCTCTTGATAAGATAATACTCCAACATATCACCATCTATAGAAACATACTGCTCTTGAAACATGGCTTTAAGCGTGCCACCATCGACAGAAAGGTAGACAGCCTGTCAAAATACTTTGCCTGCCTTGCGAACAACGAGTGGCTACCGAAAAACATAATGGCCAAATTTGTTCATAAACGACAGCCCAAAGACAGCGAAATTCCAAAGTATTTACCTTTTCATGAAGTGCGCCAAATTTTAGCAGCAGCAAAGCGTTATGGCGATGTAAATGCCAAGCGGGACGCTGCTTTGCTCGGCACTTTGGCCTTTGTCGGCTGCAGAAGGGAAGAAGCGGTCAATCTGACCTGGGGGCAGGTTTCCTTCAAGGAGAAGGCACTTTTGCTCAAGCGTGGCAAGGTCTCCAATTTCAATGGCCTGGAAATTCACAAAGAATTGTTTGAACTGCTGATGGATTTTTATCAGGAGTGCATGCAATGTCAATTGAAATATCCACACCCTGACTGCCCTGTCTTTTATGGTGAAAAGGGTCCGCAAATCTCCCTGAAAACCGTGAACCGTTTATTTTTAAAGTATGCAAAACTTGCTGGAATCCAGCGTGAATTTAGCATTACACCTTGTATTTTTCGCAATTCTTTCTGCACCCATCTTGCTATACAGGGGTTCACCGTGATTGAGATTGCGCACTTTACTGGTCACAAAGACCTAAATACTTTGCAAAAGTACATCAAGATGACAGTTTCACAGTACAAAAGCATTAATGATTTCATTTAAATAAAGTGGGAGATGTCCAGTCTGCTCTCTGGACATCTCACTTATACTTCTATACACATACCTTAACCAAGCAGAAAACCTCAGCGAACCCCGCTGAGGTTTTTTACTTTTAAAATGATAACAAAACTTCTCGCGTAAATTGGACTTGAAATATTTGAAAATCATGTTCTATCATATCCCAACAATCAAATATTTCATAAAAAGCATTCCCATCCTCTACCCTGCGTCTGCAGGGTTACATATCTGCCTTAGAGGGGGGAGTGTTTTTTTGTGCTTAAAAAATATTTGATTGTATTGCTTTAAGCCTCGAGTCTCTCTTTTTGGCAGGTAAATAAAGAGCCATACTTGGCCAATCAAAAAGAGGTGTTGCTTTATGAAAGAAAATGCGTTACCGACATCAGCACAGGAATTTTTGCAGACCTTGTTCCCAGGATTTGATTCTAACAAGCAGTTAATTGAAATCCGTCCATTGGATATGGATGGAAGACCTCGTTCCAGAATGTTTTTTACAACGATAAAGGATGCGGCTCAATACGCAATACGGAAAGAGGCAGATAAATCACTGAATGTCTATTTTCAGTGTGCTACCTTAAAACCAGAGTCAGAACATGATAATAAGGCGACCAAAGAATACTGTCATTCCTACAACTTTCTCTATGCCGACCTAGACCCAAAAATTAAATGTCCTACAACGAAAGAAGTCATCCGTACTTATACAAAAGATGAGTTGATGCAGAAAATCAAAAACTTTCCGTTGCCTGCCAGTATTATAGTTGACAGCGGCAACGGATATCACGCATATTGGCTATTGGATAAAGCTTTGCGTGACCAAGTACTGTTGAAGAAAATTCTAATAAAATATCAAAGTTTGCTCCAGAGCGATGGTAAAGCAACATTAGCTACCCAGATTTTAAGAGTTGTCGGCACAACAAACAAAAAACCTCTCAAAGAGGGAAAGCCAGCTCTTCAAGTAAGAGTTGTTGGGGGTAATGGGCGGCGGTATTCTCTTGGCGAAGTGATGAAAGTTATTGGACACATGGAAATATCCCCCGTAGAATTAAAACCGCAGAACATAGGTGCAAGCACGGACTCCAGGGCTAAGGGTGTCACCACTGAGACTGTCAGCTTTTTTCAAACACATCCCAAGCATGATTTTGGTAGAGAGCCTGAGAACTTCTTTGAAGTGCGAGACATATTGAAAAGACAGAACCCACTGGTAGCATCAAATATGCCAAAGTTGGGATTGGGTAAGACTTTCCGCTGCCTGTTCCATGATGATAATACACCCAGTGCAAATATTTATCAGCACAAAGACGGATATTTTTATTATAAATGTTTCGGCTGTGACATTCACATAGACATAATCGGGCTATATCAAAAAATATTTAAAACTGATTTTGTAAAAGCCATTGAAGAATTGTGCAATTTCTACGGCATAAAGAATATCAAAAGTGAATGGTATTATGAGCAGCTTGAAAAATTCCACCGAAATGCTGTTTTCATTGAGGAGTTTGAACAACTGCACTTTGATGTTTTATATCCTAACGCTTATAAGCTGCTACGGCCCCGCTTGAAGCACTTGGCAGAGCTTAATCAATTTGCGTTGGCAAAAATGTGTAAAGGATATCAAGAAGATGGGGATAGCCTTTTTTACATTGGTTATGACCGCTTCGCCTCCAAATATAAATTTTCCAAAAGCTCTGTAAGGAACTACATCAACCTATATGCTGTGCTAGGACTGGTAAGGAAATGGGATGTTGGAGACATTGACTTAAATCTACAGAAGAAGGCTATGGAGTATAGTCAAAAGATGAAAAAGGAAAAAGGCTTATTGCATGTTGAGCCTGTAAACTTCTACACCCTGCCTTGCTTCTTTGAAAGAATGCAACTGGCAGAAAGCAGAGCAAAAGCATTGATGGGTGCCTCTTTCAAATTACGAACCTGCATGAATAAGGCGTTCTTGATTTTAGCCCTGGGTAAAGGAATTGCTAATGAGGTTTATCCTGACGCCCGTGAGGTGTCTCGACTAAGCTACGATACCGCTGAATCTTTAAACAAAGCTCTGCTGAGACTAATTGCGAAGCAGGGATATGCCACAAAAGCACAGGTTATCAGCAAAACTAAAATAACTGGAGTCAGCAGTCAACGCAAAAAGCGTGAATGGGACAGGCATCAAAACATTATCCTTGCAAGAAATGGTTTTATGGAAAAATGGGCGAACAAGGCCTTAAAGGAAGAATTGGGGCTGAGGAAATATTGTCCTGTGATTATCCCGCAATCGACAGCACAAAAATTTGATTGATATAAACGCAGCGAGTCAGAGCTATAAAGCCTGTGACTATCGATGTTTTAAAGTGGTGGGACTTTGTCGTACTGATAGCACAATAGTACTCTATATTTTAAGAATAATAGTACGCGTAAGTCCCAGGTCGCTTAAACCCTGATATTTAAAGGATTTATCGGGATTTTAGCATCAAATAATGAATTGTTACACCTGCTCTGCCATGGGACCGCATTCTTTGCGTATGCGGTCTCTCATCTTTTTATAGAGCCTATGGTTGGACAATGGCTTTCAATCGAACAGATGTGCTCTATCATTGCAAAAACGCAATACAGGGCATTCTGGTCCGTCTGAGAGGATATCTTGTGAGGGTGTTATTAATTTTTTGGGGTACTCTTATGACACGGCTCGATTCTTTGGGAATGATAAATATGGTATGAAAGGAGGATTACATTCATGGTGCGGGGTAGCGGTTATCACAAAAGTGTCCACAAGTTCATGGCAAACCCCTCCAAGCATTCCTGCTATAAGTCCTCTGAAAAATCTATCCATCAAATATTCTCCCTTTCCTGTGTGTAAACAATATTTTTCGCAAAAGAGCGCTGACTTACAAAAAATCCTACATCCAAGTAGATGTAGGATTTTCATTTTGGTTTATTTAACTTTCTACATTGATTTACAGGAGTTTTACCAAATCTGTTATATTTTTGTCCGCTTTAACAAGTCTGCTTATATATTCGGAATTTGAAATGCCTTCAAGGGTTGCCTTTATTTTAATAAAGCGGACGATTTCTTGTTCCAGATAAACAGTAAGCTTCATTATTTCACTTTTTTGAACCTGCCTGGCCTTTTTTTTGTCTATGCATTGCTCGCAGTATGAGTTGTATCCTGACTTTGTTTTGCGATACTTCTCTTCATCATGGATATCATCCCATTTACCTTCCAAATAATGCTCCACATCATAATGCTGCTTACATATATGGCAGCGTTTTTTTAGGGTCTGCGCTGTCGGGTCATAATAATAAGTGCTCGCTGCCCGCTCAACATAAGCGGGCAGAGTAATACTTTGCCCGTCTATTTCAATCGATAAATTCTTTTTGTTGATTTGCTGTATTTCTGTCATAACGGTAATCACCCCTTTCCAGAAAACTTTTTTTTCTGTATATCTGGATTGTAGACAAAGAGTAAATATAATTTCAAGACAAAAAGCCAGCAAATTTGTATTTGCTGGCTTTTTGTCTTGATGGCTTTACAGTTTTAAGGCATTACGAATTTTCTGAAAAAATTTCTTTCTTCTTAACCTGCGGTCTGCTTTGCGTATAATCTCGGGTGGCAAGACTGTATCTACAACGATACATTCTTTTTCAGAACGTATGTCTAAGGCTCCTGTACTAACGGCTTCAATAAACGATGCTTCATATTTTTTGAGTTCATCTGGGTTTATCATCCTCAGTTTCATCAATGAATCACCTCTGCTTTAAATAATATCATACTGGACACACAAGTCACAGTTTATGTTTCATTACTTAAATGTATTTTTATAAAGTCGTGTGACCTCTGCACGATGGTGCCCCATTTCATAAGAAACCTGTAAATCAATAACCTTCTCTAAAAGGCCTTTCTTTTCCAACTCATTGATTCTATTTTGACAATATGTGTGGCAGTTATGGTGAGCTCACCATAATAGACATTATGTAGAGTGTTAGATTATGGTGAGTGACCCTAAAATATGCCCTAATTAAAGGCTTTCTTCCAT
>JGI24120J20309_1000025_pt1 | contig 122231 bp, 104 predicted proteins | sample SubbioAug_CSW13A_FD_20309 | JGI IMG/M metagenome (IMG submission 20309) | reverse complement strand
CAGCTGCGTGTAGGTGAATTGCTTGAGAAGCAAAAGGAGATCTATCACGCGCTGGGCGTTGAGCCACCTGCCTCGTTATGAGTTGGCGGGAATCCAGGATAAATAGCTTTACATATTTTCGTGCAAACGCAACTTGTTTGTGATACAATGCAGAGATGTGCGAACTTAAAATTGATAAAGGCGGGACAATGTTGTGATAACTGTGAGTGATATAGGCCTAAGATTTGGAGAGCGTAAGCTCTTCGAAGGTGTAAATTTAAAGTTTACTCCTGGCAATTGCTATGGAGTTATTGGTGCAAATGGAGCTGGGAAAAGCACATTTCTGAAGATACTTGCTGGCGAAATTGAACCGGATAGCGGTCAAGTTGTGATTGCGCGCGGTATGCGGATGTCTGTTTTAAAACAAGATCATTATCAATACGATCAATCTCTCGTGCTAGATACCGTGATCATGGGCAACCAACGTCTCTTTGAAATCATGAAAGAGAAAGAGGAGCTTTATTGCAAGGAAGAATTTAGTGATGAAGATGGTATGAAAGTGGCCGAGTTGGAACACGAATTTAGTGAAAACAATGGTTGGGAAGCCGAATCAGAAGCTTCTAGCATGTTACAGGCATTAGGCATAGGAACGGAGCTTCACGATAAATTGTTGTCTGAGCTGCAAAGTTCAGAGAAAGTTAAGGTGCTCTTAGCACAGGCACTGTTTGGCAATCCTGGGATCCTTATCCTCGACGAACCGACTAACCATTTAGATCTGAAGTCTATTGCGTGGTTAGAAGAATTTTTAATTTCCTTTCAGGGAATTGTGATCGTTGTGACGCACGATCGGCATTTTGTGAATAATATTTGCACTCACATGGCCGATGTAGACTATGGTAAAATTAAACTCTATGTTGGGAACTACGATTTCTGGTACGAGTCTAGCCAATTAGCGCTACAAATGTCAAAAGATCAGAACAAGAAAAAAGAGGAAAAAGCAAAGCAGCTCCAAGAGTTTATAGCTCGCTTTAGTGCCAATGCTTCCAAGTCCAAGCAGGCTACATCCCGCAAAAAAATATTAGAGAAGATAAATTTAGATGATATCGAACCATCTAATCGTAAATACCCTTATGTAGGGTTTAAGCCTGACAGGGAAGTTGGTAACGACATTCTTTCGGTCGTAGATTTATGTAAAACTATTGATGGCGAAAAAGTTCTCGACAAGGTGAGCTTCACTGTAACCAAAGGTGATAAAATTGCCTTTGTAGGCAGTAACGAGATCGCATACACAACGCTCTTCAAGATTTTGAGTGGTGAAATGGATCCAGATAGTGGACAGGTTAAGTGGGGCGTTACCATCACCAAAGCTTATTTCCCTAAAGATACCTCCCCCTATTTTCAAGATCAGGAGTTAAACTTGGTGGATTGGCTGCGACAATATTCATCTGACAAAGCTGATTCATATGTTAGAGGGTTCTTAGGAAAAATGCTCTTTTCCGGGGAAGAAGCCCTCAAGCCGCTGAAAGTACTGTCCGGCGGCGAGCGTGTGCGTTGCATGCTAGCTAAAATTATGCTCTGCAATGCCAATGTGCTTCTCCTAGACCAACCTACCAACCATTTAGATTTAGAATCCATTACGGCCTTAAATAATGGATTGCGTGATTACTCCAGCAATGTACTTTTTACTTCTCATGACCGTCAGTTAGTACAAACCATTGCCAACCGCGTGATCGAACTTACACCTACTAAAATGGTAGACGTACGTTTAACCTATCATGAATATTTAGAAAGCATCGCAATCTAGTTGATAAAAAAGCTGTGTTACGTCGTAACGCAGCTTTTCAAGCGCAGCTTTTCATTTGTGAGCAATCGCCACCTGCGGCACCATCAGAGGGATGAAAATCGATTTTTAGAAGTAGACCCCCATCCCCCCACAGCTAAACCACTCTTAAAATCCCCAATCAATGCTAAAATCGTGCCTATCGGGATATCCACAAAGCAGGACGAAAACCAAATTTTGATGTGGCGGCTGCGACGCTGACATAAAAACCTTCTACTTCTACTGAGTCGCCTGCCCACATAAGCGCCACCGGACTGTCACTGCTACTACCGGGCGAACGAAGCCACCAAGCAACCGGTACGAAATGCCCTTCAGGTATAACTCTCATCATGCCTTGTACATTTAAAGTGCCTAGATTTGAATATTTATTTACCTCGGATATTGATAATACGAACAAAGAATTTTCAGGCAATGCAGCACCAGTAGCGGCGACAGTCCACCCTGCCGCTTCATTTTCATGTGCAGTTATTTGATGCCAAAAAGAGTAATCAACATCGTCTCCGATATTCAACCGAACATCATTATCTACAATTTATTTCGTTTCTTGGGGGTTTCCCTCTATATAAAGATGCCTTGCGCTGCTCTCAAAATAATGCTATATTTAAGGTATAAATACTGATAACAGGGAGTGTTAGTTATGCCTAAAATTAGACCTATATCGGACTTAAGAAATAGTGCAAATGAAATTTCTGAGTATTGTCGTGCTGAGCGTGAGCCAGTCTTCATAACAAAAAACGGTGTGGGTGATATGGTTGTAATGAGTATTGAACTCTATGAGCGTCAGCAGGCTTTAGTTGAGTTGTACGAAAAACTATTACAAGCAGAAGCTGAAATTGTAAATGGGGAAAAGGGAGAGGATTTTAAAATTTTCGCCAAAAGTTTAAGGGAAAATATCCATGGAAAGATATAATGTTGCTGTTGCCTGAAAGTTATAGTTTAATTATGTTTTTTTCCAACCATTCAGCAAGTTCTTCTTTGGAGAATTCGCCGGATGCTAATTTAATGATAACTTCATAGGCTTCCTTTTCTGATGCGCATATTTCATAACCATTCCTCTGCAGGAAGGTATCCATAGCAACTAACGCTATTCTTTTGTTTCCATCAATAAAAGGATGATTCTTGCATAGATGAAACCCATAGGCTGCAGCCATTTTAGTTAGCGAATTATGCAAATAAGAACCGCTAAACATGGCCTTGGGCTGTTCAAGTGCAGAATTGAGTAGGCCCTCATCACGTGTTCCAGCAGTGCCCCCGTATAGTTTGATTAGTTGCTCGTGAAAGTTAATTATGATGTGTTTCGGAATAAACACGATGGATTTCATTTTGACAATTCCTTCAGAGCATTCTTGTACTTCTTATTGGTTTTATCAAAAGAAGCAGCCCATTCTTCAAAATCAGGATCATAAGGAGTCAGGGTAAATCCATGGCTACTTTCCACCACATAAAGCTCTTCGCCTTCTGTAATATTATATTTTTCAAGTAACTCCTTTGGGAGTGTAAGCCCATAGCTGTTGCCCACTTTTCTCAGTTTCACTTTTTTCAAACTTCTCACCTCAATAATATTATAACATTTGTATTACACGCTGTGCAATAGACACCACTAATTTCTTGAATATGACAAGGGGACGGGGTATATGACACGTTTGAGAGCAACCCTTTTGCAGCGTACTTGCGCGATACGGTTAGTATTGTTTTTGCCGTAATGCTTTTTTGATATAAATGTAATAATGTTAATGACGAGTTGCCAATATGCTACCAAAGTAAGGAGACCGCGGTGGGCGATGAACTGATATCTATATACGAAATGCTCCTTGCCAGTTACGGCGATTTGCATTGGTGGCCTGCGAAAACGCCGTATGAGGTTATCGTAGGTGCGGTGCTGACTCAGAACACGGCGTGGAGTAACGTCGAGAAGGCAATTGCCAATTTTGGCGAGAAGCTTTCGCCTGAAGTCGTGGCGAATGCCGATTTTGCCGAATTGACGGAGATAATCCGTCCTGCGGGTTTCTTCAACCAGAAGGCTGGATACTTGAAAGCAGTCACGGCTTGGTACGCCAATTACGATTATGACGCGCCAGCCGTACAACGGGAGTCGCTAACCAAGCTGCGCTCCGAACTGCTCTCGACAAAGGGCATCGGGCAGGAAACTGCTGATTCAATATTGCTCTATGCTTTCAGCTTCCCGACCTTTGTGGTTGACGCTTACACTGTCCGGTTTTGTAACCGGTATCCAATAAAAGCGGGTAAAGGCTACGCTGAGATCAAGGCGTACTTTGAGGGCAACTTGCCGCGAAGCGCGGACGTTTACAATAGCTTTCACGCCCTTATCGTGATTAATGCTAAGGAGCATTGCCGGAAAAAGCCGTCCTGCAAGGGTTGTCCGCTTGATAAAACATGCGAGAGGTGCGGTTTATGACCCGCCAAGACATCAGCGACTGATGATTGACCTTCCCCGCTGCCTGCGAGGACTATCAGTTTATATGAGCGTTACGGTTAGGGGGAAAGCCCTACCATAAAACCGTTGATATTGTAAAGAAGTCTGCGTATAATAATAGCAGAATATCTGTATATCTAGTTTTTAGGCAGAGAGGAGCGTGTTGTCATGATAATTAAGTCTTCCTCAACATTGCGCAATGATTATGATAATCTTGTGAAACTAACAAAGGAAAAGAATGAGCCGATTTATATTACGCGTAACGGCGAAGGCGAAATGGTTTTTTTGTCTATTGAGGCATTTGAAAAACGTGAAGCAGAGCTTAAGCTGCTACAGCTTTTGCTGGCTGCGGAAAGGAACCGGCTTGCCGGATTGTCGACCCATACGACTAATTCTTTGCGCAGAGAGTTAGAGGACATCTTCAATGCATAAAATGAAAGTGGTTCTGTTGAATGAGGCGAGGATGGAACTTCGCGATATTGCAGTTTTGCGCAAGCTGAAAGTGGGAGTTGATTCTGCTCGTAGAATAACAGACCGCATCTTAGGCGCTCTTGATCGTCTTGTTGACTTCCCTGAGATGGGAAATGTTCCTCCGGCAAAGATGATTGCCGAGGCAGGTTTCCGTGTCTTAATCGTGGACGATTATCTTTGTTTTTATCAGGTGATTGACGACCAGATTTTCGTTTATCACATTGTTCATGGAAGTACCGACTATATTAAACGCATATTCTCAAATTAAGCAGCTTTATTGTCAAATTAACCCAAATGCCGATAAAATTAAAGGAGTAATCTGCGGTGTTCGTGTTGAGGAAATCTACGACCCGCTGACACAGAAGATTCGTTGGTTAAATAAATTGGTGGACAAGCTGGCGAAGGGCAAGGCGATGGAGAAGGTATTAAGGAGTTGATGAAATTGGAAGTAGGAGCGGGAGTATCCCGAATTTTGTGTCCTCTTTTCAGCAGACGGGGTGATTGATACCTGCAATCTTTTGAATATCCAGAATAAAGGCAATCCCCCGACCTGGTTTGCACAGTTCTCCTTTTCTTAAAATGGCTTCCAGCACCTGTTCACTTTTTTTCCGTGGAACAATGGTTAATACTATTTCTTTTTCCGGTTCAATCGGAATGCCGAAAAATTTTGCTTGTTCATGAATGCCGGCGCCTCTGCCGTAGATGATGGTGCCTCCCTCCGCCCCCGCTGCTTTACTGATATCCACTATCATATCGCCGAAACTTTTGCTTACAATGGTAATAATCAAAACAAAATGAGGCTCTTCATGTTGCACAGACTCACTTCCTTCCATGAATTCCGTTTTACAGTGGACAATCCCGGCTACCTTAGGCACATCAATCGCAAAGGCAATACCCCTCCCTGGTTTATGTAAGCCTGCAGCCGCAACTAGGCATTCCAATACCAGTGACGCCGACTCAGCAGGAACCAAAGTAAGAATCAATTCTCTTTCCGGGGCAAGGGAATACCCAAATATTTTTTTAAACTCATGCATACCCGTGCCCCGGCCTAACAGAATCGTGCCGCCTTCGGCTCCGACTTTTAAGGAGGCGACACGTGTTCTGCTAGCCATTCCTTTGGGCACGATGGTTACCAGCAATTTATAACCATAAAGACATTGCGCTAACAAGTCAGTCATGACTTCCCTCCTTTCTGAAATATTATGCCCAGTATCAGCACACAGAGAATGGGGGCCAAGGCAACAAGGGAGACCATGCCGAAAGCGTCTAATAGCGGATCTCGGCCCTCCATCACTGAGGCAGCGCCCACGGCAATGGCCAGGATAAAGGTGACAGTTATCGGGCCGGTGGCCACCCCTCCTGAGTCAAAAGCAATAGCCGTAAAAGAAGAGCCAGCGAAGCGTGTAAGCAACAGGGCCAGCAAATAACCGGGAATAATAAAATAGGAAATTGCCCAACCGGTAATCACACGCAACATAGAAAGAGCTACAGCGATGGACACGCCAATGCAAAGGGTATACAACAGGATAAGTCGGGGGATAAAGCCACTAGAAACTTTTTCCACCTCGAGTGTGAGAATACGCACCGCAGGCTCGGCAAAGGTGGCTACAAAGCCGAGAATAAAACCAATTGGAATCATTATCCAGTTGTTAGTGGAAGCGCCCAGTTGCCTGCCGATTAGTTCCCCCGCCGGGAAAAAGCCTGCTTTCACCCCCTGCAGAAACAGAGTGAGACCACAAAAAGCCAAAATTGAGCCTTTTACTATATTTAGGACCTGTTCCCGGGGCATTTTTAAAAAGACATACTGAAAGAAAATAAAGAGCAAAAGCAGCGGTACAAGGGCAAACGCCACTTCAACTACAATATGAGAGAAGTCCTGAAAAAGAAGGCGTATCACTGGTAAATCACACCCAGTAGAAGCACCGCCAATACCGGCCCGATGGAGGCAAGAGCCACCAAACCAAATCGGTCTGCCGTTGTCCGTTTGCCTCCCAATACCGCAGCCACACCGACACCAAGAGCTAAGATAAAGGGAACGGCCATCGGTCCGGTTGTTACACCCCCTGCGTCGAAAGAGACAGGAATAAAATGGGGAGGGGTAAAGGCAGCAATGGTAAAAATCATCCCGTAGCCGGAAATAAGCAAATAAACAAGAGGAATGTTAAAAATCGTACGCAGCATGGCCAGTGCGACAAAAATACCTAAACCCAGCGCTATAGTATAAACAAGCACTGAGCGGCTGATAACGCCTCCTGAAGCAAGATCCACCTGCAAGGCAAGCACACGCACATCTGGTTCAGCCACAGTGACGACAAAGCCTATGAAAAAGCCGAAGATAATCAGTAACCACAGCTTGCCCTGCCCCGCCAAAGCAGAACCTATCAGCTCACCCATGGGTAGCATGCCAATCTGTACTCCGAGCAGGAATAGGAAAAGCCCTCCTCCGACCATTGCAGCTCCGCCGAAAAAGCGCCATAATACTTCCACCGGTAAGTGCAGTAACGTTAATTGCAAAATTACTACTACCACTACGACGGGTAACATAGCAAAAAAAACTTCGCGCAACGTTTCCTTAGCCTTATGCATATCTATGACCATTCCTTTCCGCTGCGTTTTGAAAAATAAATCAGACTCTTATTACTGTTTCTTTGCAAGTAGACAGCCGCTATTTTAGAATCTTCACTTTCCCTTCCTGATTTACAGTATACCATATTTTTTAAACTCGGTTTGGTATTTGAAGGACTGCTGCTGCCTGAAGTTTAAAGTTTGCTTATGTTTTTTCAACCAATCAGTAAGGTCTGCCTTGGAAAGTTTGACGGATGCTAATTTTGTAATATCTGGAGTAATATTGAACTTGTCATGTGCGCCTAGACCAGGAGGGTAAGATGAAGCTTACTACTTATAATGATATCAAAAACAATGAAGAGATCCGCGCGTATATTCAGAAAAGCGACGTGGTGCTGGGGTTGATGGGTTATACTGAGCACGCCTTTAACCACGTGGACAAGGTAGCCTATACAGCTGCCTATATTTTGCTGGAGTTTGGCTACAGTGAACGGGAAGCAGAGTTAGCAAAAATAGCGGGGTTCATGCATGACATCGGGAATATTGTCAACAGGGATGGGCATGCCCAATCAGGAGCCCTCATCGCTTTTAACATTCTGACACGACTGGGAATGGAACCGGCGGAGATAGCCCAAGTTGTTGCAGCAATCGGCAATCATGACGAGGGCAATGGTTCTCCTGTCAATTCAATATCTGCTGCGCTTACCCTGGCGGATAAGAGCGATGTGCGGCGCAGTCGTGTGCGAAACCAGGATTTCGCCACCTTCGATATCCATGACAGGGTCAACTACGCTGTGGAAGAATCCATATTATCGGTGCGTGGGGAAGAAAAGCTTGTTTCCCTTTTGCTAAGCATCGACACTAAAATTTCTTCTAAAATGGAGTATTTTGAGATATTTTTGCACAGGATGATGATGTGCAGAAAAGCGGCCATTTTTCTCGGTGCCACCTTTGAGCTGTTTATGAATAACACAAAACTGCTGTAGAAACGGTTCTTCTTTTGCTTCATGAATGAAGCAGCTCAAAACTAATCTTGCTATTTAGGGTGATAAAATTATGGATACAATGATTTATGATGACTTGATTAAGACGCTAAAAGAGCGGTTTGAAAAAAATATGCATCGGCATATCGGTATTGACTGGAACTTAGTGCAAGAGAAATTGCTTGCAAGTCCGGCCGGAAAGCACTTTATTCCAGAAAAGAAAATAAGCCAACCGGAAGCGCCATAGTTATGGCGGCATCGATTGGCATAGAGCTTTTGACGGAGGAGCAATACCGCAAATTACAGGAGCTTGGGGAATTCGACAGAAAAACTTCGAGTTGGGTCAGAACGCCGGACAAGATACGAAACCTTGGTGGAGCCCTTTTTTGTGATCGTCGCTATGACCACATTTTTGTTTATCACAATGGCGCGGAGTCATATTACTCTTCGCGAGGTTTTCGAGGAAGGGTCAAAGTTTAGAAGGCGAGATTCAACATAAATACGACTGATTCTTTGCGCAGAGAGTTAGAGGACATCTTCAATGCCTAAAAAGAAAGTGGTTCTGTTGGAAGCAATAGAACAAGGAGAAACCTATATTAGGAGCGAAACGTAACTTGCTCTCGTTAGTACTCGTATCAGGCAGAACAGAGCCACTGTCGTGGTTCTAGAGCAGAGCAAGCTGTATTACGATGGCTGGTGTTCTATTCTTTCTCCTCTTCTTCACCGTTAACATTTTCCGTGCCATTTTCACCGTTTATTTGTTGGTTAGAACCTGGGGTGCAGCCTGCCGTAAAAACAAAGAAGATAGTCAGAAGCAGCAGCAAGCAAAATCCTCTAAATAACTTTTTCAAGGGAAATTCACCTGTCCTTTCTATTGGGCTGGACACCGGTTTTTATCAGAGGCGTGCAACTCTTTGCAATTTATATCTTACTTCGCTGCGAGAAACGGATTTCCCTGTGAACTACCACCACCTATAGAGGTGGATGGCTTCCTGCTCAATAGCGCCAACGCGCTAAGTATCAGCAGGCTATCCCCACAGTCCCTGTGGTTCACAAGAGAAGCAAATAAGCTACTCTTATGCCTTGGATATTTTACGCATAGAAGGCAAAAAACTCATCGCTTGGTTTTCGCATTCAGAGTTTTTAGTTTTCTCTATGCAACCCCATATATCCAGTTGTCAAAGTGCACATTGCCTAAGTATATTATACTACGGAAAAGGGGGGAAAGGCAATTCATCTCCCGCCTACGCTCTCACCAGCGTGAGCAAGGTAGCTTAGAGGCGGGAGACTTCTTGCCTGCTAAGGCTAAATTTTTTCGATAGACCAGGAGGGCAAGATGAAGCTTACTACTTATAATGATATCAAAAACAATGAAGAGATCCGCGCTTATATTCAGAAAAGCGACGTGGTGCTGGAGTTGATGGGCTATACTGAGCACGCCTTTAACCACGTGGATAAGGTAGCCAATACAGCAGCCTATATTTTGCTGGAGTTTGGCTACAGTGAACGGGAAGCAGAGCTGGCAAGAATAGCGGGGTTTATGCATGACATCGGGAATATTGTCAACAGGGATGGGCATGCCCAATCAGGGGCTCTCATCGCTTTTAACATTCTGACACGACTGGGAATGGAACCGGCGGAGATAGCCCAAGTTGTTGCTGCAATCGGCAATCATGACGAGGGCAATGGTTCTCCTGTCAATTCAATATCTGCTGCGCTTACCCTGGCAGATAAGAGCGATGTGCGGCGCAGTCGTGTGCGAAACCAGGATTTCGCTACCTTCGACATCCATGACAGGGTCAATTACGCTGTGGAAGAATCCATATTATCAGTGCGTGGGGAAGAAAAGCTTGTTTCCCTTTTGCTAAGCATCGACACTAAAATTTCTTCTAAAATGGAGTATTTTGAGATATTTTTGCACAGGATGATGATGTGCAGAAAAGCGGCCATTTTTCTCGGTGCCACCTTTGAGCTGTTTATGAATAACACAAAACTGCTGTAGAAACGGTTCTTCTTTTGCTTCATGAATGAAGCAGCTCAAAACTAATCTTGCTATTTAGGGTGATAAAATTATGGATACAATGATTTATGATGACTTGATTAAGACGCTAAAAGAGCGGTTTGAAAAAAATATGCATCGGCATATCGGTATTGACTGGAACTTAGTGCAAGAGAAATTGCTTGCAAGTCCGGCCGGAAAGCACTTTATTCCAGAAAAGAAAATAAGCCAACCGGAAGCGCCATAGTTATGGCGGCATCGATTGGCATAGAGCTTTTGACGGAGGAGCAATACCGCAAATTACAGGAGCTTGGGGAATTCGACAGAAAAACTTCGAGTTGGGTCAGAACGCCGGACAAGATACGAAACCTTGGTGGAGCCCTTTTTTGTGATCGTCGCTATGACCACATTTTTGTTTATCACAATGGCGCGGAGTCATATTACTCTTCGCGAGGTTTTCGAGGAAGGGTCAAAGTTTAGAAGGCGAGATTCAACATAAATACGACTGATTCTTTGCGCAGAGAGTTAGAGGACATCTTCAATGCCTAAAAAGAAAGTGGTTCTGTTGGAAGCAATAGAACAAGGAGAAACCTATATTAGGAGCGAAACGTAACTTGCTCTCGTTAGTACTCGTATCAGGCAGAACAGAGCCACTGTCGTGGTTCTAGAGCAGAGCAAGCTGTATTACGATGGCTGGTGTTCTATTCTTTCTCCTCTTCTTCACCGTTAACATTTTCCGTGCCATTTTCACCGTTTATTTGTTGGTTAGAACCTGGGGTGCAGCCTGCCGTAAAAACAAAGAAGATAGTCAGAAGCAGCAGCAAGCAAAATCCTCTAAATAACTTTTTCAAGGGAAATTCACCTGTCCTTTCTATTGGGCTGGACACCGGTTTTTATCAGAGGCGTGCAACTCTTTGCAATTTATATCTTACTTCGCTGCGAGAAACGGATTTCCCTGTGAACTACCACCACCTATAGAGGTGGATGGCTTCCTGCTCAATAGCGCCAACGCGCTAAGTATCAGCAGGCTATCCCCACAGTCCCTGTGGTTCACAAGAGAAGCAAATAAGCTACTCTTATGCCTTGGATATTTTACGCATAGAAGGCAAAAAACTCATCGCTTGGTTTTCGCATTCAGAGTTTTTAGTTTTCTCTATGCAACCCCATATATCCAGTTGTCAAAGTGCACATTGCCTAAGTATATTATACTACGGAAAAGGGGGGAAAGGCAATTCATCTCCCGCCTACGCTCTCACCAGCGTGAGCAAGGTAGCTTAGAGGCGGGAGACTTCTTGCCTGCTAAGGCTAAATTTTTTCGATAGACCAGGAGGGCAAGATGAAGCTTACTACTTATAATGATATCAAAAACAATGAAGAGATCCGCGCTTATATTCAGAAAAGCGACGTGGTGCTGGAGTTGATGGGCTATACTGAGCACGCCTTTAACCACGTGGATAAGGTAGCCAATACAGCAGCCTATATTTTGCTGGAGTTTGGCTACAGTGAACGGGAAGCAGAGCTGGCAAGAATAGCGGGGTTTATGCATGACATCGGGAATATTGTCAACAGGGATGGGCATGCCCAATCAGGGGCTCTCATCGCTTTTAACATTCTGACACGACTGGGAATGGAACCGGCGGAGATAGCCCAAGTTGTTGCTGCAATCGGCAATCATGACGAGGGCAATGGTTCTCCTGTCAATTCAATATCTGCTGCGCTTACCCTGGCAGATAAGAGCGATGTGCGGCGCAGTCGTGTGCGAAACCAGGATTTCGCTACCTTCGACATCCATGACAGGGTCAATTACGCTGTGGAAGAATCCATATTATCAGTGCGTGGGGAAGAAAAGCTTGTTTCCCTTTTGCTAAGCATCGACACTAAAATTTCTTCTAAAATGGAGTATTTTGAGATATTTTTGCACAGGATGATGATGTGCAGAAAAGCAGCCATTTTTCTCGGGGCCACCTTTGAGCTGTTTATGAATAACACAAAACTGCTGTAGAAACGGTTCTTCTTTTGCTTCATGAATGAAGTAGCTCAAACTAATCTTGCTATTTAGGGAGATAAAATTCCGTTATTTGCCAACGACTGTGTGGGATGGTCAGGCGGAAGGCGACAGCGCCTTCTTCTTCGCAAACCTGGATTTGGGCAGAATGATTTTCTGCGACACGGCGTACGATTGAGAGCCCAAGGCCGAATTCACCGCTTGGCCCTTTGCGGTACGGTTCGAAAAGGGTGTTCTTTATTTCGCGGTCTATCGGCGGACCGTCGTTTTGGATGCTCAAAGCGGCATAGGCAGGATAAGAGGTTAGGCAGACGGCAATTTGTTTCTTTGCAAAACGGATTTGGTTATCAAGCAGGTTTTCCAGTGCCACCATCCATTGTTCACGGTCGCCGTTTAATGTGACAGGTACAAGTTCCAGATTCCATTCCAGTTCGGGGCGCCGCCAACGCATTCTGTCAATGATATCTTCAACTAACTCTGCCAATGCAAATGGTTCTATATTTAATTTACCTGCTGTATAGTCCAGTTTGGTATGATAAAGAAGTTGGCGGACGCGTCTTTCTAAACGTTCCGCTTCTTGTTCGATGACTTCAATCGAACTGTAGATATCTCCTTTAGGGAAGATGCCGTCATTAATTGAGCGTGCATAGCTGCGGATAACCATAACGGGAGTCTTTAATTCATGCGAAATGTCTTGCAGGAAGATGCGTCGTTCCTGTTCCTGGCTGGAGAGCTGTGAACGCATCCACTCCACCGATGCAGCCAATCGCCCGATCTCATCGCTGCGGTCAAGCTGAATCGGTGTTGACCAGTCGCGGCTGGCGATTTGTCTGACATGAGCTTCCAGGGCAACAAGGGGTCGCGTAATATATTTTGCCAGCCAAAGTGAAGGGAGCAGACTAACGAGAAAAATAAGCAGGATTAATTTGATGAGGCGGCGGAAAAGAGTCAGAAAAACGTTATCATGAAATATGTCGCTCATAAAAGAGACTAAAAAATCATTGTCAACACGACGAATAACGTAGAAAATCGCATCGCCACCAGCTTCCGTTTTATAACGACGGCTTTGCTCCCGTTGCAAGCCGGCGTTTTCCTTTACCTCGGCGAGAAAGGCCGGGTGCAGGTGCGGGGGGCTTATTTTTCCTTCTGTTTTGCTGAGATAGAAATGCGTAACGCGTGGCAACTGCGGACCTCGTGAGTCCGGAGGCAAGTGCTCCTGCGGGTCTGGTAATCCATCGGCAAGGAACGATTCCTGGGACGTTTCGATTAGCTGATAAATGTCTGGAATGAAGAAACCGCGAAACACAATCGGCCCTAACACCACCACAAACAGAACGGCTGCCAATGTAGCGCCAAGGAAAAGCCAGATTTGGACGGATAAAGGTTTATTTCTCATGCCGATGCCAGCCTGTATCCGAAACCGTAAATGGTTTCAATGTGTAATGCGGGCGCTTTTTTGCGCAGCCTTCTGACCAAATCGTCAACCACGCGATCACTGCCGAAGTAAGCGTCTCCCCAGATTTGCACCAGGATTTGTTCGCGGGAAAACGCGCGACCCGGCTGAGCGGCAAACAGCATCAGCAAATCAAATTCTTTGGCCGTCAGTTCGATTTCGCTGTCGGCTTTGGTTACAATGCGCCTCAGTGGTTCTATGCGGTACGGTGGCAGAGAAATGGGATGAGATGCCTCAATGGAAGGAGCAGAGGGACGCATTCGCTCCAGAAGTTTCCTTGCCCGGATAGCCAACTCACGTGGCAGGAATGGTTTGGGCAGGTAATCATCGCTGCCTTTTTCCAGGCCGATAATGCGATCGAGGCCTGCATCCCGGGCGGAGATGAATATCACCGGCACATGAGGTGTAAGTTCCTTGATTTCCGAGATTAACTGATAGCCGTCTATATCCGGCAGCATAATATCCAGAATCCAGAGGTCCGGCCTGGTTGGTATGACTTGACGAGCGCCTTCCCCGGTGAGAAAGGAGGTGACATTCCAGCCTTCACGCTCAAAATATGATACCAGCAAACTGTTCAAGTTGGCTTCATCTTCCACCAAATACACCCGGAATGTCACTGTTCCTCCTCCTCGAAATTGTGTTTTTATTGTGCCCGCAAAGCTTCGACCGGATTTAAGTCGGCCGCTTTATTTGCCGGCCAAATGCCGAAGAAAATTCCTACTCCCACGGAAAAAGCAAGTGCCAGTACAGCAACCTGAAAAGTGACGGCTGTCGGGAAATCGCTGAAGCGGTTAACAAGTGTGGCAGCCAACTGACCGAGCATCAGGCCGATAAGGCCGCCTGTGCCGCTAATCACCGCAGACTCAATCAGAAATTGATAGAGAATGTCTTTCTTTCTGGCACCCAGTGCTTTACAAATGCCGATTTCCCTGGTTCTTTCCGTTACGGAGACGAGCATAATGTTCATAATCCCGATCCCGCCGACTAAAAGGGAAATGGCGGCAATCCCACCCAGCATTAAAGTCAGAGTGCCTGTTATCTGGTTGACTGTGGACAAAAGATCGGCTTGGTTGAAAACTCCGAACGCATCTTCGTCTCTGAAGATCTGCTTTAGGGACGCTTCCACAGACACCACCGCACGGTCAACCGACTCCGGTGATTCTGCCTGAATATAGATGGTGCTAATATTCATATTGCGAAGCAGGCGTTGCGCTGTTGTAAGCGGGATGAGTACTCTGTTGTCATTAGATTCGCCGATGCCGTCGCCTTTTTCTTCAAGAACACCTATAACGGTAAACGCATTGCCGTTGATGCGGATCTTTGCGCCAAGGGGGTTTTCTCTGCCAAAAAGTTCCTGTGCCACTTCAGAGCCCAGAACGGCAACTTCCTGACGATGGTCTAAGTCTGCAGCCACGAGAGAGCGTCCGTACGCGATGTTGTGGTTGCGGACAGCGTTATAGTCAGGCGTAACACCTGAAAGCGGGGCTGATATATTTTCTGTCTGATATTTGTAGGTGGCCTGCCCGGAGAGCATTGGTGCAACAGCGCTCACACCTGGTCTTGAAGCAAGCGCCAGCGCTTCCTCGAGAGTTAGGCCTGACCGTGCGCCTCTGCCTGAAATGTTAACAACAATTAAATTAGAACCTATGGCCTGAACCTGTTCCGTTACTAAGCTGGTTGCTCCTTGGCCTAGGGAAATGAGGGCAACGACGGAAAATACACCGATAATTACCCCTAGCATCGTCAAAAAGGAACGGAGTTTTTTAGCACGTATCGCTGAGACAGAAAGCCGAAAGGCCTGCAGTAATCCCATCAGTTTGCACCTCCCGTTTCAAGGCGTCCGTCTATAATCCTTACCTGGCGTTCACAAAGTTTAGCAACGTTAGGGTCGTGCGTTATCAGAACCAGTGTCTTACCCTGACTATGCAGCTTTGTTAAAACATTCATTACTTCCCGTCCGGAGGCACTGTCCAGATTGCCTGTTGGCTCGTCAGCCAGGATCACCGGCGAGTCTCCGACGAGCGCCCTGGCGATAGCAACGCGCTGTTGCTGGCCGCCAGACAGTTCCGTCGGCCGGTGGTGCATCCTGCCGGTCAGGCCAACCATTTCCAACGCGGCTACGGCGTATTCCCGGCGAACTTTTCCGGGCAGCCCCCTGTAGATTAATGGCAGCTCGACATTTTCCAGCGCGGTTTGGCGGGGGAGAAGGTTATAGCTTTGAAAAATAAAACCGATTTGTGTGTTACGTACTTCCGCCAATTCATTTCCCAACAAACGGCTGACTTCCCGGCCGTTGAGAATGTAGTTTCCTGAGGTGGGAGTATCAAGGCAGCCGATGATATTCATCAAAGTAGACTTGCCTGATCCGGATGGTCCCACGATGGCCAGCGCTTCGCCCTGGGAAATTGCCAGACTGATCCCATCCAGCGCATGAACCTCTATCTCTCCCATTTTATACGTTTTTCTGATGTTTTCCAACTGAATCATTGGTCTGTCCCCTGTTGCCGGCGCATTCCGCCAAACATTCCTCCGCCGGGCGCGGGCATCGGCACGTTTTCTGCAGTTGAACCTTGGATAAGGATTTGCTGTCCGTCTTCCAAACCGGAGATAATCTGGATTTTTGAGTTGTCGTTCTCGCCCACCTGAATTTCCACCGGAAGTGTTCTGCCATCGTCTTTGAGGAGATGGACAATGCTCCTGCCGCCTTGGGAAATGACCGATTCAATGGGGACAAGCAGAATATCCCGTAAATTTTTAACCAAAATGTCGGCTTCAACTGTCATTCCCGCGCGCAGGCCATCGGTAGGTTCAATCGCGATCGTTGCATTAAAAACAGATACTCCTCCTCTGTCGGAACCTTCCTCCGCTATCTTAAGCACATGTCCCTTGATTGTTGTATCCGGCAGAGCATGCGCTGTAATTCGGACCGACTGTCCAGGAATAATTCTCGCTACATCTAATTCGTCAACAGGGATGACCACCTGCATGCTCTCGTAATTCACCACTGTAGCCAAGATGGTTCCTTGGGAAACATGGGAGCCGACACCGGCAGCTTGTGTGGGGAGCAAGATGGTCCCGCTAATCGGTGCGGTGATCACAGCTTCATTATTGCGGTCTGTCTGCTGTCGGACTATATCTTTAAGGTCGAGGCGCGCCTGACGCAAACGCAGTTCGGCAGTGGCAATCTGATGTTGCAGTTGTTCTGCTCTGTCGGGATCAGATATTTGCGCTAAAATCTGCCCTTTATCAACGTAGCTGCCATTGTTAGCAAAGATACTGATTGAGCCGCTAAGCGGAGCGCGTTGTACCAGTGGTTCTATATTAGCCGAAACAGCTTCAACAGATCTTCTTTCTCCGTATGTCGTAGCAATTTTTAATACACCACTCAGATTTGCGTCCAGATTGCCGGGATTTTTCACTTTCACAGTTACATCATAAAGCGCATCAGGCCCTGCAACTGCAACAGCCGTTTTTGGGACTGTCCCGATTCTTGAAATCCTCCCCTGAACGGTTATGCCGTACTCGAAGATATAGAATTCCACCACTTGCCCTTCGGAGATTTTATCGATTTGTTCTTTGTTGAAGATGCCGACGGTGCTAATTCTTCCCAGAGGTTGCACTGTGGCGATGATACTGCCTTCCTGAACGCGATCTCCTTCTTTCACTATCCACTGCAACTCGCCTTTTGCCGGGGTGGACAGTTGTCCTGAGGCTCGTTTTTCACGAAGCCGGCCGATTTCCGCAGTTAAGTTGCTTATTTCCATCAGCAGCTGTTGAATCTGCACTTCAGTAGAAATCTGTGACCCGCTCCCGTAAATGCTTTGCTGTACTACACTAGAGTTTTGCTGCGCAAGCAGGGAGCTTAATTCGAAATCATACTGCCGCAAACGTGCCTCTGCCTCAGAAATCTGTCTGTCTAGTTGCGAATCGGTTATTTCCGTAATCTGTCTTCCTTCAAATACCATGGAGTTGCTGTCTGCATGGAGTTTGGAGATTGTCCCCGCTAGTGGGGCACGGATATTCGTGGCCTCCATAAGCTGAAGAGCGGCAGGCTGAGCAGCCTGGAATTTCTCTGATGATGTATGCACAGTCATCCGCCCCCGCACACCATTTGGCAGGTTTCGCGCATTGTCGAATTCGGCCGTAACTTCGTAAAAAGCACTCAGAGCGGGCAGTCTATTGCCGGGGCGGGGAATCGTGCTGACACTAGTAACCTGACCGGGAAATTCAAGCAAATAATTGGGAAGGTTGAATGCAGCCGACTGCCCTTCTGTAATGCCGGCAGCATCTGCCGCTGAGAAGCGTCCTGTCACTTCTATATACTCAAGATTAGTTATGGTTGCGATATTGCTTCCCGACTGGACACGATCGCCCTCGCGCACACTCCAGTTTATTTCGCCGGATTCTCTTGCAGTAAGAACCGCCTCCGTATCTTCTTCACGAAGCTTTTGCAGCTCCCGTTCCTGAATTTCGATATCCAGACGCTTTCTTTCCAGTTGCAGCTCCATATCTTGCACATCAAGTTTCGCCAGAATATCACCTGCGGAAACTTTACGACCTGCTGCCGCATCGAAACTCACTATACTGCCGCTGAGAGGAACACGCACATCTTCCCGCATTTCTGACTGCAAAGTGCCGGAACCTGATACAATTACCTCCAAATCCCCGCGGGTGGCAACTGCCGTCATTTCTGCTGCAGGGCTAGCCGTACTTCTCTGGGCGGCTGTACCGCTCAAAGTTACTGCGGCAATTATGGCAGAAAGGATAAGTACTGCTGCAAGCAGCCTAGTGATGACTTTTCTGGATATCTTCATTTAAAAACCTCCTGCTTCTTTTCTTAGCATCAATCATATCGAATTACTGTGGAATAATTATCGGGGAAAAATGTGAAATTATGTTATTTTTAAGAATTTTGACTGCTGAGCAGTAAAAATATAAAAAAAGCCTCGTTTGAGGCTAAAGTTTTTAAAATAGTTATTATTGCGGAGCATGTTTTGGCTCAGAAGGAGATGGCGGTTACGGTAATTACAGTCAAGGCAGTTGCCGATCTCGCTTCCTTGACAATCTTTTTTTTCTGAATTGCAGATCGCTTGTTTCCTGTACCATCAGCGGATATGATTGCTCAATCATATTTTCCCGATACTTGCCAAGAAAATAACCTTGCACGCCGCCAAAGAGTGTGCTTGTCGCCAATAACGATGCCATCTGGTTGGGCTTTATGCGTGCCAGTCCGTCTATAGCTAAAAGATTGCCAAAGCCTAAAGTGGTTGCCCAAAGTATCCCGCCACCGGCAATGCCTTTGATAATTTCATTGCCCGGCGGGCTTTTTGTGATTAGATGTGCTAATGTTGTGCCAAAAAAGCTGGCAAGAATGATATCGGCAACATAGCCAAGCGCCAATTCCCCGGTAGTTTTTGCTTTCTTTGGAATGATGCCGAAAGTTGCTCTTTTGCCAAGAATCGTGCCTCCTGCAATATTGGAATAGCGCACAGTCGGGATATTATTTTTATAGAGCACATAATTGAATAAATCTTTAGCCAGTGTTCCGGCGACTCCAGTCGTGATTCCCATCATCAGCCAGTCTTTAGTTATCGGCGTATTCTTCGTCATAGAGATCCTCCTTGTGATACGCTTTAACTTTAGTCTGCGCAAAGATAATTATAATATATATTTATGATGCTTGCCGCTAATAGGATTATTTGTCATTTATTGCCGGTTTAGGAAGCTCTCAGTGCAGGATAATCACTGTTAAAGCGAGAATAGTAATTTTACAAGCCTATAATTGACAAAGAGGAGCACAAGCAACTTGATAGGGGGAGAAAGCATTGCGAGAGCTTTCCGCCGCAGGACAAAAAGTTTTTGACGCTCGATATGCTTTGCGAGATGAAAGCGGCAACGTGATTGAAACTTTCGAACAGGCAGTTTGGCGTCTTGCCCGCGTAGCAGCCGGCGCGGAAAACGAAAACCGCGAGCAATGGGAAGAAAAATTCGCCGATTTGATGGGAGATCTTCTTTTTATTCCTTCGACCCCCATTTGGGCTAACATGGGTAAGACAGATCTTCCCTGGCAGCCGTCTGCTTGTTTCGTTCTTTCGGTTGAAGACAGCCTGCAATCGATGTACGAAACGCTGGCAGCGACCGCCCTTGTTTTTAAGTCGGGCGGCGGCGTAGGATACAATTTCAGCAGCATAAGACCCAAAGGTTCCCTGGTTCATTCCACAAAAGGCAGAGCCTCCGGTGTGGTAGAGCTGATCAAGCTCTATAACGCATCGTCCGACATGGTAATGCAGGGCGGTGTGCGGCGCGGTGCTTCAATGGGTATCTTAGACGTCGATCACCCGGAAATTCTTGATTTTGTGAACGCTAAACGAGATGGCCAGCTCACAAATTTCAATCTTTCGGTAGGGATTACCGACGAATTTATGGCAGCGGTTGAACAAGAATCGGAATGGCCGCTGATTTTTAACGGTCGTGTGCATGAAGTTGTTCCTGCCGCCAGTCTTTGGGGAACGATAATTGAAGCTGCTCACGCTTGCGGCGACCCCGGAATTATTTTTATGGATGCGATTAAAAAAAATAACCCTGTGCCTAAAAACCTGCTTAACTGCACTAACCCGTGCGGGGAACAAATTCTCTCTCCCGGTGAATCATGCCTTCTCGGCAGCGTTAATTTGGCGCGTCTGATTTCGGCGAACGGGCGGATTAATGAAGAACTGCTTAAAGACACTGTCGTTCTTGCCGTTCGTTTTTTGGACAATCTAATCGATGTTGCCGAATATCCTCTGCCGGCAATCACTGAAGCGACAAAAGCGACGCGGAAAATCGGTCTGGGATTTACCGGCCTTGCCGACGCATTGCTTCTGGCGGGCTTGGCTTATGATTCTGAGGAAGGCAGGATGTATGCCGGTGAGATAACCAGAATGATACAGGAAACAGCCATTCAAACATCGCGTGATTTGGCAAGCGAGAAAAGTTGTTTTCCGGATTGGGAGAGCAGCATCTTCTATCCGGAAGAAATGCGCAGAAACGCCGCTTGCGTCACTATCGCTCCCACCGGTTCGGTGACTACCATGGCAGGCTGTGAAGGTTATGGCGTAGAGCCTTTATTTGCGGTAGCCTACAGGAAGGCGACTAACGTAGCAGGGGACTTTGAAGTGTTCAGCCCGCTTTTTCTTGCGGTATGCGAGAGGCACAATGTCGCGGAGAGTATTTTGGCTGAAGTAGCCGAGCGCGGCACGTGCCAGGGTGTAGAAGGGATTCCCTCTGAAATAGCGCGGATTTTTAAAGGCGCTCAGGAAATATCCGCCGAAGACCACCTATTGATGCAGGCTGCAGTTCAGAAGTACGTCTGTAATGCCGTAAGCAAAACTATTAATTTGCACAATACGGCCACCGTAGAGGAAGTAGCGCGGTGTTACAAGCTGGCGCACCAGTTGGGATTAAAAGGCGTCACCGTATTTCGTGACGGATGTAAGGAAGGAACGGTAACTGTAGGCAAGAAAGAGCATCGGGTAAAAGGTTCAACGTTAAGGCACGGAGAAGTATTACCGAGACCCAAAAGCGCCAGCGGCGTAACCCATCGTCTGGATACCGGCTGCGGCAAATTATATTTAACGATAAATTATCAAGCTGACAGCGGTGAAATTATGGAAACATTTATCACCACCGGTTCTGACGGAGGGTGCCTGGTATATACCGAGGCTACGTCGAGACTGGTTAGTCTGGCAATTCGTGCCGGCGTTTCCATCGAGGAGATTGCCGGACAACTACAGAGCACTCATTCTTGTCCGTCTTATTTGTTGGCTCGCGGTAAGGGGAAAAATATTTCTCCAGGCAAGTCTTGCGCTTCGGCGATTGCCCACGAAATTCTGCAGACGATGGGCAAGATTAACGGCAGTGTGCCTAAAACAGTGACGGACAGCAGTTTGCTTTGCGAGTGCGGGCAACAGCTTGAAAGGGCAGAAGGTTGCATGGTTTGCAGGAGTTGTGGATACGCAAAGTGTTAGGGCGGCAGGCAAGAGCAATCACCGCAGGAGTTTAGTGCTCCTGCGGTGATTGCTCTTGGGAGCATTTACGGAAAAGCTTTAAACTTGATTGAAAGTAGAATATGTGAACAAAAACACTAATAGAATCAAGAAGTTTTCTTAAAAATTCAGAAAAAAAAGAGGATTTTTCAGTGCGCAGTCGAATACCAATTAGGGTGATTGTCCATAAGGGTTAATCTCCATTAATAAGCCATCGGTGTCAGGTGTTATTTTTTTTGAAAATAAAAGTTTCTTTCACCGATGTTTTCTGTGCGAAATTTAGCGAATAGTGGCAAAAATCTTGGCGGAAATACCGCAGCAGCGGTTTTGAGTTGTAGTTTTAGAAAAATAAGGGAGGAAAAAGCATGATTTTGATCGGAGAAAACATTCAGATTCTCTCCAAAGTGGTTTCGGAGGCTCTCTCCAGCAGAAACGCTCTTCCATTGCAGGAATTGGCCAAAGAACAGGTCAAGGCGGGCGTGCACTGGATTGATTTAAACATCGGTCCTGCACGCAAAAATCCGACGGAAACAATGAGCTGGCTTGTTAACAACATTCAAGAAGTTGTCGATCTGCCCCTTGTGCTTGACACTACCAACACAGTGGCGATGGAAGCAGGATTGGCTATTTGCCGGCAGAAGCCGCTGATAAATTCTGCCGCCGGTACCCAGGAGAGCAAGGAAAAGATGATGCCTCTTGCCAAGAAGTACAGTTCTAATGTGGTGGTTTCAGTGCTTAATGATGCCGGTATCCCTTCTGACGCGGCTTCCAGAGCCGAGTCGATTATGGAAACAATTGATTATGCAAACAGCATCGGCATTCCTAATGAAGATATCTGGGTTGATCCGATTATGTTGCCTATCGGTGTGAGCCAGTCAGATTTCTTAGAAGTAGTAGAATTTGTGGGCATGTTGCCTGATATTGCTCCCGGCGTAAAATCTACCATTGGTCTTTCCAATCTGTCAAACGGCGTGCCGCGTGACCTGCGCCATATTATTAATCAAGTCGCCATTGTTATCTTAAATAAAGCCGGTTTGTACTCCGCGATCGTGGACAGCTTCGACAAAGAATTGATTGCCCTTAATGCCGGCAAAGAAAAAGAAATTATTGAGATTATCCTCAAAGTAATGGACGGAGAAGATTTGGACATGGCAGCCATGTCGCAAGTAGAGAGGAATTATTATAAAACAGCCAGGGTTGTTATGGGGCGAGAATTGTATTCTCCCGCCTGGTTGGAAATTTAATTTTTTGGGAGGCGGAAGAGATGTTAGAGAGGTTTTTGGAAAAATACCCGGGCGAGATTAAAGAACTTGTGTTAGGTGCGGAGGGGAAGAAAGGCGTTGTGGGCGGACAAAATACGCTTCCCTTCCATTCTTTTGAAGGAAAAACAGCGCAGCCTAAATTTGCGCTGGAAGTGTCTGACATTGAGCCGACAGACTGGGTAGCCTCATTGCAGGAATTTTATGCCGACGTTAAAACTTCTCCTGAGGCGTGGGCTAAAAAGAATGCGGAAGTTTATGGCGCTGATTTAATTTTCCTTACTTTAAACAGTATGGAAAAAGACGTGCCTGCCGCAGAAATTGCCGCCGGTGTAAAGAAAGTGGCAGAGTCGGTAAATGTGCCGGTCGTAGTCTTTGGTTTGGGCGAAAAAGAGAAGGATGCTGCTGTTTTGCCGGTTGTGGCAGAAGTTTGCAGCGGGTTAAATCTGCTGATCGGGCCGGTATTAAAGGAGAATCATCAGGAGATAGCAACTGCCGCGCTGGAACACGGTCATGCGATCATCGCTCAGATTCCTATGGATATCAACCTTGCCAAAGACTTAAATATCAGGCTGGGTAAATATTTCCCGTTGGACAGGGTGGTTATTGATCCGTTGACTTGTGCTGCCGGTTATGGTCTTGAGTATGCCTACTCAACGATGGAGCGTATTCGTCTCTCGGCTGTTGCGCACGATGACAAAACTTTGCAGTCTCCTTTGATTGCCAGAGTGGGAAAAGAAGCATGGAAAACAAAAGAGGCTATCCAAGACGCCGGCAAAGGGATAGTTTGGGAGGCGGCCACCGCGTTTTCCCTTTTGCTGGCCGGCGCTGATATAGTAACTATGCGCCATCCGGAAAGCTTGCGACGCGTTAAGGCGATGGTAAGCTAAAATCTTAGAAGAGGGAGGAAAGAAAATGAGCAAAGGGAAATTGAGGGAAGAAGAGATTAGAAGAATTATTAGAGCAGACGATGAATGGGAGCCTGTGGGGCCGACACCTATGCCCTCGCTGACGGATTTGCGCAACTGGGATTTCCGTCTGTTGGACACCTATGAGCCTTTTTACGCTCCGTTTTGCGACCTGTGTTGCCTATGTACTTTCGGTAAGTGTGACCTGACGGGGGACAAGAAGGGTGCTTGCGGCATAGATATCGCCGCGCAGCAGGCCAGATGGATTCTCATCTGTTCATTGATGGGTACGGCGGCTCATGGCGCACACGGCAGGCATATGATTGAGCACTTGATTGAGAAATATGGTGAAGATTTCAAAATCGATTTAGGTAGTCAAGTAAACGTAGAGGCTCCGATCATCAGGACTGTTATGGGTCTTAAACCTGAAAATCTCGGCGACCTGCGCAAAGCGATTGAATATGTTGAGCGGGAAATGATTCATCTGGTTTCCGCTACCCATATGGGTCAGGAAGGCAGCTATCGCGACTTTGAGTCTAAGGCGTTTCACGCCGGCATGCTCGACCATGTGGCGTTGGAAGCGGCTGATATAGCTCAGATAGTCGGCTATGGACTGCCTACATCAATCGCTGATACGGCTCTGGTTGACTTGGGTTGGGGCGCGATAGATGTAAAGAAGCCTACCATTGTGGTAGTAGGTCATAACGCAGTCACCGCCAATGCGATTGTTGATTATCTGCGCCAGCATGATCTGTACGATAAGGTAGAAGTTGCGGGACTTTGCTGTACCGCGCTTGATATGACACGTTATGACAGCGGCGCCAAAGTTATCGGTCCGCTTTCCCGCCAGCGCTTTTTTTTGAAAGCAGGCTTGGCGGACGTAGTCGTAACCGATGAGCAGTGCGTCGTCACCGATATTCCGCAGATGGCAAGCGAAGCAGGAGCAGCCATGATTGCCTGTTCCGATAAAATTTGTTATGGATTGGAAGACGCTTCTGCTATGACGGCGGATGATATTCTTCAGTCCATGCTTGAAAAACAAAAGCAGTTTCTGATTCTCGACTCGGAAAAGGCGGCTGAAGTGATTGTGCGTGCCGCGCTGGCGCTGGCGCCTGTCCGTCAGGAGAGAAAGAAGATTATGACTCAGGAAGAAGCTGCGCTTGCCTCAGCTAAATGCCGCGGCACTTGCGAGGCCTGCAACCGGGCTTGTGCGAACCTTCTGCCGATTAACGTAGCCATCAATCAGGCCAGACAGGGCGACTTCACAAAGTTGGGCAGCGTTTTCTTGCGTTGCATCGGCTGCGCTAAATGTGAAGAGGCTTGTGTCAATGATATCCCCATCCTAAAAGTTATGCAGGCTGCTGCTGCTTCGGACACTTATAAGATTCGTGCCGGCCGCGGTCCGATTCACGATGTTGAGATCAGGAAGGTTGGTTCTCCCATCGTGCTTGGTACTATCCCCGGTGTAGTTTTATTTGCCGGCTGTTCCAACTTCCCCGGCGATATCGACGATGTAGCTTGGTTGGCTGAAGAGTTGGCCCGCCGCAAATATATCGTTACTCTTTCCGGCTGTGCGGCCATGGCTGCATCGATGCGCAAAGATGAGGACGGCAAAACCATTTACGAAAAATATATCCCTGAGTTTGACGCCGGTTGTATCGTAAACGTCGGCTCCTGTGTTTCCAACGCTCATGTGGTGGGAGCGGCAATTAAAATCGCCAACATCTTTGCCACACTGCCAAACCGCGCTAATTTCGAGCTGATGTCTGACTACATTTTAAACAGGGTCGGTGCCTGCGGCGTAGTTTGGGGTCCTTACTCACAAAAAGCTCTTTCCATCGGTACCGGAGCTGTACGTTGGGGAATACCGGTGGTGCTTGGCCCCCACGGCTCTAAATATCGTCGCCTGTTTATGAGTAAGAAGGAAGCCAGCGACTGGAATGTAATCGACGGCCGTACCAAGCAGGTGGTAAACACTGAGGAGCCTACGCCGGAACACATGATGCTTGTGACAGAGACGAAAGAAAGAGCATTGATAACCATCATTAAGCAGTGTTTCCGTCGTAATGATACACCTCCCGGTCGCGCTATCAAGTTAAACAGCTATATCTCTGCTTACAAGCAAGTTATCGGCGGTTTGCCTGATGATTTACAAAACTTTGTTCGGACAGAAAAGGAGATTCCCATTGTTTACAAACGGGAAGTACTCGCCTATCTGAAGGAAGTAGGCTGGAAGCCTAAGACAGTTCTCTCTTTGCCGACTATTATCGGCACTTATGAGACTAAAGTTCCCATCGAGGCAACCATTAAATAATTGAAACAGGAGGGATTCAAGTGGCATCTGAATTAATGACTATGCCTTATTATAAGGTCAATGTTTTGACCGGCACGAAAGCTGCCAAGGTGGTGTCAGAACCGGCAGAGGCGGCAAGCATAATCGATAAAGCCACCAACCCGCTGTATGTTTTCGGCGCGGAGGTAATAGATTCTCCTGTGGGCGACAGGCTGCTGATTGATTATGCTTTAGAGATTGCTAAAGCTCGCAATATCCCTATCTGTGCTACAGCGCATGTCAAGAAGAAGATGATGGAATTGGGTGTGCTTCCCGATTCAACTTATGACATCATCGAAATAGTTCATTTTTTAAAGGATAAAAGCTGGGCCGGCGTGCGCGGCAAAGGATTCCATGATTTGGTGTTGTTCACCGGTGTGAGGTGCGACCTTGCGGAGCGTGGTCTGTCTACGCTCAAGCATTTTGCGCCGCATCTGAAAACATTTGCTATCTGCCGCCGCAGCCACCCGAATGCTGATTTTGCGGTGCCGGTGATCCCTAAGACGGACAAATGGCGCGGCTATTTAGAAGGCGTAATCAGTGAACTAGGAACTGCTTAGGCAGAAGCTTTGAAAAAGTAGAAAATATTAAACGAGTGGGAGGAAAAGAAAGATGTATTCAGCAGACGTAGGTCCTCAGTATGAGGGAGAGAGAATTCGGAAGAGTGATTTTTATGTGGAGTTTGGTGGTCCTGATGTAAGTCATAAGGGTGAACTCGTAACTGTTAAGGGGTTAGATGAGGTAGAACACGATAAAATCACTGTAACAGGCCCTGACATCAAGGATTTGCCGGAAGGTTCCTCAAATCACATCTTTATCAAGGTAGATGTTGCCGGCGAAGTGCTGGAAAGAGATTTGGAAGCCGTGTTGGAAAGGCGTGTCCACCAATATATTAACTATATTGAAGGCGTCTTTCATATGGCACAGCGTTATGACATCTGGATTAGGATTCACAAAAATGCTTTCAAAAAAGGACTAAATTCCCTGCAAGAAATCGGGCGGATTTTGATTGATCTCTTTACCGCCGAGTTGCCGGTTATCGAGAAAATGTCGGTGGAGTTTGTAACCGATCCGGACAAGGTAAAGGAATTGCTTGCTGAAGCCATGAAGGTTTATAAGGAAAGGGATGCTAAAGTCAAAGGCTTGCGCGAAGAAGATGTAGAAGAGTTCTACGGTTGCGTGCTTTGCCAGAGTTTTGCTCCTACCCATGTCTGCATCATCACCCCGGAGCGGATTTCTCTCTGCGGTGCTATCAACTGGTTTGACGGCCGGGCCGCTACTAAGGTAGATCCGGAAGGCGCTCAGTTTGCCATCCCCAAAGGCAACCTTGTTGATGAGGAAGGCATCGGTTACGACAACGTCAACGAAGTAGTAGCCGAGCGCTCCATGGGTGAAACCACACAGTTTAGCCTGCACAGCGCGCTCTCCTTCCCGCACACATCTTGCGGTTGCTTTGAAGCTATTGTTTTCTATATCCCGGAAGTCGACGGCTTTGGTATCGTTTCCAGAGATTTCGTCGGTGCCACAGTAATCGGCGACCCGTTCTCCACCTTGGCCGGCATGGCAAGCGGCGGTAAACAGAACGAGGGCTATCTCGGCATCGGTGTCCAATATCTTCTGTCGCCTAAGTTTCTGATTGCTGACGGCGGCTTTAACCGGGTAGCTTGGATGACTTCCACTCTGAAGGAGTTGGCTAGCGAAAACGTTTCGGAAGAAATGCTCGCTAAGATTGCCACAGAAAAAGATGTTCAGAATGTGGATGAATTGACTGAATTTATGCAGAATGCCGGGCGCCTCTAAGGGTTGCCGTGAAGGAGGATTTTTATGCCTGTCAAAGCTTCAGACATTCAGAAAATGCTGCCGGAAAACGGCAAAAAAAATTGTAAGGAATGCGGTTTGGCGACTTGTTTCGCCTTTGCGATGAAATTGGCAAACGCCGGAATCACACTCGATAAGTGCACCTATCTCTCTGCCGAGGCGCGGCTGCAGCTGGAAGACATGCTGCAGCCGCCAATCAGGCAGGTATTTATCGGCCAAGGCGCTCGGCAAGTGGCTATTGGCGAAGAAGAAGTCATGTTTCGTCACCAGAAGACCTTTTTCCGTGCTCCCGGCATGGCATTATTGATTGCGGACGGGGAAGAAGAGGCATCTTGGTCTGCCAAAATTGCCAAGATTGGCTGGCAGTTTGAACGCTTGGACAAGATTTCCCGCTTCGATTTAGTCGCTCTCAGCCATACAAGCGCCGACAGCGGAAAATATCTGCAACTGGTGCAGAAGGTAATGGCTGAGACGGATGCCGGCTTGATTCTGCTGGCGGCAGAGCCTGAGCTCTTACTGGCGGCTTATGAAGCTAGCAAGTCCAGAAACCCGTTAGTTTGCGTTACCGCCAACAATTATGCGCAAGTTGTGCCTCATTTGGCAAAAACCGCAGCCGTTTGCGCCAGTGCCGACGGTTTGGATAGCCTGGCGGATTTGGTCGGTAAGCTAAAAGATGCCGGTCTGGAAAATCTGGTACTCGATTCTCGCTCCGGCAGCTTGACCGAGCTTGTGCGGGATCAGACTGTGATTCATCGTGCCGCCTTGCTGCATAAATTCAGACCGTTCGGTTTTCCGACCTTGTTTATGGCTACAAGAGTAACTTCTGACCAGGAACAGCAAATGCTGCTCGCTGCCGCAGGTATAGCCAAGTATGCCGGGGTCATTGTTCTGGATGATATCTCGCTTGAGAATTTCCAGGCATTGTTGACAGTGCGTCAGGATATTTATACCGACCCGCGCGTGCCGCCGACTGTGGAAAGCAAAGTTTATGGTTTCAACGAAGCCGACGAGAGCGCAGCGGTGCTGGTTACCACCAATTTCGCCCTGACTTATTACGCTGTGGCCGGTGAAGCTGAAAACAGCAAACTGCCTGTCTTCCTGCTTTGTCAAGATACCGGCGGCTTGTGTGTGCTGGCGGCTTGGTCAACAGGCACCTTCGGTCCGGAAACAATTGCGGAAATGGTTAAAAAGCAGGCTTTGGCAGACAAAGTGACACACAAGCAGTTGGTTCTCCCCGGGTATGTCGCCCGTATTAAAGGCGATCTGGAAGAAGAACTGCCTGATTGGGAAATTCTTGTGGGCCCAAGGGAAGCGGGCGACCTGCCGAAGTACCTGAATGAGTTGAAAAAGCGACGCGAGAATGTAGCATAAGTCTGCTTGGTTATATCTAAGGAGGCAGCCAAAGTGAAGATAGCTTTTTTGTATAGTGGAGCCTTCGGCTTAAAAGTTCTCAGTCACTTGCGCGATGTGGAGAAGTTTTGTACCGGTTGTACCGACTGTACTGAATGTCGCCGACAGTACGATTTAAACTATTCCCGGGACATCGCCCTTGTTTGGGAACAGCCTGACAACCTGCCGGTCATGCTGGAAGAGGATCCGCTTCAGTATCTGCCGCCTGCCGCTCAATTTAGCGGCGTGCATACTGTGCTGGCGATTAACTTGCATCAGGACATCCTTCTTTCCCTGCCGGAGCTTTGTCTCCAGGCAGGGGTGAAGGCTTTGGTTGTGCCGCTGGAGGATCCGCTCTGGCTGCAGGGCGGTGCCCGCAGACAGGTGGAACAGAAGGCTAAAGGGACAGATTTGGAAATTGTTTTTCCAAAACCATTTTGTGCTCTGCGGGAGAACGAAGCTCATCCGGAAGTCAATAAATTTATCCGCCATTTTCGCATAGGGTTTCCCTTGTTTAGTATCAGAAAAATGGACGGAGTAATCCAGGAAGCCAGAGTCGTGCAAAGTTCACCCTGCGGGGCAGCTTATTTTGTGGCACGCAACCTAGCGGGCGTGCCTGATGATGAAAAGTTGCATGAAGTTGTCGGTAATAGATGGCACAATTATCCTTGCACCGGCAGCATGAAAATGGACAGGGAATTAAAAGACACAGTTCTGCATTTTGCCGGTGAGCTGCACCGCGAAGGAGTCGACATGGCTGCAAGCATTGCGGAAGATCGGCGCAGAAGCGCGGATCCGGCCGTTACAGCTATGCTCGCGACAGTTATGCCGGTTGATACCGCTTTTCAGCGTTATCTGGCACAACAGCCGCAATGTCGTTACGGAGACTCCGGAATTTGCTGCCGTATCTGTATTCAGGGGCCGTGTCAGATTACTTCTTCAGCTCCTAAAGGTGTCTGTGGCGCTACTGCTTATACTATTGTGGCACGCAATCTGTTGCGTTCCGTACTTGGCGGCACGGCGGCTCATTCAGACCATGCGAAGCATATCTTGCTTACCTTAAAGGCGGTAGCCGAGGGACGTGCCGGAAATGACTATGGCATTGCCAGTCCGCAAAAACTGAAGGCAGTGGCTGCAAGAATGGGCATCAGCACCGTCGGGCGCGAAGATATGGACATTCTGCGCGAGCTGGTAACGCTTTGCTTGACTGAGTACAGCCGCTTGGCTGACGGTCATCTGCAGTGGGTTGAAAAAACTGTCACTACCGGTCGTTTCCGGATATTTCAGGAAACAGATATCTTGCCGACAAGTATCTTTGATACAGTCGCCACAGCTATGAGCCAAACTCATCTGGGCATGGATGCTGATCCGGTCAGTCTTGTCTTTAAGACGCTGGAGGCGGCCTTGGCTGATTTTGCGGGTATGCATGTGGGTACCGACCTTTCTGATATCCTCTTTGGGATTCCCGCTCCGATTTACACCGAAGCAAACTTGGGCGTGATTGACCAGCAGAAGGTTAATATAGCCGTCCATGGCCATAACCCTCTTTTGTCGGAACTTATTGTGATGGCAGCCCGTGATTTGGATAATGAGGCGCGGGCAGCAGGCGCTGAGGGAATCCAGCTGATGGGTGTTTGCTGTACAGGCAACGAGGTTTTGATGCGCCAGGGAGTACCGCTTGCAACCAACTTTATGTCGCAAGAGCTGCCCATTATGACGGGTGCGCTCGATGTGATGGTGGTAGACGTGCAATGCATAATGCCTAGCGTTCAGGCGGCTGCTGAGTGTTTTAAAACGAAGATTGTCACAACTTCCCAGAATGCGCGCATTCCCGGTTCACATTTTGTCGATTTCACCACGGAGCAGGCGTTGGAGAAGGCGAAGGAAGTTATTCGCCTGGCGATTGCTTCCTATCAGGAAAGAGTTGGCTCGCCTTGCTTTATCCCGGCAGTCAAGAAACAGGTTGTGGCAGGCTTCAGCTTGGAGGCTCTTTACGGTCTGTTTGCCGCTATAAATCCGGATTTTCCCGTTAAAGTGCTGACCGAGGCGCTTAAAAGCGGCGAGCTGCGTGGCGTGGCTTTGTTTGCCGGCTGCAATAATCTCAAGACGACCCAGGATAATAACTATCTGACGATTGCCAAAGCACTTGCTAAGGATAATGTCTTTCTCTTGGCTACCGGCTGTGCAGCAGGCGCCTATGCGAAATTAGGTCTGCTTGCTCCCGATGCGGTAGATAGTTATGCGGGAGAAGGTTTGAAATCTTTTATCCGGCGTTTGGAGCAGGCAAATGAAGGGAAGCTGCAAGGCGGCCTGCCGCTCGTTTTCCACATGGGTTCCTGTGTGGATAACACCAGGGCAGCCGATTTGGCTACTGCCATAGCTAACGACTTAGGCGTTGATCTGCCAAAAATTCCTTTTGTGGCCAGCGCTCCGGAAGCGATGACGGAGAAATCGCTCTCAATCGGTTCCTGGAATGTGGCGATGGGCTTGCCTGTCCATGTAGGCATTATCCCGCCTGTTCTTGGCAGCGACCTCGTCAATGGGATTCTTTTGCAAATAGCGCATGATGTTTTCGGCGGCCATTTTATCTGGGAGACTGACCCTGTACGGGCTGCGGAAAAACTGCTCGAAGCACTTGATTCGCGTTCCTGGAAGTTGAAAGTTCACGGACAAGCCGCAGAAAAATTTAGTGCCCCGCTGACGGCTGCCTGGTAAGGCAAGAGCGTAAAGCTTTTTCTCTCAAAAGTGGCATAAAAAAAGGGACGTAGCGAAACTAAGGTTTCGTTACATCCTCTATTTTATGCCGCTTCATTATATTTCTCACCATTACCCTCACCTAACCATCACCCTAACCCTCACCCTACCCTCTCCCAGAGGGAGAGGGGACAATGGTGGTGGGGGAGAGGGGACATAGGGGAGAGGGGACAATGGTGTGGGAAAAGAGAGTTTTCAGAGCAGTTGTTTAGCCTAAGATTTGTGCCAGATCATTTTCCGGAGTGGTGATGGGATGAAGATTAAATTTTTCCACCAGCACGTTTAGGACATTCGGGGTGATAAAGGCCGGCAAACTGGGTCCGATATAGATGTCTTTCAGACCCAGGTAGAGGAGTGTCAGTAAAATCGCGACAGCCTTCTGCTCATACCAGGAAAGAACGAGCGTCAGGGGCAGTTCATTTACCTCGCACTCAAAAGCATTAGCCAAAGCGAGAGCAATTTGGATGGCAGAATAAGAGTCGTTGCACTGGCCCACATCGAGCAGTCTGGGAATGCCGCCGATATCGCCCAACTTCTTGTCAAAGAAGCGGAACTTACCGCAAGCTAGAGTCAGTACTACAGTGTCTTTTGGAGCCTTTTCCACAAAATCGCTGTAGTAACTGCGGCCCGGTTTGGCGCCGTCGCAGCCGCCGACCAGGAAGAAGTGCTTGATATCTCCGCTTTTTACCGCATCGATCACTTTCGGGGCGACACCGAGCACAGTGTTTCGACCAAAGCCGACCAGCACACTATCACGCACTTCATCGGTGGGGAAGCCCTGCATTGCCAACGCTTTTTCAATCACCGGACTGAAATCATAATTGTCCAGATGGTTGACGCCCGGCCAGCCGACATTGCCGGTGGTGAAGATGTTATCCAGGTAGCTGCCTTGCGGTTTTTGCAGACAGTTGGTGGTCATCAGAATTGCGCCCGGGAAGTTGGCAAATTCTTTTTGTTGATTTTGCCAGGCTGTACCATAATGCCCGTAAAAATGCTGATATTTTTTCAGTTCAGGGTAGCCGTGGGTGGGCAGCATTTCACTATGAGTATAGACAGTGATGCCTTTTCCGGCCGTCTGTTTTAGTAGTTCATCCAGATCTTTTAAATCATGGCCTGAGATGAGAATGGCTTTGCCTGCTTTGTGTCCTAGCGGCACTTCAGTCGGTACGGGGTGGCCGTATGTGCCGGTGTTGCCGGCATCCAGCAATTCCATGGCACGGAAGTTCATTTCGCCGCATTTTAACACTAAGCCAAGCAAGTCGTTTATCCCCAACTCTTTGTTTGTCAGGGCGGAGAGCGCTTCATGCAGGAATGCATAAACTTTGTCGTCTTCTTGGCCAAGTACTGCGGCGTGGTCGGTATAAGCTGCCACACCTTTTACGCCAAAGCGGAGAATTTGCTGCAGTGAACGAATATCGGCGTCAACTTCCTCGTCAGCAAGCAAGCCTACTTTTTTACCTTGCTCTACCAGACCGGCAATGTCGGTGGCAGGAGTAAAGCTTGCCGCAGGATGTTCAAAGGTGAGATTGCCGACTTTTGCTTTTAGCTGCTGCCGGAGTTGTACCGTTTCGGCAATGCGTTGTTGGAATCTTGCCGGGTCAAAGTCCACATTGGTGAGTGTGGAGAAGATGGCTTTGGCCGTAAAGCGGTTAACTGTTTCATCGGTAATGCCGTTTTTACGGGCTTCGTTTGCGTAGATGGAGAGACCCATCAGAGCATGGAGCAAAAGATCCTGCAGCGCTGCCACATCGGCATCTTTGCCGCAAACCCCGTGGGTGGTACAGCCGACTCCTTTAGCCGTTTGTTCACACTGGTTACAGAACATAGTCAATTTAAACACCTCTCACTCATTTTTTTTGGGAATCGAGTACAGTTTAACAATTAGCCAATCCTTTAGCTGTGATGCAAGTCACCCCATGAGGTTTTTTTGTGCAAGAAATTTTTCGGTTTGATAGTCTGAAAATGACCGCCGCGGTCCCCTCTCCTGCTTAAAAAATTCCCCTCTCCCATTGGGAGAGGGTTAGGGTGAGGGCTAACAACTCCCCTCTCCCTCTGGGAGAGGGCTAGGGTGAGGGTTAGTCTGCACAATTCTCTATTTTCCGTAGTTCTCTTGCAGATATTCGACCACCAAGTTATACTCATCGTCTGTGAGCAGCCCTGGAGACATGTTAACCATTCTGGTGACAATCCCCGGCCAAAGCTGAGCTTCACGCTCACGGTAAACCTGGTCAAGAGTATGGCAGCGGTCGCAACGGCCTTCTACTATAGCGGCCGCCTCTATCGGCGCCGGACCGTTTTCAGCCGGCGGCTGTGCCGGGGGTTGCGCGGGTGGTTGTGCCGGGGCACTCGTTCCGCAACCTGCTGCAAGCATAGCAAAGATTGTCAAAATCAGGAGGAAGATGCTAAACTTTTTTGAAACCAATTTTATTCACCTCCGCTTTTCATAAAATTTTAGTTCCCCATCTCTTGGGAAAAACCTGCCGGAAAACTGCAAATGAAACATCGCTATGAATCTTTTATTTTTTGTTAAGATTATGCTGAATTGATGCTTGTTTAATTGTAGACAGGCGGCGTTACGATTTCTTTTTTGCCGCAAATCGGATATAATGAAAAAAGATTTTATCTGTATGGGAGGCAGGAAAGTGGATTATAATCCGGCAATTATTGAGCCGAAATGGCAAAAATACTGGGAAGAACATGGTTTTTATCAAACAGTGGAAGGTGAGGGGAAAAAGTATTACCTGCTTGAGATGTTTCCTTATCCCTCAGGCAAATTACATATGGGTCATATGCGTGTTTACTCTATCGGTGATGTGCTGGCCAGATTTTTGACGATGCGGGGCTATCATGTCCTGCATCCCATGGGCTGGGATGCCTTTGGGCTGCCGGCAGAAAATGCTGCCATTGAACATCAGGTTCATCCGGCGCGGTGGACGTACGACAATATTGCCGCGATGAAAAAACAACAGAAGGCGCTAGGGATCAGCTATGACTGGGAGCGGGAAGTGACTACCTGCGCTCCTGACTATTATAAATGGACACAGTGGCTCTTTCTCTTTTTTTACCAGCGCAATTTGGCTTATAAGAAAAAGGCGGCGGTAAATTGGTGTCCGCAGTGCGCCACGGTGCTGGCCAGCGAACAGGTGGAAGAAGGCGGCTGCTGGCGGTGCGGCGAAACTGTGGCAGTTAAAGATTTAGAGCAATGGTTTCTAAAAATCACTGATTATGCAGAGCGGCTATTAGCCGACTTGCGGCTGCTTGACGGTTGGCCCGAACGGGTGCGTGTCATGCAGGAAAACTGGATCGGCAAAAGCGAGGGGGCGGAGATTCGTTTTCCTGTCAAGGGCAAAAATCTCGAGCTGCCGGTGTTTACTACCCGCCCGGATACACTTTATGGTGTCACATATATGGTGTTAGCGGCGGAACATCCGTTGCTTGACGCGCTTATCGACGGTGCGGAGCAGGAAGCTGCCGTGCGTGACTTGGTGGCACGAACAAGAAAATTGACGGAAGTGGCTCGCTCCTCGACAGAGATGGTTAAAGAAGGCGTCTTTACCGGCGCTTATTGCTTAAATCCGGTAACCGGCGAAGAAGTGCCGATATTAGTGGCCAACTACGTATTGCTCGGTTATGGCACCGGTGCGGTCATGGGGGTGCCGGCTCATGATGAGCGCGACTTTGAATTTGCCAAAAAATATAATTTGCCTATCCGGGTTGTAATTTCCCCGTCGGATAAGAGTCTTAACGCGGCAGAGATGACGGAAGCTTATCTTGCGCAAGGCGTGTTGGTTAATTCCGCTCATTTTACCGGCATGGCAAACAAAGAAGCCGGACAAGCAATTACTGCCTACTTAAAAGAAAAGGGTTGGGGCGAGGGCAAAACGAGTTATCGCCTGCGGGACTGGCTGATTTCCCGGCAGCGTTACTGGGGTGCGCCAATTCCTATTATTTACTGTGAAAGTTGTGGTACGGTGCCGGTGCCGGAGAAGGATTTGCCTGTGCTTTTGCCGGAGGATGTCGTCTTTAGAGCAGGCGGGCAGTCGCCGCTTGCGCAGCATGCAGCCTTTTTGCATGTCGCATGTCCTAGTTGCGGCGGTGATGCGCGGCGGGAAACTGATACGATGGATACATTTATCTGCTCGTCTTGGTATTTCTTTCGCTATACAGACCCAAAAAACGCGGAGCAAGCTTTTGCCCGGGAGAAAAGCGATGCCTGGATGCCGGTTGATCAGTATATCGGCGGCATTGAACACGCCATTTTACATCTGCTCTATGCCCGTTTTTTTACTAAGGTGCTGTATGATGCCGGTATGACACAGGCGGTGGAGCCTTTTTCCCGCTTGCTGGCTCAAGGAATGGTTAATAAAGACGGGGCGAAAATGTCCAAATCAAAAGGCAATGTAGTAAGTCCCGATGAAATAATCAGAAAATATGGTGCCGACACAGGTCGTCTGTTTATTCTTTTCGCCGCGCCGCCGGAAAAGGATTTGGACTGGAATGAGCGGGGAGTGGAAGGTTGTTATCGCTTTTTGAAGCGGGTTTGGCGGTTGGTTGACGATTACGGAGATATTGTTCCGGCAGAGAATATGGAAAATGTCGCGCCGGATGAATCTGCGCTGGCGCTTCGCCGTGCCTTCCATCTGGCTCTGAAAAAAGTTACCGAAGATATTGAACAACGCTTTAACTTTAATACCGCAATTTCCGCTGTCATGGAAGCCGTTAATGCGGCGTACGGCTATATTAATGAAAAAGCAGCAGATATCAACAGTTCTGTACTGGCGGAAGTGCTGGAAATGTTGGCCTTAATTCTGGCACCTTTTGCACCCCATTTAGGCGAGGAAATGTGGACTAGGCTGGGGAAAAAAGGAAGTGTGCATCTGCAGGCATGGCCGCAGTATGATGCGGAAATTTTGCAGGCGGAAAATGTGGAAATTGCTGTGCAGGTCAACGGTAAAATACGCAGCAGGTTGATCATACCGGCAGGGTTGGAGGCGGCAGCTCTGCAGGAGAGAGTTTTGGCTGATAAAAGGGTTGCCCAAGCGATGGCAGGTCGGCAGTTGCTGAAAGCGGTCATAGTTCCCGATAAACTGGTGAATTTAGTGGTGCGTTGACATTTCCCAGGAAATATTGACAAAAATTAACAGACTGCCGGCGGGGAAAATAAATTTGTTTGCCGAATGACAGTAAGAATTTGCAGTTGTGACAGGCGTCGCTCTGAATTTTCATTCGTTTCGTCACGTCTCCTGAGGCAAGAGGGCAGAGAAATTTTGGCGGTAAAAACCACCCCGGCGCTTTGCGCCACCCCTCCTAAGGAGGGGAATTTTGACCAGGGGGACAGGTGATTTGTCCCACTCGTTCACGCGACCACCCCGCCCTTGCGGGCACCCCTCCAGGGGAGGGGAATTTTTGTAGAAGGAAATTGTATAGTTTCCAATGCAGGGGAAGTGTCGCAGCGTCTTTTTATTTTGCGGTGAAAACAGTATTAAGCAACTCGGTCGGGTTAGGCAGTTCGATACCCAAAAATTGAGCAACGGCAAGAAAAGATGCCAACGACCAAAGGACTAAAAAGACGAGCAGTTCTTTTCGCATTTGAGCTGCAATCAGGCGGGGTGCTTCCAGCAAGACAATTAATAACAGACTAAGAATCAGCAGGATTAGCAGCTTAATCCCTCCTAACTGCCATTTATCAGCGTGTTATCCGTGCAGGCCTAGATTGCATCCCTGTACGGCGGATATTGGCTTTGACATGGATTTCAACAGGAAGTTGCACGAAAGTTTCCGGCCAGCGATCAGCCACTTGTTGAAATGTTTTCGGCTCGCGGCGTTTTAATAAAGCGCCAAAGCCGACAGCATCTGTTTCCAGTTGCCGCATTTTCTGCAACGCTTTTTCCATCTGCACTTTAATAGCGCCTGCCTTGGCGCTATTTAGTTTTTTAATCATCTCCGGTGTGGAAAGGTCAGCTTGGCTGCTTTGACTGATGAGATCTCCTTCCGCTTCGACTTCCACCCGAAAGGAGATGCGCCCGTCTTGCACGGAGGGCGTAATTTTTGTTTGCGAACGGGTCAGGGAGAGTGTGACTGTCTTTTCCGGGTGAACGGGGTCATGCACCGCCATAATGCCGCGTGTTGTCATACCGGCAAGCCACAACTTGCCGCGGGCTTCACTGTGATTAAGAATGCCTGCCAGCCGGTCGCCGCGAAAAACTGCCATGCCGTTCATCGCTAATATCTTTTCTTGTTTAGCGTTGCCTCCGCCGTTTTCTCCGTTTCCTTGGCTTCCTCCGCCGTTTGCTGCCGGGGGCTTATCTTTTGGCAGCGGTGCGGTTTTAATTGACACGGTATAAGCTTCTTCCCCGGGTGAGCTCATTTCGCGCAGGAAACGAAAAACAGGTTCAGGTTGCGTTTCAGACGTTTCTTTTGCCTGCTCAATCAGGCCGTGGATTTCATCGGTAATGCTTCCCTCCAAACGCTCCGCCGTGTGGAGGATTTCATGGCCACTTTCTGCCGCGACTAAGAGGAAAGCGCTTAAGCGCATGTCGGGATTTCGCACCACAAAATCGAGCACAGGAAACAGGCCGTGTTCAGCCATTTCCCTGCCTACAATCACCAAGTCGTTATGAGTAAGAAAGATGCGGCGCGGGATGTGAAAGGCGGCCTGCCGAATCGCCAGCTCAATAGATGCGCCGGTGCCAGAATAAAGGGAGACTTTTTCGCCCCCGCCCCCGCCCCCGCCTTCTTTACCAATCGCTGCGGGACGTTTCACAGCCAGCGTCACGAGATAAGGAGCACGGCGGCCAGGCAAATAGTCAATGGCGACGGCGCGGACAATCGCCAACTCCTCAATTTCGATTTTATCCCAGCAGCCGCCGGTAAAGATTAGCGAGAAGGTCAGCAAGACAATCAGGATGAATGATTTACGCCTCATTTGTTTCTTCTCCAAAGCGGCTGCCGAAGATTTTTTCCCGTATCAGAGTAACAGCAAAGAGTAAAAGCGGCAGCCCAAAAGAATAAAGGGAGAGGGTATAAAGAGGCCGAGTTTTTTCCAGGAAGCTAACAAGCATTGTCACATCTTCAAAGAGGCTGATGGAGAGAGTACCGAGAAGTATGCCAAGCGGCAGGACAACCGGGCGTACTTCCTTTAAATTCAGGATTTGCGCCAGCCCTAAAGCCGCACAATAATAAAAAACAGAAGTCTTAATAAAAATGCCTGCTGTCCAAATAGTCATCACCGCCGACTCAAAACGGGTGATAATCTGTCCGATGTTAATCGTTTGCGCAAATAGGTGGAGAGGAAAGAGAAAAGAGGAGCTTAATTCCGGTCCGAAAACAGCCGTCATGCCGATGACGCCTACTGTTAAGAGGGTGGCGGAAGTGAGCACTGCGGCAGTCCCTGCAAAAAAAGCGCGTGCCGGCCTTGTGATAAACGGCAAGATGACGGCAAGCACGATAATATTACCGTGCCAGGCGGCAGGGATTAAGGCTGCCTGTAAAACGGGCATTGCCCCGCGTGAGAAAAAAGGCAACAGATAGCCTAACTCCCAGTTTGGGGTGGAAAACATTAAGATAAGCAGCAAAAAGGAAACGAGCAAAATAATAATAAACTCATTCATGCGGGCGATGACTTCCAGTCCAGTTATCACAGACCAGGCGCAAAGCAGAATTATGCTAAAATTGAATAAGGAGATGGGGGTGTGAGACATAAAGGAGGTGGTCATGAAATCACCAAATTCCCGCACAGCAATAGCTCCGATATGCAAAAAGCCCCAAACATAAAGCAAGGCAACAGTTTTTCCCAGCCATCTGCCGAGGATGACCTCACTGTATTGAAAGATTGTCAGTCCCGGGTGCTTTCGTCCCAGCCAAATTATCAGTAATAATGTTATCAGGGCAAACATTGGTCCTGCAAGCGCGGCAAGCCAGGCGTCATGTCCCGCGAGACCGGCAATCATTGACGGGGCAAAAAAAATGACTGTGGCGATAGTCGTCATAAACAGCAGTTGCCCTGTTTGACGCGGCGAGATTCTACCCTTTTCCAGCATCATTTTCCTCCGTATTGTCATGAGTCAATTCTCGCTCAGCAAAAGGCGTTCTGCGCATACCGATATTGCCGGCTTGGCGTTTTTTATCCCGGAGACCCAGTTCATCAGCCCGTTGTCTTGTCATCCACCAGAAAGGCCGGGCAAAAGTTTTCAGCATATCATTTGCACTGCCGTGAGCGAGCGGCGAGAGATAGGGAACGCCAAAGGATTGCAGGCCGGCAAGATGGATTAAAATGATGAGTAAGCCAAAGATAACGCCGTAGAGCCCCATTAAGCCGGCGAGGATAATGAGCGGGAAACGCAATATACGCAAGGCAATGGAGGCGTTGAAGGCGGGGAGGGCAAAGGTGGAAATAGCGGTGACTGCCACCACAATAACCATACTGGGGGAAACAAGCCCGGCTCTGATGGATGCGTCGCCGATAACCAAGCCGCCCACGATGCTGACGGCTTGTCCGACCGTTTTCGGCAGCCGCACGCCGGCTTCCCGCAAGACTTCAAACATTGCCTCCATTAAGAGTGCTTCCGCTACGGCGGGAAAAGGAACGCCCTCTCGGGCGGCGGCAATGCTCAGCAGTAGTGTCGTCGGCAGCATTTCCTGATGAAAGGTGATGATCGCCACATAGACTGCTGGCAGCATCAGTGCTATGTTTAGCACAAATAAGCGCAAGAAACGCAGCGCTGTGGCAATATGCGGCCGTTCGTAATAGTCTTCCGATGCCTGAATAAATTGGAAAAAAGAGGTGGGGACAATCAGTGCATGGGGTGTGTTGTCTACTAAAATTAATATACGGCCGTCCAGAATAGCCGCCGCCGCTTTGTCCGCCCGCTCAGTGTGTTCAATCTGCGGGAAGATGCAAAAAGGCACGTCTTCGATAAACTCTTCAATATAGCCCGACTCCAGGATGCTGTCCGTGTCGATTGCCGCTATGCGCTTGCGGACTTCCTCCAGGGTGAGTGGATTAACAATATCATTGATATATGCTAAGACGACATCCGTTCCTGTGCGGCGGCCGGCTCTAACCGATTCCATGCGCAGGTTTTCGTGCCGAATGCGGCGGCGAAGCAGGGCGGTATTTGTGCGCAGTGTTTCGGTGAAACCTTCCCGCGGACCGCGTACAGCCGGCTCTGTTTCCGGTTCGGTGACAGACCGTCTATCCCAGGAGCGGGTGCTATAGACGAGGATTTTTTTTTCCCCGTTAATCAGCAGGGCTGTTTCACCGGAGAACATCATTTTGATGGCTTGGGTCAGGTTTGCCGCCTCGGCTACCTCGCTGATACTGGTGATATGTTTCTTCAAAAATTGCAGCGCGTTCTGCTCCGTAAGCCGGTGGGAAAAATTCTTTACTATGAAGTCTGACTGAATAGGGCGGATAATATGGTCGTTAATCAGTCTTCTGTCTACCAAACCGTCTACATATAAAATAGCCAATTTTACTTGATTATTACTACTGCTAAATTCCCTGATAACAATATCTTTGCTTTCACCAAGTCTTTCGCGAATCAAAGCGAGCCTTCTTTCAAGCAGAGGCGAGTCTTCTTTTTTTATGGCATCGCCGCGGCAAACAGCTTGCTTTTCGCCGCCGGAGTCGCTGCCCGAGATATTTTTTAGCAGCTTTTTCAGGATGGAAAAGGCGCTTGGCATGGTTTCTCCCGTAGATTTGTCATTATAGATAACTATTTGCAAAAGAGGAAAAAATTATACTGGCAGAGAGCACTGTTGCCTCGATACTGTTTACGGTGATATAATCTTGACAAATAGAAGTCCTTTGACGGAGGCTTTATGAAAAAAGTAATCATTTATACGGACGGAGCCTGCTCCGGAAATCCCGGCCCGGGCGGTTACGGCGCCGTTTTGCGTTATGGTGAGCATGAAAAAGAAATTTCGGGCGGTGAACCTGCTACAACTAATCAGCGGATGGAGATGCAGGCGGCTATCAGTGCCTTAGGACAGTTAAAGGAGCCGTGTCAGGTAATGCTCTATAGTGACAGTGCTTACCTGATTAATACGTTTAATGAACGCTGGTTTGAGCAATGGCGGCAAAACGGCTGGAAAAACAGCAAAAAAGCGGCAGTGGCTAATCGTGATTTGTGGGAGCTTTTGCTGGAGTTGGCGCGCATTCATCAGATTACTTGGGTGAAGGTAAAGGGTCATGCAGATGATGAGTTGAATAATCGCTGTGACCGCTTGGCGCGGGAGGCGATTCCGCGCTAAGCAAAAGGGAACTTTTCTCTCTCCGCTTTCGTCTTAACAAAAAAAAGAGTTGGAGGCGTTACTATGAAGTGGCTGAGGGCTGTTGCTTTTTTAGCGGTTGTGGCGGTTGTATTTTTGCTTTTTGTGGGGTGTGGATTGCGGACGCAGACAGAGGAAAGCAGTCCCGATAAAGGTGGCGGCATTACTTCGGCACCGGCATCGCCACCTGAGATAACGCTTGAGCAATCTGTCCGCTTTGCGGATAACAGCTTTGCGAGTGCGGAACAGAAGCTGATTCGTACTGCGGAAATTGCTTTGGATGTAGAAAATATTGATGATGCGCTTGCAAAAATCAGGCTGGCAGCCACGATGGCCGATGGTTATGCGGCCGAGTTAAGTATTAGCGGCGCAGACGGAGAACGTTTTGCTTGGCTGACGCTGCGTGTGCCGGTGGCAAAGCTCGACCGGGTGTTAACAGAGATTGAGCTTGTGGGTAAGCGGACAAATCTGCGGATGGGCGACCAGGACGTGACACTGCAATATGTAGATTTGGAAGCCAGGATTCGTAATGCAGAACGGCAGGAAGGGCGTTTGCTGGAAATTTTGGCGAGAGCAGAAACGGTGGAAGATATTTTGCGTGTTGAGCAGGAACTGGCACGGGTGCGCGGACAGTTGGAAACTATGACGGCTGAGTTTCGTTATCTTAGTGACCAGGTGGATTTTAGTACGATTTCAGTGTCGCTCAAGGAGACGCCTACCGCCAGCCCAACGATAACAGGCTCCGGACTTAGGGGAGTTTGGCAGCGTGGCTTGGCCGGGTTAATTGACTCAGTAAACGCGATGCTTGTCGGATTGGGAAACGGACTTGTCTTCCTGTTTACTGCTGCTCCTTATTTGTTGCTTTTAGCCGGGGTGGGTGTTCCCACTGCTTTTGCGGCTCGGAGGTTCTGGGTAAAAAAATTGCGGAAAACTGACGCGCCAAATTCGTAAGCAATAATTGACAGATGGAGAACTTTCCGTCTTTCCGGTCGTGGGAGACGCATCTTGAGAAAGAAGCCTGCATGTGCGGCGCTTCTTTTTCTTTATCTTTTGTTTTCTCTTCCGTCTCTGTATTGTTAATATTTTGCTTTTCTGTGGAGATAATACGGGGATAACAGAAAACTTAAACAGAGGTGAAGAGCGTTTGCGCGTATTGATGTTTTCCTGGGAGTATCCGCCTCGGGTGGTGGGAGGCTTGGCGCGCCATGTTCATGATTTAAGTGTGGCGCTCGTAAAAAACGGCGTGCGGGTAGATGTGATTACTATAGCGGAGGATTGGAGCGCAGCTACGGAAGAGATTATTCAAGGTGTGCGTGTGCTGCGGGTAAGGCCGTATCATTTGGTATCCCGTGATTTTATTTCCGGGATTTTACAACTTAATCTTACTATGCTGGAGAAAGCGCTCTCTCTTTTGCGTCAGGGAGAAAATTACGACTTAATCCACGCTCATGATTGGCTGGTAGCCTATGCTTCCCGGGCTGTGAAGCATGCTTTGCAACTGCCGCTTGTGGCTACCATCCATGCGACCGAATACGGCCGTAATAGGGGATTGCACACTGACGAGCAGCGCTATATCAGTGACGTGGAATGGTGGCTTGCCTACGAGGCTTGGCGGGTTATTTGCTGCAGCCGGTATATGCATCATGAGTTGCAGAGAGTCTTTCATCTGCCGGATGATAAAATCGAAATTGTGCCTAACGGTGTGGAAACTTCGCAGCTGCGTATTTGCCGCCAGGACGCTTCCCTGCGCAGCCGTTTTGCTGCCGCAGACGAAAAGATTGTTTTTTTCATCGGGCGTCTGGTGCAGGAAAAAGGTGTGCAGGTGCTTTTGGAAGCAGCGCCGCGTGTGCTTGCGGCGGCGCCGAAAACAAAGTTTGTGATTGCGGGGAAAGGTGCGATGCTGGAATCTCTGCGCGGGCAGGCAAGGCAGCTTGGCATTGAAAATAGGTTGTATTTCACCGGATATATTGATGACTTAACGCGAAACGCTCTTTATCGGGAGGCGATGGCGGCTGTTTTTCCCAGTCTCTATGAGCCTTTTGGCATTGTGGCGCTGGAAGCCATGGCAGCGAAGGTGCCTGTGATTGTTTCCGACACCGGCGGATTAGCGGAAATTGTCAACCATGGCGTAGACGGTCTGAAATGTTATCCGGGCAATGCGGTTTCCTTGGCGGATCAATTGATTACTTTGTTGCAAAATGAAGATTTAGCCCTGCGCTTGGCTGCCAAAGCGGCTGAAAAAGTCGAAAGAGAATTTTCCTGGCAGGAGATAGCGCATCAGACGCAGAACGTTTACAAACAGGTGTTGGCAGAATACAGCCAATGCGAATGGGCCGGTGTCAGGGGTGACTATCCCCGCCCCGATGCCCATATGTTTAGGGAATTGCCGCACCGTCATTAGTTTGCTTTGCCGGACATTGAGTAAGGAGGAAGCAGAAAATGAAAGCAATTATCATGGCGGGTGGGGAAGGGTCGCGTTTGCGGCCGCTGACTTGCGACCGCCCAAAGCCAATGGTTCCGTTGATGAACCGACCGATGATGGAACATATTATTGCTTTGTTGAAACGGTTTGAGCTGAAAAATATCGGTGTTACGCTTCAATATTTGCCTGAACAAATTGAGAATTATTTCGGCGACGGCCGCGAGTTTGGTGTGCAAATGCAGTATTTTAACGAGACATCACCGCTGGGGACGGCAGGCAGCGTAAAAAATGCCGGTTCTTTTCTGGATGAAACTTTTCTGGTGCTAAGCGGTGATGCGCTTACTGATTTTGATTTGCAGAGCGCCATTGATTTCCACCGTCAAAAAGGCGGTGTGGCTACCTTGGTTCTGACATCAGTTGAGAATCCGCTGGAATATGGGGTTGTAATCACCGACAAGTCCGCTCAGATTACACAGTTTATGGAGAAGCCCGGTTGGGGTGAAGTTTTCAGCGATACTGTAAACACCGGGATTTATATTTTGGAGCCGGAAGTGCTGCAGTATATACCGGAGGCAAGTAAATTTGATTTTTCTCAGGATCTATTTCCCTTGTTAATGGCTAAAGGCTATCCGCTCTACGGCTATGTTGCAGCAGGCTATTGGTGTGATATCGGCAATTTGCAGCAATATCACCAAGCGCATCTGGATGTTCTCCAAGGCAAAGTCCAGTTTAAGCCGGCGGAGCGGGAAATTGCCCCGGGCGTTTTTGTCGGCGAAGGGGCGGTGATAGAACAGGGCGCAGAAATCAGTGCCCCTGTCTTAATCGGCAGCGGTGCCCGCATTAGCCGCGGAGCTAAGGTGGAAGAATATTCGGTAATCGGTGGCAATACACAGGTAGCGCCGTTTGCTTCAATTAAGCGAGGCTTGCTTTGGCGCAACTGCTATGTGGGCAAAAATGTGGAAATCAGAGGTTCTATTTTGTGTAACCGCGTCCAGGTGATGCGTGGCTCTTCCCTGTTTGAGGGGGCGGTAGTGGGAGATGATACGGTAATCGAAGAGAACTGCACAGTTAAGCCGAATGTTAAGATTTGGCCTCATAAACGGCTTGAGAGCGGCAGCATAGTTTCGGAAAGTTTAATTTGGGGTACAAAGCCGGCTAAAAGTCTGTTCGGCTTTAACGGGATTAGCGGCATAGTCAATATGGAAGTGACGCCCGAACTGGTGGCAAAGTTAAGCGTAGCATTTGGTTCGCTGCTGGGTGAGGGCAGTCAGGTGGCGGTGAGCAGTGACGATTGGAAGGCATCCAGAATGTTAAAAGATGCTGCCATAGCCGGTTTGCTCTCCGCAGGGATTCGCGTTTATGACCTTGGCATCTCTGTGACCCCGGTCACTAGGCAGGCGGTAAAACAGTTGGGCGTAAAAGGCGGGATTCATTTCCAACTGGCTAAGGAGACGAACACACACACGCGGATCAAGTTTATTGATGCCGAGGGGTTAAACCTGACGAAGGCCTGGGAACGCAAAATTGAACAGGCGTATTACCGTGAGGATTTCAAGCGGATTCAAGGCGTCAATGTTGGTGAGACTGTGAAGCTTACAAACTACACGGAATTTTATTTGGAGGCATTGCTTCGCAGCTTTGATTTGCCGGTATTTAGCGCTAAGCGCAGAAAGGTTTTGCTTGCTTATCCTACGCCTTGGCTTTATTCTCTGTTGGTACCGTTGTTGCAGCAGCTAAACTGCGAAGTCGTGACAATCTCGTTGCCTGCGGGCGAACCGCTTACCCTTGCATTACTTCAAAATAACTTTAACGAGGTAGCGGAGGTTGTGCGGCAAATAGGAGCCGACCTTGGGGTGGTAGTTGATGCCAACGCGGAAGAGTTGGTGCTTTTTGATAAAGAAGGCCGAATTATTGCTGATGAACTCTTCTTGGCTTTGTCTGCCCTGATAGTGTTTCGCTCCGGCAAAGATGTTGCCACAGCCGTGCCTATTACTGCGCCGGCTGTGATTGAGCGGTTGGCTAAAGAACATTCAGGTCGCGTCATGCGCACTAAAACAGCGCCTCGTTCTCTGATGGAAGCATTATCCGGGCAGGAGATGCAAAGCGGCAAAATTGACCCGTTCATCCTTTCTTTTGATGCGATTGCTTCCCTTACAAAAATTCTCGAATTTTTGTCTGAGCAGGATACAGATTTGAGCGAACTATTAGACAAAATTCCGCCGTTTTTCCTAAACAAGCGGGAGGTGGCATGTTCCTGGGCTGCAAAAGGTGCTGTGATGCGCCGTTTGATTGAGGAAACAAGGGATAGTGAGGTGGAGCTGCTCGACGGAGTCAAAGTGCGCCATACTGATGGCTGGGCTCTTGTGCTGCCTGATTCGGAGAGGCCGGTTTATCGTGTTTACGGGGAAGGATATTCAGCGGAAGCGGCTGCGGAGCTGACTGATTTGTATGTAAAAAAGATAATTAAATTCCAGGAGGAACTGGATAGCAATGAGTAATACAGATTTTTCCGGCTGCTTTGCTTGTTTTAGTACTCTGAGGAAGTTCATAATCAAGTAAAAAAAAGAGGCGTAGTGAAACTAGAGTTTCGTTACGCTTCTTTTTTCCCTCACCCTAGCCCTCTGCGAGAGGGTTCGGGTGAGGGGGAGGCTTAGAACCCACTCCATCTTTGGGGGGAGAGGGCTAGGGTGAAGGGGGGTGTATAGAACCCTCTCCACCCTTTGGGGGGAGAGGGCTAGGGTGAAGGGGGGTGTATAGAACCCTCTCCACCCTTTGGGGGGAGAGGGTAAGGGTGAGGGGGGGCGTATAGAACCCTCTCCACCCTTTGGGGGGAGAGGGTAAGGGTGAGGGGGGCGAGCTTTCCCTGCTGTTATCTCTGCGGTCAAAATTCCCCTCCCTTGGAGGGGTGGTGCGCAGCACCGGGGTGGTTCTAGCCCGCTCGGTCTTCTCTCCCTCAAAAACCGCTACCACAAGAACCGTCCCTGCGGTCACTTTTTATTGAGGAAAGTATTTCTGAGGATTCTTTTTTTCCCTCACCCTAGCCCTCTCCCAGAGGGAGAGGGTATTTAGAGTATTCTTCTTCCAGAGGGAGAGGGTATTAGAGTCTTTGCCGCAGCCACTTTCGGTGCAAAGCTGCGGTAATCGAGTTGGGGAAACAGGTTATCTCTTGCCTGCAGTTTTTCCAGCCATTCTTGCTCGATGTTTGCGTTATAGATTTGTTCAAGAAGCCTGTTGAAGCGGACAATATGGTCTTCCACCCGTTCACGCGCGTAGCGCACCATAGTGCCGGAAGCCATAATAAAAGGCCAGTCACTTGCTTGTGCCAGGAGCAGCTCGCGTCCCAGCTGATTCAAGGCTTCTTTTTGTATACCGGCGGCGGCGGGAAAGTCTGCCGCCGCTTTAATCATTTTTTCCGCCGCCATGTGCAGGTGGCGGTAAGTCCAATCATTTGCCTGGTTTAGCCATACTTCATGGTAGCCTTTATCTCCCCAACTGGATGCGGAAGGTTCAGCTTCCTGCAAAGGCATATTCAGCAAGAGGTATTCACTTGGGGTAATCGGACTAAAGACTGTTTGTTCATAATAAACTTTTCTAAAGAGAACTTCCAACCAGTCTGGCCCTTCATACCACCAGTGACCAAACAATTCAGCGTCATACGGGGCGACTACGATAGGCGGGCGACCCATAACTCCTGCCAAATGTTCAATTTGGCGTTCACGGTTAAACATAAAGTTGCCGGCATGTTCTACCAGTTTTTCAGCGGCTTTTTTTGGGCAGTATGCTTCTTTGTCGTCCGATTTGCCGGTAATGCGGTAATATTTGAAGCCGGTGTGTAACCTGATTTCATCAGGATGGATGAAAGGTCTGATATATTCAAGAGGCAAATCAAAGCCGATATCCCGGTAAAAGTCACGATAATCAAAGTCTCCGGGATATCCTTCCGTTTTGCTCCAAACCTGTTTGCTCGATTCCTCGTCGCGGCCGAAAGCCGCTACGCCTGACGGGGTAATCAGCGGACTGTATGTGCCGAACGCCGGTCGTGGTTTAGCATAGCCTATACCATGGGCATCAAGGAAAAAGTAGCTGATCCCGGCTTCGCGCAAGATTTGTTCTATGCCGTAATCATACGCGCATTCAGGCAGCCAGATGCCCTTTGGCGCTTCTCCGAACAGGCGTGTATGCTGTTCCACGGCAGCATTTACCTGAGCATAAACTGCTTCCGGCTGTGTGTGCAGCAGAGGCAAATATCCGTGTGTGCCGGCACAGGTTATCAATTCAATCTTGCCGCTTTCTGCCAACCGGCGCAAGGCGGTAACCAGATCACCGTTATACCTGCTAAAAAAGCGCTGATGTGCCTCCTGAAAACGTTCTTTGTATTGTTGCGCTAAAGGGGCAAAAACAGGGTCGTTTGCTGTGCGTTCCACTTCCCTGTCTGCCAGAATTAGCAGCCTTTCAAGATAACCTTTGTACTTGTGGCGCAAGTATTCATCTTGCCACATTCCCGCTAAGGTGGGCGAGACAGAAAAGGTAATCCTGAAATCAATTTCATCAGCCAGAAGTCGTTCAAATACGCCAAATAGAGGCAGGTAGGTTTCTGTAAGCGCCTCAAAATACCATTTTTCTTCTAGGGAGAATGGATACTCAGGATGCCTTACATATGGCAGGTGAGCGTGCAGAACAATAGCCAGATAACCTTGTGACAAGCTATTTCTCCTCCTTGGTTACTGGGGTGAATGATTCGGTTGCAGCAAGGCCTGTTTGAAATTCAAAGGATGAACTGCCGCCGACAGAAAAATGGGGTTGCTGCCGCCAGAAGGCAAACATTTTCCAACTGGGATCGATAACGGCAGAGATGCTATTTCTCGGAGTGCGGATTGTGTTGGATGTGAGCATGGAAATAAAGCTGCCGTCCGGTAGAATGCGTCCCATTTCCACATAATAAGCATGGTCGGCGTGGTCAACCTGCAAGTAGTTATTGTCTGAGTGGCAGTCAAGCGTAACTTCCTTCTGTCCGCCATTTTCGAGGTCATGGATTCGCATTACCAGCCGAGCCGTATCCCAGTCAGCGCCATATCGCATCCGAAATCTGTTTTCCAGTTTTGCGGTAACTTCCCAGTAGGCAAACAGCCAATGCGGGTCCTTCGGCAGTAAAACTAAGCGGTCAATTTCATAAGCATCCGGCAGTTTCCAGCCGGCATTTAGTTCATGGCGGTCGGCTTTGCACATAATATCCTCCTTGCTTGGATGTCTGGGTAACAAACTATAGTATAGCCATTATCTTGGCTGATTATAATACCTGTCTGTTTTCTTCTGGGTTTTTTGTATAAAAAAGGGCATCCGGCGGGTAAGCTAAGCGCAAGTTTATGCCGCTTGTTCGGACTCTTTAGTAAGCTTTTTCAAAAATAATGCCGATACGCGCGTCCGGAGGAAGATGAATGGATCAAGAGCAGATGAAAAAAATTAAGCTTATTTTTGTTTTGCATAACCACCAACCGGAGGGCAATCTTTCCGAAGTATTTGAGCGGACATACCTTGCTGCGTATGAACCGTTTATCAGTGAGCTGGAACGCTTTCCCCGACTGAAAGTAGTCCAGCATTACTCGGGGATTCTTTTTGGCTGGCTGCAGGCAAACAGACCGGAGTTTATTGAACGTTTGCGACACTTAGTCACCTGCGGCCAGATAGAAATGATGGGTGGGGCGTTTTTTGAGCCGATTCTTGCGGCGATTCCCGATGCGGATAAAGCAGGACAGCTGGAAAAGCAGAGCCGTTTCATACGCGAAAATTTTCAGGTGGATGTGAGCGGCGCCTGGTTGGCGGAGCGGGTTTGGGAGCCGCACTTGGCTCAGTCGCTTTCGGAGGCGGGGATCAGCTACACTGTGCTCGATGATGCTCACTTCCGCAATGCGGGCTTTTCGGAAGAAGACACCCTTCACTATTATTTGACTGAAGAAGAAGGGAAGCCGCTCTATATCTTCCCTATCAATGAAAAGTTGCGCTATCTGGTTCCCTTTGCCGAGCCACAGGAAACTATTGATTATCTTTTTAAAATGGCTACGGCAGAGGGAGAGCGGGTGGTAGTGCTTGCTGATGACGGAGAAAAGTTTGGTTCATGGCCCGGAACAGCAGAGCTGGTCTATGACAGGCAATGGCTGCGCCGCTTTTTTACACTGCTGGAGGAAAACAGCCACTGGCTTAGTGTTACCACTTGCGCCGAATATCTAAAAGAACGGCCACCCGCCGGACGCGTATATCTGCCTGCCGGTTCTTACCGCGAGATGATGGAGTGGTCAGGAGGTTTCTGGAGAAACTTTTTTATCCGTTATCCGGAGAGCAACCAAATTCATAAAAGAATGCTGCATGTGCGGGAAAAGCTGGAGCTCTTGCCGGACGGTCCGCAGAAAGAAGAGGCGCGGGAACACCTTTGGGCAAGTCAGTGCAACTGTGCTTACTGGCATGGGGTGTTTGGCGGGCTATACTTAAATTTTCTTCGCTCCGCACTCTACAGCAGAATAATTGCTGCGGAAACTGTGATTGACCGCTTTTTACACCCGCAGCAAAGCTGGCTGGAACTGGAGAAGAAAGACTTTGATTTCGACGGTGCGGAGGAAGTTTTAGTGAGCGGCCCGGAACTTGCTTTTGTTCTTTCCCCGGCACAAGGCGGTTCTTTGCTTGAACTGGATTATAAACCGCTCCGCTTCAATCTTTTTGATGTGCTCAGCCGCCGTCCGGAAGCATATCATTGCAATATTTTTGAGCTTGCTGCCGGGCAGTGCGACAACTCGGAAATAAAAACAATTCATCAAATCACCCGGGTTAAAGAGGCAGGATTGGAGCAATTATTGATTTATGACAATTACCGTAAAGCCTCATTGATTGATCATTTTTTTTCTGTCGACACCGGACTGGAAGACTTATTGCACGGGCTTGGCACAGTTGAATTGGGTAACTTTGCCGGCAGTCCTTATCTGCTTCAAGCCGAAGAAAAAAATGGTGCGGCTCGTATCAGCCTTGGGCGGGATGGCTCAGTCGGCATCGCCGGACAGATATGGCCGGTAAGGGTGGAAAAAATGCTGACTTATCAGCCGCAGAGCGGTGAAATACGTTATGATTATCGGCTGATAAATTTTGGGGAAAGCCAATTAGCTGTGTTCTTTGCTGTAGAGTTTAATCTTAATTTTTTGGCCGGTCAGGCACAGGATCGTTATTATCATCTGCCGGGTGTAGAGTTGCAAGAGCGCAATCTTTCCTCACGCGGTGAATTGCCTCAGGTGGAGCAGATAAGTCTTGTGGATGAGTGGCTTGGCATCTCTACCCGGTTTAGTTTTGCCCAGCCTGTAAAGCTCTGGCGGATGCCGCTCGAAACTGTCTCTCAGTCGGAAGACGGCTTGGAGCGGGTCTATCAAGGGTCGACATTATTGCCCGCCTGGCAGCTCGGCTTGCAGTCCGGTGAGGCAGTCTCGCTTTCATTTATACAGCAAGTTTCTAAGCTGGAAAAGGAGGTGAGTTGATTTGAAACCGCTGCATATCGCCTTTATCTGGAACCAGCATCAACCTTATTACCAAGACAGAGTAAAAAAAGAGTATATAATGCCTTGGGTAAGGCTGCACGCGACAAAAGATTATTACCAGATGGCCGCTATTCTCCGTAATTATCCGGAGATTCGTCAGACATTTAATCTTACGCCTTCCCTGCTTGCGCAGCTTGATGATTACCTTGCCGGTGCGGATGACTATTATTTGCGGGCAAACAAAGCCGTAAATGAGTTGTCCAGGCAAGAAAAACGTTTTCTGCTCCAACATTATTTTGATATTCACTGGGAGCGTGTGATTTGCTGCTGGCCTCGCTACAGTGAATTATTGACAAAGCAGGGGCGCTGCAGAGAACCGGCTTCTGTCGACGCGGCTCTGGCTCGTTTTACAGACCAGGATTATTTGGATTTGCAGGTCTGGTTTAACCTTGCTTGGATTGATCCGGAAATTCGCCAGCAGGACGCTCAGCTTGCGGCGTTGCAGAAAAAAGGGCAACATTTTTGTGAAGCTGATAAGAAACTTGTTATCGAGAAACAATGGGAGATTATCCGGCAAGTGGTGCCGGTTCATCGTGAATTAGCCGAGAAAGGCCAGATAGAACTAATCACCACTCCCTTTTATCATCCCATTATTCCGCTGCTCATTGACAGCAGCTCCGCCTTAAGGGCATCTCCCGGGCTGCCTCTGCCGCGTACGTTTAGTTATCCTGAAGATGCCGCGGAACAGACTGTGCGGTCGATAAATCAGTTTCGCCGGCATTTCGGCAGCTCTCCTTTGGGCGTCTGGCCGCCGGAACAGGCAGTCAGTCCGGAAGCGGTCGCCATGTTTGCCGAATATGGTTTTCTTTGGACTGTGAGTGATGAAGAGATTTTGGCACACTCGCTGCACACAGAAATTTACCGCGACGGCTTCGGACACGTTCTGAATGCCGATGAGCTTTATCGGCCATATAAAGCAAAGGTGCAAGACAGGGAAATCAGCATAGTTTTCCGGGATCGTCACCTCTCAGATCGGATTGGCTTTGTCTATCATCAGATGTGTCTTGACCATGCCGTAGATGATCTGATTCACCGTTTGCACAAGATTCGGGAGAGCGTAGCCGGTCATCACGGAGCGCATCTTGTTACCATTGCGCTTGACGGAGAAAATGCCTGGGAGTGGTATCCCGACGACAAACAGGGCTTTTTGCACCGCCTCTACAGTCGTCTTTCCACAGATTCTTTGCTAAAGACTGTAACACTGGCGGAATTCTTGGCTGCACATCCGCCGGAGCGGGAACTGACTCATCTGCACTCCGGCTCATGGGTCGACCATAGCGTTACCCGCTGGATAGGCAGTGAAAGTAAAAATCGTCTATGGGAAATGCTGCTTGACGCCCGCAAAATGTTGGAGGAAATCCGCGGAACAATTTCGCCGGAACGATTTTTGCGCGCTAAAGAAAATCTGTTGATAGCTGAGGGCAGCGATTATACCTGGTGGGTAGACAGTATGCCCTATTATCTGTCGGCGCCTTTTGAGGCACTGTTTCGCAAGCATTTGCTCAATGCTTACCTTGAATGCGGTCAGCCGGTACCGGACGATTTGGAAGCGGCAGTAATCCGTCCCCATCATGGAGAACCGGCTTGGCTGGATGACCCTTTGACGGGACCTACAGCAATGGTGCAGTCAAAAATGTAATCTTGGCAGGAATCTGTGTCGTAGTGTGGAATTAATGTGTACACTGTGATACGGCGGAGGCCAAAGATGAATTCCTATAATAAAGAGCCTGATTTTTTGCGTCTGAAGCGAGAGGAAGCCCTTGGGCTTGTCAGAGCTGTCTATATTTTTTCCGGCAGTGAAGATTTCTTAATGGATGAAGCAATTCAGGCAGTCCGGCGGTTGATGGAGTGCAAAAACGGTACTGTCGATGTTACCCGTATTGACGGGAAAGTTTATTCTTTGAGTCATGTCCTCGATCTGGCGGAGACAGTTTCTCTCTTTAGTGCAAGCAGACTGATAGTCGTGTCGGATGCTCCGTATTTTGCTAAAAATGCTGATGATAAAGACGCGCTGGACAGATTATCAGCTTACCACACTCGGGGGGACTCCAGTTCCTGCATTGTAATTTGTGCGCACGATTTACTTAAAACTAATAAAACCGCAAAAGCGCTGATGGCGGCAGGTGCTCTCTACTTTTATGAACCGTTAAAGGCTGCGGCGCTCTACGCTTGGGTGCGGGAGCGGATTGCCGCCGCCGGGAAAACTGCGGACAGACCGACTTTGGATCTTTTGCTTGAGCGGATTGGGCGGGATTTGCGCCGGCTCGACGGTGAATTGGAAAAACTCTTTACATATTTAGGCAGTAAAAAAGAAATTGATGAAAACAGCGTATTGCTCGCTACCTCTCGTTCGATTCAGGGAGATATCTTTGCGCTGACGGATGCGGCAGTTTTAGGACGCACCCCAAAAGCGCTCTTTTTGCTTAAAGATTTATTGTCTGCAGGTGAACCGCCTCTGCGGATTCTCGCCATGCTTGTCAGACAGTTTCGTATGTTGGGGCAGACTCGTGAATTACTCGAAAACGGCTGTCAAGCGGCTGATCTTTCCGCTCAGTTAGGGATTCATCCTTACGCTGCGGAGAAATTAGCCGGCCAGGCCGCCTATGCGACTGATGCCATGCTTTGCCGTGCGGTCGAATTGCTGCTGCAGACCGATTTGGATATCAAACGTGGGAAAATCGACCAGGTGCTGGCGCTTGAAACATTGCTTGTTGCTTTAGGAGAAAAAAGTGCTTGACAGGAAAAAGTGCTTTAGTTATCATTGAAAATGAGAACAGGTTTCATTTTATCTTTTTTTTATTTTTTAGTGAGAACGATTATCATTTGGAGGTGTTTTTATGACAACGCTTGACAAAGTAAGGCGCGGCAAGAAAGTGGAAATTTGTAAAATAGCAGATGAACGAGTGCGCGCTCAGGCTATTCGCTTCGGCTTATGTGAAGGAAGTGTGGTTACTTGCGGGGAAAAGTTGCCTGCCGGACCGGTGGTTGTTTATGCAGGGTGGCAGGAACTGGCAATCGGTCGCAGTATCGCCTGCAAAATCACTGTTAAGGAAGCATCTTGAAATTTTTATTGGCAGGAGGTGTTTTATGAACAAGCATTGCCATAATCTTGCTGAAACTATGGAGCTGCCGCAGGGCAAAAAGCGTCTTGTGCTGGTGGGTAATCCTAATGTTGGTAAGTCTGTATTTTTTAATGAATTGACAGGCAAATATGTTGATGTCTCCAATTTCCCCGGCACGACGGTTGAAATTCATACTGCGCCTTACGGCGACTACATTTTAATGGATATACCGGGAGTTTACGGTGTTTCCTCGTTTAATGATGAGGAGCGCGTCGCTCGTGATATTATCTTACATGCCGATATAGTGATTAATATTGTGGATGCGCTTCATTTGGAGCGGGATTTATTTTTAACTCAACAGTTAATAGACATGGGCATCGCTACTGTGGTTGCTTTGAATATGATGGATGAGGCTGTCCGGAGCGGAAAAACGATTAATGTTGCCAAGCTCAGTAAGCATTTGGGTGTTCCTGTCATCCCTACAGTGGCAGTAAAGAAGGAAGGCCTCCGTGAGTTGAAGGCTGCCATTGCTAAAGCTGCTTTAGGGTATGCAGATGCGCGTATTCAGCCGGAGCTTGAGCGGCTGATGGCGACAGGAATGGGGCGAGGAGATGCGCTGCTGATTCTTGAAGGAGATGAGGAAGTAGCTTTTTGCCATGGTCAGCAAGCTTTGCCGTTGCGAGAGGAAATTTACCTGCGCCGGCGTCAGCGGGTCAATGCAATTATTGATGACGTCGTCCAGGCTAAACAAGTTATCAAGAAATGGAATAGGCTGCTTGGACAGTGGGCTGTCCGCCCCGTTACAGGTGTGCCGATTCTTTTTGCAATTTTAATGGCCATGTATTGGTTTATTGGCGTCTTTGTCGCGCAGACTGTGGTCGGTCTGACAGAAGAGACTATTATGCTGGGAATATACAGCGAATTTATTACGGCACTAATTTTCCGTTTTTTCTCCCCGGAAGGATTCTTTGGTTTACTATTAGCCGGGGAATTCGGCTTGCTGACTATGGCGCCTGTTTACTTGTTTGGCTTGCTCCTGCCGCTCGTGGTCGGTTTTTATTTAGGATTATCATTGCTGGAAGACTCGGGCTACCTGCCTCGGCTGGCAACCTTAGTTGACAGAATGCTCACCGGCTTAGGCTTGAACGGGCGCGCCATTATCCCTGTGATACTTGGCTTTGGCTGCGTAACTATGGCTACCATCACTACACGCTTGCTCGGTTCGAAACGCGAGAGGATGATTGCCACAGCGCTGCTTGGAGTCACCATTCCTTGTTCGGCTCAAATCGGTGTTATTGCCGGCTTGATTGCCCCCCTTGGTTTTGGCTATCTTGCCGTTTATATATTAATAATATTTACTGTTTTTGTTTTTCTTGGTACGGTTTTAAATAAGCTTCTGCCCGGAGAATCTACGCACTTGCTGATTGATTTGCCGCCCCTGCGTTTGCCGCAGGTTAAAAATGTGCTTACCAAGACATACCTAAAATCTTTAGCTTTTATTAAAGAAGCCGCACCGCTGTTTTTACTGGCTGCGGTGGCAATAACTGTGCTGGCATATACAGGCGCATTGACAGGGCTGCAAAATTGGTTGTCACCGTTGACTGAAGGCTGGTTGCGACTCCCAAGAGAGGCGAGCACAGCTTTTGTGATGGGGATCATGCGGAGGGACTTTGGCGCCGCAGGACTGTATAATTTAATGCTGACGCCGCTGCAAACAATGGTGGGGCTTGTTACTATCACTCTCTTTGTGCCCTGCATAGCCTGCATTATGGTGATGGTGAAAGAGCGTGGCTGGAAAGACGGCACTGCTATCTGGGGCGGTTCGCTTGTTATTGCTTTTCTGGTAGGCGGTCTTGTTGCCCGTTTGCTGGCATAGGTGAAAAAATGGCTTCCAGAAGTTTTTGCCCGCAATGTGATTTCCGAACCGAGCGATTGCTGCTAGCTTGCCCTCGCTGCCGGCAGACATTGTTGCATGAACACTGCCATAAGTGTGGACGCTGCCCTTCAACTGCGGCTGGAAAGAATAAAGAAAGAGAAGGGTCAAGGCACCATGAAAAAGACGGCGATACTTGAGCGAAAGTTGTTAAGTCAGGATTCTCTGCACATATATGAAGTATATCATGACACCGTTGAATGCCTGACGGCTGCTCTCGATGCCAGGGATCAATATACCAGAGGGCATTCCTCTAGGGTAGCTGACATGGTCGTACTGATGGCTCAGGGTTTTAAGCTGACTGCCGCTGAGTTGGAAACTATTCATATAGCCGCTCACTTGCATGATATAGGTAAAATCGCCATCCCGGATGCAATTTTGTTTAAAACAGGCTTGCTGACTGCGGAGGAAAGAACGGTTATCGAGCAACATCCGGTGATTGGCAGCAAAATTCTTTGCTCTTCACGGCATCTGCATGATGTGGCAATGCTGGTTTTGCACCATCATGAACGTTGGGACGGGCGGGGTTATCCGGCTAAACTGCAGGGGACTGCTATTCCACTCGGTTCAAGAATTATTGCTATTTGCGATGCTATCGAAGCAATGCTTTCTGATCGTCCTTACAGGAAGGCGCTTACTACGGAACAATGCCGTGAGCAACTATTGGCGGGTAGGGATGGGCAGTTTGACGCGATGCTTGTCGGGATAGCGCTTGATATTTTTTTTAGCGGTCTTCAGGCCTAGAATCAAAGACTCCGGGGAAGTTGCCCCGGAGTCTTTGCTTTAATGGCTGTAAGATTTGACAGGCAGATGATATAGATGTATGATATATGCAAAGCAACATTCCGAGACTGTCAGGAGGTCTTATTGTGGCAAGCAAAAGAATGATTATCACTATTTCAGAGCAAGAGAAGCAATGGCTTGGAAATTATAGCAAGGCGCACAACATTTCCATTGCGGAGGCTATACGAGAAGGAATTTCCTATCTCAAAGAATCTCAGAGCCAGGCACTGTATCAAAAAACAGTCAATGAAACGATGGGGCTCTGGGCAAAAGGAGATGGGTTGGAATATCAGGAACAATTAAGAAGCGAGTGGGGGTCATAATTTTGCCGGAGCGGCTTTTGGATTCTGTTATCCTGATTGACCACTTCAATGGCGTCTCCCAGGCATCAGCCTTTGTTTTTGGTTTAGACCCTGCTAAAACAGCCATTTCAGTTATCACTTATGCCGAAATCCTTGTTGGTTTTGAAGGCGCTGCTGCGGAAAAAGCGAAAGCCCTGTTGTTCCATTACGAGCTATTAAGGATTGACAGAGCAATTGCAGAAAAAACCGCAGTGCTGAGGCGCGCTTATGGTTGGAAACTCCCTGATGCTTTCCAGGCAGCACTCGCGTTAACCCATCATTTAAAGTTGTGCACAAGGAATACCAAGGATTTTGATCCTAAAGAGCACACATTTATTGAAGTGCCCTATAGTATTTAGCAAGGATCTGTGCCGGACTATTTTTCGTCTGGGGTTTTTTGTGGCATAGGATAGGATTAGGATCGTAGCTTCCCTGGACGATATAATTTTCTATACAAAAAATAAAGCACGCCGGAGGCGTGCTGCTTTTAGTTATACTACTTTGCTGCTGCTGCGGAAACTGCCTTATTCAGGCGTTTTGCAAGACGAGATTTTTTGCGGGCAGCCGCGTTCTTGTGCAGCACCCCTTTGCTGACAGCTTTATCAATCGTTTTTTTGGCAGTCAGCAATCTATCACCGGCTGTGGCAAGGTCATCTTGAGCCAGTGTGTCGCTGAAACGGCGCACAGCAGTTTTAAAAGTGTTCTTGATATGTCGGTTGCGTGCTGTCCGTTTTGCGGTTACTCTCATGCGCTTTAATGCTTGCTTTGTATTAGGCATGCGTTCACCTCCTTAAATCTTGCTTTGAAACCATTATGCTCCGCTGTTGGCGGCAACACTACTTAGCTATAAAAAGATTTCCCATGTATCACTCTCACGCCAAGAGTGAGCGTGCTTTGTAGTGCAGGACACAACAATTCTACCATGCGTTCCTTTAAAATGCAACAAAAAGTGGCGTATAGGCAAAAATGGTTTGGTTAAGCTAGGAGTAGCAAAATTATCTAGGAGGTGGAAAGTGATGATTGGTTTGATTGTTCGCTTTATAGTCTCTGCTATTGTGTTGATGCTGGTAAGCTTTCTTTTGCCCGGGTTTGCCACGTTGGGTTTTGGTGCGGCACTGGCAGCGGCGATCGTAATTGCTATTCTTGGTTTTGTGGTTGAGAGTATTTTTGGGAAAAAGATTTCTCCCCATAACCGAGGGCTTGTTGGCTTTCTCGTTTCTGCTATTGTGATTTACTTGGCGCAGTTTGTAGTTCCAGCGATGAACATCACAGTTTTGGGAGCTGCTTTGGCTGCTCTTGTTATCGGGCTAATTGACGCTTTTGTCCCTACCGAGCTGCGATAACCAAGGAGGTTAACACGTGACCGAAGTAGGCAGCAGCCGCCGCAATATTCGCACAGACTTGGCTATTGAAGCCCGGGAAATGCTGATGGGTCAAGTTAAAGAGGAAATCCCGGGAGTAAAAAGCGAAACTGAGGATTTTGGTGAAATACATGTAACAAGAGTATTTATTACTACTGCGGAAGCGGAAGAGCAAATGGGGAAAAAACAGGGTAAATATATTACGCTGGAAGTACCCGGTTTGCGGCAGAAAAACACAACACTGCAGGAAGCCGTTTCCCGACGTTTTGCCCGGGAACTTCAGTCCATGTTGGAATTATCGCCTGATGCCACCGTTTTGGTAGTGGGCTTGGGCAACTGGAATGTGACGCCCGATGCTTTAGGGCCGCGGGTAGTAAAAGATCTCTTTGTTACCAGGCATATTCTCGAATTGCAGCCGGATGTGCTGGGAAAAGGCTTCCGCCCGTTAGGAGCGATTGCCCCCGGTGTTTTGGGAATTACCGGCGTTGAAACCAGCGAGATTATTCATGGGCTGGTTGAGAAAATCAAACCTGACTTGCTGATTGCGGTCGATGCGCTTGCTGCGCGTAACTTGAGCAGATTGCACACTACAATTCAATTAGCCGATACCGGAATTACTCCGGGTTCAGGCGTGGGCAATAAGCGCAAGGGCATCACCCGTGAAACAATCGGTATTCCTGTAATCGCTGTGGGTGTGCCTACCGTAGTAGATGCGGTAACTATCGCCGATGACTTGGTAGACCACTTTTTGTCGGCCGTTATGAGAGAGGCAGGGCAGGAGTCTCCGGTTTATGCGGTAGTCAAAAGTATTGCCGAAGGTGATAAACGCAGTGTTATGGAGGAAGTTTTAGAGCCATACGGCGGGAAACTGATGGTTACGCCTAAAGATATAGACACGATGATCGAAGATGTGGCTAGGCTGATAGCGGGCGGTATTAACGCCGCTATGCATCCGTCTATTGAAAGTGAAGAAGCAGGAAAATATTTGCATTAGCGTAAAAACAGAAAGAAGATAGACTAAACAGGGAAGCCGTTCGGAGCGCTTCCCTGTTTTGCTTATAGCATATCTGCACAAAGTCAGCATACAAATTAGAGATGCAGCAAATTATTTTGGGATAGCGGGAGGGATTGACGTGGCCAAAAGTGCATTTTTTAGGATACGCAGCAAAAAATGGTCGGGGAAAAACAGAAAAAAGCGTAGGAATTATTTAATTTTAATCTCAGTTCTCGTATTAACTCTGGCTCTGGTAGCACTAGCGGTGCGTTCGCCCGCTTCTTTTACACAACCTGTCTTGCCGGCAATAACAGGCAGCGCCGCCTTAGCAGAAGTGAGGCCGTTTTTTGATTCCACCCTTTACTTGCGGATACTTGCCCAAGTGATCCCCGGTTTTCAGGAAGCTTTTCCCCGGGAAGCAGTTGGAGATGCAGTCCTTGCGGAGGAAGGCTTTATCAAAGCAGGTAGATTTGCAAATCCAAGTGACCCGAAGCATATTTTAGCAACGCAAATCCCTTTTTTGGTAGATGCAAATCTGCCGTCGTCAACCGCTGTTCAAAAAGTAGGCACGGAGCAATCTTCCGGGGAGCAAGTTTCCGCAGAAGCCAGAGTTATTTTCCCGGTTCAGCGCCCATTGGCTGGGCAGGGGAAAGTGCTGATTTACCATGTTCATACGACAGAGTCTTTTGTGCCGACATCCGGGCTGAAGTTTACGCAGAATTTAGAGTTGACGGTCGCTCATCTGGGGGAGACGTTGGCTAATATTTTGCGTACTGAGCATGGCATTCCCGTGTTGCATGACAAAACGATTCACGACCTTCCCCGCAGCACAGCTTATCAAATTGCTCTGCCGACGATTAAGTCCATGCTGGCGGCCAACCCTGATGCCCGGCTTGTGATTGACTTGCATAGAGACGGGGTAGCAAGAAATGTGAGCACTACCCAACTGGACGGGAATGCAGCCGGTCGGGTGATGTTTGTGGTGGGTACCAGGCATCCAAACTGGCAGCAGAATTATCAGCAGGCAATGTTTTTGCACCAGCGGCTGGAAGAATTGGCTCCGGGTCTTTCCCGTGGCGTTCGCGAGCGCCCTTTGGTATACAATCAGCATATTCATCAAGGGGCTCTGCTGATTGAGGTGGGAGGGCATGAAAACTCTTTGGCGGAAGCCTTGCGCACTATTCCCCATCTGGCTACAGCTTTGGCGGATCTGTACAACTCGGGAATATGATGCATAGATAATTATTTGTATTGGCATAAATAAACAAAGTCTTGTGTTTGCGGAGGAAAAGTTTAAAAATGAAAAGGAAAACGGTTTGTGCCTTTTTTCTGATGCTTTTGTTTTCTCTTTTTCTTTTGTCTGCGGGGCTTCGCGTCACTGAACTGGGCTCACAGCAAGTTAGCGGGCGGCAAGGTGCGCCTCAGGCGCTCCGCGTATATCGCAATAATGCCGGTGGCTGGGTTTTGGTATTTGCCGGGCAAGAGTGGCAGTTGCCAACTTGGCCTTGGTAGCGTAAAATCACAGACTAAACACACAAAAAGCGCCTTTTTCTATACATTTCCAGTTGCGTGCGGTATAATGTCTTTGAGGTGGGCATCTTGGAAAATATGCTTGAAATGCGCAAGTTGAGGAACATTGTCCTTCTGCATAGTGAATTGGATAGGATTCTAAAAGAATTAATAGTTATGGGTGCCAAAAGGATTATTCATTTTGGCTCTTCTGCTTGCGGTGAGGCTGGCCTGGACAGTGACCTTGATTTGATTGTCGTTATCCCAAGCGAAGAGAATTTTCCTGACAGGATCGCCGCGTTGTATAAAAAAATCAGGCCGAAAGCGGCCGTTGATTTGTTAGTTTATACTCCCGCAGAGTTTGACGAGATGAAAGAAAGTAATATGTTTTTGAAAAACGCGTTACGGGAGGGGAGAATACTTTATGAAACGGAGCCCTAAGGACGAAGGTTTGCGTTGGTTCGAGCAGTCCGAAGCAGATTTGCTCGGTGTACAAGTTTTATTTGATAATAATCTATACCATTTGGCATGCTTTATCGCTCAGCAGGTTGCAGAAAAAGCTATTAAAGCTTTTCTTTATGCTCGGGGAGAACAGATAGTCACCGGCCATTCCGTGACAGCTCTGGCAACCTGGGCAGAGCAATTTGACGCAGCTTTTGCCGCGCTTAGAGATGAAGTTGCCATTTTGGACGGTTACTATATTCCCACACGTTATCCTAACGGAATTCCCGATAGTATTCCGGCCAAAGTTTATACCAGAAAACCGGCGGAAGAAGCTTTGCGTTTGGCAGAAAAAACTATCGAGTTCGTCCGGCCGCGCATGGGGGACAGGTGATTTGTCCCACTCGTCCACGCGACCACCCCGCCCTTGCGGGCACCCCTCCAGGGGAGGGGAATTTTTGTAGCACTGGTGGAATCATGGTTCACAGTAAAATCATGGTTTGCTTGTCACTCTCCTGCCGGAATGCTATAATGTTCTCGAGGATTGACAGGAGGATGACGATGCAGCAAAGCCAAATTCGCAATTTTAGTATTATAGCCCATATAGATCACGGTAAATCCACATTAGCCGATCGTCTGCTGGAATATACCGGCGCGCTTGCGAAGCGGGAGATGGCTGAGCAGGTTCTTGATCAGATGGATTTGGAAAGGGAACGTGGAATTACAATTAAACTGCAGGCGGTGCGTCTGCGTTATCTTGCCAAAAACGGGCAGGAATACAGCTTAAATTTGATTGATACGCCGGGACACGTTGATTTCACTTATGAAGTTTCCCGTAGCTTAGCGGCTTGCGAAGGGGCGCTGCTCGTAATTGACGCGGCTCAGGGGATTGAAGCGCAGACATTGGCTAATGTCTATCTGGCGCTCGAAAACAATCTGGAAATCATCCCGGTGATTAATAAAATAGATTTGCCTAGCGCCGATGTGGATAAGGCAAAGCGGGAACTTGAAGAGATTATCGGCTTGGCGGGAGATGACGCGGTGCTTGCCTCGGCTAAAGCAGGCATTGGGATTGAGGAAGTCCTGGAGGCTGTCGTAAATAGGATACCGCCGCCGACCGGCGAAGTTGATGCACCGTTGCGCGCTTTAATTTTTGACTCTCATTATGATGCCTACCGCGGTGTTGTGGCATATGTGCGAGTGATGGAAGGTCAAATTAAGGAGCGCATGAAAATAAAGATGATGAGCAACGGCAAAGTATTTGAGGTGGCGGAGGTAGGCGTTTTTCGCCCGAGGATGACTAAGATAGATACTTTGAATGCCGGCGAAGTAGGCTATCTGGTAGCCGGAGTCAAAAATGTGAAAGATACCCGGGTGGGCGACACTATAACTGCGGCAGAGCGGCCTGCAATCCAACCTCTGCCCGGTTACCGACGCGCTAATCCCATGGTTTTCTGCGGGCTTTATCCTGTAGACAGCGCCGATTATGAAGATTTGCGGGACGCATTGGAGAAGCTTAATCTAAACGATGCCGCGCTTACTTATGAGCCGGAAACATCGGCAGCGTTGGGGTTTGGCTTTCGTTGCGGTTTCTTGGGGCTTCTACATATGGAGATTATCCAGGAGCGGTTGGAGAGGGAGTATCAGCTTACGCTGATCACAACTGCTCCAAACGTTGTTTATCGGGTAAATTTGCATAACGGAAATATGGTCAGCATTGATAATCCCGCACGCCTGCCAAACACTGCCGAGATTCTTTCTATTGAGGAACCATATGTCACAGCACGCGTTATAGTGCCAAACCAGTATGTCGGTCAGGTAATGGAGCTTTGTCAGGAGAAACGGGGTATCTTTGTCAATATGGAGTATCTCGAAGCCACACGGGCGGTCTTGACTTATGAGATGCCTCTTTCAGAAATTGTTTTTGACTTTTTTGACTTGCTTAAATCGAAGACACGAGGCTATGCTTCCTTAGATTACGAATTATTGGGCTACCGTGTTTCCAAACTGGTAAAAGTTGATCTGCTGATTAACGGTGAAGCGGTAGATGCGTTGTCATTTATTAGCCATGTTGACAGAGCCTATCAGCGGGGGCGTGGGTTGACTGAGAAGCTGCGGGAAATTATCCCGCGACAAATGTTTGAGGTGCCGCTCCAAGCCACCATCGGACAGAAGGTTATCGCGCGGGAAACGATTAAAGCCATGCGTAAAAATGTGCTTGATAAGTGTTACGGCGGCGATATCACACGTAAGCGAAAGCTTTTGGAAAAGCAGAAAGCCGGCAAAAAAAGGATGAAACAAGTAGGCAATGTGGAGATTCCACAGGAAGCCTTCATGGCTGTGCTGCGGATTAATTGAGCATGAAAACTGCAGTTTACATCCATATTCCCTACTGTGCATCAAAATGTATTTACTGCGATTTTCTCTCTTTTCCTAATTTGTCAATCAGTCCGGCAGCATACTTGCGTGCGCTCGAGCAGGAACTTGTTTTGCGCAGTCGGCAACTGCGGGAGGAAGGCGCTTTGGCCGATACCGTCTATATTGGCGGCGGCTCACCGACAGTGCTTTCCGCATCTGAGTTATCTGCGCTTTTGTCTGCCTGCCGGACATATTTGCCGTTAGCCAATGATACAGAATGGACTGTCGAAGTTAATCCCGGCACTATTGACCACCATAAAGCCGTTGTGTTGCGTGCCGGCGGCGTAAACCGTATCAGCCTAGGCGTTCAAGACATAAACGACGACAGGCTCGCTCTCCTTGGGAGGACACATACCTTCTCTCAGGCCAGGCAAGCCTTTTCTTTGTGCAGAAAGTTTTTTGACGTTTTATCTGTAGATGCGATGATTGGCTTGCCCGGTCAAAGAGCGGCTGATTCCGCAGAAACGCTGCGGGAACTTTGTGCTTGGCAACCGGATCATTTTTCTCTTTACGGATTAAAAGTGGAGGCAGGCACCAGGCTTGACGAGTTGCTGGAGCAAGGAGAGTTAACTCTTCCCTCAGAAGAGGAAACGCTGCTTATGATGCAACAGGGCAGGGAGATTTTGATTGCACACGGTTTTAATCATTATGAGCTTGCTAATTTTGCCAAACCCGGTCATCAATGCCGCCATAATTTGCGCTACTGGGAAAATCGCCCGTATCTGGGTGTGGGACTGGGCGCACATTCTTACTTGCGCAACTGCCGTTGCCGCAATACGGCAGATTTTCAGCTTTACCAAAATTCTCTGCTGGCTGGTATTTTGCCGCCGGCGATTAGCCAACCTGTCCAAAAACGCGAGGAAATGGAAGACACAATGATGCTTGGGCTCAGGCTTACTCGGGGAGTGTCCTATAAAGAATTTCAGCGCCGCTTTAGGCTTGACTTGCGCATGTTGTTTGCCGAAGAAATCAGCAGGCTTGTGGAGAGAGGTTTAATTGAATGTGATTCGGAGGCAATTCGCCTCAGCCGGCAAGGATTGCCGCTAGCCAACCTGGTTTTTGCCGAGTTTATCACTGTCTAATCTTGACAACAACCTGCCTGAAATGGTATTTTTGTAATAGCTTTAGCACTCACTAACAGAGAGTGCTAAATAAGGAGGAAAACAAATGGCTGGATTGAGTGACAGAAAACAAAAAATCCTCAAAGCCGTTGTTACCGACTATATCCAAACGGCTGAACCGGTAGGTTCCAGGTCTATTTCCAGGCGCTATAAATTGGATCTCTCCGCAGCTACCATTCGTAATGAAATGTCGGATCTGGAAGAGCTAGGCTTTTTGACTCAACCCCATACGTCGGCGGGCCGGATTCCTTCACAGCAGGGTTACCGTTTTTATGTGGATGCTCTGATGGGTCCGCCTAGTTTGTCACGGCAGGAAGAGGCATATCTGGCTAATGTTTTTACCCAGTTGCAAAAAATGCGGGAAATCGATCAAATTATTCAGCAGACGGCCAAGGTATTATCGGTATTGACCAGTTATACGTCGTTGGTACTGGGTCCGCAGTTTCGTCACAGCACATTTAAACAGATGCGCTTGGTGCCTTTAGATGAGGAAAAAGCTTTAGTAGTACTGATTACAAGTACCGGGCATATTAAGCATAGAGTAATTAATCTGCCGCAGGCGCTAAACGACCAGGAACTAGGCCAGATTGTCAGCTATCTTAATGAGCAGCTGGCGGGTCAAACGATTGAAAGTCTTTCTGCAACCCGGCTGAGGCGGTTGCGCAGCGACCTTTATGCCCGGATTGATTTGCTCAGTCAATTGTTGCAACTTCTGGAGGAGAGTTCGACTGACGGTGAAGGGAGAGTATTTCTCGGGGGGACTTCCAACATTCTTAACCAGCCGGAATTTAAGGATGTTGAGAAAGTTAAACATCTTTTAACTTTGTTTGAGGAAGGCAGCAGGCTTTCTTTTGTCCTGGAAACATCTTCGGAGGGCGTTTCGATTCGCATCGGCACCGAAAATGTTATTACCGAAATGAGTGACTGCAGCTTAATTACCGCTACCTATCAGTTGTATAATCGTCCTGTCGGAGCAATTGGCGTATTGGGGCCTACCCGTATGGAATACTCCCGGGTAATCACAATAATTGAACATATTGCCAGTCACTTGAATTTTGTGGTGCAAGATCTATGATGGGTGAGGTGATGTAGATGAGTGAGGAAGAAAAAAAGATTTTTACTGAAGAAGAAATGCTTTCCGGCGAGCCGGAAAAAAGCAGGCAAACGCCAAACAACATTGATAGTTCCGAATTGGTCAGGTTGCAGGAGGAGAATGTCCAGCTTTTTGCCCGGTTGCAGCGTCTGCAGGCAGATTTTGATAATTATAGAAAGCGGGTGAAAGCAGAAAAGCAGGAATGGACTGCACAGGCGGTCTGCGAGATTGTTAGAGAACTTTTGCCTGTGATTGATAATCTTGAACGTGCTTTGGAGGCAGGTGGTTCCGCTGAATCATTGCTCTCCGGGGTGGATTTGGTGACTAAACAGTTTCTGTCTGTGCTAAACAAGCATGGGCTGAGCACAATTGAAGCATGCGGCGTTCAGTTTGACCCCACTTGCCACCATGCTATTATGCAGTTGGAATGCGCTGAGCAGGAAAATATGGTCGTAGAAGAGTTGCAAAAAGGGTACAGGCTTAACCAGCGTTTGCTTCGTCCCAGCATGGTAAAAGTGGCAAAATAATTTTTTAAAGATATTATAGAATTTGACAGGAGGAAATAAAATGGGTAAAGTAATCGGCATTGACCTTGGAACAACAAACTCCGTGGTTGCAGTAATGGAAGGCGGGGAACCGCAAGTAATTGCTAATGTTGAAGGCGAGAGAATCACACCTTCCGTCGTAGCGTTTAGTAAAGCGGGAGAGTTGCTGGTGGGGCAGGTGGCTAAGCGTCAGTCAATCACTAATCCTGAGAGAACGATTGCCTCGATTAAACGGCAGATGGGGACTAATCATACTGTTAAAATTGACGGAAAAAATTATACGCCGCAGGAAATTTCTGCGATGATACTGCAGAAGCTGAAAAAAGATGCGGAAAGTTACCTTGGGGAAAAAATTGACAAAGCGGTTATTACTGTGCCGGCCTATTTTACAGACGCTCAGCGTCAGGCAACAAAAGATGCCGGCAAAATTGCCGGGCTTGAAGTGCTGCGTATTATCAACGAGCCTACCGCTGCGGCTCTTGCTTATGGCATGGATAAAGGAAACGACCATACAATTCTTGTTTTTGACTTGGGCGGCGGTACGTTTGACGTTTCGATTCTGGAGTTGGGTGACGGCGTTTTTGAAGTAAAAGCGACCAGCGGCAACAACCGTCTTGGTGGAGATGATTTTGATGAAAAAGTAATTAACTATCTGGCGGAGCAGTTTAAAAAAGAGCAGGGCATTGATTTAAGAACTGATAAAATGGCGCTGCAGCGTTTAAAAGAGGCGGCAGAAAAAGCCAAAATCGAACTTTCTAATTTGGCTACCACGAATATTAATTTGCCATTTATTACCGCCACTGCAGAGGGCCCCAAACATTTGGATATGAACTTGACCAGGGCAAAATTTAATGAACTGACTTCAGATTTGGTGGAAGCTACTATGGGGCCGACACGCAGCGCCCTAAAGGATAGCGGCCTGAAAGCGGAGAATATCGACAGAGTAATTTTAGTAGGCGGCTCTACCCGCATTCCTGCGGTGCAGGAAGCGATTAAAAACCTGATCGGCAAAGAACCGCACAAAGGTGTCAACCCTGATGAGGTAGTAGCTTTAGGTGCGGCGATTCAAGCCGGTGTATTGGCGGGAGAAGTAAAAGATGTGTTGCTTTTGGATGTTACCCCGCTTTCTCTGGGTATAGAAACTTTGGGCGGAGTTTTCACCAAAATTATTGAACGTAATACCACCATTCCTACCGCAAAGAAGCAGACTTTCTCCACTGCGGCAGACAGTCAGACACAGGTAGAGATTCATGTGTTGCAGGGCGAAAGGTCTATGGCAGCCGGCAATAAAACATTAGGTCGCTTTACTCTCGACGGTATTCCGCCGGCTCCGCGCGGCATTCCGCAGATTGAAGTGTCTTTTGATATTGATGCCAACGGAATAGTCAATGTGTCGGCTAAAGACAATGCCACCGGCAAAGAACAAAAAATTACTATCACCGCTTCATCAGGATTGAGCGAGAAGGAAATTGACGAGATGATTAAAAACGCGGAGCAATTTGCCGCAGAAGATGAGAAACGCAAAGAATTGGCGGAAGCGCGCAATGAGTCTGATTCACTTTGCTATTCAACGGAAAAAATGCTGCGTGATTTGGGAGATAAAGTTGACGGCTCCCAAAAAGAGGAAATTGAGGCGGCTATCGCTAAGCTAAAGGAGCTATCGTCCAAAGAGGATATTGCCGCCATGCGCAGCGAAATGGAAAAATTGACAAAGCATTTGCATGAACTGTCGGCTAAGCTTTACCAGCAACAAGCCGGTGAGACACAGTCTGCAGATGAAGGCGGGCAGGCTGAGACGGTAGATGCTGAATATGAGGTCGTTGACGAAGATAAAAAATAGTGAAGCGTAAGGAATGGGAGTAAAAATGGCTAAGCGAGATTATTATGATGTCCTGGGCGTGTCAAAGGACGCCACTTCCGACGAGATAAAAAAAGCGTACCGGAAATTGGCAAGGAAATATCATCCGGACGTTAATCAGAGTGATCAGGACGCGGAGAACAAATTTAAGGAAATGAAAGAAGCCTTTGACGTGCTTAGTGAGCCAAGCAGTCGTGAGTATTACGACCGCTTTGGTCATGCGGCCGAACAAGGAGCCGGCGGTTTTAACGGTTTTGGGCAAGGCGGCGGCTTTGGATTTGAAGATATCTTTGACACATTTTTTGGCGGTGGCGGCGGACGCAGAGCAAACGGCCCGCAGCGGGGAGCAGACCTGCGCTTAGATTTGGAAATCAGCTTGGAAGACGCTGCATTCGGATTGGAAACAATTGTAAAAGTGCCAAGAGCCGAATCATGCGACACATGCGGTGGCAGTGGGGCAAAGCCCGGCACTCAGCCTGAAACATGCACATATTGTAACGGCAGCGGGCAGCAGCAGGTTGTTCGTAATACGGCATTTGGCCGTTTCGTCAGTGCCAGGACTTGCGAAGCCTGTCGCGGAGAGGGGACTTTTATAAAAGAACGCTGCCCCGCTTGCCAGGGCAGCGGGAGTCGGCAGCATGAGCGGCAAATTGAAGTCAAAATCCCGGCGGGGGTTGATACAGGCTCCCGTTTGCGTGTCTCAGGTGAAGGAGCGGCAGGCAGCCGCGGCGGTCCTCCCGGAGATTTGTACTTGTTTATTCATGTTAAGCCTCATCAGCTTTTTAAACGCGACGGTGATGACATTATTGTCGAAATGCCGGTTTCGTTTGCTCAAGCCGCACTGGGTACGGAACTGGAAGTGCCGACACTTGATGGGAAGGCGCGCATTAAAGTGCCTGAGGGAACTCAGCCGGGCACTTTATTTCGCCTGCGCGGCAAAGGGATTCCCCGTTTACGCGGCTATGGCAGGGGCGACCAGCATGTCCGGGTGAACGTGGTTATTCCAAAAAAGGTTGCGGGGAAGCAGCGAGAACTGTTGCGTGAATACGCTAAGCTTGCCGGCGAAGAAATCGGCCATCATGATAAAGGTATAATTGACAAGATGAAGGACGCGCTAGGAGGAAAATAGCGTGCAATGGTTAGAAGTTAAAGTTGTTACAGGACGGGAGAGCACCGAAGCAGTCTCGGAAAAGCTGATGAGTCTTGGTGCGGGAGGTGTGTCCGTCCATGATCAAATGGACTGGGCGGCTGCCAAACACGCAGGACTGGGTGAAATTTTCCCAGCCCTGCCTGCAGCCGAAAGTGACCCGGTAACGATTAAGGGATATTTCCCCCTTTCTTTTTTAGAGGAGGGCAAAGAAGAAGAATTAAAATCATTTTTATCGGCGCTGCCTTCTTTTGGCCTGGCGCCGGCTGTGTTTTCAATCAGCCGGCTTGAAGACCCGGACTGGGAGCAGGCATGGAAACAATACTGGGAGCCAACACCGGTAGGAGATAAGCTGATGATTCTGCCGGCGTGGCTGGATGCTTTGCCGTGGCCGGGCAGACTCGTTCTCCGTCTCGATCCCGGGGCTGCTTTTGGTACCGGAACACATGAGAGTACACAGCTCTGCCTGGAATTGATGGAAACCGAAATTTTAGGCGGAGAGACAGTTTGTGATTTGGGCAGCGGCTCTGGGATTCTGGCTTTGGCCGCTAAACTGCTTGGTGCGGGTGATGTTTTGGGTGTTGATCTCGAGGAGGCGGCAATTCGTGCCGCCACTAAAAATGCTGAGCTGAATGGGATGCAGCTAACCTTTATCCGTGCTGACTTATTTAGCGAAGAAGTATGGAGTGTACTCAAACAGGCAGATCTTATTACCGCAAATTTAACAGCAGATGCGTTACTAACTGTAAGCAGCCGCCTTCGCCAGCTATTGTTTCCGGGCGGGCGGCTGATTGTTTCCGGGATTGTGCGTCACCGTCAAGGCGAAGTTCTGGCAGCTTTTTTGCGCGAAGGTTATCAGCTTAAAGAAAAACGAAGTGCCGGCGAGTGGGTGACACTTCTGCTGGAGCTGAAATGATGAATCGTTTTTTTTATACACCAAGCCAGCTTGAAAATGAGGACACTGTCAAATTAAGCGGTGAGGAAGCGTATCATCTGCTGCGTGTTCTGCGCGCTTCCGTCGGAGAAACTCTGGAGTTATGCTGCGAGACAGGCGTGTGTCGTCGGGCTGAGATTCTTGCTATTGATAAAAACAGCGTTCTTTGCCGTTTAGGAGACTTTTTGTCTGACAGTGAGTCTTCTATTCAGTTTAGTGTCGCTTTCGGTTTGTTGAAAGGAGATAAGACAGAGTTTATTTTACAAAAAGCTACCGAGTTAGGTGCCGCAGGTTTTATTCCCTTCACCAGCGGTCGGACTGTGGTTAGACCTGATAAAGAGATGGAAAATCGCAGGCAGCGCTGGCAGAAAATCATTCGCAGTGCCGCAGCCCAGTCGCGCCGCAGTCTCATTCCGCCCATTCAGTCACCGGCCTCCTGGCTGCAACTCCTCGAGCTGGCTAAAAGCTTTGATAAGGCATTGCTCTTTTGGGAAGGCGAGGGAGGAAAGCGTCTTTGCGCTGTGCTGCAGAATCCTCAGCCTAAGAGCCGGGTTCTGTTGGTGACTGGGCCGGAAGGCGGCTTTAGTGAAGAAGAGGTATTTGCAGCGAAAAGTCACGGTTTAGAGTCAGTTACACTTGGTCCTCGGATTCTGCGGGCGGAAACTGCCGCTCTCGTTGCGTTGGCAGTTTCTCTTTATCAGGTGGGGGAGATGGGAGGGTAAAGAATGGCGACGGCAGCTTTTTTTACGCTGGGCTGTAAGGTGAACCAGACGGAAACTGCGGCTCTTCAGCAGCTTTTTGTGGAAGCGGGTTATCAGCCGGTGCCTTTTGATGGATTTGCTGATGTCTATGTAATCAATACCTGTACCGTCACTCAGCTAGGCGACAGAAAGTCACGGCAAATGATTCGCCGCGCAAGGAGAGCTAATTTAGCTGCTGTAATTGTTGTGACAGGCTGTTATGCTCAGGTTTCCCCGGATGATGTGCTGAAAATTCCCGAGGTAGATTTAGTCGTCGGCACACATGCGCGCGACAGGTTGCCCGAACTTATAGAAGAAGCAAAAAAAGGCCGCCTCAACTGTGTAGTGCCTTTAGCAGAGAAAAAGAGTTTTGAAGCTTTGCCTATTGCGCAAACAGAAGGTCGGAAAAGAGCTTTTTTAAAAATTCAGGAAGGTTGCCGTCAGTTTTGTTCCTACTGCATTGTTCCGCATGCCCGAGGATCTATTTATAGTCGCCCGCCAGAAGAGACGGTTATGGAAGTAAAACGATTGGCTAAACAGGGTTTTCATGAATTGGTGCTCACCGGTGTCCACCTTGGTTCCTACGGCGCTGATCTGCCGGGAGAAGTTGCTCTAAGCGATCTGCTCAGACAGCTTGCGTCTCTTTCCGGAATTCGCCGGATTCGTATTTCATCTATTGAACCAACGGAAATTACGCCGGATTTAATTGAAGTGATCTCGGATAACCCAAGCATCTGCCGCCACCTTCATATTCCCTTGCAAAGCGGTGACGATCTTGTATTGCGCAGGATGAACCGAAAATATGACGCGGCAGAGTTTTTTCAACTTGTCTGTTGGCTGCGGTCGCAATTGCCCGGTATTGCTTTGACAACCGATGTGATGGTAGGCTTTCCGGGCGAAACGGAAGAACAGTTCAAACATACGTTGGGTCTTGTGGAGAAAAGCGCTTTTAGCCGCGTCCATGTTTTTAAGTATTCGCCGAGGGAGGGTACCCCTGCCGCCGCTTTTCCTGAACAGGTGACGGCGGCGCAAAAGGAAGAACGAAGCAGGCGCTTGATTGCTTTAGGCAGTAGACTTTCTGCTGCTTTCCGTCGGCAGTTTATTGGCAAAACTGTCGATGTCTTATTTGAAGAAACTGTCGGCGAAGGTAAGTTGGTGGGGCTGACGGAGCATTATGTCCGGGTAACCGCCAACGCACCGGAAGCCATTTTAGGCGAAATTGCCGCCGTTAGAGTCGGAGGAGAACAGAACGACGGACTCTATGGAACAACTGAGCTTTAACGAATAATATTCCCCTCACCACAAGAACCGTCCCTGTGGTTGGTTGGTAAATTTATCGTAAAAGAGGTTCCTTCGCCGGGTGAGCTTTCCGCTTGGATTTTGCCGCCGTGGGCAAGGATGATTGCTTGGGTGATGACAAGACCCATGCCGGTGCCGGTTTCTTTTGTCGTATAAAAAGGCGTGAAAATCCGTTCCATTATTTCCGGTGCGATTCCTATCCCGCTGTCAGAAATGCGGATTGTAACCGATTCTGTTTTTTCATCATAAGAGGTATAGACAGAGATAGTTCCTCCGTGTGGCATGGCTTGGATAGAATTATTAAAAAGGTTAAGGAATACTTGGATAATTTGATTTTCATCAAGGTAAATTTGCGGCATATCTGGTGCAGGAAAAATTTCAATCCGTACTTTTTTATGCAAAAATTCACCGTAGAGCAGGGAGGATGCTGATTTTAGCAAAGTATGTAGTTGTGTCAGCGTTCTTTGTGGTTTATCCGGCCGGCTAAAGCGGAGAAAGTCGGAAATAATCTGATTAGTCCGTCTTAACTCATCCTGCAGCAAAGTAAATGATTCTGGCGTATTGCACAGTTTTTTACACCTGCTTTCAATCAGTTGGAGGTATCCTTGGATTACTGTGAGCGGATTGCGGATTTCATGAGCTACTCCCGCGGCAATCTCTCCGGCAAGAGTCAGTTTTTCTAAATGTTGCGTATGTGCTTGGAGCTGCTTGTTTGCCAAAATTTGCTGCTGCAAAAGTTCAATAACATTTCGTATCCAGTTCGCGATAATTGTCAGCAGAAAATATTTTGTCATCAAAGGGAAGACTGCCGGATTGGCAAAAGAAAAATATTTAGGGCTTGCTGTTTCCGTTGCAAGGACGGTTGCGGCAAGATGCGTGGCAAACACGGCTGAGGTGAGTCCTGGTGCAAAACCGCAATAATAGGTATTTGCAAAAATCAGCAAATATAATAGATAAAGAATCAGCCGCCATTCCTCGATAGTAAGCCATTCCTGCCGATAGACAAGGAGGAGAAAGGCAAAAAGGAGGACGGTTGTGACGAAAATCACTATTTTAAAGGCTAAAGGGTAGGAGCGCTCTGAAAAGAAACGTTTTGTGTAATATTCAGGCATTGATTTTAGCCTCGTTTCTATCCTCTGAATACTTTGTATTCTTCGCTAATTATTAAATTTTTCCTGCAAGTATATCCACTCTTTTCCAGGGACATATTTTTTCTTCGCCGTGAATAGGATGGAAGCGAAGAAAGAGGATTGGAAAAGAGGTGGCAATATGGGTAAAAAATTGCTTGTGGTGGAAGCGAGACGACTGCTCCCGCTGTTGTTCCTCCTGGTATTGCTGGTTTCTCTCTCGGTGTACGACACGTTTCGTGCCAGCCCTACAGTAAAACCGGAGGATGCCGCAGCGAAAGGACAGGTTAGTTTCACTACAGCCGATAAGGGGGAGATGAAGGATAATCCTTCTTTCCGCGTGGCGGCTGACCAGGCAGGCTGGGCTGCAGTTGTGGACGAATGGTCTATTGTCTTGCCGCAGTATCCTTTCCAACCACAGCACGAAGTCGCGCTTTTTGCGCTTCATGCTGAAGTGGAAAGCCTAAAGTCTCTCGCTAAGTCGGCAGGGTCAATGGATGTGGAAGTGCGTGTTAATCCGAAACGCGACTATTTCCATGTGGTAACAGTGCCGGCTGCCGATGTAACGATGCAGGGTGGAGAAGTAACCTGGACTTTTGTGGACAGGAGAGGGAATATCCTGGAACGGTTTACAGTGGGTGGAGTCAAGGAAACAATGGCAGTAGAAGCTCCCAGGAAATAATAAGTTAAGGCATGCCTCCCGGCATGCCTTAACTTATTATCGGGGATTTCCGCTTCACGCCTAACCTCGCCTTGCCCTCACCCTGACCCTCTCCCAGAGGGAGAGGGGACTAAATATTAATACCCTCTCCAAAGGTGGAGAGGGAAATATAATACCCTCTCCACCTTTGGGGGGAGAAGGCTAGGGTGAGGGGGGGTTGCAGAGGGCAAGAGGGAGCGGGGATTTTCAGGCATCCAAGACACACAACCCTCTCCACCTTTGGGGGGAGAGGGCTAGGGTGAGGGGGGGTTGCAAAGGGCAAGAGGGAGCGGGGATTTTCAGGCATCCAAGACACACAACCCTCTCCACCTTTGGGGGGAGAGGGCTAGGGTGAGGGGGGGGTTGCAGAGGGCAAGAGGGAGCGGGGATTTTCAAAAAAGGTCAAACAGTTTTTGACGGACTGCGGCTACTTTGCTAAAATCCATGGAGCGTGTATAGAAGGTTTCCAATCGCTGATGATTCTCCTTGGCGTTGCGGATCATTGTAACCGCTTTTTCAAGCAGGTACCAGAATCGATCTTGATTTTCCGCCCGTTCATTAGCAAAGGATTTCAAGATGGCAGGATTTGTGAAGCGGCTAAGTGCTAAGATATGTTGCTCTTGCGGAGGTTGAGAGGACGGCAGCGCAAAGCTATGTGGATAAGTTGCTTTGACGAATGCTGTTTGCAGAACCGGAATTGCGACTGCGTCGAAGCGATCCGGGTCAAAGGCGCAGCGGTAGACATTCGTGCTATGTCCTGCACTAATTACTGCTTCATGGATCTGGCGGAGCAGAGTTGATTTGCCTGAACCGTGGTCTCCTATGAGCAGGTAGAAACGCTTAAAATCCTGAAAAATTGACGGATAGAAGTTAATCAGGCCGCCCGGAGTAATCGCGCCGCCAAAAAGATGACGTTCCTGTCGATTGCCGTTTGCCGGCGGCAAGGAGGCAACCAATTGGTTAAGCAAGCGGTGGCTCATCTGAGAGAGTGCAGGATAATCCATGGCCTGCCGCATAAAGTAGCGGATCTTTTCGAGTACGACTCCGGCTTCCTGTAAGTATTGATATGCTTGGGTAAACCATTCGCCGTTTTTGTCGATCAAGGCGGCAATTTCTTTTTTGAATGGGCGCAAAGCCGCTGCATCCCAACAATCTCCCAGATTGATGATTTCATCGTAGGCACCCGGGAGCTTCGGGTCAATTACATGCGGCGCAGTCCCGTCGACAAGTACAAGTCCAATGGCTGGCACAGATAAGCCATCAAGAGAGTTCTGGTCAGAAGAACAGTAAAATAACTCCGTAAAGAGGCCTTTTTCCCTTGCCAGCTGTCCCACCTGTTTCATCAGTGTGGATTTTCCCGTGCCCGGCCCGCCCTTGATAATAATCATCCTGTCGGTTTCCCGTCCAGGTATGTAGCGGAAGAGGGAATAAAAGCCGCGGCAGGTGTTTCCGCCGGCAAAAAGCTCTTGGCAGTTTTCCATAATTTTCTCCTTTCGTACAGTAGTACTTTATAGTATGTCCGGTTGCTTGCGTGTGTTCTTTCTGTTCCGGAATGTTTGCCGTCGCCTAAATAAAATGGTATTATATAGCTATCGAAAGGGGGGTGTAATCATGGAAAATTGTGTATTCTGCAAGATTGTCAAGGGGGATTTGCCTGCCACAGTGATTTTCGAAAATGAACATGTCTTGGCATTTAAAGATATAAATCCGTTGGCACCGACTCATGTGCTGCTAATCCCCAAACGGCATCTGGAATCTATGGACGATTTGTCCGACAGTGACGCTGCGTTGGCGGGAGAATTGCTGTTGCGGGTTAAAGACGTTGCGGCAAAATTAGGTGTGACCGGCGGATATAAGCTGGTCTCTAATTGCGGCGAAGCGGCCGGTCAATTGGTTTATCATCTCCACTTTCATATTCTTTCCGGAAAAAAGTTTGTCCCTTGAAGCAGACCGGTGTGGTTGACAGAAAGAGGCGGAAACGATATAATCAAAAAAGCATTTTAGAAATAGTTATTCTCTCTTGCATCCCGGCAAGTCGTCGTGCAGGTTGGTATTGAGGGGAGGGAAAGCAGTTGACGCAAATCAAGGTTGGTAAAAATGAAACGTTAGACAGTGCGATTCGCCGTTTTAAAAAACAATGCGCGAAGACAGGCATTCTGGCCGAGGTCAGAAAGCGTGAGCATTATGAAAAACCAAGTGTGAAGAGGAAGAAAAAATCAGAGGCTGCCCGGAAGAATAATAACAAAAAACGGTTCGGTTAAGCAGACAATGAGGGCTGCCCTCAATGAAGGGCGGCTCTTTTAGTAGTGACAGTTTGCGGCAGCAAAAGCTCTGGTTCAATAGGAAACGGCAATAAAGAAACACCCGGCGGGAAGCAACAGCCTTGAGCCGGGTGTTTTGCTTTAACTTAACGCTCGCTTCAGCATTCTGTGACACACCTAGGGGGACAGGTGATTTGTCCCACTCGTCCATGCGACCACCCCGCCCTTGCGGGCACCCCTCCAGGGGAGGGGAATTTTTGTAGCAGGAAACTATATTGTTTCCGACGTAATAGGCGGTGTCGCAGTTTTCGGGCGGGTTTGAAACCCGCCCAGCAAGACTTCCATGTCTGCTCATCAAAAGAGGTAAAATCAAGGTTCAAGCAGATCTCGTAAATTTTGTTCCAAAAACGGCTTGAAATCAAAATATTCCTGCCTGGTTCGCTCGACAAACTCAGAGCGCAGTTCCTCATCACGGGAGAATAAAAGTTCTCCGCTCGTTACTTCAAAGCGGTAGCCGACAGAAGTATTGTTTAGGGGACGCACATCTACCTCCAGACCCAGCTTGGCGCTCAGGCCGGTTGATAAGGCTAGAGCTAATTCGAGTCTTTCTTCCGGTAAAACTTCCTTATCAAAATAGAGGGCAATATCGAGATCGCCGACGGTAAGCCGCTCTTTTGCGGAGCCGTAAAAATAGGCGAAGATGATTGATCGGCAGGCGAATAATTCTTCTTTGATGATCGTTAAAAAGTAGTCAATATCGCCTTTTTTTAGGGTGATTTTTGTTTTCAAAATAGTCACTCCTGATTTAACAGTCGACGTATGCCGCTTAACAGTAAATCGAGGTCGTACAAATCGTTTAGCATAATTTTAAACATTAGTTCGTCATCCACCTTGCCATACCCATGAACCAAAAGGTTGCGAAAAGCGGTCATTTTTGCCAGGCGTTCCGCCAAGTCCTGCTCGAGGAATCCTGAGGTTCCTAAAAGTTTATATTCTTATTCATACCCAGATTATATTTTAACGTCTACCCTTTTGTCAAATTTAGCCATAATTGTTTGCCGCAAGATAACAAGGGGATAAAGTTGTTTGCAAAAATAGTTTCGAACCGGAAAAGTCGACAGTATTTAGGACGATGTTTTCTTTTATGCTTAGATAAGGTATAATTAAAATGGGTTCTGACATATGGGGGGATTTCTGTTGAAAAAATTTATAGCACTTTTCTTGATCGTTCTTTTTTCCGGACTGCCTGCCTGGGCGATACCGGGCACTGCAGCCCCCGCCGAACAAGTTGTCTATGTTATTCCGTTGACCGGTCCTGTCGAGCCGGGCCTGCATAGCTTTCTTGAACGTTCGTTTCAGGACGCGGAGCGCGCAGGAGCTCAAATTATTTTATTGGAGCTTAATACACCGGGCGGCAGGGTGGACTCAGCTTCGGCTATTCGTGATTTGATTTTCGATTCCCCTGTTCCGATTTATGCCTATGTCCGCTATAGCGCGATTTCAGCAGGCGCATTTTTGGCGCTGGCTTGTCAGGCGCTGTATATGGCGCCCGGCAGCAGCATCGGCGCTGCCGAACTGCGCGATCTCACCGGGGAAGCAGTCGGTGAGAAAGAGCTTTCCTACTGGGAGAGTCAAATGCGGACGGTCGCTGAGCGTCAGGGTAAGGATCCGCAAATAGCGGCGGCCATGGTGCGGCGTGAAATAGAAATTGAAGGTCTTGACACCGCCGAAGAATTGCTGACGCTTACTTCCGCCGAGGCGGAGGAAATTGGTTTTACCGACGGAATTTTTGCATCGCGCGCAGATTTATTGGCTCACTTAGGCTATCAAGATGCGGCGGTAATACTGGCGGAGCAAAGCCCGGCTGAAAGATTGGCTCGCTTTATCACACATCCTACCGTGGCTATCTTGCTTATTACCATTGGGCTGGCTGCGCTGATGATTGAAGTGATGACTGCCGGATTTGGAGTGGCTGGGCTGATTAGCTTGTTAGCTTTCGCACTCTTTTTTGGCGGTCACATTATAGCCGGTTTTGCCGGGATGGAAGTGATTTTATTATTTATGCTCGGGGTGGTTTTGCTGCTGGTTGAAGCCTTTTTCCCTAATTTTGGGATTATCGGTCTCGCCGGCGTTACAGCCATAGTTGCCTCAGTGGTGCTTTCAGCTTCAACCGCGCAAGAGGGGTTGCGGATGTTTGCTACGGCCATGCTTTTCTCAGTATTGATACTGCTTATTGCTTTGCGTTTTCTTAAACGGTCAGGACTCTGGACACAGTTGATTTTGCAATTTTCAGAGACAAGGGAGCAGGGGTATGTTGGTCCTGCCGATATGACATATTTGTTGGGACAGGAGGGTGTGGCACTGACGCCGCTTCGTCCCTCAGGCACGGCGGTAATTAACGGTGAACGGACAGATGTGGTTAGTGAAGGAGGGTTTATCGCCCAGGAAGCGGCAGTTATTGTTACTGCTGTAGAAGGAACGCGCGTTGTTGTCCGTGAGAAAAAAATGAATGGAGGTTGATTCGATGGTTGAATTTCTAATTCTGATTGGTTTGATTGTTCTGGGTATGTCTTTACTGTTAAGTGTTATCCCGCTTGGTCTGTGGATTTCGGCTTTAGCCGCCGGCGTCCGTATCAGTATCATCACCTTAGTGGGGATGCGTCTGCGGCGAGTGGCACCGGCAAGAATTGTTAATCCGCTTATTAAAGCGAATAAAGCCGGGTTGGATCTGAATGTAAACAAGCTGGAGGGTCATCATCTTGCTGGCGGGAATGTCGATCGTGTGGTAAACGCTTTGATTGCCGCCCAACGGGCAGGGATTGATTTGGGGTTTGAACGTGCCGCCGCCATCGACTTGGCCGGACGTGATGTGTTGCAGGCTGTACAGGTCAGCGTAAACCCTCGGGTAATTGAGACGCCGATTGTCGTCGCTGTGGCGAAAAACGGCATTGAAGTTAAGGCTAAGGCTCGAGTTACTGTTCGAGCCAATATAGAACGGCTGGTCGGCGGTGCCGGTGAGGAGACTATTCTTGCCCGGGTGGGTGAGGGGATTGTCACTACTATCGGTTCAGCTGAAACGCATAAGGAAGTATTGGAGAACCCGGATAGTATTTCCCGGATGGTGCTGGGCAAGGGGCTTGATTCCGGCACGGCGTTTGAAATTCTTTCTATCGATATTGCCGATGTGGATGTGGGTAAAAACATCGGCGCTCAGTTGCAGACAGACCAGGCGGAAGCTGATAAACGGATTGCTCAAGCTAAAGCGGAAGAACGCCGGGCGATGGCTGTGGCTCATGAACAGGAAATGCTTGCCAGAGTTCAGGAGATGCGCGCCAAAGTGGTGGAAGCGGAGGCGGAAGTTCCGCTTGCCTTTTCCCAAGCTTTGCGGGAAGGTCATCTGGGAATTATGGATTACTACAATATGCAAAATATTAAAGCAGACACAGAGATGCGCGATGCTATCGGCAGATTGGGCGGCAAAGAAGAGGGAGTGCCAAATAAGTAAGCCCGGGGGGTTAATTAATGGAAAATCTGATAATTTTTATCATTTTTATCATTTTTTCTGCGCTGCGCACCTTAGCCGAGAATTGGCAAAAAACGGGGCAGAAGCCCGGCAGCAAGCCGGCAGGATTGCCCGTGCCCCCTGTTCCACGCTTGCCGCGTCCGCCGATACAGACTATAAAGCTTCCGCCGGAATATCAAGAGGCATTTTTTGCTGCCGAAGCAACAAAAAAAGAAACGATTCCCGAAAAAGTGTTGTTTCCTGCGCAAACAATAATTTCTGAGCCTGCAGTTGTGGAACCTGCGCTGAAATCGGGCGAGGTATTTAGTCAAGAGCAATTGTTTCGCCCTTTGGCGGCGACTGTTTTTCAAGGAATAATCTATGCCGAAGTGTTTGGTTCGCCCCGCGCAAAAAAGCGGTGGAAATATAGAAAATAGGCTGGTTCGTAAGGCGTCCCGCGTATAGCGCGGGGCGCTTTTTTCATACACCGTCTAAACCGTGCATATTATTGAAAGACGGGGGGCGAGAGCGTGAGCGGCAAAAGTGCGGGGAAATGGCGTCAAAATCTTGCTGATTTGCTTGAGTTGCCGCGGGAAATTGTGCTGAACCTGCCGCGGCTGACAGTAATCGGCAATTTGCAGTGTTATCTGGAGAACCACCGTGGCGTGATAGAATACAGCTCTGAAATAATCCGACTTTCCGTTAACGGTGGAGAGCTGATTATCAGCGGTTCAGACTTGATAATCCGCTATCTCGGCAGCGAAGAGATAGCGATTGACGGTACTATCAACACGGTGCGCTACGAGTTTTAACGCTGGAGTGGGGGGAGAAGGCGTGTCTATCCCGAAAATACGTTACGCAGTCACCGGTTATCTGGAGATTTCCGTAACCGGAAGAGCGACAGAAAAATTTATTAATCTTGCTATGCAAGAGGGAATACCTTTATGGAATATTCGGCATGGGCCGGAATATGCCGTGCTGAACGCCGATGTCGATAGTTTTTTTGATTTGCGCCATTTGGCCAAAAGAAGCGGCTGCCGTCTGCGGATTAAGCGCAGAGCAGGTCTGGCATTTTTAATCAGCCGCCTGATTCGCCGCCGCGGTTTGGTAATAGGTTTGCTTTTTTTTGTGACCACCCTCTACACTCTTTCTTCTTTCGTGCTGTTTGTCAGTGTGGAGGGTAATGAAAGGATTGATTCAGAACACATCCGTCGCCTGGCAGCCGATGCGGGTGCGCGTCCCGGTGTGCCAAAATGGCGACTAAATAAAGATGAGCTTGCTCATCAACTGATACTTGCCGAACCGGAACTGGCATGGGTAGGCGTGCAAATGCGCGGCACGCGTATGGTGATAGAGGTGAAGGAGAAAATTAAACCACCGGTCGCTCTTGAGCGGCCGGGACATCTTGTGGCAGCAAAGGACGGGTTGGTTTATAGAGTGATGGTGATTTCCGGTGTGGCACGTGTTGCTCCCGGTGATACAGTCAGCAAGGGGCAGCTTTTAATTGAGGGCGCTCTGCGGCCCCAGGCGCAGCAAGACGGCACAGCTATCCCGCAAGCCGTTGCTGTTCGTGCTCGCGGTGAAGTGTGGGCGCAAGTTTGGTATGAAGGTTATGGTGAGGCTGCCCTTGTGGAAACAGAGCGTATCCCGACGGGGCGGCATGTGAGTGTCTGGACACTGCTTATTGACGGACAGCCTGTCTTAAGAGTAGGACGTCAGCAGATACCTTACATTGATTATGAACGGTCTGCCGTTAGGTCAGCTCTTTTTAGAGGGATTCTGCCTTTCCCTGTCGAATTGTTAACAGAGTCAAGCTATGAAATTGAGCGCCGCAAGCAGAGGCTGGCGCCGGAACAGGCGCGTAAACTGGCGGCGGAACGCGCCCGTTTTTTGGCGGAGAGCCAATTGCCGGCAGGCGTTGCTGTTTTGTCTGTTACAGTAACAGATCAAGACCCGGGTCGTGAAGGGTTTGTCGGTGTCCGCCACGTTTTGGAAACCAGAGAGAACATAGCGAAAGATGAAGATTCGGGAGGCGATTAAGGGTTTTGATAGAACAGTTCCGTAAGACCATCTCAGTGGAAAACAATGAGGAAACTCGTTTGCTCTTAGGTAAGTTTGATCAGCATATCACCCTCTTAGACCGCTATTTCAATGTGAGAGTGATTCCGCAGGGCAATTTGCTTGTGGTGGAAGGCGAAAAGCAGGATGTGGAGAATGTCGCCCTCTTATTTGAGGAACTTCTTTTGCTGTTAAGGCAGGGGCAAGTTCCCAGTTTGCCGGATGTGGAATATGCCATAGAATTAATTCGTACGGGGCAAGCAGACAAGCTGCGCACACTGATTGGCGATATGGTGTTTATTACTCCCCGGGGCAAGAAAATTAAACCGAAGACATTAGGGCAGAAAGGTTATGTCGAGGCAATTCGCAAGCATGATATTGTCTTTGGCATTGGGCCTGCAGGTACCGGGAAAACATATTTGGCCATGACTATGGCGGTTAAAGCATTAAAAGAGCGTTCTGTGCAACGGTTAATTTTGACTCGTCCTGCGGTTGAAGCGGGCGAGAATCTGGGTTTTTTACCAGGCGATCTTCAGGAAAAAGTGGACCCTTATTTGCGGCCGCTCTATGACGCATTGCATGATCTTTTGGGGATTGATGTTTACAAAGCATATATGGAAAAAGGAATTATTGAAATCGCGCCTCTTGCTTATATGCGCGGGCGGACACTTGATGAGGCTTTTATAATTTTGGACGAGGCGCAGAATACAACGGCCGAGCAGATGAAGATGTTTTTGACGCGGCTCGGTTTTGGTTCAAAAGCCATTGTCACAGGCGATGTCACCCAGATAGATTTGCCGAGGGGTCGTTTTTCCGGACTGGCACAAATTGAGCAGATCTTATCCGGAGTGCCGGGAATTTCATTTATCCACCTCTCTGACCAAGATGTCGTCCGGCATCCGCTGGTACAGAAAATTATTCGTGCTTATGCTGACTATGAGCAGGGAGCTAATCAGGAGTGAATTGGCTTGGGCTTTAAAGAGTTTTTCCTGTGGATGGCAGCCAAAAAACGGCTGATAACGGAAAACCCTCGCCGGCAGCGCGCGCTGTTAGCGGTAATACTCTACGGATTTTTGCTGCTTGTTCTTCATTTGTCAATGGTGGCTGCAAGGGTTGACCTGGAAGTTGGCAGGCTCAGCCCACGCAAGATTGTTGCCGAATGGGATGCGGTAGACACTTATACTACGGAGCTGCTGCGGGCAGAAGCAGCAAAGGCGGTCGCCGAATCGTTTGATTATGACCCTACAGTTCTAAGTCGTGCGCAGGAACGGGTTGACACATTTTTTAACAAAGTCTGGACAGTAAAAAATGAACAGGAATTGGACGGGGCAGCGCGGCAGGAAAAGCTGATAGCGGCGACCGAAATTGGCTTAAATCAACTTCAGGCGGCAGCGTTGATTGAGTCTCGGCCTGAAGATTTGCGGGAAATGCAGAAACAGTTGCTGGAAGTTTTAACGATGCTGCTGGAGCAAGGGATAAAGCCGGAGGGTCTGGAGACGGCTAGGCGGCAGGCTGTGCAGGAAATCAGTTTTTTCTTGTTCTCGCATGACCAGAAACGTGTGCTCGGTCATTTGTCTCATGCTGTCATTTTGCCGAATATGTTTTACAATGCGGAGGCTACAAATCGAGCGCGAGAGGCGGCCAGGCAGGCTGTCAAGCAAGTGCTCATTCTGAGGGGCACCGAAATTGTCGGTGAGCGGGAAATGGTGACTGAGAAGCATATAGCTCAGCTTGAAGCGCTTGGTCTTTTGCGTGAGACAATAGGATATTCTGCTTTTTTTGGTCTTGCGCTTCTTTTGCTGGTTATGTTTATTATCGTTGGAGTTTATTTGTTTGCTTTCCAGCAAAATCTTTATGCTGATATGTCACGTTTGACGTTGCTTGGACTAATTGTGCTGATTACGCTCACATTTGCCATTGCCGCCAATTATTTTTCCGGTTATCTTGTGCCGACGGCAATGGGTGTGATTTTAATTGCCGTCTTGTTAAATTCCAGTCTTGCAGTACTGATGAGCGTAGTCTTTGCCGTATTTACCGCACTGATTACAGGCAATGACTTGCGCTTTATGTTGGTGGCCCTTTTTGGCGGATTGATAGCTGCTTACAGCACTTCTCAAATAAGTCGGCGAGCCAGCCTGACAAGGACAGGTTTTTATGTATCGGCGCTAAACGTGCTTACTGTGGCGGGTTTGTTTTTGTATATGGGGACGCTGCGGATGGAATTTTTTTCGCTTAGGGAATTTAGCGTGGGAATCTTCGCTGCCATTGTTAACGGCTTGTTTTCCGCTATTATGGCCATTGGTTTGCTGCCTTACTTGGAAAGCAGTTTCCGCTTGACTACGGCTGTTTCTCTTTTGGAGTTGGCCAATCCGAATCACCCGCTCTTAAAAAAGTTGCTAATGACGGCGCCGGGCACTTATCATCACAGCTTGGTGGTGGCAAATTTGGCGGAAGCTGCAGCCGAGGAAGTCTCTGCAGATCCGTTGCTTGCTCGCGTAGGTGCTTTCTATCATGATATCGGCAAACTAAAAAGACCTTACTTTTTTATTGAAAATCAGTTGGGGGAAAATCCTCATGAAAAAATTTCCCCTAATCTTAGTACTCTGATTATTACCTCTCACATTAAAGATGGCCTGGAGTTGGCGCGTCGCTACAGACTGCCGCCGGTAATTCAGGATATTATCGTCCAGCACCACGGCAACAGTCTTGTCTCTTACTTTTACCGCCAAGCGGAAATATCTCAAAACGGCAAAAATCAGTTATGCCAAGACGATTTCCGCTACGAAGCTCCGCTGCCGCAAAGCAAGGAGGCGGCCATTATTTTGCTGGCTGATTCGGTGGAAGCAGCCGCAAGGTCAATGCCAAAACCTTTTTCCGGCAAGATTGAAGGCGTCGTACGTAAAATTGTTAAGGAAAAATTAAACGACGGACAATTAAGCAATTGCGATTTAACATTAAGGGATTTGGATAAGATGTCGATTGTTTTTGTAAAAATTCTCTCGGGGATTTATCACACCAGAATCAAATATCCGGAAAGTGAATTGAAAGCGGAAATTGAAAGGGGCAGAAAAAATGGCGGTTAGTTTCAATATTGAAGAGGGACAAGCTCTGCCGCCGAATTTACTGGCCGATTTGGAGCGTCTTGCGCAGGAGGCTCTTTTGCGACATAATTTGCCGATTGAAGCGGAAGTCAGCCTGATGCTTTGCACTGATGAGACTATTCATGCTCTAAACAGGCAGTGGCGTTCAGTCGATTCTCCAACCGACGTGCTTTCTTTTCCTCTGCTGGACGATCTGCAATTGAGGACGGAAGGTGAGCTGCTGCTGGGAGACGTAGTTATTTCCATGGAACGGGCTGCCAGTCAGGCTGCTAATTTCGGTCATAGTTTAAAGCGCGAACTGTTATATTTATTTGTTCATGGCATTCTGCATTTGCTTGGCTATGACCATCTTAATGACGCGGAACGGCAAGAGATGCGTGAGATGGAAGAATTGCTGTTAACCGTGGTGGAGGTTGAACGACATGGGCTTTAAAGCAAAAGATATCCGTGCAAGTTTTCGCTTTGCGCTCTGTGGTTTGGCGGACGCGTGGCAGAGCGAGAGGAATATGCGCATTCACTCTTTTGCGGCGGCGTTGGCTGTGGCTGCCGGTTTTTGGCTAGGGCTTGACAGGTCGGAGTGGCTCTTTTTATTATCTGCTATTTTTTTAGTCGTTACTATGGAAATGCTAAATACTGCTCTGGAGCGGGTAGTTGATCTTTTTACTAAGGAATACCATCCGCTTGCCCGCTTGGCGAAAAATGCCGCAGCCGGCGCCGCATTGCTGGCGTCCCTGTATGCTTTAGTTGTCGGCTTTTTGATTTTTCTCCCTCTGCTTGCAGATAAAATTAATATTTTTTAACACTTTAATAAAAATTTTCTAATAGATGCTTGGTATACTAAGTTAACTGTGCAATTATTCTGGCAACGGGAGGCTTTGGTTGGTGCGAAAGGCTGATTCCAACATGTCGGCGGAGAGAAAAATTTTAGTCATCATCCTGGTTATTTTTTTTATCAACACGTTACTGCTAGCTGCAGGGCTCTATCTGTTCAACAGCCGTTACGCGCTTACAACTGAAGATTTTTTGCTGAAACAAGAATTAGCCAAAGAGTTGGTTGACTATAACCGTCGTTTGGCGAGAAGCAAGGGTGTGGATACGCGTTCTCAGGTTCATGAGGCTCTTTCCCGCTTTAGTTATGAAATTGAGTTGGCGACTAACTTTGACGATTTAAGTAAAGCGATTCTTGCCAACGGCAGCAGGACGCAGCAAAGAATTCTGGAAGAATATGATATAAGGCAGCGGGAGATCGTACTGGCCATTATTAATCAAGACCCTGAAATTAGAAAGGTTAAGGGTAACCAGTCGCTTGCCTTGCAGCTTAGCCGCAATCAAGGGATTCAGGTCGAGCCGGCAGGTATCTTGCAAGAAGAAACATTATTGCGCATCACAGAGGCGATTGAGTTGGGTGAACTGACCCGCGACTTGACGGTAGAAGTTAGAATGGAGGAAGGTCGCGGTCGCCTGCTTGTGCCGGTTAATGCGATGGAGCGAATCCAAACGCTTACCCGCGAGCTTGACGCTCTGCGGGTCACGCTTCATGAGCTGCGGGCGGGCGCTGGTCAAGCCGCGTTAAGCGGTCCGGGGATTATAGTCCGTATTTATGATGCTTCCAATGGTTTTACAAATGACACCATCATTCATGAAACTGATGTGCGGGATGTGGTTAACGAACTGTTTGCCACCGGGGCAAAAGGCATTGCGGTTGGCGGCCAACGCCTGACTGTCACATCAGCCATTCGTTGTGTAGGCCCGTCCATCCTGGTAAATGACGAACGTATTGCTGTAAATCCCGTCGTAATTTCTGCTGTGGGCGCTCCGGACGTTTTGGCCAGTGGCTTGGATATCATCAGGATTACACTGGAAGTATCACGCAACTTAAACTTTGAAGTTGAAAAAGTTGACAATCTGACTTTGCCTGCTCTTACTCGTTAATTAAGGTGGGACGTTTGTGGAAATGCTTGAAGAATTGTTTGACAGTGCCCGTAAAGCCAGGGAACAGGCGTATTGCCCGTATTCCCGTTTTCCTGTTGGCGCTGCCCTTTTAACATCGGATGGCGAAATTTTCGCCGGCTGCAACGTGGAAAACCTTTCTTTTGGCCTTACTCTCTGTGCGGAGCGGACGGCGCTTTGTTCCGCAGTAGCTGCCGGAAAGCGTCAATTTAGCGGAATGGTTTTGGTGACGGATACCCCGGAACCTGTGACCCCTTGCGGCGCCTGCCGCCAGGCTCTCTATGAGTTTTCGCCAAACATGTGGATTGTTACGGCTAATTTGCAGGGTAAGCAGCGCACATATCAACTTGGCGAGCTTTTGCCTGCTGCTTTTTCGGCAAAAATTTGAGTAGTTTGAGTAGATAGATAAAACAAGGCCGCCTTGAGCCAAGGCGGCCTCAGTCTTGGTGCGAAGCTATGTGTTTTTATCGATTTATAGAGGCGTAAGTTCTCCCTCACCCTAACCCTCTCCCAGAGGGAGAGGGGATAATCTAATACCCTCTCCACCTTTTGGGGGAGAGGGCAAGGGTGAGGGGGGGGGAATTGATTATCAAGGGAGAGGGGATAATCTAATACCCTCTCCCAGAGGGAGAGGGCAAGGGTGAGGGGGGGAATTGATTATCAAGGGTGAGGGGGATAATCTAATACCCTCTCCACCTTTTGGGGGGAGAGGGCAAGGGTGAGGGGGGGAATTGATTATCAAGGGTGAGGGGGATAATCTAATACCCTCTCCACCTTTTGGGGGGAGAGGGCAAGGGTGAGGGGGATAATCTAATACCCTCTCCACCTTTTGGGGGAGAGGGCAAGGGTGAGGGGGATAATCTAATACCCTCTCCACCTTTTGGGGGGAGAGGGCAAGGGTGAGGGGGGATTGTTATCATGGGAAAGACTAGGGGTGAAGGCAAAGGTTCATGTCAGGTAAATGTAGAGCAGTGAGCCGATAAATGCTAAAGCAATGGCGACAGCGGAAAACCCGAAGCCAAGTATGGGTACAAGCAGAATGCCGATAAAAAGGACAACAAAGAAAGCAATATTTGTCCAGAGGGCTTTTGTTCCTTCTTGATGCAGTTGCTCCAGATCATTGTTTGAGCCATTGTCTATGCCGGTCATGTTCGCACCTCCTTTTGCAAGTTTTAGTTTGCGGCTTTTCCTGGAGCAAAGAGGCAAGTAGCCGTCCGGTTGGTTTAATATTGTTAGGATGGAGGGAGCGTGGATTCCCGATACCATTTCCACTCTTCCTCAGTCTACTTTAGACCTGCCCTCACCCTAACCCTCTCCCAGAGGGAGAGGGGAATTGTAGAGTAGAGGGAGAGGGGAATTGATTAGTTCGCCTGTGAATAGCAGTTAAAAGATTCACATGTTTGCTGTTATTATACTCTGTTCAACTAAAAAATGTCAATAAGGCCGATTTTTGCTGCTTAGCAGGACAAACGTCCTAGCCGTATAGGTTTGTGAGGGATTGCATATTTTTTAGACGTAAAAATATTTTTTGAGTTAATCATGGAAATTGTTAAACTAAGTAGGGGAGGATAACTTAAGCGCGCTGCAGAAATTATCATCGGGAGGTCGAAAAGTGTTTTATTCCGGTTTTGTAGCGTTGATTGGCCGGCCGAATGTGGGCAAATCTACGCTGATGAATGCGCTTATCGGTGAAAAAATGGCAATCACCTCCGATAAGCCACAGACTACGCGCAATCAGATTCGCGGTATTTTGACTACTGAAAAATACCAAGCGGTTTTTCTTGATACACCTGGCATCCATAAACCGCAGCATAAGTTGGGTGAGAAAATGGTTCAGGTTGCGGTGCGCACACTAAAGGAAGTGGATCTGATTTTACTGCTGATAGATGCGGCAGCCGGTCGGGGAGCCGGCGACGAATATGTGATTGGGCAGTTGGCAGCCGTTGAGACGCCGGTTATCTTAGTGGCGAACAAGGCGGATCAGACCGGGATAATTAATGCGGAAAAGTTGTTGCCTGATTACTGCGCGCTTTATCCTTTCGCCCATGCGCTGGCTGTATCTGCTCTTACCGGAGATAATCTGGAAAAACTGCTGGCACTGGTAGTTAAATATTTGCCTGAGGGGCCGCAGTACTACCCAACTGATATGGCAACTGATCAACCGGAGCGCCTGATTGTGGGCGAGTTGATAAGAGAAAAAATTATTCAGTCCACCAGAGAAGAAGTACCGCATGCGGTAGCGGTCGAAGTTATCTCCATGAAAAAACGGGAAGGGCGGGAGCTTGTAGATATCCAAGCAAATATTTGGGTAGAGCGCGATTCCCAGAAGGGAATTATCATCGGTAAAAATGGAGCCATGCTGAAAACCGTAGGAAAGAGTTCACGCCTGGAAATAGAGGCGATTTTAGGCACACCTGTTTTTCTTGAGTTGTGGGTAAAGGTTAAAGCGGATTGGCGTAATAAAGAAGCATCATGGCGGACATTTGGCCTGGAATAGGGGATAGGTATGGCTGAGCTGAGAAGCGACGCTCTCGTTCTGCGCAGCAGGGATTGGCGGGAGGCGGACAGGCTGGTTACACTGCTTACGTGTGACGCCGGTAAAATTACAGTGCTGGCGCGAGGCGTTAAAAAAAGTAAAAGTAAGTTTGCAGCCTTAGTTGAACCTTTGACGCTGGGCCGTTATCTTTTGCGCCGAGGAAAATCTATGGAAATCCTTATCCAGGGGGAAATTGTAAAACCTTATTTTTCACTGCAGGGGAGTTTGCTGCATTATGCCACAGCTCAATACTTTTGTGAGTTGGTGGAAAGGTCGCTGCCGAACAATGAACCGGCTTCGGCGGTATTTACTTTGTTAGTGGCGACACTGGAAATACTGGAGAAAGACGCAAACCCCGCTCGCGTGGCTCGCTGTTTTGAGCTGAATTTACTGGATGAACTAGGTTTTTGCCCCGCGCTTGAAGGCTGCTTTCACTGCGGCCGGCAGTTAAACCCTTATTATTTTGATTTTGCTCACGGCGCAATTGTTTGCGGTCAATGTCCAAGAAGTCAGGACAGTATTTTAATCAGCGGTGCTGCAGTTGCTGTGATGAAACGTTTTTTGAAACAAGGATTCCATAGACTGTCTATCTGTGCTGTCTCTGACGTCGTTAATGATGAAATTGGCAGAGTATGCGCCGGTATTTTCCGAACTTCTCTTGGCCTTGCGGAAATTAAAAGCCGTTCCTTTCTGGCAAATATCGAAAAAGTTTAATGAATTTGTTCTTTTAGTGACAAACTAAAACAGCAAAGCTAAGGAGGACGGTAAAATATGGAAATAAATCTGCAGCAAATTGATCTTATTCGCGAGCGCACCGGTTTGAACTATGCGGATGCCCGGGAGCTTCTCGAGGAAGCAAGCGGCGATGTGGTGGAGGCACTGGTAATCTTGGATGAAGAGGAGAGGGAGGGTGAAATAAGTTTGGGAAGAGGCATTGAACTGAATAAAGAAAGAATGAAAGAAATGGTCTCCGACAATCTGTTTGCTCCTGTGAAGAAGGTGCTTAGTCACGGAAACCGTACACGCATCCGTATCAGTAACCAAGAAGGGACATTGCTTGAGATTCCGGCAACTTTAGGAATTGTCGGCGCGCTTTTAGCTCCAAAGGCGATTGCGTTAAGCGCCCTGGCGTTGCTGATGGCTAAATACAGCATGAAAGTAGACGTAAAGGAAGATGCGGGAAATTAGCTTTTAATAAATAAATAGTTCATAAAATCTTGACGGGGGAGATTGTTTTTGCTAAAGTTAATTCAATAGTTGAAAAACAAATAGTATTGCCATGGAAGAAGAGTACTTCGTTATTTAGCCTGTCAGCGAGCCGGGAAAGGTGTGAGCCCGGTCAGGCGGACGTTGGAAGGTGCTTCCCAAGTTAGGCAAAAGGTAAGAGAGGGCATGGTAACCATGCCAAATAGGGTGGAACCGCGGGAACTCCCGTCCCTATATGGACGGAGGTTCCTTTTTTGTGTGCAGAGGAATTGCTCCGGTTTGCTTAATAAGGAAGGAGGATAAATAAATGGATTTCCAGACGATGGTACTAAAATTGCAAAGTTTCTGGGCTCGCAGGAATTGTATTTTGGCTCAGCCTTATGACATTGAAAAAGGGGCGGGTACGATGAACCCTGCAACATTTCTGCGTGCTCTCGGACCGGAACCTTGGTCTGTCGCTTATGTCGAACCGTCCCGCCGCCCGACTGACGGGCGATATGGAGAAAATCCCAACCGCTTGTTTCAGCATCATCAATTTCAGGTGATTATTAAGCCCTCTCCGCCCGACATTCAAGAGCTTTATCTTGAGAGTTTGCAGGAACTTGGCATCATGCCAAAAGAGCATGACATCCGCTTTGTTGAAGATAACTGGGAATCTCCCACGCTGGGTGCTTGGGGACTGGGCTGGGAAGTATGGCTTGATGGCATGGAAATCACTCAGTTTACTTATTTCCAGCAAGTGGGCAGTATTGACGTTGATGCCGTTTCAGTGGAAATCACATACGGCTTGGAAAGAATTGCCATGTATATCCAACAGAAGGAAAATGTGTATCAGATTTGTTGGGCGGGCGAACTGAGCTACGGCGAGATTTTCCGGCAGGCGGAAGTGGAACATTCGGTTTATTGCTTCGAAGAGGCAGATACAGCTATGCTTTTTACGCTTTTTGGGATGTATGCCAAAGAGGCGCAGCGGCTTCTGGAAAAAGGATTGGTACTGCCGGGCTACGATCAAGTGCTTAAATGTTCTCACACGTTTAATCTTTTAGATGCCCGGGGCGCCATTAGCGTGGCGGAACGTACCGGCTATATCGGCAAAGTGCGTACCTTAGCCAGGCTTTGCGCCCAGAGTTATCTTGCTCAGCGCACAGAATTAGGCTTTCCGTTGCTGCGCAAGGAAAGGGGGAGCAAGCATGCGTAAAGAAACTTTTTTGCTGGAAATCGGCACAGAAGAGATTCCGGCTCGCTTTATCGGACCTGCTTTGGCACAGTTGGAGAAAAATGCCTGTGACGCTTTGACAGAGGCACGTCTGAAGTGGGAAGAAATTTGCACCTACGGCACACCTCGACGACTAGTTCTGCTTGTGGGAGGATTGTGTGAGAAGCAGGAGGATTTAGACGAACTGAAGAAAGGCCCGGCTAAGAAAGCTGCTTTTGATGCCGCAGGCAGCCCGACTAATGCTGCGCTTGGCTTTGCGCGTTCCCAAGGGGTAACTGTTGATCTGCTAACAATACAGGCGGTGGACGGCGTGGAGTACGTTTTTGCCTCAAAGCATCAGGCCGGTAAAGATGTCTTCGCCGTGCTGCCTCAGTTATGCGAAGAGTTGATTCGTTCTCTAAGTTTTCCTAAACCTATGTTTTGGCAGAGCAAGGAGATTCGCTTTGCTCGACCAATCCGCTGGCTTACCGCCTTGTACGGTTCGGCGGAGATTCCCTTTTCCTTTGCCGGTCTTGTTGCAGGCAGAAAAACAATGGGACATCGCTTTTTGGCACCGGGTCCGCTGGCTCTTGCAAACGCCACAGCTTACTTGTCCGTAATGGAGGAGCATTTTGTTTTAGTAGACCCTGTCGGTCGCAGCCGGGAGATTATGCGGCAGGTTGAACAGGCGGCTGCGTCAGTCGGCGGCCGCTCAATTGTTGACCAGGAACTGCTGATGGAAGTAACAAATCTGGTGGAATACCCAAAGGCCGTCGTGGGAATGTTTGCCGCTGAATATTTAGAAATACCGCAAGAGGTGTTAATTACCGCCATGCGTGCCCACCAGCGCTATTTTCCTGTCTTTGAGGAAAAAGGCAATTTGCTCCCCTATTTTATCGCTGTCAGTAACGGCACGCGGGACGAATATCTTGATAATGTGCGTGCGGGGAATGAACGCGTGCTGCGCGCTCGCTTGGCTGATGCACGCTTCTTCTTTGCCGAAGACCGTAAGCTGCCGCTCGCAGAATATGTGGCTAAACTGGATGAAATTGTTTTTCTGGAACCGCTTGGTACCATGCGCAAGAAAACAGAACGCTTGCTGCGGTTGTGCAGCAGCCTTTCCGAGGAAGTGGGCCTCTCTAAAAAGCAGAGCGAGACGGTTGAGCGTGCCGCTTTTCTGGCAAAAGCCGATTTGTTGACACAGATGGTCTACGAGTTTCCTGAGTTGCAAGGGATGATGGGGATGCATTACGCTCGCCTTTCGGGTGAAAGCGACGCTGCAGCCTGCGCTGTGGCTGAACATTACGCCCCCCGCCATGCTGCCGACTCCCCGGCGAAGACGCTGCCGGGCGCTATTTTGGCGATTGCTGACAAGATGGATACTTTGGCTGCTTGTTTTGGCTTGGGACTGATTCCCAGCGGTTCCCAGGACCCTTATGCCCTGCGCCGCAGTGCTTTAGGTGTGGTTTCTACTATTTTGGCGCACGCCCTGACGGTGCCGCTTAGCAGAATATGTCAAATCGCGTTGGCGGAGTTGTCGGCCGAAATCACAAGACCGGTCGACGAGGTGGCGCGCGAGATGGAAGAGTTTCTCCTGCAGCGTGTTCGTTTTCTTTTTGCGGAGAAATCTTTGCGCTACGATGTGATTGATGCCGCATTGGGTGCAAAGGGTAGCGACTTGCCGGGGCTGCTCTCCAGAGCCGAGTTGTTGCAGTCAAAGCTGGATACGCCTGAGCTGACACGGATTTTGACACCTTTTGCTCGTGCCGCCAATCTGACAAAAGGTCGGTCTGAGAGTATTGTGCTGCCGCAGCTTTTTGTCTCGCTGGCGGAAGAAGAACTTTACCGAGCCGCCAAGCAGGCGGCTGCGACCCTTGAGCCAGCAGCGGCTAGGGGTGATCTTGCGGCTGTTTTTGCCGCGCTTGCACCGCTTTCTTTGCCGATTGACGGCTTTTTTAGCGCTGTAATGGTCATGGCGGAGGATGAGGCCGTCAAGGAAAACAGACTGGCGCTGCTTGGCTATGTGAGAGATTTGTTTCTTGTGCTTGGCGACCTAGGTAAAATCGTCCAATAAAAAAATAGTCGGTTTTTGCAGGAAACGTTAAATTTATATAGTATATACTATATGTTTCATAAAATAGAGATAGCGTAGCCTATTTAGCGGGAGGTCCTGACCATCGAACTCAGTGTGCGCCAAAAAGAAATATTGGAAATTATCAAACAAGACGGGCCTATTTCCGGCGAGGAAATTGCGACTCGGCTTAATCTTTCTCGGGCTGCTTTGCGGCCGCACCTGGCAGTCTTGACTACTTGGGGGATGATTGGCGCGCGTCCGCGTGTAGGCTATTTTTACGCCGGCAACGCACCAAACGGTGTCTTTGATGCGCTAAAGGATTTAACGGCAAACGATATCAAAAGCCGCCCTTCCGTGATTCGCGAAGATGTTTCGGTTTATGACGCCATCGTGATGCTTTTTTTGGAAAATGTTGGCACTCTTTTTGTGGTCGATGAGGAGGGTTTGCTCCAGGGTGTTGTTTCCCGCAAGGATTTCCTGAAAATGGCGCTTGGCGGCGGCGATATGCACAAAGTGCCGGTGGCAGTCATCATGACTCGCTTGCCGCAGGTTTACACCGTTTCTGAAGATGAATCGGTCCTCGAAGTAGTCAGGCGAATTTGTGAAAATGAAGTGGACTCCTTGCCGGTCATTCGCTTGCAGGACCAGCGCGGATACAAAGTGGTTGGCAGGGTGACTAAAGCTAATTTGGCCCGCCTGTTGATGGAATTAGGTGAAGGCCGGTGAAAGGGTGGACTGAGTTTGCAACAAATCAAGCGTAAGCCGATTGTCTATGTTCTCTCCGATTCCATCGGTGAGACGGCTGAATTTGTGGTTAAAGCGGTAGCCAGTCAGTTTAATTCCGGGCATGTGGAAATCAAACGTGTGCCGTTTGTGACCGATGTGGAAATTATCAGAGATGTGATTGAAGAAGCTAGTCAGCTAAAGGCGATGATTACATATACTTTGGTGCTGCCCGAGCTGCGGAAGGTAATCCAGGAGGAAAGCAAACGCCGCAATCTGATCACCGTGGATGTAATGGGTCCGATGATGGATGCCTTCGGTGACTTTTTGAATATTGATCCCCGCCTGGAACCCGGCCTGGTGCGTCGCCTCGACGAACAATATTTCCGCCGGGTAGCTGCGATTGAGTTTGCGGTGAAATATGATGACGGCAAAGACCCGCGCGGTTTGTTGCAGGCTGATGTGGTGCTGGTAGGCGTTTCCCGTACTTCTAAGACACCGCTTTCCATGTATCTTGCCCATAAGCGGCTGAAAGTCGCCAACCTGCCGCTTGTGCCGGAAGTGGAAGCCCCGGAGGAACTATATTGGGTGCAACCAAACAAGGTGATTGGCCTTACCATTAATCCCCGGCAACTCAATGAAATTCGTCAGGAGCGTTTAAAGGCTTTGGGGCTTCATGCCCAAGCTAACTACGCCAGTATGGAGAGGATTCTCGAAGAGTTAGAATATGCTGAAAAGATTATGCGCAAAGTGGGATGTCCTATTTTCGATGTTTCAAATAAAGCTGTAGAAGAAGTAGCTAATAAAATTTTGCAGATCGTAAGGGAGGAACAGCCGGATGCTTAGTAAGAATGTATATCTTTTTCAAGAAGGAAACGCCGGTATGCGTGAGCTTTTAGGAGGAAAGGGCGCAAATCTGGCTGAAATGACGAATATCGGTTTGCCGGTGCCCCCTGGTTTTACCGTTTCGACGGCAGCCTGTCGCGAGTATTTTCGTTGCGGGCAACAGCTTTGGGATGGGCTGCGCCAGGAATGTATCGCTGCCTTAGCTGAATTGGAGGCTGTTACCGGCAAGAAGATTGGGGAAAAGGAAAATCCGTTGCTGATTTCTGTGCGCTCCGGCTCCGTGTTTTCTATGCCGGGAATGATGGATACTGTGCTAAATTTAGGGCTTAATCAGGAAACGGTGGAAGGGTTGGCCGCAGTTTCCGGCAATCCGCGTTTTGCGTATGACTGTTACCGTCGTTTTATTCAAATGTTTGCTGATGTGGTGTTGAAAGTTGAGCGATATCATTTTGACCGTGTTTTTGAGGAAAAAAAGCATCAGCTCGGTGTTAAAGATGACACGGCGTTAGACGCTGCCGCTTTACAAGCCGTAATCGAAACTTATTTGCAAATCGTAACGAGGGAAACAAAACAGCCTTTCCCGCAAGACCCTTTGGAACAGTTAATGCTTTCAATCCGTGCCGTCTTTGATTCCTGGTATAACCAGCGGGCTATGGTTTACCGTCAGATTCATCGCCTTCCTGATCATTTGGGCACGGCAGTAAATGTGCAGGTTATGGTGTTTGGCAATATGGGTGAAGATTCGGGTACAGGCGTGGCTTTCACGCGCAATCCATCTAATGGCAATAAGGAACTCTACGGTGAGTTTTTGATTAACGCCCAAGGGGAAGATGTGGTGGCCGGGATTCGCACCCCGCTGCCTATCGCCAGGATGAATGAGTATATGCCTGATGTTTACCGGCAGTTTGTCAAGCTGTGCGCACTGCTTGAAAATCACTATCGTGATTTGCAGGATATCGAATTTACAGTGGAGAGAGGCAAACTCTTTCTGCTGCAGACGAGAAACGGTAAGCGTACCGCCGCCGCCGCCGTCAAGGCTGCCGTCAACATGGCGGAAGAAGGATTACTCAGCAAAGATGAAGCGCTGCTGCGGGTTAATCCGGCTCAACTTGACCAACTGCTCCACCGCCGCATCGATCCTGATGCGATTTTGACACCGATTGCCAAAGGACTGCCTGCTTCACCGGGAGCCGCATCAGGTCAAATAGTGTTTGACGCCGATGAAACAGAACGGCTGGCCAGCGAAGGGGTTAAAGTGATTCTTGTTCGCCCGGAAACTACTCCTGATGATATTCATGGCATCGTGGCCGCTCAAGGGATTCTCACCAGCCGCGGCGGTATGACCAGCCATGCTGCGGTGGTGGCTCGCGGGATGGGTAAATCTTGTGTTTCCGGCAGTGAAGAAATCATCATAGACCTGACTGCCAAAACTATGTCTGTCAATGGCCTTACATTCCATGAGGGAGATATCATTTCCATTGACGGTTCTTCCGGGGAAGTATATGCGGGCAGCGTGCCTTTAATCGACCCGGAGCTCTCGTCTGAGTTTGAAAAGTTGTTGACTTGGGCTGACGAGGTGCGAATGCTCGGTGTGCGCGCTAATGCCGACACACCGGATGATGCGAAAAAAGCCAGAGAATTCGGTGCCGCCGGTATCGGTCTTTGCCGTACAGAGCATATGTTTATGTCTCAAGACAGGCTGCCGGTCGTGCAAGAAATGATTTTAGCCAAAGATAAGCTTCAGAGGGAGAGGGCTCTTGACAAACTGCTGCCGATGCAACAGGGTGACTTTGAGGGAATCTTTGCCGCCATGGCAGGTTTGCCGGTGACTATTCGTCTGTTGGATCCGCCTCTGCATGAGTTTCTGCCCAATCAGGAAGAGTTGTTGGTAGAAGTTACGCTTCTTAAAGAAAGGGGCAACGACCCGCAGCGGCTGAGAGAAAAAGAAGGATTATTAAAGCAGGTACGCTCCCTTCATGAATTTAATCCGATGTTAGGTCATCGTGGCTGCCGTCTGGGAATTGCCACTCCGGAAATATACCGTATGCAGGCGCTGGCGATTTTCCGCGCTGCCGCCGCATTGATCAGCCAGGATATCACCGTCATTCCGGAAGTGATGATTCCGCTGGTCGGGCACGAGACTGAAATTAAGCTGATGCGGGAATTGGTGACTCAAGCGGCGGAAGAAGTGATGCAGGAAACAGGCATTAACTTTGCGTATCAGGTCGGAACAATGATTGAGCTGCCCCGAGCCTGTGTGACGGCAGAACAAATTGCCACCGCTGCAGATTTCTTCTCTTTTGGCACCAATGATTTGACTCAGACCACTTTAGGTTATTCGCGTGATGACGCGGAAGGCAAATTTTTGCTGCATTACCTGCAGCAAAAAATCTTGCCGGAAAACCCTTTTGCCGTACTTGATCGTGAAGGGGTAGGCGCTTTGGTGAAAATTGCCGCGGAAAAAGGCCGCAGCGTAAAACCGGAACTAAAGCTTGGCATCTGCGGAGAACACGGCGGAGACCCTTCGTCAATTGAATTTTGTCATCTTGTCGGTTTGGATTATGTTTCTTGTTCGCCCTACAGAGTCCCTGTTGCCCGCCTCGCGGCCGCTCACGCGCGTCTCAAAAATTAATTAAAACATTTAAGGCGTGCCGTCAGGCACGCCTTAAATCGTTGCGGCTTCTTGCATTACCCTTTCAGCTCAACCGTTTAACAAGCCGCGGAAGAAAGCAAGAATACCACGAAATGTACGTACAAAAAAGTTTGCGCGACCCATTTCCTCGGCAGTTTTCAGAGGTACTCTCCGCAGAGTTTCTCCGTCTAATTGCAGCAGCAGATAACCTGCGGGGGCGCCTATCTCAAGCGGCGCAGCCAGCTCTTGCTGCTCAACGACCAGTTTAAGATCATTTTCGCGCCCTCTGGGAACTACGGCGGAGGCATCTGTTTCTATTGTTACGGGAACATTCAATCGCCTGCCGTCTTTTACCGGCACCTGCGCAACCGTCTCTCCCTTTTTTGCCGCAGTCGTCAGCCTAAATCCATTAAATCCATGGTTCAACAACTCCTGGCTGGCGCTCAGGCGCTCCTGGTCGCTGCCTGTGTTGAGCACTACAGAAATCAGGCGCCTTTCTGCGCCGTCCGGCGTTGCCTGCTTTGCCGTCCCCACTAAGCTAAAGCCTGATTCTGTTGTCCAGCCGGTTTTAAGTCCATCAGCGCCGGGGAAGCGACCAAGCAGAGGATTGCGATTATGTTGCCTGATATTGTTAAAAGTAAATTCTCTTTCCATTTCAATCGTCAGAATTTCCGGATGATTATTGACCAACTCTCTGGCTAATATGGCAATATCCATGGCACTCATTACCTGGCCTTCAGCCGGGAGTCCGGTAGAATTTTTAAAGACGGTGTTTGTCATGCCGAGTTCTTGGGCGCGTCGGTTCATATGTTGGACAAACGCCGCTTCACTGCCGTAGAGATGTTCAGCAAGGGCAATGCAGCCGTCATTTGCGGAAACGATGGAAATGCCGCTGATCAGATCGCGAATACTCACTACTTGGTTAATATCCAAAAACATTTTGGAGCCTTCGACTTCTTTGCTCCAGGCATTTCTTGAGACGGTGGTAGTTTCATCCCATGACAAATCGCCGCGCTCCAACGCTTCAAACGCCAAAAGCAGTGTCATCATTTTAGCTATACTGGCAGGTGGCCGAGGGACGTCTCCATTTTTAGCAAAGAGTATTTGTCCTGATGCCGCTTCCATTAGCACGGCAACACCGGCGGCGGTATCGAAAGCCTGCCCGTAAGCAGGCATAGAGACGAACAGCAAGGCAAAAATGATGATGAGAGAGCAAAGGCGTTTTTTCATTGATTAACTACCTCCCGCAAAAATAATTTTTCTACAGTTCTCTTTAATATTATCTGAAAAGCTGTGAAGAATCTAGCTAAAAAAGCAGGAAAACTTAACAAAAATTCTTAATGGATTAGACACAGAATCTCCTTTTTTCTGTAACAGAATTTGCGCTGCAGTGAATTGTGAAATTCGTCTTTTTCCTGTATAATTAGGAATAAAAATGTTCCTCATCCTTAGACAACCGCAGGGACGGTTCTTGTGGTAAGATGCCCTCACCCTAACCCTCTCCCAGAGGGAGAGGGGAATTAGAGGGAGCGTTGGTACTCGATACCCTCTCCCAGAGGGGAATTATAGGGATCCAATACCCTCTCGAAGAGGGGATACCCAATACCCTCTCCACCCTTTGGGGGGAGAGGGCTAGGGTGAGGGGGGAAAGATTTTTAAGTTTTGGCATTTTACCGTATGGCGCTAGCGATGCGGAGGAAAGAAGGGAAGTGCCTTGAGCGAAGCACTGATTCTCGTTGTCGACGATGAAGAACATATCCGGGAACTGGTCAGGCTGTATCTGGAAAAGGAAGGCTTTGCGGTAGCTTTAGCCGTTGACGGCGAGGAAGCGCTGCAAAAGGTTAAAGCCATCAGCCCCCAACTTATTATCCTCGATATTATGCTTCCCAAAATGGGTGGGTGGGATGTTTGCCGCGAAGTGCGAAAATTTTCGGAGACACCGATTATTATGCTGACTGCTAAAGGTGAAGAGTTTGATAAAGTGCTTGGTCTGGAGCTTGGCGCCGATGATTATTTGACAAAGCCTTTCTCCCCGAGGGAGCTGGTTGCCCGGGTTAAAGCTATCCTGCGCAGAACCAGTCATGACGGGACTGCCCCTGTCGCTGAAATGGTAAACTATCCCGGGCTGGTGATTAACATGGCTTCCAGGGAAGTGTTTGTAGCAGGACAAGAGGTCACGCTGACCCCCAAGGAATTTGATCTTTTGTGGTTTCTTGCAAAAAAACCGGGCAAAGTGTTTACGCGGGAGCAGTTGCTGACGGCAGTTTGGGGATATGATTATTTCGGTGATTTACGCACGGTTGATACCCATATTAAACGTTTACGGGAAAAAGTGGAGCGTGAAGGCGCCTCGCCCCGGGTAAAAACAATTTGGGGTGTGGGCTATAAATTCGAGGTGCATGAAAAGTGAAAACAAACATCTTCAGCAAGCTGCTGACAACTTACTTGGTGATCATTCTGATCACCTTGCTTGTTGTCGGGCTTTTTTTAACACAGCTTTTTCAAACTTATTTCTATGATGCCCGCGAAAGGGAGTTGTCGCTTAAAGGCCGGCAGGTTTCCGAAATTTTTTCCAATATGATTCTCGGTCTTCAGGATCCGCGCATTTCAGACGACCTGCTTTTTGCTTTGCGCCGCTTTATGGATGCCGATGTTCATTTAATGCCTAAAGACATGCTACTGCTTGCTTCAAGCGCCGGTTTTGACGAGACGGGTTTGCGCTTAACTGACGATGAGTTGGGTCAGGTGTTAAACGGGCAGGTAGTCTCAAAGCGGAGCTTTCACCATGAGACGAGAGAACAAATGCTTACTGTGGTAGTGCCGATTTTTGCCATGAATGATGTTTGGGGTGGCATTTTTCTTATTGCTCCGCTGACAGGAATTTCAGCCACAGTCGCACAAGTGAGAAACATGATTGCTTATGCCGCTCTTGCCGCTACCATCTTGGCGATGATTGTCGGCTTCTATATGTCAAAGTCTATCTCGCAGCCGCTGCAACTTATGAACCGTGCCGCCCTGGAAGTGGCAGGCGGCAATTATCAGCAACAGGTGGAAGTTGCTTCTCTTGACGAAGTGGGACAGTTGGCCCGGACGTTTAATTATATGTCGTCGACTTTGCAGCAGACGGTGGAAGCATTATCGCATGAAAAGGCAAAGTTGGAAAATATTATGCTGAGCATGAATGAAGGCGTGCTTGCCGTCGACCGGCAGGGACAGGTGATTCTTGCCAATCCTCAGGCTAAACTGCTTCTGCAATCTATGGAGAAGGATTTTACCGGCAGAGAGATTCACTCTTTGCTGCAAAATGAGGCGATGTCTGAACTATATCGGCAAGTTATCATTACCAGCGAGACTGCATCTGCGGAATATCATCTTTCCGATGGGAAAATTCTCTTTCTGCAGATTGCTCCGCTGCGTCGGGCTGACCGCACTTGGGGTGCCGTAGGGATTTTACAGGATGTGACGGAGGTGCGGCGGTTGGAACAGATGCGCAGAGATTTTGTAGCCAATGTCTCGCATGAATTGCGGACTCCGATGACATCTATCCAGGGGTTTGTCGAAGCGCTGCTTGACGGATTGGCTGAGGATAAAGAGAGTCAAAACCGCTATTTAAACATTATCCTGGACGAAACAGTACGATTAAACTCTTTAGTCAACGATCTGCTTGATCTTTCGCAGCTTGAAGCGCGCCAAGTTTCCTGGCCGATGGAAGAAGTAGCTGTTAGGCCGCTTTTTGAACAGGTTGCAGCCAAATTCCAGCCTCAACTGGAAAGACAGAATCTGACGCTGGAAATTAAAGTTGACGGGGATTTGCCTGCTGTTTTAGGAAACAAAGACAGAATCCAACAGGTGCTGATTAATCTGCTCGGCAATGCGGTCTCGTTTACTCCTGCCGGCGGCAAGATTACACTGGCTGCTGTCCCTGCGGCGGAAATGGTTCGCCTTAGCGTTTCCGATACAGGTGTGGGAATCCCGCCTGAGGAACAGGAAAAAATTTGGGGACGTTTCCACAAAGTTGACAAAGCCCGTACCCGCCGTTTCGGCGGCACGGGACTAGGACTTTCTATTGTCAAGCAGATCGTGGAAACCCATGGCGGCACAGTAGGTCTTGAGAGTGTGCCGGGGCAAGGCTCTACCTTTCATCTGACACTTAACAAAGCATAACAAGAAGACACCCATGCCGCCTGCGGCACCAGCGGAAGGATGAAAATACCCCTCACCCTGACCCTCTCCCAGAGGGAGAGGGGATTTTCTGGGTAGTATAATAAAAAACCCTGCCGGCAAACCGATTCAGCCTAGGCAGGGTTTTTCTTTAATCTAAAAAAAATAGAACAACGTTTGCCACAACGTTGCTCCTGTGCTTCTTGCCACACGACCCACATCATGTGGCTTAATTTAATTATAAGCAGGAAATGTGTCAGCTTCGTGAACAAAAAAGGAACAGTTTATAAATAATAACTGCAGAATTGTTAAGTGGTTGTAAATTTAAGCGTATAGCGCAAGTTTGTTGAGATTGTGAATAAAGCATGAAATTTCTCGCGCTTGTACCCTATATGAAGGTTTTTTGGATACCGGAGGCGAAAATAGATTCAAGTAAGTGCGAAATGGAGGAGATGTTTTGCTTCTTCGTAAGCAGGCGGAAGTGCAAGAGGAGAAAATCCTTTCAGATGTTGCGGCAAAAAGTCGGACGGCTGAAAGGTTACACTGCGAGGAAGAATGCAGTGTGCGGACTGCATTTCAGCGTGACCGCGATAGGATTGTTCATTCTAAAGCGTTCCGGCGATTAAAGCATAAAACGCAGGTGTTTATTGCGCCGGAAGGCGATCATTACAGAACTCGCCTGACTCATACGCTTGAAGTTTGCCAGATTGCCCGTACGATTGCCAGGGTATTAAAATTAAACGAAGATTTAACCGAGGCGATTGCTTTAGGTCATGATTTGGGTCATACGCCTTTTGGTCATTCGGGCGAAGACATATTAAATGAAATCCATCCGGGAGGTTTTCAGCATAATGAACAGAGCCTGCGCGTAGTTGATTTTCTTGAACGCGCAAACGGTTTAAATCTTACGCTTCAAGTTCGAGACGGCATCTTGCATCATACGGGACCGTTTACTCCTTTTACACTCGAAGGTCAGCTTGTTAAAATTTGCGACCGGGTAGCCTATATTAATCATGATATTGATGACGCGCTGAGAGCGGGCTTGCTGCATTTCAGTGACCTGCCTCTTGCTGAAATTAAAGCTTTGGGGGAGAATTCATCTGCCCGCATTAATAAAATGGTCAGAGCAATCATTGAGCATTCATGGCAAAACAATCTGATTTCTCCCGGTCCGGCAATGAGCGAAGTGATGAATAATTTGCGGGACTTCATGTTTCGCCATGTATATATCGGTTCCGGAGCCAAGCTGGAAGAGCAACGCGCGCGCCATGTTATTCAGTTGATGTATAGTCATTTACTGGAAAATCCGGCATATCTGCCGGAAGATGCTAAGCGGCGGGCGGAAGCGGAAGGCTTGCCGGTTGCAGTCTGCGATTATGTTTCCGGGATGACGGATCGCTATATTTTGGCTCGTTACCAAGAGTTTTTTTTGCCGAAACCGTGGAAAAGTGTCTAAAACCTTGAAAATAAGCGCAATATCGTATATAAAGCAAGAATTGGCATATAATATCTAGCACGATTAGCTTTATATTTTTTGATAAAGAAGGAATCATTCATCCAATGTAGAAATTATTTGCTAAAGTCTGACTCCCCTTACCGGTGTCTCAGATAAAGGAGGAAACAGTTAGACAATAGGGCTTAAGAGAGGCAAAGCTGAGTACGGCAGCCCGATGCGGACCTCGTCTCTCTCCTGGAGGCTGAGGTTTTTTTCATACCAGAAGAACCGTCCCCTTGGTTCACAGATCCCCTCTCCCTCTGGGAGAGGGTTAGGGTGAGGGCAGGGTGGAGGCTGAGGTTTTTTTATACCAGAAGAACCGTCCCCTTGGTTAAAAGTATACCAGAAGAACCGTCCCCTTGGTTCGAAGAAAAATGGGTGAGAGTAATGGTGGGGAATCTACCGAGCCGGTTTTTGGATGAGGTTAGAACTAATTATGATATTGTCCAGTTTATTTCTGAGTATGTGCAGTTAAAAAAATCCGGGCGTAATTATTTCGGGCTCTGCCCGTTCCATGGGGAAAAAACTCCCTCGTTTAGCGTCTCCCCGGATAAGCAAATCTTTCATTGCTTTGGCTGTGGGGAAGGTGGGGATGTTTTTTCTTTTCTCATGAAGGCAGACAGCCTTACCTTTCCGGAAGCCGTTACTGTCCTTGCCAAACGAGCCGGTCTTTCTCTGCCGCAAGTTGCTTTATCTCCGGCGGAAGAGCGCGCTCAGCGCACGCGCGAGCGGCTGTTGGCAGCCGTCAGTTGGGCGCAAAGGCTTTACCGGCACTACTTGGAAAACCCCAAAGGCAATGCCGCAGAGCAATATCTTAAAAAGCGGGGACTGTCGGCGGAGATTATTCATCAGTTTGGCCTTGGCTTTGCGCCGGACAGTTGGGATACAGGCAAGCAGTTTTTGTTAAAAAAGGGATTCAGCGAACAAGAGCTGCTTGACGCCGGGATACTTACAGAAGGGGAGAAAAGGACTTATGACCGCTTTCGCAAGCGGGTGACATTCCCAATCTGTAATCGGCGCGGCGAAATTATTGCTTTTGGCGGACGTATTCTCGGTGAAGGAACACCTAAATATCTGAACTCACCGGAAACGCCGCTCTTTGATAAAAGTAAACATCTTTATGCCCTCCACCTGGCACAGGGAGCAATCCGCCTGAATAAACAGGCGGTTATCTTTGAAGGCTATTTGGATGTAATCGCTGCTCATCAGGCAGGAATTACCAATGTGGTCGCCTCGCTTGGCACATCACTTACAGAAGCGCAGGCTCGCCTGCTGCGTGGCCAAGCCGAAGAAGTGGTAATAGTTTATGACGCCGATACTGCCGGGCAAGCTGCCACTTGGCGCGGCGTACAGGTTCTCCGGCAAGCCGGTTGCCTGGTGAAGGTAGGACGCCTGCCTGTCGGTCTTGATCCGGATGATTATCTTCGCCGTTTTGGCGGCGAAATGTTTCGCCGGGAAGTGATTGGCAAATCACAATTGTTGGTAGACTACCAATTGTCTAGCTTGACCGAGCAATTTAACCCGGAAAATGCCGACGAAAGGATTCGTCTTTTTGCCAAGATTAGCGACATTCTTGCTTCTGTGGAAAATGCTATGGAGCGGGAAGATTATATAGAAAAAATGTCCGCCAGACTTGCTTTGCCCGCCGCCGCCATCAGGGAGGAGTTGCGGAAGAGAAAACAGCCTGCTGCAGAACGTTCACAAATAAACCGGCTCACCGGAGTAACGGCGCAGATTGAAAATGCTGTTGATAAGGCACCGTTGCAGCTTGTAGCACTCTGGTCACGTTTTCCCTCCCTGCAGAACTTTGCAGTCGAGTTGGAAGAAGCTGATTTTCCCGCAGAATTGAGGTTTTTGTTGACGGCAGCCAAAGAAGGCGCAGATTTGTTTTCACCCGCTAATATATTAGAATTGCTGCCGCCGGGAAAGTACCGGCAAACACTGAGCCGGTTGTTGATAGATGACCATTATGAAGAAAAACTCGCAAAAAAAGCGGTGGCCGATTGTGTCAGGCTGCTAAAAACAGTCCGTATCGCCTGCCGACGCAAAGAGCTGGAGGAAGAAATTGCGAAGTTGGACCCTGTCGCTGCGAAAGGGGAAATAGCTGAGTTGTCGAGAAAGTGGCTGGAGCTGCGTAAACAAGAAGAAGCAATCAATAATCCCAGGGAAGGAGGTAAAGGTGTTGGCTAAAGATTTGGAAAAAGAACAGTTATTGAAACAAATTCAGTTTGAGCTTGTCCAGCATGGCAAGAAAAGCGGTCTGCTCACATACAGAGAAATTATTGAACCGCTGCAGGAATTGGATTTGTCTCCGGAAGAAATAGACGAAGTCTACGAACACCTTGCCCGACTGGGGATAGATGTTGTCAATGAATCCGGCGAATTGGTTGCCTTAGACGAGGAAGAATTAAAAGATGAAGAAGTAGTTATCATTGAAGAAGAAATTGACCTGACCGTTCCCGAAGGGATCAGCGTTAATGATCCCGTGCGGATGTATCTAAAAGAGATTGGGAAAATTCCGCTTTTAAGCTCCGATGATGAAATTCAGTTGGCAAAAAGAATGCAAGCGGGAGATGAAGAAGCTAAGCGCCGCTTGGCGGAAGCCAACCTTCGTCTTGTGGTGAGTATCGCCAAAAAATACGTGGGACGCGGCATGCTCTTCCTTGATTTGATTCAGGAAGGCAATTTGGGGTTGATTAAAGCGGTAGAAAAATTTGACCACCGCAAAGGGTTCAAATTCAGCACTTATGCCACTTGGTGGATTCGACAGGCAATCACGCGGGCAATTGCCGACCAGGCAAGAACGATTCGCATTCCTGTGCATATGGTGGAAACGATTAACAAATTGATTCGCATTTCACGCCAACTGGTGCAGGAAATGGGCAGAGAGCCTTCGCCGGAAGAAATTGCGCATGTGATGGGTACTTCTGAGGAACGAGTGCGTGAAATCTTAAAAATCGCCCAAGAGCCGGTTTCTCTGGAAACTCCTATCGGTGAGGAAGACGATTCTCACTTAGGAGACTTTATTGAAGACCAGGATGCCTTGGCGCCGGCGGAAGCCGCCGCCTTCGAGCTGCTAAAAGAACAGCTCGACGACGTTCTGGAAACGCTTACCCCGCGGGAAAAGAAAGTGCTTAAACTGCGTTTTGGGCTTGACGACGGCCGATCGCGCACCTTAGAGGAAGTTGGTCAGATTTTTGGCGTTACCAGGGAGCGGATTCGTCAAATTGAGGCTAAAGCGCTGCGGAGGTTGCGTCACCCGATGCGCAGCAAGCGTTTAAAGGATTATCTTGAATAATTGTCTGAAAAAACACGTAAAAATTGTGGGTTGACTATTGTTTTGGATTTAGCTATAATAAACATTGCGCTACTACGAAGCTCGTTTTCCTCGATAGCTCAACGGTAGAGCAACCGGCTGTTAACCGGTAGGTTGTAGGTTCGAATCCTACTCGGGGAGCCAGGGCCCATAGCTCAACGGTTAGAGCTGCCGGCTCATAACCGGTCGGTTCTAGGTTCGAATCCTAGTGGGCCCACCACTTTAACAACATGCATGGCCCCTTGGTCAAGCGGTCAAGACACCGCCCTTTCAAGGCGGTATCACGGGTTCGATTCCCGTAGGGGTCACCACTTAGGGCGATTAGCTCAGCTGGGAGAGCGCCTGCCTTACAAGCAGGATGTCGGCGGTTCGATCCCGTCATCGCCCACCATTAAAAAATAATAGCGGCAGGATGTTTTACAACGTCTTGCCGCTGTTTTTTTTTGTAAAAATGGAGGGTACTCGAGTTTCTTCGTCTCTTCCTTATCCCCCCTCACCCTAACCCTCTCCCCCCAGAGGGTGGAGAGGAAACAAAAGAAAACTCCCCTCATCCCCCAATTTTTACCCTATCCCTCTATTCCAGATCCCCTCTCCCCGCGGGAGAGGGTATCTGGAATAGAGGGGGAGCTTGCTCTTACTCCATTTTTTTGCTGCTTAGAAAAATTATGTAACCTGAAAAAGCAGAAATTTCATGGAAAATTTAACCACAGTTAATATAACTTGCCTGGCAATTTAACATTGCACTGTTATACTGGATGAGGAAAGGGTGAAAACCCTGGAGGTCTGCAGATAACTGCAGACAGAGGCGACTTCGCTTTAAGGTGGTGAGAGGATAGCCGGCAGAGCAATGTAAATCCAGTCTGCCTGCCGCAAGCAGCCTGACTTGACCGAGTTTAAGAAGCGTTCCGGTGACCGAAAACTGAATATTGCAGAGTAGTTCTGTCTACAGGAAAAAGCCCAAAAAAGTCTTTAAGCAAAAAATGAGTAAAATGAGCTAAGGAGGAAGCAAAGTGAAGAAAAGATTTAAATCCGTTTCTCTGATAGTAGCCATGCTCGTCCTCTCCCTCGTGTTCGGCAGTGTGGCACCGCTGGCAGCACCGGCGGAAGCATCCGCCCGCCCGACTATTAACGGTCAGGCAGTCGACACCCGTCGCATCGGCGCACAGCGCGGCCGCGGCGGCGTAGAGCTGGCACTCGCTTCATCGCTCCGTACAGCATTGCAGCATGCCAGTGTTTCAGCTGTAGTCGAGATCACTCCCGGTTCCATGCTCGTGCGTCATGGCAGCCGCGAACTGTTTATCTTAGCCGACAGCCGTACCGCATTTTTGACGACCGGCATCGGCACCGCTTCCCCAAGTACCAGAAACGTTACCCTAACAGCTCTGCCGCGTACAGTGGCGGCGCGTGATCTGTTCGTACCCTTTGCAGATGTAGTGCGTCATTTGGGCGGCAGCTTCACCAGCGCCCGTGTCGCCACAGTGCGCAATGATGCGCCGGATGCGGCGTTTGATTTTACTGCAGCCGGTCAACAGCGTAATGTAGTTACCACCGGTGTTTATCAAGATGCTGCGCGTATGATCGGTCGCGGCGCCACCTTCCCCAATTCTCTCTACGGCAGCGCTTTTGCCGGTACCGACCTTGCAGCTCCTGCCAATCCATGGCTTGAGCGCTACTTCTTCTCTTCCCAAGACTTGTCCTCCGGCCTTAACCCTGAGGCACGCGTTGGTTATAACCGGATTACAGTAGGCGGCGCTACAACGCTGGATACCATTCCCGCCGGTGGCGCAACAAGCGGCTCCGGCATGGGCGTCGACTCCGTGCGCTTGCGCCTTGCCGATTTTGGCGGCACCGATATGATCAGTCAAGTGCCTGCCGCCGTTCTGGAGGCCTTCCCGGCCATCCCCACCGCCAAAGGCGGCGTAGCTGTCATCTTTAACCTGGTCGACAGAAACGGCGTCCGCATTACTAACCTGAACCTGACTGCCGATGTTATTGCTCGTATTTTCCTTGGACAAATCAGCCATTGGAATGACGCAGCCCTTGTGCGTCTCAATCCGCGCGTAGCGTTGCCCGCTACACCAATTCAGGTCAACTGGCGTCCGGATGTTTCCGGCACCACGGAAATTTTCACCGCCTACCTAGCCGCCGCTTCTCGCGTTTGGCGGGATACCCTCACAACAGAACAGGAAACAACAGTTGATATGGAAGGTCCCGGAGCCACCTCTATCTTTACCCCTGGCGTCGGTGGCTGGACGGCTGCCTTATTAGCTGACCGTACCCGGACGCAGGCACCAGCTTCTACAGACGGTGGTAGCGCTCTGCGGGGCAGGGTGGCAGCAGCCGAAAATTCCATCGGTTTTGTCAGCTTTGGTGACGTTACCGGTCGTAATGTAACGACTGCACCGGTAGGTCCTTTCGGTATCGCCCGTGTGCAAAACCGCGCCGGCATCTTCACTCTACCGCTGATTAGCAATGTGTACGCAGCCGGTATCGGGCACGGCAACGTATTGCGCCACCCGGTAAATTCCGCCAATCCCGGCGCTTATCCGATTACAGGCTTAACCTGGATTTTAGTGGAAAGAGACCCCGGCGTAGCGAAGCCGATCGGCGACTCTGTGCAGGTTGCTACATTAAATGATAATCTTATCTTAGCACAACCTGCTCTGACTGGTACAGACCTTGAGGCTGCCGTTCAGCGCAACGCCATTGTCGCCGACTTTGTTGACTGGGCTGTAGTTGAAGGCTTCGGCGACGCGGAAGCCCGCAGACTGCATATGGCGCCGCTGACCCCGACGATGAAGCGCGAAGTCGCAAGACTGCTTGGCACCATCCGCGTTAACTAACTTGTAGTTTCAGATTTGACTCTAAATAATCTTTAAGGAGTGAAAGAAGTGAGAGGTTTGCGTAAATTATTGCATAGCCTGCGCGCATCCACCGGCGGTTTCACACTGCTCGAACTTGTCGTGGTGCTGGCGATTATGGGCTTTTTGGTAGCGATGATTGCACCCCGCTTGGCCGGGGTGGTAGCCGGTGCGCAGCGCAATGCGGACGATACGAATATCAGCCGTCTGCTGCAAGCGACCAGTCAGTTCCAGGAGCGTACCGGTCGTTTGCCGGCCGAAATGACCAATCTTGTTTCCGAGACCGGTCCCGATGAGTATCAGGGGCTGAACGTCAGCAATAATAATCCGGCTGACGGTAAAGAAGCTTTGTCTGCGGAACTGGCGGCCAGTCTGCCGCTGCATATCCACCTGTTGAGCGAGGCGGAAGCCGCCGAGCTTGCCCGCTTGGGAATTACCGAAGTGCGTAACCTGAACCCAAGCACGGCCGTTGACCCGCTGTTTAACGGTGTGCCTGCCGTTGAGCCTACTTTGGCAAGGGTACCCGTCGAAGCAGGTACGCCGGTACTGATGATCGGCGGCGGTTTTGATGCCGGCGGTTGGGCGGACAGCTTTGTCGCCGACCGGAATATCCTGCACCCCACGCTTGCATACCGCATCGTGCTCGGCTTCGGTCAGGACAGCGAACTGGTGACCGCCGGACAGTTGCAGGGTGCTGCGATCAGTCCGCAGGGCACACAGACCGACAATTATGTTTTCAACAACTATCTGCTCGTCTTGCCGCGCTTGGCAAGCACTATCGCCCGCGGTCCGAATGTCTTGGAAATCACCGCGAGCAACGCTGCCGGGCAGCAAGAAACTTTCGACCTGACGGAGCAACAAGGCAATTTTGAATTGACTGTGCTCAGCCCGGAAGGCAGAACCGTGCCGCCGGCAGCCGTCTGGACTATCCAGTAAACTTCTAAGAATCTCCTCTCCCTTTCTCGCCAGTCCCCTCTCCCCCTGGGAGAGGGCTAGGGTGAGAGCCGGATTTAAAGCGGCACATGTGTGTGCCGGCAAATGTGCCGGCAAAAATATCAGTCAGTGCAGGCAGGGGTCGTCAGTCGGCCTCTGCCTGCGTTTATGTCAGTGAGGGAGATTCTTTTGGGAGATGCCCTCACCCTAGCCCTAGCCCTCACCCTAGCCCTCTCCCAGAGGGAGAGGGGATTTAGTAGAGAAAAAGAGAGGGGATTAGTAGGAAATTTTTAAAGCAATGTTCAGCTTTTGTTAGCTTAATGTTATATTTTGGTTAACTCTGAAAATAGGCAGGATGCTTTCTGCTCAGGCCGAATAAAAATAGATAGCACGGCATTTTCGCCGGTATTTGACAAGGGAGGTTGCATGATGCCGCTAAAGGCTGGCGAAGAAGGTTTTTCTTTGCTGGAAGTGATAATAATTCTGTCGATTTTAGCGATGTTTGCTGCGATGGCTGTACCGCTTGCGGGGCGGCTGGAGGCGCGGGGGCGGGAGCGGGAAACGGAACGTTTGCTTACTACTGTGCGCGAGGCTATGCTAGGGCCGCGCGGCGCGCTTGATGCCGGCGGCAGGAGGGTTTTGGCTGGTTATGCGGGTGATTTGGGCGGCTTGCCGCCTTTACGCCGCTCCGTTTGGAATGACAGCGTAAAGCGCTGGGAGTGGGACATTCCTTTTGCTTCTGAGCAGGAGGCGAACGCTTTCTGGGCAAGCGGGATGGGACAGCCGCAATATCTGTGGCTGGCGCCGCCTGATGCTGTGCGCTGGCAGGGACCTTATTTGCCGGAGCCGCGCGATGAATTTCCGGCTAACGCGGAGCACCTGCGCTGGACATTCGGCGGGCAGTTGACAGATGCGCAGTTTACGGCAAACAGGGAAATCGAAATGCGTCAGACGGCGGGGAGGCTTGCTGACGCTTGGGGCAGGTCACTGCTCTTTTTCTATGTAACGCCCGGGGAGGCGGGGACGGAATTGTTTCAGGGTACGGCAACAGTGCAGACTACCGTCTATGTCGTCAGCGAAGGACAAGACCTGCGCAGCAGTTGGCCTGCCTATCGGCTTGATACGCCGGAGAATGAAGACAATCTGGTGCTTGTGATTACGCCGCAGGAGTGGCATGATGAGGCGCGGCAAGTGGAAACTAGACGGTTGTTGCAGACTGCTGCCGACGCGCTGGTGGGACGTTTCGGTCCGGTTGACCGGCTGGGTCGAGGGCTGCTCGGTGGCTTTGTGGGCGACCACGGACGTTGGCCGGAGCTGTTAGTTTGGCAGGATGGGCAGGTCCCGTGGCGACAGGTAACAGGTCGCTGGGAGCAGAACGCTGAGGGAGATCCGGTCTGGGTACCGCCGACAGCGGCGGATTTGCTAGACGGAGCGGTTTACGGTCAGCCGCGCGGTCTGTGGACGCGTGATACCGACGGGAACGGGACGGCTGATTTGCCGTTGCCGCCTGACCCGGCTGCCGCCGGGAGTGTGCTGCTTGGTTTTGGTTGGCGCGGAGAGTATTTGCCGCCTCCTGAAGGAAGCGGGGCATCAGAGCTGCTGCGGGATGCCTGGGGCATGCCGCTGACTTTTCGGCTTAGTCATGCTGCTGACGCCGAACCGCCGCCGGAGCAGACGTTAAAAATCATCAGCGCCGGTCAGGACGGAGTTATGGCGACTGCCGACGATCTGCTGGAAATTGTGCCGCGCCATTTTGATGTGCGCAGGCACCCTCCCGCAGTCCCGCCGGAGAATGTTTTTACGGTAGCAGGAAGGGTAGTCAATGAAACAGGGCAAAATCGTTTTTTCAGAGTGCGGCTGCACGCCAGCCCAGCTACTCAGCCTGCTACCTTAGTGCAGATGGTTTACGGCAGGCTGACGGTTGACGGACAAATTTACGGCAATGCTTGGGATTTTAGCCTGCAGGTGCAGAGGAGCAGCGCCGGGGCGCGGCTGCTGGAGCTTGTGGAACTCCGCGACTATGACCCAAGACCTCTTTATCATGATTGGCGTTTTCTGAGACGCTGGGACTGGACGACGGTGTTTGTCGGCAGCGGCGGCACTGCCACGCCTGAAAGAGAGCCGCTCGTTTTGCGAGCGCGGGACGTTTACCCTTAGCCCTTTGCCCTCACCCTAACCCTCTCCCATTGCCCTCACCCTAACCCTCTCCCAGAGGGAGAGGGAAGTTGTAGGGGATCTGTAGAGGGAGAGGGAAGTTGTAGGGGATCTGTAGAGGGAGAGGGGAATTGTAGGGGATCTGTAGAGGGAGAGGGGAGTTCCTCTAATTTTACCCTCTCCCCACGGGAGAGGGTGGAGCGCAGCGAGGGTGAGGGGAGAGTTGCTCTGGTCATTACCTTCACCTTTGTCCTTAGCCCTTAGCTTCTGCCTTTTGCCTTTTGCCCTCACCCTAACCCTCTCCCAGAGGGAGAGGGGAATTGTAGGGGAGAGGGTGGAGCGCAGCGAGGGTGAGGGGAGAGTTGCTCTGGTCATTACCTTCACCTTTGTCCTTAGCCCTTAGCTTCTGCCTTTTGCCCTTAGCCCTCACCCTAACCCTCTCCCAGAGGGAGAGGGGAATTATAGGGGATCTGTAGAGGGAGAGGGGAGTTGTAGGGGAGAGGATGGAGCGTAGCGAGGGTGAGGGGAGAGTTGCTCTGGTCATTACCTTCACCTTTGTCCTTAGCCCTTAGCTTCTGCCTTTTGCCCTTAGCCCTCACCCTAACCCTCTCCCAGAGGGAGAGGGGAATTGTTGGGAGGGAGAGGGGAGTTGTAGGGGAGAGGGTGGAGCGTAGCGAGGGTGAGGGGAATTGTAGGGGATCTGTAGAGGGTGAGGGGGAAGGGTGATTAGTATATAGGAATCGGTTATTTCACCGATTCCTACGAGTCTGATTTCCGACTTCCGATTTCCGACTTCTGACTTCTGACTTCTAAATAAAAGTGGCAGCTAAAACACGGGGAGGGTGACGATTGTTTCAGGTTTTGGTGTTGGAGATAGACGGGCCGGTAATCCGTTGTGTGGTGCTGGCGCGTAAGGGCATAAAAAAGCTTAATATCACCCGCTGGGAAAGTTTTACCAGGCTTGAGGAGGAAGGTGCGCCGTTAAGTGCCGACGAGCTTGCCATGATTACGGCTCGTCTCTCGGTTTTTCCGCAGAATTGTGTGGTGGTAACCTCCGGCGCCGCATTCCTGCATGTGTCACTGCCGGAACCGAGCGGCAAGAAAGCGCGCAGAAGCCGCGGCACGAAACTTGCGGCTGCATTGCGTCAGGAAGCCGAAGCTTATACCGGTATGGCGGCTGCAGAGATGCTGCTTGGTTATGAGCGGCTGCCGGAAGAGGATTATGAGTTTTGGGTTACCGCTTATCCGCAAGAAGAATACCTGCGTCTGAAAGAATTGTTGGCGGACAGCGGTCTTAAACTAAAGCGGGTTTATCCGCCGGATTGCTGCTTTGCGGTGGCGGCTGCCTGCTTTGCCGAGCCGGCTGCCGACGGCGTGCATTTAGTGCTTGATGCCGGTTCCGGAGCTTTGCGTCTCGCCAAGCAGGAGCGTGGCCGGATGTGGAGCTACCGGACGGTGCCGCTTTTTTCGCCGCAACCTTACTCGGAGTTTACGCGCGAGGACTGGGAGCGGCTGCTGACGGAGCTCGGCTATGAGGCGGAAAAACTGGCAAGCGTCTGGCAGGGGCGCCTAGAGGGCGAAGCGCTGGGACTGGTCGTCACCGGTGCGGGCTCGCAGGTTGAAAGTGTGCCGCTCTTTTTAAGCAGTTTTTTTGAGCAGAAAGCAAAGCCGCTTGTGATGCCGGCGGGAGAATCGGCGTCTGTCGGAGTTTGCGGCGGAGAATATGCGTCTGTGGTGGGCGCAGGTCTGCGTGAGTTGTTATATCCTTATCTTTCCGGACGTACTTTGGGCGTCAGCGACCAGTTGCCGCTTTTGCAAACTATAGCGAAAAAGGCTTATTTAGCGCCTGTCGCCGTAATGCTGCTTTCCTTTGCTGTGATTGGCGGCCATTATTTATTGATTATTCGGCAGATAAGCGGGGCGGAGGAGGAACTAGCAATATTGACGCGCGAACGTGACGGTGTGCGGGCGGCGGTAGTGCGGATGCAGGCGGATGAGAAAAGAGCGACAGAGCTTTCGGCTGACCGCTTGCTGTTAGCCGATCAAGTTGACTATTTGCAAAACAGACTGCCGGAATACAGCCGGCTGTTGCATGCTGTGCTGGCTGCCATGGAGAAGGAAGCCGACATGCGCATAAAATTTGTACAGATAGAGCTGCTTGAACAAGGCAGACAGTTTTTCGTTTCCGGAGAGAGTGAGGACTCCGGTTCCATTCACCGTTTGGCGGTGGCGCTGCAGAGAGCAAGATGGAACGCTTTTACCAAAGTGGAGGAGATTGTGCGCGAGGTGCGGGAGGAGGAGGCCGCAGGGGAGGCGGAGTTAGCGGCGGAACTGCCGGGGCCGCCGCCGCCGGAGGCCGGGCTGCTGCCGGGAGAGGAGCTGCCTTGGATGGAGGGGGCGGGAGAACCTATGCCGATGGAGCCTGATCCCTTTGCCGAGCAACCTGCAGCGGCCGACGGTGCGGAAGGAGCCGAGGCTGTGTTTACAGTGGTGTTTAATTTCAGAACAAGAGTGGTTATGCGACCCGAGTTTTTCCCGGAACGAGCTTTTGAGGAAGAAACGGCAGAGGAAGCCGACGGGACGGGGGAAAGGGCGCTATGAAAAAGAAATTCACAAAAATGGAAATGTACGGTATCGTCGCCGTGCTGCTTGCCGCCGCATTCTACGGCTACCTGACGCAGATCTACGACCCGGCTAACGCCAGGCTGGAAACGCTGCAAAGCGAAATCAGCGCGGCACAGGTCGAGATCAATCAGCAAAGAGGTGTGCTTGCCGGTGCGCCGGTAGCGCGTGAAAAAGTCGAGGAGCTGGAAGCGGCGGTGGCGAAACTTGAGGCGGCGCTGGCTAAAATTAAAAGAACCGCTAAAGCGGCTGATGACCGCTCTGTGACCGAGGCAATGGATTTAATTGACAGGTTGGCTACGGGAGAGAATCTGACCGTCAAAAATTTCAGCTTCGGCCGCAGGATAAGCGCGCTTGGGCAGGAGCCGGAAACACCGCAGCCTCAGCGGCGGCGTGGAGAACCGGAAGTGCCGCCGACTATCAGGGACCATTTTGGCTGGCAAGAGTATCGCATGGTATTTAGCGGCAGCCGCTCGGAGATTATCGCTTTTATGGAACGCTTGTCGCGGGCTATGTGGCTGGTACGGGTCAATGATTTGCGGGTGGACGTTGTGCCTCCGGCCAGAGAGGGCGAGGGGCCGTCGCATGGGGAGTATGAAATTGCTTTGACGCTTATCTTATAGTTTTTAGCGCTTTTTATGATGCTCAAAACAACTTGAGGGGGAAGAAAATGGCGGAAGCATATTTTTCATCAATAGAAGCGCTTTTGCAGGAGGCAAATCTGCAGGAAGCAACCGACGTTCATTTTAATGCCGGCTTTCCCGTCACTTTTCGCATCTTCGGTAAACTTATCCCTTTTGGAGAGATAATGGATGCCGAAGAAGTGCGCCGGATGCTTCAGCAGTTGCTGACACCGGGGCAGCAGCGGGCGCTTGAGGAACGCCGTTCGGTGGACTGTGCGGTAAGCTTCAAGGGAGTCGGTCGCTACAGGGTGCATGTTTATTATCAGCGGGGAGCGTTGTCGGGCGCGATTCGTAAGTTGGCGGACGAGATTCCTGGGTTGTCGGCGCTCGGCTTGCCGCCGGCGGTAACGGGATTGGCAAACTTAAAAATGGGTCTGGTGCTCGTCACAGGCGCCACCGGCAGCGGTAAAAGTACGACTCTGGCATCGCTTGTCGATTTAATCAACAATACAATCGAACACAACATTATCACTGTGGAAGACCCTATAGAATACGTCCATTACTCGAAAAAAAGCTTGGTCAGCCAGCGTGAAATCCATACTGATGTTCCCTCTTTCCCGGATGCGCTGCGCGGTGCGCTGCGAGCTGACCCCGATATAATTCTTGTCGGTGAGATGCGCGACTTGGAAACAATCCGCACGGCAATTCTGGCGGCTGAAACGGGACATTTGGTTTTGTCCACGCTGCATTCGCGGGATGCTTCTTCGACTATTAACCGTATTCTAGGCGCTTTCCCTCCGGAAGAACAGCAACAAATCCGCCAGCAGCTTTCCGTCTCGTTAAAAGCAGTCATCTCTCAACAGCTTTTACCAAGGGCGGACGGGTGCGGACGGGTACTCGCCTGTGAGCTGATGCTTGTCACGCCGGCGATTGCCAACTTGATTCGTCTTGGGAAAGCAGACCATATTTATATGGCTATTGAAACCGGGATGCGCCTGGGAATGCGAACGATGGAGCAGTCGCTGACGGAACTGTATCAGTCCGGAAAAATCAGTATGGAAACCGCTTTGCGTTCCGCAAGAAGCGCAGAATTGATCCAGCACCGTCTAAAAAGCGGCGGAACAGGCAAGGAGCGGGCTAAAATTATCGAGCCGCAGGCATTTAACCAAAAATGACTAAAGGGGATGGCTAATGCCTAAGCAACGACTGGGTGAATTTTTGCTGGCACGCGGAATCGTCAGCGGCGAAGAATTGCAAAAACTGTTGCGCAGTCAACGGGGTGGCGGTGAGAAACTGGGTCAGTTGCTGGTTAAACAGGGAGTACTGTCAGAACAGCAGCTTTATCGGCTGTTGGCGGAGTTTTTTGGTCTGGAGTACCTGGAGCTTTCGGCTTTGCAACCGGAGGCAGCCGCGGCTGCCGCAGGCGGGATTCCGGCGGGTTTGGCGCGCAAACAAAATATCGTCCCGGTGTTTGAAGAAGGAAATGTGCTGACAATTGCCGCTGCCGCCCCGGTTCTTCCGCCGGTACTTGAAAATCTGCGCCGCCTGAGCGGGCGGCAGATTCGTGTCATGTTGATGTCTCCCGAGGAACTTGCGCTTGCTTTTAAATATACCTACGAAGGATGGCGCCCTGAACAGGCGACGGCAACCGCCGCCCTGCAGCTGAGCGATGCTCCGGGCGCGGTAGAACTGCTCGAGCAAATTTTGAACAAAGGCGTTGAATTTGGGGCGTCTGACGTTCATTTGGAGCCGGAGCCGGATGCGTTGCGCGTCAGGTTTCGTGTTGACGGTGTACTGCAGACGGTTGATTTATTCCCGCCGACGGTGGCCAGCGTTGCCATGGCGCGTCTAAAAGTTATGGCGGGAATGAACATCGCTGAGCGGCGCGCGGCACAGGACGGCGGCTTTAAGTTTTCTCCCTCGCGAGGCGGGGAGAACAGTACCTTGTCGGTACGTGTGGCTACGGCACCCAGTATCTATGGGGAAAAAGCGGTGCTGCGGATGCAGGCGGCAGGAAAAGAGCTTACCTTGCAAAAACTGGGGTTTGAAGCCGATCATCTGGAAGCGCTCTATAAAGTATTAAATGCGCCTCACGGTATTTTCCTGACTACAGGACCGTCCGGAAGCGGCAAGACGACGACTCTTTATTCGGCGCTTCATCATTTACGCTCTGACTCTTTAAATATTGTGACGATCGAAGATCCGGTGGAAAGAGCGATTAAAGGCGTTACCCAGACACAGATTGAACAGAAATATACTTATCAACATGCGCTGCGTTCTGTTTTGCGTCAGGACCCTGATATTATCATGGTCGGTGAGATCAGGGACGGCGAAACGGCGAGGCTGGCTCTGCAGGCGGCGTTGACAGGCCATTTGGTACTTTCTACGCTGCATACTAACGACGCTACCGGCGCGGTGGCACGTTTGGTTGACATGGGCTGCGAGCCGTTTTTGGTTAACGCTACTGTGCTGGCTGTTTTGGCGCAGCGTCTGGTCAGGCAGCTTTGCCCGGCTTGCCGCCGGCCGTATCGGGCTGAAGCGGCGGAGCTTGCGGCGCTTGGCCTGGATTGCGGCGCCGCAGGAGAGGAAACTTTTTATGCCGCGCGCGGCTGCGTTGAGTGCAGGGGCTTAAAATACAAGGGCAGAGTCGGAATTTATGAGTTACTGGTGATTGATTTAGATTTCAAGAGGCAGGTGGCGCGGAGAGCCGACCCGGAAGCTCTGCGGGAATATGCGCTGCAGGCTGGAATGCGCTCCCTGCGTCAGGACGGCATATTGAAAATTCGGCGGGGACTTACCTCGGTTGAGGAAGTATTGTCTTCCACGACGGAACATTAGTGCTCATTATTTAAATTTACGTTAATTTTAGAGGGGGAAGCTGAGCGTGAAGCAAAAGCTGGAAATGCTGCTGATTCGGCTGACTAAAGTAAAAAGTGCTGAAGTGGTATTGCTGCTTAAACAGTTGGCGGCGCTGATTGCATCCGGCTTGCCGCTTGTGCCGTGCTTACAGACGTTGATTGAACAGACAACAAACCGCCGTCTGCGTTACACCTTGATCAAGATTAAAGAAGATGTAGAGCAGGGGAAACCGTTGAGCGAGGCGATGGACAGCTTTCCGCGGATTTTCCCGTTGACGATGCGCAGCACCGTCAGAGTGGGTGAGGCGAGCGGTTTGCTGGAAGGCGCTATGGAGCAGGTTGCCGAGTTTATGGAGGAGGATGCTACTTTTCGCGGGGAGATTATCACCGCTTTGATTTATCCCGCAATTGTTTTTTCGGCCACATTAGGTGTGACTTTCTTTATGGTGCTCGTCGTTATTCCGCAAATTATTCCCTTCCTGGAGATGATGGGCGGGGAAATGCCGTGGAATACCAGGCTGTTGGTAAATATTACCGCGTGGGCTAAAGATAATGTTGTTTCTGGGGCTTATGGGTTTGGGATGGTTGTCTCTGTTTTTGTGGTCGCACAACGCACCCAGCGTGGACGGCTTGGGATCGACAGGCTGAAGATGAAGATGCCCTTATTCGGACAACTAATCAGCTATGCGATCATTGTCCAGTTTGCTAAAACGATGCATTTGCTGATCACAAGCGGCGTGACAATTACCGAAGCGCTAAGAACGGTGCGCGACGTCGACAAGAATTCTATCGTCCGCCGGGCTGTCGATGTTTGTATCGGCAGCGTGCTGCTCGGCGAGAGTCTGTCTGAAGCTATGGGGAAATTTAAGCTGATTTTTCCGCCGCTTGTGCGCAGCATGACTAGGGTCGGCGAAGAAACCGGTACGATGGACGCGGCTATGAAACGGATAGGCGATATCCATTATTCCGTTTTGAAAAGTTATATCAAAAAATTAAATGCCGCCTTGGAGCCGTTGCTGCTGATTTTTTTGGGACTGATGGTTGGTTTTGTGGCGGCGGCAATGATCGGCGGCATCTTAGCCAGCTATGAGATGTAATCACCCTACTATTCCCTCTCCCTCTACTATACAATTCCCCAATCCCCCACAATTCCCCTCTCCCTCTCCCCCACAATTCCCCTCTCCCTCTGGGAGAGGGTTAGGGTGAGGGCAAAGTGTCTGAGGGCATAATAGGGGTGAGG
>JGI24120J20309_1000018_pt1 | contig 136579 bp, 142 predicted proteins | sample SubbioAug_CSW13A_FD_20309 | JGI IMG/M metagenome (IMG submission 20309) | reverse complement strand
CGTCCGGTTCAAACACTCGAAAGCGTTTGCCTTTACGAAACGTTTTTTACATCTTACGATGTGTACTTCGCTTGGCGTTTCCTGTTCAGTTTTCAAAGAGCAAAAACTCTTTTACATCTTGTTGCTCCTGCAACACAGGCTCTTATCTTATCACACGAAGCGGTCTCAATCAAGGACCTTTTTCTGGAAAAGATACCGGCAAACTTTCAACCGGACCTGTCTTAGAGAGTCAACAAGTATGTATGTACTGCGCTTGGCAGGAACTTTATTATACCACACATTCTCCGTCAATTCAACAACCAACTTCTGATAGTTTTCCTCTGCCACTATGGCGGTGAGACTGTGTTTTTATCCCTGCCGTTTTTGCGGCACGAGAGTAATAGTACCATGATTCGCGAAACTTGTCAACCTGTGAAGGCCTGGTTTTGCAAGATTATTCTGCCAATCCCGCAAGTTTTCTTAAAGCCTCGTAAAAAGGTGCCCAATTGTCTGGATAACCGTTCGTTCCTGCACTGTGAATCTGCCCGTGATTCGACGATATCTTTACCGTCCAGACTGTCCCGTCCAACATGCAGCAGCGATTATAATGTGACTCCCATGCAAAAACACCGATTTTATCAAGTAGTGCTATAAAGCTGAACAACTTTCCTTCATCTAATGTAAAACTTTTTTCTTCAATAACATCTCCCTCTTTGGATATAACAGTGGTACATAACGTGCCGCAAATCTCTATGTGTACAGAATTGCTGTAAAAAGTATGGACGGTGACACTTACATTAAATACAGACTCATTCATAGCAGAACTTGAATTGCTTGTTTTAGTTTAATGCCATTTGGGCAAATACATTTTTTGCAATTTTTGCAGCGTTCTATACCCCATTTCAGGGACTGAGTAATCCGGTCGGCTTTGTCGCGCGGGTCAAGATGCAGTTGGGCCAACTTTATGAAGAGATAGGGCCCGGCAAAGCCTTCTTCTCCGTAGTTGTATTCGGGACAGGATGAAACACAACACAAGCATTCCAGGCATGACATTAAATTTCTGTGTAATGCATCTTCACACAAAGGACCAAGCAACTGCGGCTCCGTCCCCACAGGATAAAGGGACTGGTCCTGAAACTGCCGGAAATAGGCAGATCTGTCCACGGCCAAGTCACGCAAGAGCGGCAGGCGTGGCAGCGGTGCTACTTCACGGACACCTGCAACTCTTTTTTTACAGGCCAGTGTTGGTTTACCATCAACGCTGACACCGCAGAGGCCGCAGTGGTTATAACGGCAGCCGTAACGAAATGCCAGGGATGAGTCATGTTCCTCATATATGTACTGCAGTGTCTGCAATACGGTGGCACCGGCCTGGGCAGGCACAGGAAACACTTCTGTTATATGTTCGCCTGTTTGCGGCATGTAACGTGTTACCTTTATTTCTTTACTCATGCGGCGCTGCCTCCAGTCTGTGTCCGATACTGCCGTCTTCTTTACGCCAAATTATAATGTTTTTTCGCCAGTCATCACTTTCGACGGGAAAGTCTGAGCGCAGATGAGCGCCCCGGGATTCTTCACGCAGCAAGGCCGACGTTACGACACAACTTGCAGTGTCCAACATAAAGCCCAACTCTATGGCATCTGCCACTTCTGTGTTATAAACCGGCTGACTAGACGTACTTACATCTAAGGCTAAAACAGAAATTTTATGAATAAAATCCAAAGTAATAGCAAGTGTTTCTTTATCACGGACAAGCCCCACGTTTTCCCACAGTTTCGCCTGCAGTTTTCTCATTAACGTTATCGGTCGGTGGCTTCCCTTCCGGCCAAATAAGTTTTCTGTTTCCGGTTGTACCGCCCTGATATCTTTGTTTTGCTTTGCGTGTCCGGCGGCTGCACGGCCGGCACGGATGCCAAAGACAAGGACTTCGGTTAGAGCGGCTGAACCTAAGCGGTTTGCACCGTGCACGCCGCTTTGAACTTCTCCTGCAGCAAAAAGGCCGGGAACCGTTGTCCGCCCGTCTTTGTCCACCCGGACTCCACCCATGAAATAGTGGGCGGTGGGTAAAACTTCCCACGGTTCTTCCCAGGCATACGCTTTCTTGCCGTACGCTGGCAGTACTGAATCAAAAATGCCGGTAGCACGGATTCGTTCACGAAAATTATTACCTTCTGCATCACCAAGATTGGGCTGCAAGTCCAGCAGTAAGCCACCGTGTTCTGCCACATTGCCCCGGGTAATCTCTGACGCCATACTTCGAACAACGGCGGCCCTGTCCATTCTGTTTATATTTCCATCCAGAAAAACTTTGCCTTTACCGTTAATCAGCCTGCCTGCCGGACCTGCCACAACGGGCTCCCCGCAAATCAGTCCACGATATGCATTGGGGTGAGTGATGGAAAAAGGTAGCGCCTGTATTTGCTCCATATCCGCCAGTTCGGCCCCGGCACGAAAAGCTAATGCATAACCATCCCCTGTTGCTGTCCGGTTATTACTGGTTTGAGGATAAAAAAGCCACCCGCCGCCGCCAGTACAAAGCACAACTGCTCCCGCTGTAAGGGAGATCTGTTCTCCTTTAGCTAAATCCAATGCTTGTATTCCACAGACCGCTTCGCCATCTTTGATAAGCTGCAAAACCAGGGTATCTTCATATAAAGAAATATCATACTTTTCCACGGCGGCGCGCAGTGACTGGGATAATCCCACGCCTGCACCGGAACTTAGCAGGGTTCGGGCATTACTGTGGCCACCCGCTCTTGTTAAAACCTTTTCAGATATACATCCCTCATGATCACGAATAAATGTGTGACCGCAAGACTCCAAGATGGTTATGGCTTCGGGCGCACCGTCCACCAGCGCTTCTACAAGGTCCCGGTTACAAAGGCCGGCACCGGCTGTAAGCATATCATCTATAAACGCCTCCCGGCTGTCCCCGGGCAGGCCGGAACAGGCGGTAAGGCCCACGGCCATCCTTGTGTTGCCGTACCCTACAGGCTCCTTGCAAACAATGGCTACCGTTGCGCCTGACTCAGCCGCAGCCACAGCAGCCATGACTCCGGCACCTCCACCACCGACACAAATAATATCGTAATGAACCATAGCTATGCCTCCGTCTAAATATTCAAAAAATATACTCTTGCCTTTATCATAGTATCAGTCCTCTGACCCGTCAAGTAACATTGCCGCTTTATCTTCTCTGTGCTATAATGATAAAGATATTTTTACGCTGAAGGAGTTGCCTATGGAAACTATACATAGAGTACGATCAATTTTTGCAATTATTGCAACCACATTGTTTTGGGGCCTTTCCTATTCCAGCACCAAAGTCCTGCTCGCATCTCTTGCGCCGGCAGAAATTGCGTTTCTCAGGCTGATTCTTGCAGTACTTGTTCTGGGCACCGGATTTATTCTGACTGGAAAGAAACTCATTGACCGCGCAGATCTTCCACGTATTGCAGCCGGAGCAGGGTTTGGCACATTTTTATATTTTATTTTTGAAGTTAACGGTCTGCGATTTACAACGGCGGGAACGGGCTCTCTGATTGTTGCCACCATTCCCGTCATTAACGTTGTGGCCGGAGCCATTTTATTCGGAGAAAAAAATTCGGCCAAGCGCTGGCTTGGTGTCTTTCTTTCATTTATTGGTGTTTATCTGATTATCCGGTCAGGCAGTGACGGTGCACTGTCATTTGCCAACCTACGGGGGAACCTGCTTGTATTTGGCGCTGCTTGTTCCTGGGTAGCATTTACACGGATAAATGAGCCTTTAATGAGCCGGCATGATAGTATTTCCGTGAACCTTCATCAATCGGTGGTTGGGGTTCTTCTCCTGGGAATACTGGCTGTGCCGGGAGGTCTTAACCTAGGTGCGTTAAACGGGCAGGTGCTTTTTAACCTGGCCTATCTTGGCATCTTTTGTTCCGCAGTTGCTTATTTCTTTTATCTTTACGCGCTTAAAAACCTGGGTTCTGCTACAGTAACCAGCTATCTCAATCTCGTGCCCGTCTTTGGTGTCCTGGGCGGCGCTGTCATTTTAAAAGAAGCGCTGGTTGCCGGACAGTTGCTGGGAGGGGCTGTGGTTATTTGCGGCGTAAGCCTGGTGACGATGTCGGGGAGAGCTATTGTCGAAACACAGCAGCCTGCGCTAAACAGCAATTTATGAGATGATATGAACGTAGGATAAATGAAAACCCCTTATGTAGACACAGAGTGTAGGCCTACGTAAAGGGGTTTTTTAATAAATACAGGATATTAATACATTCTATACAGGGAGGTATTTCAAGAATGTTAAAACTATTAATTGGGAAGCGGCAGAGGAAACGGTTGGGTCAAAGCACCGGGAAACTGCAAATTTATAACTGTATCCGGCACATCACCGGGGTAGATAGCATCGACGATGGGGACTGTGGTGGATACTTTGGTAACGGTAGAGACAAACGGGATAATAACCTGAACCTCAGCATGGATGTCGAGGTATATTTTATGCCGCACCTGGTTGATGCCGGCTTCCTCAAATGTATCAATGATATTTGTGTTTACAAAACCAATGGGTACCAGGGAAATGGGGATACGGGGGCCGTAGTTGGCCAACAGGTAACTTCCCAATGCCTGACCCAGTGGTATATAGATTGTCTCTCCTTTTAGCGTCGCCAGGGTTTCCTGTACACGCATAGTGGTTTCTGCCATTAGCCGGTTCACTTCCATATTATTTGTTTGTGCCATAATAATTCTGCCTTCCCTGTTTTTTTCTAACATAATAAGATCCTGATAAAGAATACTCCGGGCAACTTTATCTGAAACAGCATTGTTAATCGCTTCGGTGGCAATCACATCGGCTCGTGCTGCAGCTACCGACAAAATTGTTGGACGTAAATTATGATCAAAAAATAAAAAAAGGCGTATGATACCAAATATAAATAAGGCTAAAACAATAAAAAATATTAACTCACGGCTGATATGGGTTTTACGGCGCAACAAAAGACATCCCTCCCCGTACATCTTATGCAAAACAGACGAAAAGGTGACGGTTAGAAAAAAAGTTTACCTGTGTTATTATTGGACATAAGGGGTTGATTCTTTGGGTGAATTAATCAGGCCATACTATTTGGTAGCCATTCCCGACGGGGCAGTCGTCCAGGATATGTTGCGTCTGCAGAAATTTATCTCCCGGAGATTCCGGATGTATACCCAGCCCTATCCTTCCCTTCATTTGACCATTGGTGTGGTTGAAAGTGGCGGGGATATACGCCGGACATTTCCTGCGCTGGAACAAATCGCGGCCAGACACTTGCCCCTGACCGTCCGCGTTAACGGACAGCGCTGCTTCGATGAGCCCTTTCTTGCCGTTGGGCTGGCTGTGGAGTCCCGGCAACTCGCGTACTTAGCAGGAGAAGTGGAAGGCAAGCTCAGTTCTGTGGGATTTCAACTCCGTTCTTTTGCCCGGTGGAACTTCCACATTAGCCTGGTCAGTCCCCTCTTTTCCAGGCGCCTGTGGAATTCATCCGAGTTCCATGAGGCATGCCAACTTACAGCCGCCCACGCACCAGATGCCCGTTGCACATTAGGAAAGATAGAATTATGGGATCCTGAGTTTCCTCCGCTTAACTTAATTGCCCGCTTCAATTCCAAATAAAAAGGCCGCAATCTCGCGGCTTTTTGTGTGTGAATGAAGCATTGTTATTGTATACGGATAAATTTTCTTTTTCCTGCCTGCACGATTGTGCCGGCTTCTGCAGGTATCTCAGCGTTAATGTCTTCCAGCTTGTCTCCGTTAACCTTTACCCCGCCCTGTTGCACCATACGCCTTGCTTCACTGGCGCTGGCAACCATACCGCTGAACGTCAGCAGTTTTACAAGATTAATTTTTCCACCCTCTGCAATGGGAGACACATCAAGTACAGGGATATCACTGGGCAGGTCGCCTTTTTGGAAGACACTTTTAAATTCCTTCTCCGCCATGTCCGCAGCAGCATCGTCGTGGTAGATGCTGACAATTCGGCGGGCTAAATTCATTTTTGCGTCTCTGGGGTGAAGGGTTCCGTTTTGAATTTGTGCTACTATGCCTGCTACCTCTTCCATGGTGTAGTCTGTTGCGAGCTTATAATACTCCGGCATTAATTCATCGGCCATAGACATAACTTTGCCGTATATTTCACCCGGCTCTTCTGTAATACCAATGTAGTTGCCCAAAGATTTACTCATCTTCTGAACACCGTCAAGCCCTACGAGAATCGGCATCATAATGCAGATTTGCGGCTCCTGACCGTATTCGCGCTGCAAATGCCGTCCCATCAGTAAGTTAAACTTCTGTTCGGTTGCGCCAAATTCAATATCCGCATGGAGCGCAACAGAATCATAGCCCTGCATTAGCGGGTAAAAAAACTCGTGAATGCTGACTGGTTGCTGTTCGCGGTACCGCTTGGCAAAATCATCCCGTTCCAGCATTCTGGCCACAGTATATGTGGCAGAAAGTTTGATAACGTCTGCAAAATTCAGTTTCGCCAGCCACTCACTGTTAAAAACGACTTCCGTTTTTTCCGTATCCAGAATTTTAAAAACCTGTTCACGATACGTGGCAGCATTAGCCAGCACTTCTTCATCAGAAAGCTGCCGGCGGGTTTCCGAGCGGCCGGTTGGGTCGCCGATACGTCCGGTAAAGTCGCCGAGAATGATAATAACCTGATGCCCTAATTCCTGAAATTCCCGGAGTTTATGTAAGACAACGGCATGTCCAAGGTGTAAGTCCGGGGCTGAAGGGTCAAGGCCCAGTTTAACACGCAATGCCTTCCCTGTAGCTACGGACCGTTCCAGCTTCTTAAGCAATTCATCTTCTGAAATAATTTCTACTGTGTTATTCTTAATAATCTCAAATTGTCTACGCGCGTCCACCGCTATACCCCCATAATTGCCTTAATCCGTCCTAGCGTCAATTCCTATACATTCTACCACATCAATACTGCGTTTGCAAAGGATTTCCAAGCTTTAACCAAGTATTTGGAGATTTACCGTAATCCCTGAAATGTGGTATAATTTCTTGTAGGCCTTCCCTTTTGAAAGGAGAACACCATGACAAATCATTCAGGTCGTGGCAAAACACCACCACGCCGCAAAAAGAAATTGAAAATAAAGACAAGGCGACTGCTTCTTAGCCTCCTTATTGTTTTTCTTTTTATCTCATTGGTTGCCGCATTTACTACATACAGAATTGTATCTGCGTATATGACCGATGTGCCGGAACTTGACCCTGCTAAATTTGTTTTTTCTGCGACCTCATTTATTTATGATAAAGACGGTGTGGAAGTAACCAGACTTCTTGGAGAGGAAAACCGTATCCAGGCTTCCCTGGATGAAATATCCCCGCATCTAATTAACGCCTTTGTTGCCATCGAAGATGATCGCTTTTATGAACACAGCGGTTTTGACATCCGCGGTATTATGCGTGCGGCATATCAGAACTTTATAAAGTCATCTGTTACCCAGGGCGGCAGCACCATTACACAGCAATTTGTTAAAAATGCTTTTTTTTCATCTGAAAGAACGATAAAACGTAAAGTGCAGGAAATTTATCTTGCTTATCAATTAGAACGGCAGTTCACAAAAGACGAAATTCTCGAGTTTTATCTAAACCGCATTTTCTTCGATTTTAACGCCTACGGTGTAGAAGCCGCGGCACAAACTTACTTTGGTAAAAGTGCTGCCGATGTGACTTTGGCTGAAGCAGCGCTTCTGGCCGGCATCCCAAACTTACCCGGCAAGTATTCCCCCTACCGCAACAAAGAGGAATCGATAAACCGTCAGATTATCATTCTGGCCCGGATGCAAGACCTGGGGATGATTACACGGGAAGAGGCCCGGGAGGCACGGAGTCAGGAAATTGTACTGACGGGACCGCCGGTCCGTAACTACCCTTACCCTTATTTCATTGAATATGTCATCCATGACCAAGTCGTCAGCATTCTCAGTAAGATCCCGGAGCACAAAGATAATCCCTACGACGTTCTTTATAAAGGCGGCGTTAAGATTTACACTACACTGGACCAGAATATTCAACGGGTCGCCGAGGAAACCATTAACAACGACAGCCTGTATCCTAAAACTGTGACAGCTGACGGTAAACCGCAGCAACCTCAGTCTGCTGTCATTGTAGCCGACCCAAAAACAGGCCACCTCAGTGCCATTGTCGGTGGCCGCCATTACAGCAAAGAAAACCAGGACAACCGGGCAACCAGAGCAAAAAGGCAAGCCGGCTCTGTATTAAAACCAATTGTCGTGTATGCCCCTGCCTTTGAGGAAGGCTTAGCCGTACCGGGTACCGTCCTTGATGATTCCCCGGGCTTCTGGTCACAAGAAGGCAGTAAAGACTGGTATCCTGAAAACTACAGCAATCGTTTTTTAGGGCTGGTTACCACACGATACGCATTAATTCACTCCCTGAACATCCCCGCAGTACGACTGCTTGAGCAGCTTGGCGTCAGTAAAGGCCTGGAGTATGCGCAGAGAATGGGAGTATCTACCTTCATCCATCCTGCCCCCGGCCGGCAAAAGCATGATCAGGGATTAAGTATTGTCCTGGGCGGACTGACCGACGGCTTGCGGGTTATTGACGCGGCCCAGGCATTTTCTGTACTGGCAAACCAGGGTGTCCGCACCGATTTTACTGCAGTACTTAAAATTGAAGACCGGAATGGCAAAGTGATTTATGAACATTCGCCGCACAGTGAACAGGTGCTTAAGCCGGAATCAGCATATCTGACGACCAGCATCCTTCAGGATGTGGTTCGTGTCGGTACTGCTACCCGTTTAAAAATTAACCGGCCAGTGGCCGCAAAAACAGGCACCAGTGACAAAGCCCGTGACGGCTGGTTGGCCGCCTATACCCCTGATTATGTGGCCGTATTCTGGATGGGGTACGATTATAATGACGGTGAAATTTATCAGCCGTGGACAATTACCCCGAAATTTTTAAACCCCATTATGCTTGCTGCCCATGAAGGTCTCCCCGTCAAAGATTTCGTTAGACCGGACTCCATCAGTGCCCCCATTGCCATCTGCAGCAAGTCGGGGAAACGGCCCGGACCATTCTGTCCCCCTGAGCATATTGTCTCCGATTATTTCCCCCACAACCAAATACCTAATGAAATATGTGATATGCATATAGAAGTTGCCATTTGCACTGAATCCGGCTTGCTGGCCACCGAGTTTTGCCCGCCGGACACCGTTGTAAAAAAAGTCTTTCTAAACAGGCCTGAATACCTCACAACGAATGATAACTGGCGCGGCACAATCGGTCGTGTTCCGGCCGATGCCAACCTGATGCCTCCCACTGAATATTGTAATATACACACCTCACTCCCTTTGGGCCAGCCCCTGAATCCGACCGCCGTATACAATCGCCAGGGGAATTATATACAACTCACGTGGCAGCCAGGAAGCGGCCAGGCAATTGGCTATCTTGTCTACCGCAAGGCCCCGGACGACGAGGATTACAAGCCTCTCTTTGACGAACCTATGTATACGTATTCCCTAGCCGACCCCGTTTACTTTGAAGGAAAGTACAGCTACCGGATTTATGCTGTCGACTCAAACGGTGTACGCTCAAAACCAACAACCGTCAGTGTCAGTACGAACGGTGAATCAACTGTAGATTCGGCTCCGCCCGAGGCAGAGCCAGAACCCAACAATACAACAGAACCCGGCAACAGTAACCGCGGAAATAATAAGAAGAAAAACTAATTACCCATATCAAAACGGCCCGGAGCAAACCGGGCCGTTTTGATATTAACTTTGCAAAGTAACTACCATCGCACCCGTGCCGCCTTCGGCGGGGGTACCGGTGCGGGTAGCCGTAACGCGGGGATGGTTATGCAGGTGTGCTCTCAGCCCGGTGCGGAGGCGGCCGGTGCCTTTGCCGTGGATCAAGAGGACTTCTTTTAAGTCGGCTACGGCAGCGTCGTCCAGATAGGCGTCTGTTTTAACAATGGCTTCGTCCAGAGTCAGACCACGCAAATCCAGTTCCCGGGAGACATCATACCGGGCAAATAAGGCCAGGCCGGTAATAGCCGGTTTGGCTTTTTCTTTGCTGGGTCCGGCCGGGGAAAGATCGGTAACATCTACAGTGATTCTCATGGATCCCACAAGAACATAGGCTGTTTTGCCGTCAGCCTGGGCCACAATTCCCTTCTGGCCCAGGCTGTTTACATAAACTTCTCTGCCGGGAACCAGCGCATCCGGCGAAAGACGGGGACGGGGTGCACGCGGCAACGCGTCGTCCACGTCTTCCCCGAGTTGCTTTAGTGTTTCGGATGCCAGTTGTATCTGTTCTTCATCGGGAGCTACCTGTTGCGCAGCCATTTTACGCAATTGCTTTAATAACTGCTGCGATTCCCTTTTCGCTCTGTTTACCAATTCCTGTGCTTCCGTCCGGGCTTTATCAAGGATTTCTTCACGGCGGTTCTCCAGTGTTTCCCGCTCCCGTCTTGTTTGGGCAAGAATGGTCTGGGTTTCCTTCCGTTCCGTCTCCGCCAGTTGTGATACTAATTCCAGCCGCCTGCGGTCTGCGACGAGGTCAGCCACCACTTCTTCCAGACGGGTCTCTTCATGGGAAAGAAATTCCTTGCCCCGGGTAATCACATGTTCAGGAAGCCCCAGCCGGGAGGCGATGGCAAAAGCGTTGCTTAGGCCGGGAACCCCGACTAACAGTTGATACGTAGGGCGCAGTGTGGCTACGTCAAACTCCACTGAAGCGTTCTCCATCCCTTCGGTTATGTAGGCGAAGGCTTTAAGCTGGCTGTAGTGGGTGGTTGCCACAGTGACTGCTCCGGCGTCGTGCAGGGTTTCCAGTATTGACATGGCCAGCCCGGCACCTTCGGTGGGGTCCGTTCCGGCTCCTACTTCGTCCAGTAAAACAAGCGCTCCGGGAACAAGGTCTGCGATGATATTAATGATATTTTTCAGGTGACCGGAAAAGGTGGATAATGATTGTTCAATATTCTGCTCATCGCCGATATCGGCAAAGATGCGGGGGAAAACTGAGACCGTCGTTCCCTCTGACGCCGGGACATGAAGTCCGCTTTGTGCCATGAGGGCAAAGAGTCCTACTGTTTTTAGCGTTACTGTTTTACCACCGGTGTTAGGGCCGGTGATGACCAGAGTACGTAACGATTCTCCCATTTCCAGGGATATGGGCACTACGTCCCCGGTAAGAAGCGGGTGACGGCCGGCAATGAGATTGATATAGCCCACGTCATTTAACCGGGGCTCCACCCCTTTTTGGCCCAGGCTCAGTCTGCCCTTGGCCAGGATAAAATCCAGTTCAGCGTATAATGTCAGCGTCAGGCGCAGCGCTTCTTCCTCGGCGCCAACCCACTGGGAGAGTCGGGTAAGAATCCGGTCCCGCTCCCGCTCAGCATCTCTGCGGTATTCAGCCAGTTTATTATTGGTCTCCAAGGCCCAGAGCGGCTCAATAAAGAGCGTGGCGCCGCTGGCAGACTGGTCATGAACGACACCTGGCACCTGATTTCGGTATTCCTGCCGGATTGGCACCACCAATCTGTCTCCGCGAACGGTGATTAAGCTCTCCTGCAACATCTTTTGGTTGGATGTATTGCGGATAAATTTATCAAAGCGTTCACGCAGATCCCGTTCCCCGGTTATTATGGCCCGGCGCAAGCGGTGCAGTTCCGGACTGGCAGTGTCGCGCAGGCGACCGTCATCATCTATGGTATTACGAAGGTCTTCCCGCAGTTGGGGAAGTACGGCCATTTCCTCGGCCAGCCCCGATAAAACCGGGAACCCTTCCTTTTCTTTAAAGTATGTTTTCAGCCGGGTTGCCGCGTTAAGCAGTTTTAACACTCCAAGTAATTGTTCCTCCGGCAACATACTGCCGCGGCAGGCTAAACCCAGAGGCCGGCGCAGGTCAGGAATTACTTCCAGGTTTACAGCATGACGGGTCAGCAGGGATACAGCCTCACTGGTTTCCCGCTGCCAGCGTAAAGCCAATGACAAGTCGGCCGTAGGCGTAACGTCTTCAGCCAGTTCCCGTCCCATCGGCGTGATTGTACCATCAGCCAGTATCGAACGAATTTTATGAAATTCTAATAATCTGATTTCCCGTTCCATCATTTACCCTTCCTTGACACAAACCGGTTTCCCGCCAGATAAAAACGAAGCGGCAGTTCAGCTCCCACTGAGATGCCAATACGGGTTGCGGTAATAATTTCTCCTGCTAAATAACTGTCCTCGGCCAAATATAGCGGCTCTGTTGCTAAGTCCACCCCGTTGTGACCCGAATGAAGGGCCATGGCCTGGCATAATCTGCCGGGTCCGGATGCCAGCAACCGTTCGTTATCACAGCCGCGTCTGGCTGCCATTAAAGCTAAGCCCTGAAGCGGTTCCAGCGCCCGGATGAGTACGGCCTCCCCTTCCCCCTCTGTTGCTGTAACAACATTAAAACAGTAATACATGCCGTATATCAAATAAACGTATGCGGTTCCGGGAGGCCCAAACATTGCATCATTTCGCCGTGTCCGGCCCCGGGCAGCGTGACACGCCGGATCATCCCGGAACAAATATGCTTCCGTCTCCACAATGCGTCCGGCGGTTATACCTTCCACAGTATGATGCACAAGCACTTTGCCAAGAAGTGTCCTGGCAATTTCCGGAGTTGGGCGTCTGTAGAATTTTGTGGACAGATGTTTCATTCAAGCCTCCGCGGGGAAATGTAACTATAATAATAACTTGATTCTTTAGGTAAACTAGAAAATAAGAACAGTGAGGTGAAAAAAAATGAAAGATCGTGAGCGGGAAAAGCAGGCACTGGATGACATGGACAAAGCTAGGGGAGGAAATCTTGCCAGTATAAATGAGACAACAAATCAGGATATAGTAGCGAACCCGGCACCTACACCATTTGAGCAGTTTCAAACGTTAGTCGCCGACCTGCAAACAACAGCAAGGCAACAGCAGCTTAAAACAGAGCAAACAATTCAGCAGACACTGCAGCAGGCTGCTACAGCTCTTGGTGATGCACAAAAAATAGACAAGATTACCAAGCAAATACAAACCATGCAACAGGCACTGACTCAGCAGGGGCCGCAAAATAACCCCCAGTTCTTTCGGAATATGCTGCAGCAACTTGACTGTACTATCCAAGAGCAGCAACATCAGGCTGATATGCAGGTATCACAATCCCTGCAGCAAACAATCTCTTCTATGGCGCAATCGCAAGCGGCTATGTTTGACAGTCAGGCCTATGTAAAGCTAGCGGAGGTACTGAAGCAATCAGATAAAACACTGCAACAGTGGCAATCTCCGGACCAGAACACAGTTCACTGACATGGAAGTCCTGCTTGAATCACTCCACTTGGGTGGGCGAACTATCGCGATTTACATCGTCGCCGTTATCATGGTTAAGCTTATGGGGAAACGGGAAGTTGGACAACTTTCACCACTCGACTTCGTAGTCGGTGTGATTTTCGGTTCCGTAGCGTCAGCACCTATGGTGGATGTGGAATTGCCGCTCATACCTACACTTGTCCCCCTGGTTGTACTGAGCGGCCTGGAAATCTTAGCTTCTGTTCTTTCTCTGAATAACAAAAAGGCGCGCCGTTTCCTGGAAGACAATCCGGCTATTATTGTACGGGACGGACAAATTATTAAAGATAATATGGCGAAAGTCAGAATGAATATAGATGACTTAAAGCAGGAACTGCGCAAATATGGCATTGTGGATATCAATCAAGTGGAAGAAGGTACTTTAGAGAGCGGTGGTACATTTACCGTGATTTTAAAGAAAGAGTTCCAGCCGTTAACACTCAATGACTTAAAGACCATGTCAATGAACAATTTTGACCAGGTTATCGGTGAATATGCTCAAAAAGCTCGTTCCGATTTACAAAGCCTTCTTGACCAGCCGCGATAGCGGCTTTTTCTTTTTGCTTGTAGCAGAGAGATAAGTTCATCAGGATTCCGAGTATTTAGGACATCTTCTTTTGTCAGCCAACCCCGCCTGGCCACAGTGAGGCCCAGGATAGCATTGGCCAATTCTAACTGGCTGTGGGCATCGGTGTTAACGGAAATGAGTACGCCGGCTTCTTTGGCCTGGCGCGTAAAAATGTCATTGATATCCAGTCTGTCAGGAGAAGAATTTATTTCCAGTGCCGTCCCTGTTGCTGCCGCTGTCCGTATTACCTCATCCATATTCACAGCATACGGCTGTCGTTTTTCCAAAAGGCGCCCCGTGGCATGGGCTATTATTTGTACATAGGGATTGTGCATGGCACGGCAAATTCTTGCTGTCAATTTCTCACTTGACTGCCGGAATCCGCTGTGAACAGAGGCGATTACCACATCAAGGCCTGCCAGAACTTCATCCGGCGCATCGACACTGCCGTCATCAAGGATGTCAGCTTCAATGCCGGCAAAGATACGTATGTTAGGGTATTTTGCTTGTAGAGCCTGAATGTAACGGCCTTGTTCCGCCAGTTTTTCCAGGGACAGACCGCCAGCAATTTTTAGGGCGCGGGAATGGTCTGTCACCGCAATAAAGCGATATCCAAGCTCTGACGCCGCATCCACCATTTCTTCAATCTCCGCAGTACCGTCACTCCAATTGCTATGTACGTGGAGGTCGCCGCAATAATCCGAGGCTTCTACCAGTACGGGCAACCGGCCCTCCTGTGCTGCTTCCACTTCACCCCGGTCTTCGCGCAGTTCCGGATGGATAAATGGGAGCCCGGCCAAGTTATAGATAGCCTCTTCCGTCTCCGGCGTAAACGGGTGCTTCCCGGCTTCCTGGCACAACAGGTCCTGACCCTTATCGTTTCTAACAATCTCAGAAATTTTTTTTATATGCCCGGCACTGCCGCTTGTCACCCATAAGGTGAGGCTGAAGTCGTCCTCCTGAACCAGGTAGAGCGTCAGTGACAGACCGAAGCTGTGCATGGCAGAACAAAAATTCCCATCCCAGCGTAAGTGGTGAAGATATTCGCAGTTCTCCAAAGCTACTTTAGCCTGAAACATATCACTGGCGGCCAGGACAATTTCCACTTTCTCCACCGTTTCTTTGCCCCGTCGGACATCTCCTGTCAGCGCTGCTTTGGTCACGCCGGAAAGAACTTCCAGTCCGGGGATTAATTCTGTGGCCAGCGTCAGTGCCGACGCCAGTAAAATCATGCGGCCTTCCTCAATTTCAGGGAGCTTACCGCTCTCCACCCGTTCAAGAAGCGACAGTTTCCCGGTCTTAACAATCTCTTTTATTTTTACGGCAATTCCCGCTCCTACACCCTCAAGAGCCTGCAATTTATTTTCCCGCATCAGTTTCTCGATTTCCACGGGGGATGAAGCTACAGCCCGTGCCGCCCGTTTGTATGCACGGACACGATAGCGATTCTCCCCGCGCAGAGAGAGGATGCGCGCCGCTCTATCCAACATTTCTGCGACATCTCTGTTGCGCACAATTTCACTCCGTCCAAAAAGAATTCAATGCTTTATTATCGTTTCCTGCCAACAAAAAAGTAACCGTGCTCTCACACGGTGTTAAGCAAATCTTTTAAGAGATAGTTCGTCATCTGCTGATAAACGATCGGCCACCAATAGTGAATCGATGTAGCCACAACCGACGCTTCCAGTGTTTGCTGCCAAAAAGGGGTAGACACCAGTGAAAGAACGGCAACCAGGATTAAGGCAAGTAAAAGTCCCTTCACAAGTCCAAGAACCATCCCTGTCAAACCGTTAACAGTACCTAACACAGGGAGGGAAAAAATACCGTGCAGCAGTCCGGAAAACAGCCTGAAAAATAACCGGGTGGCAAAAAAAAGTACAGTAAATCCGATTAGGCGAACAATAACCTCACCAAGCACAAAGCCTCCGGGAAGAGGCGCGGCAAACCAAGCCGGCAGCCAACGGGTTAATGGCACATATTGCCCAAACCAGACAATAAACTCACCACCGTAACGTAGCGCCACAAAATACGAAGCAAAAACGGCGGTTACATCAAAGAATTGCCGAACCAGACCCCGTCGCCAACCTGTAACTGCAGAGTAGAAAATCAGCACGATGATGACGATGTCAAGCCAGTTTGTCATTGTGCCGTCTGTTTCTCAAGTAATGACTCAAGCTCAAGCAGTTCCTTGCGCACACGAAATAATTCATCGGTCAGGTTAATCGCCGTCAGCACTGCCACCTTGTTAATTCCCAGGCGGGTATTAACTTGGCCGACCTGTTTCATTTTTTCGTCTACATAGTGGGCGACACGTTTCATATAATCCGGGGATGAGTTACCCCTCATCGTGTATTCTTCCCCGTATATTTTTACATGGACTCGGTTCTTACTGTCCTCCTGGGACATAGGCCCGACCTCCCTAAATGGTATATCCTCTATTTCGCCCTGATGCGACATATTTCCTGCTACCCCCGTAAACGGGTACCCAAACTCTCCTGCAGTGTCTGCTCAATTTCTTGGTGCAGTTGTGTGACATCTTCATCACTTAATGTGCGGGAAGGATCACGGTAGCTGATGGCGAACGCTAAGCTACGGGATCCGGCAGGAATTTGCGGGCCGCGGTATAGGTCAAAAAGAGAAACATCGCTGACAAGAGCCCCCCCTGTCTGATAGATAACAGCGGTAACTTCGATGGCGGAAACCTCGTCGGGGACAACAACGGCCAAGTCGCGTAACAGAGCGGGATAACGGGGCAGCATCGTGTACTCGGGTACCAGCCTGACTAGACCTAACAGTGATTCCATATCAATTTCCGCAGCGTACACAGGTTGTTCTAATCCATAAGCATCCAGCACTTCCGGGTGAATCCGGCCAAGCCAGCCGATTCGTTCGTCTCCCAGGCAGATTGCAGCAGCCTGACCGGGCTGACAGAACGGCTCCTCGGTCTCCCGGAAGATTGCCTGATTTATGTTAAGCCGGGTCAGAAGTGCTTCGATAATTCCTTTCAGGCTAAAGAAATCGGCTGTCTGCGGTTTTTGACGCCAATGCTCTGCCGATAACGCTCCGGTCAGCGCCAGCCCGAGCTTTGTCTTTTCCTCAGGTAAGCGGGTAAGGGGCAATTCATACGGCTTGTACACAGCACCCATCTCGAAAATCTGCACATCGTGCACGTTGCGGTTGCCATTATAAGCGATTGTGGACAAGAGCCCGCCCAGCAGTTCGGTCCGCATTACGCTCTGTTCCTCGGACAACGGATTGGCTACCACTACTGTTTCCATGTTCTGCTGTTCAAGGTGCAGCTTTTTTAACTGGTTCGGGCTGACAAACGTATAATTAATGACTTCCGTCAGGCCGCAGGCCAGCATCGTTTCCCTGACTTTCTTAACCGCCTGTTGACGCTCCGTACGGCGCCCCTGGGTAATTACACCCGATGGCAGCGTTGTAGCTATTTTATCGTAGCCGTTGATGCGCGCTACTTCTTCTATCAGATCCACTTCGCTCTCAAGATCGGGACGGCTTGTCGGCACCTTGACATGGAGATGCGTTCCTTCTTCTACTGAAAATCCCTGCCGTTGAAAAATGGCTGCCATCTCCTGCTGGGAAATTTCCAATCCAATCAGTTTTCGTGCCCGATCCGGGCGAAGGCGAATCTGCTGCGGGTATAGGGGCGCAACATATTCATCAACAACATCACCCTCGGACCGTCCCGCACCCAGCAGTTCTATCAGCTTTGCAGCCCGGCGAACGGCCTGCACACAGCCATTGACATCTACGCCTTTTTCAAAACGCTGCTGCGCTTCAGAATACAATCCCAGACTCCGTCCTGTCCGGCGAATGGAAACAGGATTAAAATGTGCCGATTCCAGGAGAACTGTTTCCGTGTTATCTGTAATTTCCGTCTCCAGGCCTCCCATCACTCCGGCTACGGCTACTGGGTTTTGGGCGTCGGCAATAACCAGCATCTCCTCCGTCAGACCGCGCTTGACGTTATCCAGGGTTACAAGTTCCTCACCCTCCCTGGCGGGCCGGACGACAATGGAGTGTTCCGCCAATAGGGGGTAATCAAAAGCATGCAGGGGCTGGCCCCACTCCCACATTACATAGTTGGTGATATCAACAATATTGGAGATGGGACGGATACCCGCCTGCAACAACCTTGCCTGCATCCAGACAGGGGATAGCCCGATTTTCACATCCCCGATAACCAGTCCCGAATACCGGGCACACAGAGACGAATCTTCAATCCGAATCCGGGGGACTGGGGCTTGCGCTTTCCGTGACAGCGGTGATATATCCGGCAACTGTACATCGCCGCCGGTCAGCGCTGCCACTTCGTGTGCCACACCCAACAACCCCAGGCAATCTGCCCTGTTTGGCGTCAGCCCCAGGATCAAAATAGGATCATTTAATACCAGAGTATCTTCCAGTGCAACTCCAACCTGTGCGTCTTTATCCAGGATCAGGACGCCATCCATGCCGGGGTTTAGATCCAGGCCCAGTTCATCAGCGGAGCAAAGCATCCCCCTGGATTCCACGCCGCGCAGTTTTGTCTTCTTAATCACTATATCTCCCGGCAGGCTTGCGCCTGCCACAGCCAGCGGCACTTTATCTCCGGGTTGCATATTGTCAATACCGGCAACGATTGTAAGCTCTTCGGAGCCGTCGTACACCTTGACAATAAAGAGTTTGTCCGCTTCCGGATGCTTGTCGATGGAAAGGACTTCTGCCACGATGATTCCGGTAAACCCGGGCCGCAGTGATGTGATTTCTTCCACCTCAATGCCGGACCGGGTCAGCAATTCTGCCAGTTCCTGAGCAGATAGATCTGTATGTATAAAATCTTTTAACCATGTATATGGCACACGCATAATTTACACCTCCTATGCCGCCAGTATCAGCGGAACTGCCTTAGCATTCTGACATCATTAAGAAAGAACAGACGCAAGTCATCTATGCCGTATTTCAGCATAGCAATCCGCTCTACGCCCATACCAAACGCGTAACCGGTATATTCCTCCGGGTCGTAACCCGACATTTCCAGCACACGGGGATGGACCATGCCGGAACCGAGAATCTCAATCCAACCTGTCTCCTTACAGACGCGGCACCCCTGGCCGGAGCACATTACACAGGCGATATCCACTTCAGCACTGGGTTCTGTGAAGGGGAAGAAGCTTGGACGTAACCGCACCTGCTGATCAGGGCCAAACATCTGCCGGGCAAAAAGAAGCAATGTCCCTTTCAGATCGGACAGGGAAATATCCTGGTCAATCACCAGTCCTTCAACCTGATGAAACATGGGGGAGTGGGTTGCATCATCATCTCTTCTGTATACTTTCCCCGGCGCGATAATACGAATCGGAACCTGCGGCGCCACCTTTTCCATCGTCCTCACCTGGACCGGCGATGTATGAGTGCGCAACAACAATTCCGGAGTCATATAAAAGGAGTCCTGCATCTCTCTGGCCGGATGCTCTTTGGGAATATTGAGTGCTTCGAAGTTATAATAATCTGTCTCAATTTCCGGCCCCTCGGCAATGGTGAAACCCATGCCAAGAAATATATCGGCAATTTCATCCATAATCAGTGTCAGGGGATGAATGTGCCCGATGGCAACCGGATTACCCGGTAGTGTAACATCAATTTTTTCCGCAGCAATACTCTTGCGCCGTGCTTCGACCTTCATATGTTCTTCCCTGCTGTCCAGCAGCTCAGTAAGTTCATCACGGACACTGTTTGCCAAACTGCCAATCACAGGACGCTCTTCCGGCGGCAGCTTTCCCATGCCACGCAGTACAGCGGTAATCTCGCCTTTCTTGCCAAGATATCGTACCTGTATCTGCTTTAACTCCTCCAGGGTCGCTGCCCCTGAAATATCCTTCTTGGCATTTTCAGCCAATGTATTCAATGTTTCCCGCAATCCAAACACTCCCTTCAATAAATAAAACTTAAAAAAATAACGTCCCTTAATAAAGGGACGAAAGTTTTCTTCCGCGGTACCACCCAAGCTTAGCAGCATACTACTCACTTTGTTTCGATAACGGGAAACCCCGGACCGACCTACACAGAAACCCTTCAGTCGGCGGCTCAGGGGTGAACTTCCGACCAACTTGCACAGGACACTCTCAGTCACGGAGTCCTTCCCTGTAGTGCTGCCGTTGGCATACTCGTCCCGTCATAGCCTTTAGCATATGGTTGAAGATGTAGCCATTTGCTTATAAAGAAGATATGCTGTTACAGAACCAGTCCTCTCAAAAATCATCCAGAATATATCAGCGTTCAATCTCATTGGGACCACTCCTCTGTATCTGGAATGGGACTGCCTTTATTATAGCATATGGCAAAAGGCTGCACAAGAAAATCGCTGATGTTTTTTTATGCCCGCCGTTGACGGGCGGCTTCAAAGAAAATGACCGACATCGCCACCGCCGCGTTTAATGACTCCACGTCACCGGACATCGGTACGGAAACAACGGCGTCGGCCGCTTGTGCCGCTATCTCAGACACGCCGGTGCCTTCGTTGCCAATCAGTACCGCAGTTGGCACAGTCCAGTCAAAGTGGTCGTAGGGAATATCTGCATCGGCACTGGTCGTCACCAACTGTATGCCTCGCTCTCGAATCCGAGTTATAACCCTGTCAAATGACGCTTCCACCACGGGAAAGTCAAAATATGTCCCCATAGTAGCCCTGAGCACTTTAGGATTCGTGACGTCTACCGTGCCGGGCAGCAGTACGGCCCCGCTTGCTCCCGCCGCGGCCGCTGACCGAATCATTGTCCCCAGATTTCCCGGATCCTGCAGTCTGTCAGCGATGAGAATTAAAGCCTTTTCATCTGAAAAGATATCTTCAACAGTATAAGCAGGGCGGGGAACAATAGCAATAATTCCCTGGGGCGAATCGGTGAACGCAATTTTATCAAACAGCTTCTGCTCTACGGTAAAAACCGGAACATCCAAATCTGTACCCAAAGTCATTTCCCAAGACTCCCCTTCACGCAACAAGACCGCTTCCGGCACAATACCGCGTTGGAGAGCATCCTTCACCAACCGGATACCTTCCAGAGGCAGAAGAGACAAACCGTCTCTGGTTCTCCGCTTAGCCAGACTCCTGTAAAGCTTTAAATAGCGGTTCTGGGGACTGGATATGAACCCGGTCAATGTCTAAGCCCTGCCCAGTTTCTGAATCTCATCATTTTCACCGACGACAATAAGAATATCACCCTCGGACAAAACATCTGTGGCGGCAGGAGAAACATTGATTCGTCTGTCTGCGGTGCGAATCGCCATGACATTGAGACCATACTTGGCTCGCAAGTCCAGCTCACGCAATGATTTACCGAGCATATCCCGGGGAGCGATCACTTCAACAATACTATAGTCGGGAGAAAGCTCGATAAAGTCCAATACATTGGTGGATGCCAAATTGTGCGCCACACGGATCCCCATGTCCCGTTCCGGGAAAACGATGCGGTCCGCACCTATCTTCTGCAAAACCTTACCATGAAGAGCTGTCCGTGCCTTGGCAACAATATAGCTGACTCCCAGTTCTTTTAGCACAAGAGTGGTCAGGATGCTCGCCTGTATGTCCTGACCGATACTGACGATAACCACATCAAAATTCGTAATCCCCAGCTGCTTCAGGGCAGCCTCACTGGTCGACTCAGCCACCACCGCGTGGGTCACCTGATCGACAATCCCCTCGACTTTATCTTCGTCGGTGTCAATTGCCAAAACATCGTGGCCCATCTCATAAAGGGTAGTGGCCACACTGGCGCCGAACCGCCCGATACCGATTACGGCAAATTGTTTCGGTTTCATCTCCCTCAACTCCTTAACCGATCATAATCCGTTCCGACGTGAATCGAACCGGTTTTTTCCGCGACCGACGGGCAAACGCAAACACCAGCGTCAGCGGCCCGATCCGGCCGGCAAACATAGTAATGATAATCATGACCCGGCCGATGGGTGACAGTGTAGGCGTCACACCCGTAGAGAGGCCCACAGTGCCAAAGGCGGACATAGTCTCAAAAAACATGTCCAACATAGGAAGCTGTTCCGTAATCATCAGGGTGAGCGTAACGAAAAAAACCAGGGCTAAAGAAATCACCGTAATGGAAAATGCCCTTCTTAAAATTTCAACCGGTATTGTTTTATAATATAATAGAGGCTCTTCATCACCCCGAATGGTGGAAACAACGGCAATCATTAATGCGCCAAACGTCGTTGTTTTTATACCGCCGCCGGTGGAAGCCGGAGAAGCACCGATAAACATTAAACCAATGATAAAAAACAGTGTATACGGGAACATGCCATCGGTAGGCACAGAATTAAAGCCCGCAGTACGTGGCGTGGCAGCCATAAAAAATGCATTCATTACCTTGCCCGGCGGGCCAAACTGGCCCAGTGTCACCGGGTTGTTATATTCAAAAATAAGTACCACCAATGTGCCGACTGTCAGTAGAAACAACGTGATACTCAGCACCATTTTTGCGTGGAGCGTCAGTCGGGAAAACCGGCGGAGCTGGTATGTCTCCACAGCAACCGTAAAGCCAAGGCCGCCCAGGATAAAGAGCAAGGGTATTGTCATCATGATGACCGGGTCACGGTTAAACGGTGTCATACTCTGGAAGCCGCCGATCAGGTCAAACCCGGCATTACAGAATGCTGAAACTGCATGAAACACACTATAATAAATCCCCGTTGACAAGCCATAGATAGGAATAAAGCGCGTACTCAGCAGTAGCGCGCCCACCGCTTCCACAGCCAGTGTCAGGAGTACTATTGTGTAAACGAGGCGTACCACACCCTCCATATCTAACTGGTTGAGCGCTTCTTTAATGACTAAACGCTCACGGAGAGTAATTTTTCGCCCGAGGATAATAAAAACGATGGTGGCCGCACTCATAATACCCAAACCGCCGATTTGGATTAACAGCATAATTACGGTTTGTCCAAACCGGGTGAAATATGTACCTGTGTCTACCACAACCAGGCCGGTAACACAGACGGCGGATGTCGCCGTAAACAAGGCGTCCAGGAAAGGCAGGCGCCCGGTTCGTGAGGCAATGGGAAGGGAAAGAAGCACAGCTCCAATTAAGATAAGCAGTGCAAAACCTCCCGCCAGTATTTTAGCCGGCGATACTTTTGGCATTGAAAAAGGGTTCAGGCGGACGATCCTGACCACCTCCCGCGTAAACGAGTAAAAAAGACAAGCCAGAAGCAGACACTTCTGACTCTCTTTCCATTTTTTTCGTTTATAAGTTTTCTTTCGCTACCCCGATTAATTGGCTAAAACTTTCCGCATCATTGACAGCCAGATCAGCCAGCATCTTCCGGTTAATATCAACACCGGCACGTTTCAGGCCGTTAATCATCCGGCTGTAGGACATCCCGTTCATCCGGGCGGCCGCATTAATCCGGGCAATCCATAGCTTCCTGTAGTCCCGCTTTAAGTTACGGCGGTCCCGGTAAGCGTTGGCCCAAGACTTCATTACTGCCTGATTTGCTGTTTTAAATAACTTGCTCTTGGCGCCGAAATAACCCTTCGCCAGTTTGATTATCTTTTTATGGCGCGCCCGACCGGTCACGCCCCGTTTTACCCTAGGCATGGTGAAACCTCCTTTATTATACCTTGATTAGTATACGCTGCTTAGTTTGGCAGCATTCTGAGTACCCGTTTTGTCTCCGAAGCGCTGACAAGAGAGCTTTTACGCAACCGACGCTTCCTCTTCGGTGTCTTTTTCTCTAAAATATGGCTGGCATAAGCGCGGCTGCGCTTATATTTGCCTGAGCCCGTCTTTTTAAAACGTTTAGCCGCACCTTTGTGAGTTTTCATTTTGGGCATACTGATTCCTCCTGTTAATTCGTCTGTTTGGGCGTCAAAATCATAATCATATTTCGCCCTTCGACCTTAGGGACCCGTTCAACCACAGCCAGTTCTTCCACTTCCTTTGCCAGGCGCAGTAATAATTTCTGCCCCAGTTCAGGGTGGGTAATCTCCCGGCCTCGGAACATAACGGTCGCTTTAACCTTGTCCCCGTTAGACAAAAAGCGAATCGCGTTTTTCAATTTTACGTCAAAGTCATGATCCTCAATATTGGGACGCACCTTTACTTCTTTAACAGTAATAATTTTCTGGTTCCTGCGGGCTTCTTTCTCCCGCTTGCTCTGTTCGAACTTGTATTTCCCAAAATCCATGATCCGACAGACAGGGGGTTTCGCGTTGAGAGAAACGGCTACCAGGTCCAGATTTTTTTCGCCGGCGACTTTTAGAGCATCCCGCAGGGGCATAATACCCAGTTGTTCACCGTCACTGTCAACTACCCGTACTTCCCGGGCCCGGATCTGTTCGTTCACAAGTAAGTCCTTACTAATTGCGTATCACCTCCAGAATATAAATAGAAAAAAGCAGGTGTCTGCCACCTGCTTTTCATACCAACAATAGAATAGACATCTGCATTGTTGACCCTTGGGGCTATGCCTTGGGGTGAGAAGTGGTGGCTTCTTCTTGACGAAATTAACTATATCACATATATTTCCGGGAGTCAACGGGCTTTGCTGATGATTTCTTCCTTAATCTTAGCCACAAACTCACTAAGGGGCAGTGAACCCACATCTCCGGCGCTCCGCTCCCTTACTCCCACTTCACCGGCTTCCGCTTCCTTGTCTCCCACAATCAGCATATAAGGGACTTTTTGCAGTTGGGCCTCACGGATTTTATAGCCGACTTTTTCACTCCGTGTATCCGCTTCGGCGCGGATCCCTTCACCCTCTAACTCAGCCAGTACCTGGGCTGCATATGCATGATGCCTGTCCGTAATGGGAATCACCACAGCCTGCACAGGTGCCAGCCATACGGGAAACGCCCCGGCATAATGCTCAATCAGTACAGCAAAAAAGCGTTCAATGGAACCGAAAACAACACGGTGAATAACTGCTGGGCGGTGTTTTTGCCCGTCTTCTCCCACATAGGAAAGATCAAATTTCTCAGGCATCTGAAAATCAAGCTGAATCGTACCGCACTGCCAGGTCCGGCCAATAGAGTCCCTGAGATGAAAGTCAATTTTCGGACCATAGAAAGCGCCGTCCCCTTCGTTAATCACAAAGGATATCTTTCGCTCCTCCAATACTTCACGTAATGCCGCAGTAGCCGCATCCCACATCTCTTCGGAACCCATAGCTTTTTCCGGCCGGGTGGACAACTCAACATGGTATTCAAAGCCGAATACATGATAAATTCGGTCTGTAAGCTCAATAACTTTTGCGACTTCATCTTTAATTTGAGACGGTAGCATAAATATATGGGCGTCATCCTGGGTAAAGGCACGGACACGCATCAGCCCGTGGAGCGTTCCCGACAGTTCATGGCGGTGAACCAGACCCAGTTCTCCCATACGGATAGGCAGGTCGCGGTAGGAATGCATCTTCGTACGGAAAACCAACATAGAGCCGGGGCAGTTCATCGGTTTGACAGCAAAGTCCTGCTCATCAATTTGCGTAAAGTACATATTTTCTTTATAGTGGTCCCAGTGGCCGGAACGTTCCCAAAGAACCCGGTTCAGGATGATCGGGGTTTTTATTTCGGAATAACCGTCGCGGCGATGTTCTTCGCGCCAGAAGCTTTCCAGTTCATTACGGATAATCATGCCACGGGGATGGAGCAGCGGGAATCCGGGGCCTTCATCCTGAATGCTAAACAGATCCAGTTCACGGCCCAGTTTACGGTGATCCCGTTTTTTGGCTTCTTCCAATCTGTGTAAATACTCTTCCAGCATAGATTTTTTGGGAAACGATGTGCCATAAACTCTCTGCAGCATCGGGTTCTTTTCGCTGCCCCGCCAGTACGCGCCGGCCAGGCTTAACAGTTTAACAGCCTTCACTTTTCCTGTGGATGTCAGATGCGGCCCGGCACATAGATCTACAAATTCCCCGCAGCGGTAGCAACTGATAACTGCGTCTGCCGGCAGATCCTCAATTAATTCCACTTTATACGTTTCGCCCATATCCGCAAAAAATTCCATCGCTTCGGCCCGTCCCAGTTCAAACCTCTCAAGCGGCAAATCCTCTTTTATAATTTTTACGATTTCCGCTTCCATTCTTTCTAAGTCAGCCGGAACAAACGTTTCTTTACAATCAAAGTCATAATAAAACCCATCCTGAATAGAAGGCCCGATTCCCAGTTTAACGTCACCAAAAAGCCTTTTTACCGCAAGCGCCAGTATATGGCTGGATGTATGACGAAAAACATCCTCCCCGTCACCGTCGGCGAATGTCAGAATACGAACTTCAGCATCATCATCAAGGGCATACGTTAAGTCACGTACCACGCCGTTTACCCGGGCCGTTAGTGCTTCCTTCTTTAACCGGCCCCCAAGCTCGTCCACTATATCTGTAATTCGTGTCCCCTGCGGGAATTCACGCTTTAAACCGTCCGCCAGTGATACAATAACCACAAAGATCCCTCCGTCATAAAAATACTTTGAACTCATCATAAACTTCGCATTAAGCACTGTCAAGGCATTCACGCCAGGAAATAAGCAATCAGCGCCTGGACCAGGCCAATCATAAACCCCAACACACCGCCCAGCCATTCAAGCTGCTTTAATTCACGACGTGCCACCGATAATACTACTTCTTCCATATCATCCAATGATAACGCGTTTAATTTATCGGCAACGATATTCTGAACGTCTACCTGTTCCCGCATACGCAAAAAAAATGTTTCTGTCATTTTAGGAAACTCTTTAGCAACTTCAGCCGCCACAGCATCACGCAGATAGCTGCTGCAATAATCGCGCAGTGAACCAGGCAGCACACCCATCTTTTGATCACACCAGCGTCCCACTGCTTCCCGGGCGGTTTTCGCCGCTTCTGCCCGGAGCTTAGGCATGTCCAAGTGGGCGGTAAGCTCATCCACGGAAAAGAGACGTTCAGCTACAATCTGGCCTACCGTATCAGCGATCTGGCCCTTTCGTTTGGGAATCAAGCCCTGAAAGGTTATCGCAAACGGCCTTAACCGGACAGGCTCAAGTGGCCGAAAAAGCATGCGTATGGCGATATAGTTGGTTATCCAGCCGATTAGTGCTCCAATTATGGGTAAAAGGATAAAGACCATCACATTGCTCCTTCCACCCCACTATTTTACCATGAAAAGGATGAAAAAAAAACGTCAAACGACGTTTATTTTCCTTTTAAATGGAGATGTCCGCTTATATCCTGACATAGTTTACAGCGCTTACAAAGCACAACTCTGTTTTCAAAGACATGTTTTAATGTATCTGTAGCTTTTGCGTAGTGGGTGTATATCTGCCGATGCAGCACGACCCGGTGCGGTGCCACGGTGATCAGCATACTTACAAGATGGTCATCCTGCTCCCCCTCATCCCACATATTCTCCCATTCCATACCGCTTTGATCAATATGCTGGTAGTTCTGATCAAGTAACTGTATATTCCCTTGAAGATCTAAAACCACATGGACCTGATTAATTTTGGGTTGCTGCAACTCAACAAAATATTTTAAGAGCTTGACAAATTCCTGATACTCCTTCTCCATCAGAAAATCATCAACCGCCTGATCCACGTCCTGGCGCAGACAACTCATCCATTCTTGCAGACGGAAAACAATAAACCCATGTAGATTTATATAACCCTGCTTTGTAAGATATTGATATAGCGAATTACGGATTTCACCGCACATTGCCAGTCTTTTGCCGCTCTTACTCTCTTGGTTATACTTATTGGCTGCAAACCGCAAGATTTCTTCCCGCTCATTTTGTGGAAAATAGAAGTAGTATTGACCCAGAATCTGGTCAAGGTAAACAGTTTGCTGATTATGGGTAATAAAATCAGTTAAGACCTGTGACAGATAGTAACGAAGAAGTGCCACATCTTCTGCGGACACAGTACTATTATTTCCCGACAGTTCACAGGATACATGGGGCCACCCATCAATATCCCCCGTTTTAAGAACGGCACCTGTTTCTCCTTTTCCAAAAAAAAACATGCTTTCTTCAAGCCTCTCCAGCAATTCAGGCATGGCATGTTTCACTGCGATAATAACGGTAGCCAAAGCTGTCATCCCCTTTCGCTACTATTATATGTTTCACAAAAATTTTGTATACTGTTTCCCACATCCTGCTAAGACTGGCCGCCGTAGCTTTTTTTCAAAAAAAAAGACGTGCATTGCTGCACGTCTTTACACAGAATTATGAATCTTTGGGGCGGAATGTGGCACAATCCGTGTCTTCCGTATCAGATGCATCCATAGGTTGTACTTCTATGACGGAAGCAACGCACTGGTCGCCGGAATTCCAATATTCACAGGTATCAACAACACACTTAACCCTGCTAATCGGGTCTTTTTCTTTTGACACACGAGATTCCATACATGTTACCTCCTATCTTTATTTACTGTGTTTAGGTTTTGTTAATTCCGGCCCACCTATACTTACCATGTTTTTTCTGTTTCGTCATGCTTGCTTTTTACCCCCGAATCTGTTAAAATTACTAATGCGTCAAAATTTTATAAGGGTCGTTAGCTCAGGGGGAGAGCACTACCTTGACACGGTAGGGGCCACTGGTTCAAATCCAGTACGACCCACCATAAGTAAATTAAGCCTGTCGGAATTGACAGGCTTTTTTTGTGCTATATTCCAGGCACCCAAACTATTCTTGCATGCTCCCGTTTTTTTAAATCGGGCTCTCTTCTTGAACCCTACTTTAAGGTTTTTGTATACTTCTTCAGTTCTTCGTAAAAATTCTGTCTGGTTCCAGCCATAATTATAACAACTACTTCTCCTTTTTCATCTTCAACAACAGTATAGGCCAGCTCATAGTTTGTTTTGTTGTAGTGGATATCGTATCCCATGTAGCCTGCAAGGTCGCCTGTTTTGGGCTCGCCAATGCCAGGGTCTTTCCTAATCTCTAGAACTGCGTCTCTAAACTTTCTTTTTAAATTCTCATCCCTGACTTTTTTCAAATATTTCTTTGCAACCGGCATATATACTACATCAAGCATCAGTCAAGAACTCCGAAAATCTCTTCAGTTTCTTTATCTCCGGTTTTTTTACGTCTTTTGGCAAATGATTTTGCGTCCTCCAGCATCTGTTCAGCTGCAGGGCGTATATTATTTTTTATTGCCGCAAACTCAGCCAACAGTTCCTGGCCTGATAAACCTTGCGCAACAAGGTCATTTAGTATTTCTTGTGAAAAATCCATTTCCGCACGAACTGGGCGTAAAACTAGCTCATTGCCTCTTTTTATAAACTCGACTTCACCCTCAAACCCTAATTCATCAATAAATACCCGAGGGATAGTTACTTGCCCTTTTGATGAAATATTACGTTTTTCCCGCCTTGCTCGCCTGCTCATGGCACCAGTCCTTTTTGTTCCTTCTAGTAACATTGTATCCCTACTTTTTAGAAATTATTCTTTACTTCCTTATTTCTTTACTTTTTTACATTATATCATTGTTTAGATTTAATGTGAAGTACTTATTCTGTTTAGTTTCTTTTCGTTTAATTGTCTACTTACTTACTTCAAAATAGTAAAAATACAGCTTGTTGCTGCCGGAACTTTTTTTGGATACAAACACTCTATTATAGAATAAGGAAGCTAATGAAAAGTACCTGTATGATGACTTCCTGCCTGGCAGTGGTTGTTGTTCTTGAACAAATTTCCTTACTCACACAGATTATATCCGTCTGTACAACCCCTTGAAACTGAATACAGGTTTTTCCCGGTAAAAAACTACCTGGTTTTCTATGTTGTTAAAGGAAACGAAGTCGAAATACACAGGATCATTTATAATATTCTCTAATCTTCAAAAAAACGGATCAGGCGGTGCCTGGGCCGTTTTTCGTGTACTTATTGTAGTTTTGATATATCCATCCCTTTTAATGTTCCACGCATTGTTCCAAACGGATAAATGGGAACTAAGGTAATTAATTTTCCTTTCGTAATCAACTGCATTTTTTGTCCTGCCTTAAGATTGAGTTGTTGCCGGACACCTTTAGGAATGACAATTTGAAATTTACTGCTGATTTTAACCTCACTCATTAATTACACCACGCTTTACAAATTAATCATCGATATTATTATTGTAGGCTAAAAGCAAGATTTTTACAATAATATTTTCGTCATTATACTGGATATTGGAGATCTGGCTTGCTGATCCCATGCATTGCATTATTAGCCATACCATGATAATATTATGATAAAAAAGAGGTGAGCGCATGCCGCATATCAGGCCCGTCTCAGATTTGCGTAATAACTTTGCCGATATTTCAAAACTAGTGCATGAAACAGCAGAACCCGTGTTTCTAACAAAGAACGGTTACGGCGACATGGTCGTAATGAGCATTGAAGCCTATGAACAAAAGTTATTCGAGAGTGAAGTTTATTTTAAACTTAAAGAAGCAGAGCTGGAAGCAAAGTCCACTGATAAACGATATACTCATAAAGAAGTGTTTACTGATTTAAGGAAAAGACTTGCCCACAAGCTGGATGCTGATAATGTATAAAGTTGTATATTTACCACTTGCATTAAATGATTTAAGGGAGATTACAGATTATATTACCGATGTCCTTAAAGCACCTAAAGCAGCAATTGATTTAGTTGATGCACTTGATGATTCAATATTAAAGCTTGGGCAGTTCCCCTACTCTTGCAGGGTGTATCAAACTACGCAGCACATTGAGACTGTGTACAGATTAATGCCGGTTAAAAATTATCTGGTTTTCTATGCAGTACATGAATGCGAAGTAGAAATACACAGAATTATATATGCCAAGATGAATCTTGAAAAAATCATGAAATAACCTTCAAAGCCTAAATTACGACCCACCGTTGAAAAAGCAAAGCCTGCCATTTCTGACAGCATTGTCATATTTTTTATGAATGAAGTAATATATAAAAAGCTCTGCAAAAGTCATTGTAGTGTTAGCAATTACAGCAAACCCAATTGCTTCCAATACCAGATTGTGGGCACAACACTTAATGCCACGCAGAGAAGATAGCCCATGCCGTAAATAACAAGGTGTCGCTCATTCCATCCCTGGTGTTCCAGGATGTCCCCTGACATGATGGCGAACGGTGACATGTAATTCAGAAATGTAAAATATTGAATCACACCGTTTAAAAAGCACAAGACCACAGGATGAATCCCGGCAGCGTACAGGGCCGGGGCAAAAGAAAACATTACCGCCACTGTGGGCATCCCCCAGGCTACATCCACAAACCGGATAGCCAGCGTCAATGCAATCATCACATAAACAAACAATGTGACATTTCCGGAAAAGTGCATCACCAGCGGAGATAAATACTCGCCGAGAATAGCGGAAACGCCCACCGTTTCCAATACTCTGGTTATGGACATGATGGAGCCAAAAAACAAGACCACTTCCCAATTAACGCCCTCAGAAATCGCTTTGGTATTTAGGATGCCAAAAGCAAAAAGCAAAAAAAGGGCAAACGCTGTAATTGTAGCTGCTTCCAACTCATGCAACGGCGTGGTTAGGTAGCCAAGAAAACAAATCGACAAGACAAGAGCCGTAGTTTGTTGTTTTTTTGTCAGCGAGAGAGGCTTGGTTTCACGGGAAGTGTCTGCCATTGGCAGTGAGCATTGATGAGGCCTGAAAACCAGAAACAGGTACGAAAAAAGTAATACAGAGATAAGCCCCCAGGGCAAGATCAGCGCCCGCGAATAAGTCATCCAATCTAATTCAGCCTGTACAGCAGTTGGCAAAAGCCCCAGACTGGTAGGGCCCACAAGGCTACCAGTCAGCCAACCGTTGCCCGGGATCAAAATCGCTGTATAGGCAATCAGCGTGATAAACGCCGCTTCCCGCGAACACTTTTTCAGATCTAATGATTTGACCACACTAAGCACAATTGGCATAACAATCGCAATGCGTACGGTGGTAGACGGCGTCAGGACAGAAAAGATGATTCCCGTAATCATCAGTGCCACAGCCGTTCCTACAATACTGCCCCCGAAACGGCTTAGCATCCGTTTGGTTATATAGCTTCCCAGGCCTGTTTCCCGGATAACATGGCCAAACAGAAAGGCCGGGATAATAATCCAGACAGCGGACGTGGTAAAACCATAGAAAACATCGCCATATGCAAGCCTTCCGGCAAGCAATAGTCCCATCATCAGAACGCCGGCCACACCCCTTGGCAACCGCTCGGGATGGACAATCCAGGCTGCCAGTGTAATAAATATACTGGCCAACGCCCAGTGTCCCTTCCCACTCAACTCCGGCACAGGCATCAATGTAGTAAAGGGGCCGAATAACAACACTGCCAAAAGCAGGAGAAAAATCCATTTTATACGCTCAATCCGAAGTTCTTTTTGCTCCAGAAGATGAATCCCGCTCTCCAAACCCAATGCCATCCCTCCGTCAACTCATATAACATTCATTATAGCGTATTCTCTGCCTTTCCGCAGTAAAATCAAAACTTTAAGCTAACTTTACAGTTATAATTTCCTTGCCTCCGAGAAAAAGCCTGTACACTGGTGTGTGTACAGGCTTTTATTAGCTAAACAATTCCCTGGTAATAATCTGGTTGGCCTTCTCCATCACTTTTGAAAATTCCTCCTGCGCTTTGAAAAACCCATTCAGTGTTTCATTATTCATTGCTTTCTGCTGGAGTAACTGCAACTGTTGAATATCGTCACTAACCTGCTGCCCTTGGGACTGCGCCTCATGGATTTTCCGCTGGGACTGCTCCATTTGGGAAACAAGTTCCTGCGCTGAGGGAGTATTGGGAGGTGGACGTTCACTTGGCTAAAAGCAGTGTAACAAGTATGACCGTCGCCGGTGTTGGTGCAGTTGTTACGGGAGTCGGCCGAGTGATGCGCGGCAGGCTCGGTGCAGTGGTAACAGGATTCGGTCTTGCCCACGTGGCATTAGGTCTGTTAGACATGTTAAGGCCCACAGTCCGGCAACACTCTTAGTTCATCTCCATGCAGCAACAGCCTGGGCAACCGCTTAGGCTGTTGTTTTTATTTAAAAAAGTGCTCTGGGCCTAATAAAGCGGGACTATGGGTCTATTTCTAAACCCGTGAAAATCAGCTACACTTAAACTACACATAATTATTTATTTCTTTCCCGATTGGTTTTATACAAGTTTTCCGGCACCTGTCACTCTCCCCACTTTGCAGGAGAGGAGTGGAGACATGATTAGCACAAAAGAATATTGCATAGAGAAAACAGCCTGCTCCTCCGAAGCTTAGAATGAATCTTGAAGATTGCATTAATGAAAGAATGACCACCGAAGGGTGGTCATTCTTTCATTAATGCCGGAGACCGACGGAAATATCGTCCACAACGAACTGCCAATAATAGCGCGTCGAAAGCTCCAATCGGGTAATATTGTAATAGCCGGCATCGAACCAGAACGGGCCAAGTGCTGACAGCTCGTATTCTTCTTCCGCTACCAGTTGATCGTTTCGCCACGCACGAATCTCCAGAATCTCGCCTTCTGCATTCTGCCAGGCAACACCAAAATAAGCACCATAGAAGTCAAAACCATCCTCGTGTGAGATTGTGACCGGGTAGCCTGACGTATTATATGCAACATATTTGCCTGATACTGTGTTGTTGATGTAGCCTTCCCCACCATAATATTCGTTGTTCACAGCGATTAGATTCAGCCAGTTAAGCCCCGCAACGCCATCCGGAACTTTCGTAATTATCGATTGTGTCACGTCTTCAAAATCGACGACCCGGACACTGCTCTTCGACATAATAGGATCATCACCCAGAATAATAGTGGCTATCTGTACGGGTGCTTTATCCCAGTCCAAAGATAAACACAGTCAGCACCGCCACACAGGCAAGAACAAAAATAACCGCCCAGTGAACGGGAGAAAATTTAGGAAAGGAGTTACGGACATATTGAACAAAAAATAAGATTACGCTGGCATCAACGCACACCCCTGCAGCCAAATAAATATATACTGTTATCAGGAGATGATTGACATGAAGCCTGAGATTCTAAACAGTGCAGGACTGCTGAATCAGCTCGTCACTGCGCTTGCCAAAAAAACACCTTTCTCAGTGGTGTCAGTAGGGGTGACCGAATCTTTCGTTTTAGCCCAGTATACCATCCTTAAAGAAGATGAATTTATGGGACATAAAGAAGCTTATGTTGCTGCTCAGGGACTAAAAAGAGGATTTGATCACCGCGGAATAAGATTCCCCAATACAGAGGCCAGGAATATGGCTGTATCTGCCTTAGCCAATGCGAATGCAGTAGGTTACAATATGACGATAAAAGATATAACGAGCAGTTATCCAGGCGAACTTACTGAAAAAGTCTTTTCTTATTACAACATCAATCCAAGATATATCTTTGAAGCCAACATCAGAAGAGTGATCATGTTTTCTCAACCTGCAAAATTCAAAGAATTGCTTGCTGGGAAAAAAATCCTCCTGGTATGCAGTTATGCGGACGAAGTAAAAGCAGCCATGGAAAAAAATCTTAAACGCGAACTCAGATTCGAAGTGACGGGGACTGTAACAATTGAAGAATTTGAAGACATCCCCAGGGTCAAAGAGGAAATTACAGCAGTTGACTTTGATTTATGCCTGCTGGCCGCCGGGATAAATGCTGTGATTCTTGCCCCTTACATCGCTGTACACCTTGGCAAGGTTGCCTTTGATCTCGGCCAGGCGATGGAAAGCCTGATTACAGGGAAAATTGAAATGGCCGGGTATTTAGACAGATATATAGGCCTGGATAAACTGATGAACATGTAAAAGAGCGACCCTCTTTGTTCATCGCGTGGATATAATTGTCCGAAGAGTATCGTGCATTTTCATCGACTCCATGATTACATAAAATTTACCGGTGACTTCGCCGTTTCTTTTCAATGAGGCGGCTGATGACTTTAACCCTAGAGTCCCAAGTATTTTCTCTTGCAAAGGAAATTAATTTCTGCACGTAATTTGTGTCGTTTTGTATCTCTAGCGCTTTATCAATCATACTGACAAAGTGCTTTTTATTCTTTCCGACCAATACGCCTGGCGCTTTGACACATTCCGGTATATTGGTTGTTACCACCGGTTTTCCGGCGCACATATATTCATACATTTTTATGGGGTTTGTGCCTAGAGTAATTTCATTAATACGAAAAGGAATAATGGCCACATCAAAACAAGCCAGGTAGTTTGGCAACTGGCTATATAACTTATGACCCAAAAATGCCACATTTTCTAACTGGGTAACTCCCGATCTGTACAGACTGCCATCATAGTCTATGCCGATGAGGACAATTTGCAGGTCTGGCCTTTTTTCCACCAGGAATCGAATTAAATTATAATCAACCCATTCAGCTAACGCTCCATAATATCCAACAATCTTTTTCCCTGTGGCCAAAATATCGTTAAGTTCACTTGGGATTACCGATTGGCTGTCAGCGCAGGAAAACAGTGAAAAATCAACGCCGTTTGGGCAAAGAATGGTATCCGGGCGCAGTTTTTTTGCTTTTTTGAATAGTCGTTCTGCGGTTGCTACCACCAAGTCAGCATTTCGCAGTAAATATCTGTGGGCTGCTTCCATCCTTTGATCGTATAAATGAAAGATACTGATATCATCAATATAGTCATACACTAAGAAATAATTGTCCAATGCTTGCAGGTAGCTGATATTCATGGCCCAACTTAGAATGACAATAGGGTCAGGAATAACCGAAAACGTGTCCATACTGGTATAAGCAATATAGAGGTTATCATTAACTCTAGTAAATCCAAGGGGGTAATCATCATGCTGATGGTTTGCAGTCACATATATGCACAGATAGTTCTGGTTCGCAAAAAACTTCATCAGTTGCTGGGGCCGTTGAAAGAGTGGGACATTCCACTCAATCGTAGGGGGGTAGATGATCACGTCTTTATAGTCTTTTTTTCTTAGAATTGCAAGCAATTCAGCCTGTGTTCGATTGGTTGCCTGTCTACTCACTGACACGGCGATTTCTATCCGTGGCGCAAAATAAGAATATCTGGAATCGTTTGGCCAAAAATCGATTGTGGGTCCTGTATAGGTCACTACTAACTTTTTAGGAAGCCTGTTATATTGCTTTACAAACGCTGTTATATTCAGTTGCAAGAAACAGCCGTCGCCCCGTACTGTTGATTCCGACACCGGCACAAGTTGGGGTATTGCTTGCAATTCCGGATCATAGCCTGTTTCCAATGAAGATAACGTCACTTTTCTTTCTTTACGGGCGCTTTTGTTTTTTATGATAAACAATCTAAAAATATATTGCTGGTTGCTTGTTGGCTGCATCGCTACCATATCTGAAAAACTGAAAAGAACATGCTTTGCCCTATTCCTTGGAAATAGCGGAAACCGGATGTTGGAATTGCCCATTTCCGTGACATTATCGGCATACGCTAAAACCTTTTGCAGAGTCCACACCTCCGGTTTATTTTTTGAGCATCACATTAAAGTGCCCATAGGAATTTTTTTCGAAACATATAATTTGCAGGCCCACCCTTTTAAACAGCTCTCGCAATTCATTTTCATGATAAACATAAATATGGTCATCGATAACCGGTAACCCCTTTTTGGGGTATGGAATTTCATCGAACTGCTGATACCGGTCAACGCGGCCATATACTTCAGCATCCGGTGTACTTAATAACAAAACTCCTTCATCCGTCAGTAAATCATGAATCCGTGCCAGGGTGGGCTCCGGGTGGAAATTCAGGTGCTCCAAAACTTCGGTAAAAAGAATTAGATCAAAGCAAGGCATTTTTTTAAAAGGAAATGGATCCAGTTCGATATTACTGACTTGATAATGGAAATTGTATGTTGTGACCATGCGATTACTCATATATAAATCAACGTAATCCGTGCAATAGATCTCGCATTTAAATAGTTTTTTTACATACAAGGCGAGTGTACCGTAAGCACAGCCGATGTCGAAGCAATGGAGAACCTTTCGTTCTGCCAATTCCCAGAGCCATTGTGCTACTTTATCCCAGTAACGAAACTCATCTTTTTGATAGGCGGTCTTGTAATACGGATTATCACATAAACCGGCAACTTCGTTCTGCGTTTCCCGCAGAAGTTCCATAAAATCCATTTTACTCACTAGCCCTCACTTCCACGGCACAGCCGGAATCATAGAGTCGAAGCGAACCGTCTAAGAGTTTATCAGCGGCACTGCCAAAGTCGATCCCGATTTTTCCATGCAATCTCTTAACCTTATCACTGATAATCACCGCATTGACACCACAGGAAGCGAGACACACATCAAAATCGCTGGTAGAGAACAAAGAAAATATATGCGGTAAGTCATCATACGAGTCAACAAGGGCGGTACCGGCAATGTAAACCCCACCGGCCTGTAACAGTTTCGCTAGTGGCTCTGCTTTGCGGCCAAGAAGAAAAACTTTGGCCTGTGTTAATAGTTTATGAAATGCAGGCGTTTCTGCCAATGCATGGTTACCGAAAGCATACATGATCTGCTTTGGTTGTAATTGTACCTCTTTAAATACACGCTGCGTTATGGGCCGCCAAACTACACATTCATCCTGGTATAAAACCCCTACCACATCTGCGTTCCGAATGGCGTCGGTCATTTCAGACGCCGCCTGTAAATTGGGAATTACAATCCCACAATAGTGATGATCGCCCTGTTTCACCCACTCTAACTCCGGTGGGCCCTCTTCCAGCAGTTGCGATAACACTACATTTTCTCCATCTCCAATACGTACAAGGGAATAGGGCAAATTATTTTGAAATGCCTTCAGTATTTGCTCAGCTATGGCTGTAGCCGGCAGAAACGTCCTCCGCAATTCCTCTGCATCCATGCTAGAGATGTTGATCAACACGATCACCGTCCAGCCAGTTATTCATATAAAGATATGATTTATTGCGCTAAACTATGAATCTTACGGACTTATAAACCGTCATAACGGTTTTAGTTTTCCAAGGGAAATATATTTACCTTTTTTGCCAAAACAAAAAAACTCCTCGTTTTAGCGAAGAGGACAAATCTTTATGGGTTTTTTAACACAAGGGATTGTACACTAAAAATCGTACTGTAAATATATCCGTTGAGCCTGCAAACCCTTTAAAAATTGATGTGGTGCCGGAGACCGGAACCGTATAGTTTGCACTGTTACTGGGCCATCAGTTAGTTTTCTGGAAGCTCATTAGCCAGAATATTAATAATAAAATAATCACATGCTAAATACAGCATAAAAGAAAGGTGTTGGGTAAGTAATATGTTTCAAATTCAAACCCCGCATGATATTTACTACTTTGCACTCGCACTGCTAATGTCTCTTTTCATGATCATTCTGATACCCAGGGATGACATAAAGCGTCTATTTGGCGTAAGTTTTGTTTGGGGGTATTTTGGCAGTTTTGTCTTTGTAATTGCACTGGGTGGATTACTGCAACTTTTTAGCTGGCAACAAACAGCATTCACCTTCTTAAATTCACCATTTTTACTAAACTTAGCGTGGGTTCCTGCAGTAATGCTCTATCTATATTTTTTACCCAAAGCAAATGTTCTGTTTTGGTTGTACCTAGTTACATTTTCACTGGTTAGTGCTGGTTTGGATAGCATTTTTAATCAATTGGGAACACTGCAATATATTAACTGGAGTCCAGTTGCAAGGTTTTTTGTCGCCATTGTTTGGTTTCTAGGCGCAACACTCCATCTCAATTATCTTTCCAAGAAAAAAATTACAATATATTGAAATTAGATTACCGATTACGAGTCACTAGTAAAAACAAAGACCACCAGCTAGCTGGTGGTCTTTGGCTATAGGTAAAACTGGTGCCGGAGACCGGGGTCGAACCGGTACGACCTTTTGGATCGAGGGATTTTAAGTCCCTTGCGTCTGCCTGTTCCGCCACTCCGGCAATTTTGTTGTAAATAAAAAATGGAGGCGACACCCGGATTTGAACCGGGGAGTAAAGGATTTGCAGTCCTCTGCCTTACCACTTGGCTATGTCGCCCCGTTGTTATTGAATTAGCACATTTATCTTAGCATATTGGACATTTGCAGTCAAGTATGCTGTCCAAAGATGAAGGCGCACTAGGTGCGCCTGTTTTATTGTTATATGGAGCGGAAGACGGGATTCGAACCCGCGACCCTCGCCTTGGCAAGGCGATGCTCTACCACTGAGCTACTTCCGCATGGTGCCGAGACCCAGAGTTGAACTGGGGACACGCGGATTTTCAGTCCGCTGCTCTACCTACTGAGCTATCTCGGCAAATAAATGGCGGAGCTGACGGGAGTCGAACCCGCGATCTCCTGCGTGACAGGCAGGCATGTTAGGCCACTACACCACAGCTCCGCAATCTTGAACACTTTACTAGTATACACAAGGTGATGTTAAAAGTCAACAACTCAGTTTAAGGTTTCTGAGGGATATTATTCCCCCCTAAGTTTTGCTTTTCATCTTCCATGGCATAGTAAATCAGGCTTTGCAGCTCAATTGTTAAATCCGCGTTATGGACATGGACATTGCCAGGTACATTTAGTTTCGTCGGTGCGAAGTTGAGGATGGCGGTAATTCCCAGGCTAATAAGGTTATCTGCTACCTTTTGGGCTACTTCAGCCGGAACGGTAATCATGGCCACTTTTACATTTTCCGCTTTGATAATATCCGACATATCTGCTATGGGCTGTATTTTCATTCCCTCAATTTCAGTGCCAACTTCCTCGGGATTGGCGTCAAATACACCTACTATGTCAACATAAGGGTTTTTCGAAGCATTATACCGGGTAAGTGCTTTGCCGAGGTGACCCGCTCCGATAACGACCAGCCTTGTCTGTTTATCCAGGCCGATGATGCGTAGCAGCTTGTCACGGAGATAACTGGTGTTGTACCCTGTACCTCTTGTGCCGAAGGCCCCAAAGTATGCCAGGTCTTTTCGGATTTGCTCTGCCGTAAACCCGGTTTCTTCACTGAGCACCCGGGAAGAGATAATTTCCACATCTCGCCGGATCAGATTATCCAAGATTCGCAGGTATACCGGTAATCGCTTAATTACAGATTTAGGGGCGCTTTTTCGAGACATACTCTTAGTCCTCCTCTTTATGAATCTCTTTATGAATCTCTTTATTTTAATGACTTCCCACTGATGTACAATTATAATCCAATAGGGTTTAAGTGCTAAAAAATACTTGTTAATATTTTAACACAGAACAGATAATAAAAATACTATAAAATTAGCTAAAACCAGCGTATTTTCGCTATAAGTCTTCAGTTTCTTCTCTCTAAGACATAGGCAGTTACCTGTTCCAGAATATTTCTGCTGGTGCCTCCTGGCAAAGATTGTAAAGCCTGAAGAGCATTATTAATATATTCTTTCGCTATTGCACGCACCTGATTCTGAATCTGTGAATTGTTTATCTCCGTACAAATCTGAAGAACCAGTTGTTCGTCAATTTCTTTTGCGGCAATTCGTTTCCGATATATGTTCCCGTTTGAGGATTCTTTCATTAAATGAATAAGCGGTAATGTGACTACCCCCTGGCGCAAGTCACCGGCAGTCGGTTTGCCTGTAAGTTTAGTATCACCGGTAAAATCCAAAAGGTCATCAATAATCTGGAAGGCCATACCTAGATTGAATCCGTAGCTGCGTAAAGCTGCCAATGAATGATTGTCTGCCCCGCTTATCAGGCCGCCACATTGTGCAGAAACAGTAAAAAAATGAGCGGTTTTTTTGCCAATTCTCTTATAGTATGCATCTGTTTCCAGAGCTGGATGGAAGCGTTCCGACTGCTGCTGGATTTCACCTTCAGACATAGCGACCACTAAGCCGGCCATGTGCTGAATAATACGAAGATCACCAAACTCTGTTAATAGGGCAAAGGCCTTGGCAAAAAGGTAGTCCCCGGTAAGAACGGAGACATAGTTACCCCACTTTGCATTTATTGTCGGACTGCCCCTTCTTTGACCGGAATCGTCTATCACATCATCATGAACCAGGGTTGCGGTATGAATCAGTTCAATGGCCGTCGCTACCGGAAGAAATGGTTGGTATTCTTCCTGCCATAAATTAAGAGTCAGGAAAAACAGTGCCGGGCGGATTCTCTTTCCTGGAGCCGACAGAAGATGATTATTTAGATCTTGCACAAGTTTTTCCTCGGAAATAAGGATTTGCCTGAGACCTTCTTCCAAATCCTGAAGGGGAGCAGTACAAGGTCCGTAAAGTTCAAGCATCGGGCACCACCTGACCGCAAAAGAACATTGCTGGAATTGTAATAGTTTATGTTCAAGAATTACTTTGAATTTCCTTTTAATATGGATTATTTTTTCGTGCGGCAGTGACATTGCTTTGTGCAGACAAAAGTGTTATCCTGCTGATATGGAAACAAATATCAAATCGTGTGCACAACTGAAGGATAAAGTATTAATGGTGTTGAAAAACGGCGGAGCGGCCGGGGCCGGTGTTGCAGATCTCAGTCATGCACCGCAAGCAATGGAACTGCATGCAGATCCCAGGCTGCATCGTTTTAGTCGTGCTGTATCTTTTTTTATCCCGTTCCCCCGTTCCGTCATTGAGGAATTGCTGGAGGGACCCTCTCACACCTACCTGCATTATTACCGTGCGGTAAATACATGTATTGATGACCTGTCCCTTAGGCTGGTATCCCTTTTGGAAGTCAACGGGTTCGAAGCATTTCCCATACCTTCCTCACAACGGGTGGGAAAACACGGAATTGGCAGCATTTTTCCACACCGGTTAGCCGGCTACCTGGCCGGACTGGGATGGATCGGTAAAAGCGGTTGTTTGGTCAATGAAATATTTGGTCCGAGACTGCGGTTGGGGACAGTCCTGACGGATGCGCCTCTGCCGCCGGATGGACCCGTTGATGATCGTTGTGGTCAATGTAGGGCTTGCACGGAAGCTTGTCCTGCCAGTGCTATTAAAGGGACGGCTTTTGCACCTGATATTCCCATGAGTGAAAGGCTGGATGCTGAGCTTTGTGACCGCTACCAGAATAAGGTCCGTGACCGTTTCGGTAAGCGGGTTTGCGGTCTTTGCCTGGCATCATGCCATTTTGGCCGTTTACAACCGGGAAACAGCGAGTAAGACAGGTGGATTATTTTTTTGGTTGATATACTGATATGTCAGCACATTAAATTCTTGTTGCGGCAACGCTAATAGGTATTCATAAACAGCTGAGTACTCTTCCATTCCGCCCGGATGGCCGGTATAGGCCATAATTGTTATCATGCCGCCTATTTTTAAGGCGGATACTGACGCTCCAAGTGCCAGTACGGTGCTTTGAGCGTCTGTTTTTATTTGGTGGTCTCCCCCCGGGAGATAACCTAAATTAAACATCACTGCAGTTATCGGGCCGTTTAAATATGTGGATAGATCTGTATGGCTGGCATGAATAAAGGTAACACGATGGGCCAGTCCCACCTCAGACAGGCGCTCTTTTGTATTATGGAGTGCTTCCTGCTGAATGTCAAATGCTAAAACGGAGCCGGTCTCACCGACCCACTCCGCAAGAAACAAAGTATCATGGCCATTTCCGCAGGTAGCGTCTATAGCCGTGTCCCCTTCTTTCAGAGTGTGACCTATCAACTCCCTGGCAAACAGCAGTGGCTTTTTCATCCGGTGCCTCCTGGGAAATAATCCCTTTTACTAGTGGCTTTGTCTTTCTCGCTAATATATAGCTGACCGTTTGTGTCCAGGCTGGCGTAAAGCACATCCTGAATTCTCTCTACTCCCTGTTTATTAATCTGGATTAACAGCCATTTCTCATCGAGATGCAGGCCCTGCAGATTTTTAACGTGGATATGGCCATCAAAGATTAGTGGCGTTGGCATTCCTTCATACTTTGTGGGAATTCCCAGATCTTGCGGTGTCACCGGCCTTTTTTCAGGCTTCAGTATGACGCTTAATTCCCCTGACGTTTCAAGGACAGCGTACTGTACATCGGCAATATTGGGCACATCCTTTTCACGAAGTTGACCAAGCAGGTCTGATACATTATAACGCTGCTTGCGCATTTCTTTTTCCAGGATTTTACCGTTGGCGATAAGAATGCTAGGACCGCCGTCCACAATTCCGCGAAGGGTATGGCTTTTCAGGCTGACAAAGGAAAATAGAATTTCCAGTGCCACCAGTGTAAAAATCGGAATAAGACCTTCATGCAGAGGCATGTCAATGTTTTCCATGGACATGGCGGCAAGCTCTGCAATCATAATAGCCACAACCAAATCGAACGCGGAAAGCTGTCCCACTTCCCGCTTGCCCATAATACGAACTGCCAGCAGGACTGCAAGATAAAGAATAGCCGTCCGGTAAAAAAGCGCAAGCTCCAAAGATAACACTCCCCGTAGTAACGTACGTTGCCAGGTTTGTTTTATCTTTTACACGATAACGGCGCTTTATGCCGTACGGCCGGCTAAACAGGTCTAGTGAACATCCTCAAGGACACGCATAATCACTTCCAACAACTCTGCTGGCTTATAGGGCTTTGCCATATAATCACTGGCACCCAGATCCATGGCCCGCTGGATATCTTCTTCCTGAGCGCGGGCGCTTAAGACGATGACGGGGATATCTTTTGTCGCTTCATTTTCTTTCATACTTTTTAGAGCGTCCAAACCGTTCAGCTTCGGCATCACCAAATCAAGCAGCACCAAATCCGGCTTACTCTCTTCAATTTTACGCAGAGCTTCCATTCCGTCTTCAGCAACATCCACCTGGAGTCCTGCACTGCGCAAGCAGATTGTTACCCCAAGGACGATATTTTTTTCGTCTTCTACAAGCAGAATTCTTTTGTTCATATATTTAAACCTCCTTCTCATTAACTGGTAACGTAAATGTAAAACAGGAACCTTTCTTTTCTTCGCTTTCCACCCAAATACGGCCGCCATGTGCTTCCACAATTTCCTTGGCGATGGCCAGTCCCAGCCCTGCGCCCCCCGCTGTCCCGTTCCCTTTCACCTGGGTATATCTTTCAAAAATCTTTTCATGGTAGCGTACCGGAATACCCAAGCCGGTATCAGTAACGGTGATATATATTTTCATGTTACTGTGTAATGCTGAAACAATGATTTCCCCGCCTTTGGGCGTATAGCGAATAGCATTACCCACCAAATTTGTTAATATCCAAGTAGCTTTGGTTGCGTCAACATAAACTTCGGGCAAACTGTCGGGAATTTTTTTACTTAATGTTATTTGCTTTTCTTTTAACTGGAACTTCAGCGGTTCTATGGCCATATCCACCATCTCCGCCACGCTGACACTTTCCATTTCCATTCTGATTTCGACTTCATCAAGGCGGGCAATTTTTAACAGATTGTTTACCAGTTGGGCTAATCGTTGCCCGTCATCACGAATTGCCTGCAGGAGTGCTTGCCCATCCTGGGTCAGTTCCCCCTGCCTGCCGTCCAAAAGCAGTTCTACGGCCATAACAATGGAAGTAAGCGGGTTACGGAATTCGTGGGAGATGGTAGCCACAAACTGTGTTTTCAATCTGTCGGCCCGCTCATAGTGAGTAACATCGGTCAGCAGTATCACTGTCCCTACCAATCTTTCCTCTTCAATCATCGGAGATACTTCAATTTTAAAGTATTGCTCCTGCCCATTTAATGTAACATTCAGTGTTTCCGGTATGCCGGGAGGACACCATTCACCACCCGAGGCAACGATGCCCCGGATGGTTTTATTTATTTCCTGATGACTGATAACTTCACGAAACGGCTTGCCGATAGCCGAGGATATATCAATGGCGAATATATCAGCAGCGCGGTTATTAATAAACTGAACTGTTGCGTTAGCGTCGGTGACAATGGTCCCTTCCGGCAAGCTTTGTAATACAGCTGCCGCATGAATGACAGGGAGTTGCCGCTTAGAACGATGCAAAAACACTCCCCCCTAATTATCTTTTTGCACAGGAACCGGGTCCGTCCCAGGCAGGACAGGCATTAACACACTTAAAACAATTATAGTATATCCCCAGTGCCAATGCCTGATAAAAATTCCACCATTTCGGATCTCCCAGGGATTTTGATTTCTCCGGTAATCATTTGAATTCCTCCCCTTAATTGTGTTGAAACTTATTTGGATTCATAGCAATTTTCACCGTTGGTCTCTTTCACTAAAAGCGCTGCGATTACTGCCAGAGCCAACGGGTACAGACAAAAGCTTAAAGCAAAAAAGTAAGCGTCCTGATTATATACTTTTACGCCTTCATTAAAAACACCATGCCATTTTACATCCAGCAGATATCCCAAAAGCGGTTGTAACAGGGATATTCCTAAAAAGGCACCAATGTTCACTGTGGCTATCGCCATTCCGGCTATCTGCGGAGGATTCAGTTCTTTACCCAACGCAAAGGTAATCGTCACTGCGCTACCAAAGAATCCTAACAGGAAGTACAACGGGTAAAGAATCCCTTCCGGCGGGCGGGCGTTGTTCCAGAAAACAAGAACGGCCCATAATACCGTAAATGACACAACAAAAATAAGGTATGGCAATTTGCGACGTCGTATCCGGTCTGAAATCAACCCGACAACCGGTGAACCCGCTATCATCCCTAGTGCAATCATCAGCATCAGGTTGGCAGCGGCTGTTCGGCTGTAGCCATAAACCTGCATCAGATAGGGCATACCCCAAATGCCTGAAAAAGCAATTAAAGTGCCGTAAAGGCCGAAGACAACAAAAAAGGGTGGCCAACTGTGCTTATTTTTTAAGACCAGGCCCATTTGCCTGATATTTTCCAAGAATTTCTCGCCAAGGGACTTGTCATCCCGAACTTTATAGACTGCAGGAGGCAGATCACGGACAAATGCACGGCAAGCGACGGCTACCACTAAAGAGAGCAGACCGATGACCACAAAAGAAAAGCGCCAGCCGAAACTATCAACAAGGAATGCCAGCGGTGTGGCTGCCAGCACTGCCCCGGCATTTCCCATCAGGACTGTCATGCCTGTAACAAAGGCAAACTCAGTAGGCAGAAACCAGACGGACTGAAATTTCAGAACAGAAACAAAAATTACGGACACACCCAGGCCCACAAGAAACCTTCCTGTAAAAGCCAGAAACAACGTGGGTGCTGCAGCAAAAAACAATGAACCGGCTCCGGCCAAAATCATGCCGGCAAAAACAGTCATCCTAGGTCCCAATGAATCGGCTAAAAGCCCGCTGGGTAATTGCATGACTGCATAAACATAAAAGTACATTCCCGCCAGACTACCTAGGACTGCCCCGTCTTTTACAGCGAATGCTTCCATTAGCTGGTCAGCTACAACACTGGGTGCAACACGATGAATATATACGATGACAAAAGCCAGTGCCAGAATTGACCACATAAGCCAGCGTTCCTGGTATCTTTCCTGATGTTCAGGCAGTTAAAGCACCTCGTTTCTAGCCCTCTAGCTGTCAAACCCCTGAGGTTTGCTTTTTTCCTCTTCGATAAGCATTCTCCGCAGTGTTTTACCCATAATTGTTTTAGGCAGATGCCTGCGAAACTCGATTAAGCGGGGAATTTTATACGCCGCCAGACGCTGCCGGCAGTGTTCCATAACCTGTTCCCGGGTTAGTTCCGCATCAGTTTTTAAAACAATATAGGCCTTGAGCTTTTCTCCACGGAAACGGTCGGGGATACCCGCCACAGCCACATCTTTTACCTGGGGAATTTCCTTAATAACCAGTTCAATATGCTCCGGGTAAATATTATATCCGCCGGAGATAACCATATCCTTTTTGCGGTCCACAATATAGGCATAGCCTGATTTATCCAGGCGCGCAATATCACCGGTATAGAGCCACCCGTCCCGCAGTGTCAGGGCCGTTTCTTCAGGCATATTCCAGTAGCCCTTCATGACCTGGGGACCACGGATAATTAACTCCCCGGCAACGCCTACAGGCATCTCCTTTGTGCCGTGTTCCAGGTCAACAATTTTACAGTCTGTATCCGGCAAGGGAATTCCCACACTGCTGAGTTTTCGTTTGCCGTACAGGGGATTGCAGTGAGTTACCGGAGACGCTTCCGTTAAGCCAAAACCCTCAACCAGGGAACCGCCGGTAAGCTCTTCAAAGATATGAGCGACATCCGGTGAAAGAGAAGCAGCTCCACTGATGCAGGCGCGGATGGATGACAGATTATGCAGCCGGGCATTCTGGTGCGAGATGATCGCCACATACATTGCCGGAGTGCCAGGGAACATAGTCACTTTATAACGCTCAATATCTCCCAGCGCTTTATCTGTTTCAAAGCGGTGATGCAATACCAGGGTAGCTGCCAGTTGCACCGCCGTATTCATAGCCACCGTCATGCAGTAAACATGAAAGAAGGGGAGTACAGCAAGGAACACCTCTTTACCTTCCTGGCTTTTTGTGAACCATTCTCTGATTTGCATAGCATTGACAACCAGATTATAATGGGTCAGCATCGCCGCTTTCGGGATACCTGTGGTACCTCCCGTATACTGGAGCACCGCCAAGTCTTCTTTAGGAGACAATTCAACATTTGGATAATCAGAGGAGGAAGCATTTAACAGTTCACTAAAGCGATAAATACACTCACCTTCCATGATACCCAAGGTTCTCCCTCTGTTCTGCTGGTGACGGCGATAGCCAAGTGCAGCTAAATAAGGCATGAAGTCCTGGAGGCCAGTAACAATGCAACTTTCAAGCCCCGCATCCTTACGGATGGAGGCGACCATTTCCTGTCGGATGTCCAGATAAACCATCACACGACAATCTACATCACGCAACTGCTGAATCAGTTCAACGGCTACATTCATCGGGTTTATCGGGACCACAACTCCACCGGCCATGAGAATACCGTAGTAAGAAATGACAGCCTGGGGAGAGTTGGGAAGCATAATTGCCACCCGGTCCCCTTTTTTAACGCCCAGCTTCCCCAGCGCGTTTGCAAAACGAATCGCCTTCTCAAGAAGCGATTGATAGCTCATTCTTTTACCAAAAAAGACAGTTGCAGTTTGTTCAGGGAAACGCTCCGCGGCCCGCTCAAGAAACGCAAATAAAGGTTGCACCGGATAATCAATGCTTGGTCTTACGTTTTCAGGATAGCTCCTCAACCAAGGGTACTCTATATTATCACTCAAGCGGTTCACCTCCAACACATATTGGACAATGCTACTGTACAATATGTATTCGCTTTCTTTTATAAATATCCTGCGCCGCGGGGCTGAAAGGATGCTTAAACGCCCTCTTCGTCCACGATACCAAACTGTTTTGCCACATCTGTGTATTTTTCCGGGAAATCCGGTTTACAGCGCATGCCCATAAATGGTGTGGGAATCCGGGCGATACCACTTTTATGGGTAGCCTCCACCCCTGCTGCCACATTTGCCAACTCACAGGCAGGTACGGCGAAAAGTAGCTCATCATCGGCTGTGTGGGCAAAGACCCGCTCCCCACCACCAGGGATAATCACCTTACATTGCCCTGTTTGATAGGGGACGACAATTTCACTGCCGCAGGCACCCCGCCCCGTAAAGCTGGAGTCAATTTTCCCGCCGCCGTGATATAGCGCTCCCTGTACAAGACGAATGACCTGAGCGGCGTTCCCGTAAACCAAAACTACATCTGCATCGAAATCTGCCTTGGCCAAGGGCGCTGTAACGACGCCGCTGAATGCGTCCAGGGGCAGACTGGGGGTGGCCTCTTGTGTCCTGCGACCCGCTTCTGGCGATTGTGCATAATAGGGATATACAATTTCACCGTCTTTTACTGTTTGCGGTTCTGATTCCAGGCCGAAAATCATCATCGCTAAAATACATGCATGGTCTTCCCGACGAAACCCGACTTTCCAACCAACCCGTCTTGACATGGCTATCCCCTGACACAGCGCCCAGCGTTCTTTGGCAAATTCGGCCGGAAACCGGGTCTTTGCCGGAAAATCTTCGCCATCTTTCAACAGCTTGACGGCTACAGGATAGGTCAATGGCCTGATATACTCTTCGATACTGCTTAAAAATTTTGCCTGGATACTCATGGTTTCTCCACCTCTTGTTGTATTTTTTGTATTTCCTGCCTGTTCCTCGCTTGAATAATGTAAAAATATTCTAACTATTCCAGCCACAGACATATGCATTCTGGGGCTACACTCTCTTCTGAAAAATTAGGATATACTCGTGAATGCGGTTGACGCGAAAGACATATGGATAACCCAGCGGACGAAGCCGGTTATACTCGTGCCGCCTGTCCCAGATAATCAGATCATCCAGGGTGTACCCCTCTCCGGCAAGTATCCGGGATAGATCCATATGCAGAGGATAAAGCTGATCTTTTTTACGCAAATCCATCACCACAATACAGCAGTAACCCCGCGGACGAAGCCGGCGGTAAATTCCCCGGAAGACCATAGCCACTTCTTCCAGAAAGTGCCCGTACTCTTCAATGGTGCCCAGATCGTCTGCCAGATTGCCATAGTGCCGTTGATCGCGGTGATCAGCGGTGCGCTTTTGATTCAGGATGTCCCAGTATGGTGGTGAAGTCAGGCAAAAATCCACCGTCTCATCCACCAGCTCTTCCACCTGTCGCGCATCGCCGCATAACAACCGATGGTTCTCAGAGCCCGCCTGGGCAAGCCGTTTTTCTGCCAATGCAAGAAAGTCATGGGAAATATCAATGCCTATTCCTCTTCTGCCAAGATGATGGGCCGCAAGAAGCGTGCTGCCGGTACCGCAAAACGGATCAAGTACCATCTCGCCGGGGTGGCTGAAAAGTTCGATTAAGCGGCCTGCCATTTGTGCCGGAAACAGTGCCGGATGCTTTAAGCCCACTTCCTCAGTAGACTTGCGAATATCATCCCAAACACTAATAGAATAGTTTAACCATGTTTTGCCGTCCACTGTAATCTTTTTAGCCATGCGCTTCCCCCCACATTAACACTGCGGTTAATGCTCCATTTCGGTAATGAGTACCTGATCCATGTCCCCGTCCACTTCCTCCAGCACTACCGTAATATTTTCTTTGCCACTGGTAGGGACATTTTTTCCTACGTAGTCGGCACGAATGGGGAGTTCACGGTGACCCCGGTCCACCAGCACAGCAAGCTGGATATACTGGGGCCGACCCAGATCCATAATAGCGTCCATGGCCGCACGGATCGTCCGCCCGGTGTAAAGAACATCGTCAACAAGAATAACTTTACTGCCGGTAACGGGGAAAGTCACCTTTGTTTCCGCCGCAACCGGTTTCTCTTCCATCAGCATCAAATCATCGCGGTAGAGGGTAATATCGACAAAGCCGACGGGGGGCATGGCGCCTTCAATTATCCCTATCTTCCGGGCAATGCGCTCAGCCAACGGTATACCGCGGGTACGAATGCCTATTAATACCAGGTCTTCAATCCCTCTGTTTCTTTCTACGATTTCGTGGGCAATTCGTGTTAATGCACGACGCATTGCATCCGGATCCATAATCTGCTTTTTGACTCTCATTTTTTCATCCTCCTTTCTGACGTAAGGACGCCAGCAGTTCATTAAATTCAGCGGGAGGGTCAGCGGAAAATTCCAGATATCTGCCGTCGACCGGATGGGCAAACCCCAGCAGGTGTGCATGCAATGCTTGTCCGTTCAGTTTTATTTTTTGCCTTTTAAAACCATAAATAGGATCGCCTACAACGGGATAACCGATGGATGCCAGATGGACACGGATTTGGTGGGTCCTGCCTGTCTCAAGACGTAAGGCAAGATATGTAAAGCCGGACAAACGTTCCAACACACGAAAGTGGGTAACTGCATGCCGCCCTTTATCCGAAGAAACAACAGCCATTTTCTTTCGATCCCGGGGATGCCGGGCAATGGCGCCGTCCACCGAACCCTGTTTTACGGCGACTTCACCGTGGACGATAGCCAAATATTCCCGGACAACACTGTGGGCTTTAAACTGTTTGGACAGTGCCAGATGGGCGTGATCGTTTTTTGCCACAATTAAAACGCCGGAAGTATCCTTGTCAAGGCGATGCACGATACCGGGTCTGGCTTCCCCGCCGATGCCCGAGAGGTCCCGGCAGTGGTGGAGCAGCGCATTTACCAGGGTACCACCCCGATGCCCCACTGCAGGATGGACAACTAAACCCTTGGGCTTATTTAAAACGAGGACGTCACTGTCTTCAAACAGTATCTCCAAGGCTATGTTCTCCGCGTCCAGAGAGCTGGCTTTTACAGCAGGTATGGTGACCGATATGCATTCTCCCTCGTGGACACGGTAATTTGCTTTACGCACTTCACCATTGACTAAAACCAAGCCTTCGTCCATTAGTTTTTGCACTCGCGCCCGGGTCAGCTCAGCAAGTAAGCGGCTCACAATTACATCCAGACGCCCCCCCGCCGAATCCCTGTCCACATGAATAATATGCTCCTTCATGCTTTTTCCCTGCGGCCAAAGGGCCAAAGACGAATGGCAACATAAGCTCCTACTGCGGCGATAATACTTGCTATCTGGCCTAAAGTAAGAAACCCGACCAATAATGTGGCATCACGGTAAAACTCGATAAAAAAACGATAGATGCTGTAGAGAACAATAAATTCCATGAAGAGTTGACCATGAAAGCGGATTTTCTGTTTTCTGTATAAGAGGATAAAAAATATCAGCAGCGATGCCAGGAAAGCATAAAGTTGAGTAGGGTGGCGCGGTGTACTGTCAAGATAGGCAGAGGGAAGCGCCCAGGGCACACCGGTAGGACGGCCAAAACAGCAGCCGTTAAGCAAACAGCCAATGCGCACAATCGCGTATCCCAGCGCCAGATAGGGCGCCACCAAATCTGCCACAATTCCCTGGGGGAGTTTATGACGGCGGGTGTAGATAAGTCCAGCAAGAATCCCGCCTGCCAGGCCGCCGTGAAAAGAAAGGCCGCCGCTGCGAACAGCAAAGACGGACAGAGGGTCTGCCAGGTACACAGGGAGCTCAATCAGAATATAAAGAACTCTGGAGCCAACTAATGCGGCGACTATTATCCAGATTGTCATTTCCAACATTTTATCTTCGTTTAAGCCAGCTTTTCGTGCTTCACGGGTCAAACCGAAAACACCGATAGCAAAAGCTAATGCCAACATTACGCCGTATGCATAAATTGCGAAATTACCAAATTGCAACAGGATGGGAAACATTTATATTCCTTTCTCCCGTGGTGTCCGGGCTATATCAAGGATAAGCAGGCCAATACCGATGACAATGGCCATATCGGCAACATTAAAAACAGGCCAAACACGGAAATCGAAAAAATCAATCACATACCCAAAACGTACCCGGTCAGCCAAATTTCCCAGCGCCCCTCCAAACTGCAACGCCAGAGCTGTGCGAAGCAAATGATGCCCTACTGGCAGATGCCTGAGATAGGCAAGAATTAAAAGCGCCACCGCCAATGTAACCAGGACAAAAAACCCGGTGCGGTGGGCAAGTATGCCAAAGGCAGCGCCATAATTATGGACATACGTAATATGAAACACATTATTAATAACCGGTATACTTTGATGTAAGGCCATAGTACGGACAATGAGAAGCTTACTAAGTTGGTCTACAAGGAAAACAGCAGTGACAATCAGAAAAAAATACAACGGCAGCACCCCTACAGCATATTCGCCTTTATTTTACCACAGAGGTGCCTGCCGTTCAACTAATCGGGCAGCTGATCTTCGTATTCCTCATTGGAAATCCGGTCTGTATCTTCCACCAGCCCGATTCTTTCCTCGCTCTCATCTTCCGTATCTTCGTAATACACATGGGGCAACCAGTTATATTTACCCACGTCCTGCCAGGTATCTTCCCCATCATATCCGGTATAATCGCTCTTGCCTTCCATATAGGTTCTGGCAAAAGGAGGCGTCAGTCCGGCTTCCTCAATGGGACGGGAATCGTCACGTACAGGATCTTCCGACTCTTTTTTGCAGTGTATGCAAAATTCAGTATAGGGAATAGCGTCAAGCCTGTCCTCTGGAATTTCACCGCCACAATTTTCGCAACGGCCATATCGTCCCGATTCAACTTTTTTGAGTGCTTCCTCCACTTTTTCTAAAACAAACTGATTCTTTTCATGAAGGGAAATGTCTTTGGCTCGCTCATAGTTTTCACTGGCCACATCGGCGGGATGGTTGTCAATCACGGTCAGTTCCTGAGTCGAGTCTCGGAGTCCTTCATGTTCTTGCAGACCTTCCGTCATTTCTGTCTGCCCGATTAGATCTTTTTTTAACTCTTGTAATTGTAATTTATGACGAATCAGTGTTGTATCCATAGTTTCCTCCTACATTTGAGCTTGCACGATTTTAACAATCTCGGCGATAAAATCTCCGATCAGCGGCAGATTCAGTACCACAGCACGTTGCAAAATTAAGATAACAATAGCTGCAAAAACCGTAGCACCCAAGGCTGCCCCCAGTCCGCGACCAACACCGCCGAGAAAATTGACCCAAAAAAACCGGCGCGGGTTATTCAGTAACTGCATATATTCAGCGATATTGAACTTGTCAATTTCCTGCAGGAGCCTGCTCACTTTTTGGTTCAGCCGGTTTAACAAAAACTCATCAAAACGTGACGGCCCTGCCATTTTCAGCCCCTCCATTCTAAAAAGCCTCTACTATATAAATGTATCCGCAAAGCAGAAAAATTATGAGCTAAACCGGGGTCAGGTTTGATATTTGACTTTCTTAGCCTCTTGGGGTCAGGTTTAGCCTCAAATATCAAACCTGACCCCGAAAAGGCTCAACGGTCGGTTGGTACCGACTGTTGAGCCTTTGAGAGTTGGCAGTGCTATTTTATTTTATATGTCGGCTACGGTTTCGCTGCAGCGGGGGCAAAGGGTGGGGGTGTTTTTATCCTCACCGACACCGGGATGGACCATCCAACACCGCTCGCATTTTTCTCCGGTTGCTACTTTTACAGATACGGCTAATCCTTTTTCCGACGGCACACCGTCCGGCACTGCCGTTGATGCTTCGTGTAATGTACAGTCCGAAACAATAAACAGTTCAGCAAGCCGTTCCTTGAACGGAACCAATGCCGTATAGGCATCGCTGTCCGGGTAAAGGTCCAGAGCCGCGCCCAGGGAAGCGCCGATTTCTTTTTGGCGGCGGGCTTCTTCCAGACGGCGGGTCACAACTTCCCGGTATTCAAGCATTTTTTGACAGCGGGCTGCCAGAGTGTCATCCAGGTAGCTTTCGTTAACCTCAGGCCACGGGGCAAGCTGGACAGTATCACCGTCGTCATTTTTCAGATAACTCCAGGTTTCCTCTGAAGTAAATGTTAGTACGGGCGCGGTAAGCTTCACCAGAGTCACCAGAATCTCATACATCGCTGTTTGCGCCGAGCGGCGGGCAGACGATGTCGCATGGGATGTATACAACCGGTCTTTTAATACATCCATGTAGAAATTGGACATCTCCACCACACAGAAATTGTGGATGGAATGGAAGACAACATGGAAGTCGAAATCGTCAAATGCTTTGGTCACTTTTGCCACCAAAACCTGTAAACGATGCAGGGCGTAACGGTCCAGTTCGTCCATTTGCTCATAGGCGACCGCGTCCCGGGCCGGATCAAAATCGAAACAATTACCCAGCATATAGCGGACAGTGTTACGAATTTTACGATACACTTCGGAGAGCTGTTTTAAAATGTCCTGGGAGATACGGACATCACTCTTAAAGTCCGAGGATGATACCCAGAGGCGGAGAATGTCGGCACCGTACTGCTTGATAATTTTCTCCGGCGCAAGTACATTCCCCAGAGACTTGGACATTTTTTTCCCTTCACCATCCACCACCCACCCGTGGGTGAGGGTAGCACGGTAAGGCGCCCGACTCCGGGTCGCCACCGACGTTAGCAATGAGGACTGGAACCAGCCCCGATACTGATCAGAGCCTTCCAGGTACAAATCGGCCGGAGACGTGAGATCAGCATTGGTTTCCAGAACAGCAGTATGGGTGGAGCCGGAATCAAACCAGACATCCATAATATCTGTCTCCTTACGGAATTGCCCGTGACCGCAATGGGGGCAGGATGTGTTCACAGGCAGGATGTCGGCCGCTTCCCGGGCAAACCAGGCGTCTGAGCCTTCCTTGGCAAACAGCGCTGCTACAGCGCGGATTGTGTCTTCGTTAATCAGTTCTTTGCCGCACTCATTGCAGTAGAAGATAGGAATCGGCACACCCCAGACGCGTTGGCGGGAAATGCACCAGTCATGACGGTCCACAATCATATTATGAATTCGTTCCTGACCCCAGGACGGAATCCATTTCACTTCTTTAATAGCTTTCAGTGCATCCTTACGAAATCCTTCCACCGAGGCAAACCATTGCTCGGTGGCCCGAAACAGTACAGGCTCTTTACAACGCCAGCAGTGGGGGTACGGGTGCTTAATAAAGGCCAGAGAAAGGAGTGCGCCTTCTTCGTCCAGCGCCTCCCCTACCGCTTTGTTCCCTTCATCATAGCGCAGTCCGGCGAAGCGGCCGGCGTCCTGGGTAAAGCGTCCGGTGTGGTCCATGGGAGCGTAAATCTCCAGGCCGTATTGTAAACCGACTTCATAGTCTTCCTGACCGTGTCCCGGCGCAGTGTGAACACAGCCTGTCCCGGCTTCCAGCGTCACATGCTCCCCCAGTACCACCTGAGAATCCCGGTCGTACAGGGGATGCTTGCAGATTACCCCTTCCAGGTCCCGACCTGTGAATTTCTCTACGATAGTGTAGCCTGTTATTTTGAATGTTTCCATCACACTGCCCAAAAGTTCTTCAGCCAGAATTAAATCGCCCTGGGGGGTGTTAACCCGGACATAGGTAAATTTGGGATGTAGGCAAATAGCCAGATTGGCCGGAATGGTCCAGGGAGTGGTTGTCCAGATGACAAAGTAGACATTATCCGGGTTTTGAATTTTTCCTTTTCCGTCGCTGACCGGGAAACGGACATAGATGGACGGGGATTTGTGGTCATGATATTCAATTTCAGCTTCAGCCAGTGCTGTTTCACACTGCGGGCACCAGTGAACCGGCTTTAGGCCTTTATAGATATAGCCTTTCTTGGCCATTTCACCAAAAACTTCAATCTGTTTTGCTTCAAATTCCGGTTTTAAGGTAATATATGGATTCTCCCAGTCACCACGGACCCCGAGCCGCTTAAATTGCTCCCGCTGAACATCAAGAAAACGTAGCGCATAATCACGGCAGTGACGGCGAAACTCCAGGGGCGTAACTTCGCTACGCTTTATTTTCCCGGTTTTTACAACCTGATGCTCAATGGGAAGGCCATGGGTGTCCCAGCCGGGCACGTACGGCGCGTCAAAGCCCGCCATGGTCTTGTACTTAACGATAATATCTTTAAGCACTTTATTCATAGCAGTCCCCATATGAATATCACCGTTGGCGTATGGTGGCCCGTCATGGAGTACATACTTAGGACGGCCGCGGCGGTCAGCCTGGACTTTGCCGTAGATGTCCTGTTCCTGCCAGCGCTCCAACACTTCCGGTTCCCGCTGCGGCAGGTTAGCGCGCATGGGGAATTCAGTCTGTGGCAAATTCAGTGTTTTGGCGAAATCTTTTTCTTCCATCTTTTTTAAACCTCCGTCATTAATATCAAAAATATAAAACTCCCGTCCTGTTGAGGACGGGAGATATTCCCGCGGTACCACCCCGCTAGCCGCAAGCTATTACGGCCACTTTCATACTGTTAACGGCTTTCACCGGCAAAGGCTACTATTTTCACCTGCGACTCACGGGGGATTTTCCACGGAGTACCATACCGGGATTCCACCGTCCCCGGCTCTCTGTGATGCAAACATCCGTTTACTTGGCCCGTTCATTGTCTTTAGCTATAGGATTTGTCTTATTATAAACAAACAGCCGTCCGCTGTCAAGGAAGGCGGTACGGCTGTGTTCAAACGTAAGAATATTATGCTCCCCGTCTTGCTTCTTCTTTGTTGTCTTCCATGGATAGCCAGTCTTCCATCTCCAGGGCAGCCAACTGGGCTTCCACCAGAGAGCGGAAGCGCATCTTATATATCTGTGCCTGCTTATATACCTCATCATGCTCCGTAAGAATACGGCCCGCTTTATACCGGGCATCTTCCAGTATTCGGGATGCGTCTCTTTCCGCTTCACGGCGAATCAGTTCCGCTTCTTTGTTGGCGTTCCGTTTTACATCCTCCGCCGTCTCCTGAGCGACGACTATGGCGTTATGGAGCGTTTCTTCCAACTTGTGATAATGGTTCAGCTTCTCTTTGAGTTGTGCCGCTTGCTCTTTCGCTGACATATTATCTTTAATCAAATCTTCATAATCCTTAGCAACACGGTCTAAAAATTCATCCACCTCGGAAGGGGAGAGCCCGCGGATGGAGCGGCCGAATTCTTTGTTTTGGATATCAATCGGTGTTAACGACAAATTTGTCACCCCCAAATCTTATCTTCGTTTCCTTAATTCGCCTTTATAAGTGTAACTCCTGCACTTTAGATACGTTTTTTTAGTAAAAGATGGATACGCCCCTTTTTACTTTCACCCCGTACCTCCGCCAGTTCCATACGGCCGCGACCTGCCAGGGAAATTATATCTCCCTGCTTAACAGGTGTGCTGGCACTTTTTACCGACTGCCAGTTCAATTTTACCTGACCTGCCCGAATAGCCGGAGCCAGCTTGCTTCTGGAAAGCCCGAATCCGGCACTGGCTACAGCATCGAGGCGCAAACTGGCCACGGTGGCTTTAACATCACGGTTGCGGGGCTCAGTTGCAGCAACGTCTGCTACATCCATTTCCCGGATGCTTACGCTGTGGCTGCCGACCTGGATCAGGTTGCTCTGCAAGTAAGGAACGATTTCCGGGGAAACAAAAATCTGGGCGCATCTTTCATCGGCAACAATAATATCGCCAATCTTTTCCCGTTTCAAGCCCAAACCCAAAATTGCACCTAAAAAATCCCGGTGGGATAAACCGTCGGCCTTGGACCCGGCATCGGCTTCCAAGACAGCCAGTGGCACATCACCGGTATTCATCTGGCGAACCACGGGAAAAACCAGGACACGGACCCGTTCCGCTTCCTGGTAGCCTCCCCAGCTGATATATTTCACGTCCCCGTGCAAATGCAGCGCTTTCTCCACCGCACGCTGTTGGTAGGGATCCAAGAAATCAGTTGCCTGCGGCATTCCCGTTTTTTCTGTTTGAACCGCGCGATCCAGGGCAGTCGCTGCTGCCAGCCGTTCGGTTTCGTGCTCAAAGCGCTCCAGTATTTTTTCCCGTTCCATAAATACCTCCAGACCCTGACTAGAAGCCCCAGAAAAAGACGCGGACAAACAGACCCCGCAGTACATTCAGTAAGATAAGTGCGATCAACGGGGACAAATCTAAGTAAGAGCCACCACCTATATGCACCGGCTTAATAATCTTGCGTAGGGGTGCTAACACCGGTTCCGTCGCGCGGAAAGTGAACTGCCTCACCTTTAATAACGTTGGATTGGCGTCCCGTCCCAATGTTATAAATGAAAAAATAATTCTCGCCAACAACAGATAATAAAATATCTGGTAAAGAAGATTTATTAAACGGACAATTGCAATGCGGTCGTAAATGACGCTCAGCTCCTTTACTCGTCTAAGGTGGCGGCTACACCGCGATCTATCAATTCTCTGCGGATTTCCGCGTTCACTTCCACATGGGCCGGGGCAAAGACAAATATCTGCTGGCTCACCTTCTGCATATTACCGTCCAGGGCGAATGTGGCACCGGATATAAAATCAATAATGCGTTTGCATTCGTCTTTTTCCGTTTCTTCCAGATTGACAAGAACAGGCTTTTTATTTTTTATATGCTCCACAATCTGCTGTGCTTCGTGAAACTCCCGAGGCTTCAAAATGACAAGCCGCATACTTTTACTGCTTTGTTTACCGCTATGTAAGTTCAACACCGCACCTTTACGGGCCTGAGGACGGATAAATTCGGTGTCATCGTAAATTTCCTCTTCCTCTGTTTCCTCCACTAAGCCCAGAAAAGATAACGCTTTCTCCCAAAATTTTGCCACAACAATTCCCCTTTCTTTATATTCTTTCCCCGAATATTGCGCTGCCGATCCGCACAAGATTGGCCCCTTCTTCCACAGCAACTATAAAATCATGAGTCATGCCCATAGATAGTATGTTCATTTTTACTCCGGGTATATGGAAGCTGTGAAAAAGACGGTTCATCTCACGGAAATACGGTCTTACCCTCTCAGCGTCTTCCTCATAAGGTGGCACTGTCATCAGCCCTTCCACACGAAGGCCTGGCAGTGCTGCGGCCTCGCGGAGAAACTCCTGTAGTTGCGCAGGGGGCAGTCCCCCTTTTTGTGATTCTCCGGCGATATTTACCTGAACCAGCACAGAAACCGGTTTGTCCAGTTCTTCTGCCTGTTTATGCAAAGCTTCTGCCAGTTTCCAGCGATCCAGTGAATGAATCAGATTAAAGCGTCCTACCACATCTTTTACTTTATTGGTCTGCAGGCGGCCGATAAAATGCCAGTCAACGGCTGGGTACATCTCCACTTTTGGCAGCGCCTCCTGCAGGCGGTTTTCACCCAGAGAAGTCAGGCCCAGTTGTATAGCCTCGCCAATGGTTGCTACAGGAACCGTTTTGGTCACTGCCACCAATTGGACATGATTCTGACCAGATCGGTCCGCTGCCAGCCGCAGTCGGGCACGGACCGCTTCTATATTCTCTCTTAGTTTACTCATAAACGTTGTCCTTCTCTCACCAGATTCGGGTTTGTAATGACAGGAAACCCGATGCGTAAACCGCTAACCACAGCTTCCTCCTGCCACGTATCAATCACGTCCACAGGCCGGTAACGAACGATGGATTTCTCCAAAATGTAGACGCCGGTTTCATCACCCCGCTCTATCAGCGCCGAAGTTGGCAGGACAATTCCCCGTACTCTTTTGGTAATCACATCGGCAGAGGCAAGCCGTTGCGTAAAACAGCCGTCTACGTCATCCTTCATTTCAAAGATGAGCGTCACCTTGTCCCCGTCTTCCTCAACGACGACAGGCTGGCCTGTTGCGTCCTGGTCGGGGGCAAAAGAAAATCGTAATGTCACTGAGGACTGCTCCGACAACCCGGCGTATTCACCGGCAGTCAATTCTATCGCATAATACCAGGTAAAATTATCAACAATTTTGAACAGCAGGGAGCCCTGCCTGACTTCTTCCCCGGCAGACAGACGGCTCGGCTTAAAAGGGATTTTTCGTGTCAGCGGCACATTGATCTCCGTCATTGACTGCGGTTGCAAAACACCCTCAAGGCCGTCCAACTGCATAATGATGACTCCCGAGACCGATGTATGTACCGTTTGCCAGTTGTTATCCGCGGTTTTTATCCGTACGACCGGGGTACCAATGGCTAACCGTTCACCTTCCCCGACCAACCACTCCAGTTTACCTGTGGCGGGAGCAGCAACCACTCTCTCCTCCCGCACAATAACGCCTTCCACAGACTGAATCGTTTCCAGTACTCCGTTTTCAACCACGACCGTCCTCACAAACCGGGCGGTCAGAGCATCTCTGGCAAACGAATAAAATGCCTGTATACCAAACAAGACAATAACGGCAGTTAAAAGAAAGTAAACCAGTTTCTCCCCTGTCCTGCCGCGCCGCTTGCCGTGGACAACTGTAAACTTTCTATTTTTCTTCATTAATCTACTCCTGCTTTTGCAGTGAAATTACGCCTGCCATTCTGCCGGTTACGCCTCCCGCAGCGCGGTGCGAAAAAAACAGGTCCGTATGGCAATGGGTGCAATAACGACTGGTAATAATATTAGCTTTGGACACGCCCGCATCCAGTAACGACAACTGCTGTAGCTCCGGCAAATTAAAAAATATCTCCCCGTCTTTCCGCCGATTCAGGGTTTGTTGATATTTGTGTGGTACACACTCCGTTAGTTCAACGCCTACCCGATAACAGCATGGACCGATTGTCGGTGAAAGTGCTACGCGTATATTTTCACGAAGGCATCCCTGGACCGCCATGGCATCTATCATTGCCGGTCCCATGCCCGCCACGGCGCCCCGCCAGCCGGCATGGGCCAAACCAATGCAAACGTGAACGGGGTCATAAAAGAAAAGGACTGTACAGTCGGCCGAATGGGCCATGAGAACAATTTCCGGTTCTACGGTAACCAGTCCGTCTGTCCCCGGGATCGCGTCTGCAGCCTGCAGGTGACCGCGCCCTTTTGTCCGTGCGGTAACAACGGTGACCCGGTGGCCGTGAACCTGCTGACCGGTTACAACTGCCTCCGGTGCATATCCTATAGCTTCGGCAAAACGACGCCGGTTTTCCAGGACAGCACATTGATTATCTGCCACATGCAGTCCCAGATTTAGCGTGTCATAGGGCGTGCGGCTTTGACCGCCGTGCCGTAGAGAGAACCCATGCAGGATACTCTTATCAGTAAGGTTCCTGTAGGAAAGAAAGGAGACTCCCTGACGGTGGATTATTGTTTCCTTTTCCATATTCACTCCTGTTAACGGTAGTGTAGCGGGGAGAGGACGACCTCACCCTTCAGGCTTGTCTGTTTCAGATCGATGACACGTTGGTTCCTTGAACCGCGATAAGCCAAGGACGGGTCCCGCTCCTCCACAATAAACGGACCGTCAATTAAAATGTCACCGGCGGCCAGCAATTTTTCAATATCTGGATCGCCGGTGGCTTTTGCAAGCAGTCCTTCATAAGTATACCCTGAATATATCAAAATTTCCAGTTTCCGTTCACGCAAATATGCGGCTAACGCAGCAAACGCACCGGCCTGACGGAACGGTTCACCCCCTGAAAAGGTAATGCCCCGTACGGAGTTGTCGGCACAAAGCTCCGCCGCCAATTCATCCAGATTATACCATGTGCCGCCTTCAGGGTCCAAGGTTTGCGGGTTGTGGCATCCCGGACAGTGGTGAGGACAACCCTGGGCAAAAACAACCGATCGCAGCCCCGGGCCATCCACCACGCTATTCTTTTCTATACCTGCGAGTTTAACCTTCATGGCACGCCCTCTTTTATAGCTGTTTCATTAGCAACAATGGGGTTTACGGTCGCGCAACTCCGCCTGCTTTGCACTGTTAAAGCGCTCTTCGGTGGAAAGATAACCGGTAATCCGGCGGATACGCCGCACATCAGTGCCGCCGCAGCCTGGACAGGCATCGTGGACAATCCCGCTAAAGCCACAACTGCGGCATTCGTCTATGGGATAATTGATCCCCCCGTAGCCGATATCTGAGGCCGCCATATGGCGGACAATATCTTCCACAGCTTCCACGTTCTTTCCTGGAGGGGATTCCAGCTCCACATAGGAAATGTGGCCCGCTTTACAATACTTGTGGTATTCTCCCTCAGTGCTTAATTTATCAAACAGTGACATACAATAATTAACCGGAATATGGTAAGAATTGGTATAGTATTCTTTGTCAGTAATTTTTGGAATGGAGCCAAAACGTTCCCGGTCGATATTGATAAAGCGGCCGGACAATCCTTCTGCCGGCGTGGCTACCAACACGAAGTTCAGATCGAATTCATCCGAGAACTGCTCCATACGTTTGTTCATATGAGAAACAATTTTTAAGCCCAATTCCTGCGCTTCCTTGTCCTCGCCGTGGTGTTTACCGATTAATGCCTGTAGCGTTTCCGCCAAGCCGATAAAACCAACGGCCAGAGTTCCATTCTTAATGACTTCTTTGATAGGCTCTTCTGCCTGCAAATTTTCCGATCCCATATATAGCTTTTGTCCCATACAAAACGGCAAGTCACCGGCCCGGAGGTTACCAAGGATTTCAAAGCGGTGCATAAGCTGTCTTGCCGACAGGCGTAAAAGACGGTCAAGTTCCACAAAAAAAAGTTTTACATCCCGTGTCTGCAGTGCCACCCGCGGCAAATTTATAGAAACAGGAGCAATATTTCCTCTGCCAGCAGATACTTCTTCGCCGTGCCTGTTGCCAATGGTCCTTGTGCGGCAGCCCATGTAGGCGATTTCATCCCCGTATGGCTTATTAAAAGAGGAATCCATGAAACTAAACGTGGGGTTTAAGCGATGGGCTGAAACTTTAATAGCGTGCTGGAAAAGATCATAATTCGGATCTCCGGGATTCATATTGACACCATTTTTTACACGGAAGACCAGATTGGGAAAAATCGGACTCTCTCCGTTCCCCAGACCGCGCTCAAATGCTCTCAGAATAGAACGGGTAACCGCCCGGCCCATTTCGGTCGTATCTGTCCCAACATTCAATGTGGAAAAGGGAACCTGGGCTCCGGCCCTGGAATGCATCGTATTCAGGTTATAAATCAGCCCTTCCATCGCCTGGAAGACTTCTTCTTCGCCGGGCACACTGGGCATTGTGGCAACAATCTCGGACATAGACCTGTCGAAGTGAGGAAAGCTCTGTCCACCGAACATATCGTTCTGATTACTCTGCAAAATGATAGCCGCTTGGGCCACCGCTGACCCGATTCGTTTAGGCGGGCGGATAAACCCGTAACCGGTGTTAAACCCTTCGGTCAATAATCGGGTAAGATCAATTTGCAAACAATTAAGTGTTTTCCCGTAGTAGTCTAAGTCATGGATATGAAACGCTCCCCTCGTATGTGCCTGAGCAAAATCCTCCGGTAAGAGATTAGTCAGGTAGTACTGTTTACTGGCGGCGCTGGCAATTTGCAGCATTTTAGCCGACGGGGAATTTGAAATATTTGCATTCTCCCGGTTGGTTTCTACCAGAATCTCTTTTACCGTATCCATTAAATCCGATTTACCTTCCCGGATACGGTTACGACGATCGCGGTAAAGTATGTACGCTTTTGCTGTGCGGGCATGTCCATTTTCAATCAGAATTTTTTCCACAGTATCCTGTACATCTTCTACTGCGGGAATATTTCCGTTGTAGCCCATATTGCTCAATTGTGTAATCACCTGAGCTGTCAGGTTTTCCGCAATTTTTTTGTTTTCTCCCCCAACTGCCTTGGCAGCCTTGAGGATTGCCTCTGTAATCTTCTCCGCATCAAATGGTACAACCCGTCCATCCCGCTTTTTAATTTCTATAAACATGCTCTCTTTTCCCTCCTGCTCTTGGTGATCAGTTACTCTCATCTTCCGGCATTTCTGCCAATGCTTTTTTAAAGTCGGCAATATCTCTGAACTTATGATAAACAGACGCAAACCGGACATAGGCTACCTCATCGATATCACGAAGCTTGGCTAATACCCGATGGCCAATTTCATCTGATGCCACTTCATGATAAAAACTATTGCGCAATTCCCGCTCCAGGCCGTCTACCAGTGCCTCGAAGGTATATAAAGGAATTTTACGTTTTCCTCCGGCATAAATGAGGCCGTTTAAAATTTTTGTGCGGTCAAACATTTCTCTGCTGCCATCCCGCTTAACTACAATCAATGGGGATTCTTCCAGTTTTTCATAGGTAGTAAAGCGCTTATCACAGTCTGCACATTCCCGTCGTCTGCGAATTGCGCTGCCTTCATCGGTAGAACGGGAGTCAATAACCCTGTTTTCCACACAACCGCAGTATGGACACTTCACCGTCACAACCTCCTTTCACGGACACCATATCTAGTATTGGTATAATTATACACCACCAGATATAGTGTGTCAAAGGAAATTTCACCGGTTGCGGTAAATAGGCCCGGGCAGGTCTACCAGGATTGTATCAACTCCAATTTTAACAATGTTCTCCCATGGAATAACAAAATCCCTGTTTCCCCCGAACATACTGAATATCCTGGAGGCACCCGGCACAATCAACGCAGTAATCCTGCCATTTTCCAGATCCAGATCCAAATCACAAATCACACCCAATCTTTTCCCGTCCACAACATTAATTACATCTCTATTCCGCAAATCAGAGATTTTTATCATCGCGCACCTCTTTTGACGTTTTCTACAGTATATGACAGAGTGGTGCAGGTTTGACTATTTGTAATCCGGGGGCAATTCTAAACTTGCAATCAGATTAACAATTTATTTATACGCAAAAAAGACGACATCATCTGCCGTCTTTTATCTTATTATTTGCGCTTATTAAATTCTACCAACAGAACGTGGGTATCTATGGTTGCATGTCGGTAACCGGCGCCACGCGGGTATACCATACTTTACCGTCGACTTCGCGGACTTCAGCCACCCGTATCAGGTTCGACTGATTAAACGCTTTTGCCGGCTCACCGGGGGGAGACAGGAACACCAGCAATAGTGCCGCCACGAATAGCAAGCCGACACCTTTCCATGCTTTTTTATTATGCACCTTTCTCCACCTCCTTACTGAACGTGCTTGCGCAGGTGGCTGAGTGCCGCTTTCTCCAGGCGTGAGACCTGGGCCTGTGAAATACCGATTTCATCGGCCACTTCCATCTGCGTCTTACCTCGGTAAAAACGAAGGGTTAAAATAAGTTTTTCCCTTTCGTTAAGTTTTTGCAAAGCTTCTTTAATGGCCAGAACTTCCAGCCACTTCTCATCCTGGTTTTTATCATCTGAAATCTGATCCATGACAAAAATGGGATCGCCGCCGTCATGATAAATCGGTTCAAAAAGGGAGACCGGCTCCTGAATGGCATCCAGCGCATAAACAATATCTTCCCGCTTTAAGTCTAATTCGGAAGCGATTTCATTGATATTTGGCTCTCTGCCAAACCGGTTGGCCAGGGTATCTCTGACTTGAAGTACTTTGTACGCAATATCCCGCAGTGAGCGGGATACCCGGATGGGATTGTTGTCCCGCAAATAGCGGCGGATTTCTCCGATAATCATTGGAACAGCATATGTAGAGAACTTAACATTCTGACCCAGATCAAAATTGTCAATTGCTTTAATCAGGCCAATGCAACCGACTTGAAATAAGTCATCCACATATTCGCCCCTGTTATTAAATCGTTGTATTACACTAAGTACGAGCCGCAGATTACCGTTGACCAATATCTCCCTTGCAGACTCGTCTCCGTCACGCAACCGGACAAAAAGACGGCGCATTTCCTCACTTTTTAATACGGGCAGTTTTGCGGTATTCACACCGCATATTTCCACCTTATTGATCACGCCGTTTCCCCTTCCAGTAGAAAATTTCTAGGAATAAAAATCTGTTTGCTGTATACCTGCAGTATTTCCTCAGAGGTTGTTTTTATACAGCTAAAGATTTCACGGCGTGGCAGTGAAAACCGTCTACTCCATTTTTTTTATCTCTTTTTTTAGTCGCTTGATTATTCTTTTTTCCAGACGGGAGATATATGATTGGGAGATTCCCAGCATTACCGCCACTTCTTTTTGCGTCTTTTCATCCTGTCCCAACAGGCCAAATCTTAATTCCATAATCTTTTTTTCCCGCCTGTTTAGTTTCTCCATAGCGCTGTAAAGCAATTTCCGTTCTACTTCTGCTTCGATATTTTTTAGCACTAAGTCATTCTCTGTTCCCAAAACATCGGAGAGAAGCAATTCGTTGCCATCCCAGTCAACATTTAAAGGCTCGTCAAAAGAGACTTCCGCCCTGATTTTATTATTTCTCCGTAAAAACATTAAAATTTCATTTTCAATACATTTGGAAGCATATGTGGCCAGCTTGATATTTTTATGAGGATCAAATGTGTTCACCGCTTTAATAAGGCCGATAGTGCCAATGGATACCAAATCGTCAATATGAATACCGGTATTTTCAAACTTCCTGGCGATATAGACGACTAAACGCAGGTTTCGCTCTATTAGGACAGTTTTAACAGCCCAGTCACCGCGCTTTAGCTTTTCCAGCAGAAAGACTTCCTCATCCTGAGATAAAGGCGGCGGCAGTGTTTCTGAACTCCCCACATAATAGACCTCGGGTTGAAATTCTAACCCCAGTAGCCTCTGTGCCTGCAAATAAAGCAAGCGTAGTTTTAACTTCCAATGAGCGAACACCCTCAAAAAATTCACCTCCCGAAAAAATCAAGGACATCAGGATGAAGCAGAACTTCCACATCATTATCTAAAGATAACGGCTTACTTGTAATGGCAAAACGTAGTCCTGCCAATGTCCTTACAGTATCATCGCCATGAAGGAAAGCCTCTTCCGGACGAAAGGTAATCAGCATACCCGCATTTTCCAGGGAGCGGTACGGAGCAATACCGAAACGGCCTGCCGTGATATGATCGAGACACAGCAGAGCTTCCACAGGGTTTTCACCACGGTCAAATGCTTCTTGCAACACCCCGGGCAGCATACTCTTCACGGCGCTATAATTAACGATAGAAAGTGGCTTGCCTGTCACAGGCTCCCGCAGGCTGTTCCCGGTGTCCACCAATGCCCAAAGCGTCACATCTTTGTCTCCATCCTTAATGACCAGCCGATGGCGCAATCGGCTCCGCTCACGCTGCTTTTCGCTGAAATGCCAGACACCGGCTATCAGTAGAAAGGTAATCAGCACCCCCGCAAACAGCATACCGGGTCTGGGTGGCTCTATGTAGAAAGCACCGCCCCGGACAATTGCAGGAGTAGTGCCAAAAAAGTGGAGTGCGAAAATTGTTCCTGCCAGGAAAAAAGAGGCCAGAAAAAAAGCGCCGTAAAGTCGGAGCATTTCAATAGGGCGACTGGGGCGGAAGGTGAACCATACCAGAAAGAAAGAGACGATTAATTTACCAAACCACGTGTACAATAAATGTGCATCGGGCATGAAAATAATCAGGCTGTACACTGCAGCTAAGGCCCCTCCCGCAAATAACCGGGAGCGGGTAATGATCCGGCCTGTGAGCCGCGCCGTAATATAAAATAAAAATGTGTTTATCATAAAGTTTAGTGCAAAAAGGTCTTCCACGTACAAAGTGCCCACCTGCCCGGTTAGGCTGGACAAACCGTTAATATATATTCGGTTCCGCCACCATCTATGCTTGATTATAATCGATTCGCTCTTAAAAATTTGTCACAATCTGGTGACCGCCCAAAAAAAACAAACAAACGACACAGTAAAAGCTGTGTTTGCAACTTGAGAACCGTCCCCGGGGTTGCATCTTTGCAACTTGAGAACCGTCCCCGGAAAAACAAAACCGACACAGCGAATGCTATGCCGGTCAGTTTTTATGCTGGTTGTTGCAAATTGAGAACCGTCCGGGGTTGCAAAACATTTTATGTTCGTTTGCGGCGAAGGAATGCGGGGATGTCGATATCATCGGAGGAAAAGCTCTTTTGAGTCAGTTCGTCCATAATTAATTTACGTTCAGATGCACGGTGGTCAAAGCCGGTGGCAATAACGGTGACACGTACCTCATCTTTAAGATTTTCATCGATGACAGCACCGAAGATGATGTTGGCGTCGGGATCTGCGGCTTCAGCCACAATATCGGCTGCCTCATTGACTTCAAAAAGACCCAGGTCGCTGCCGCCGGTGATGTTTAAGAGTACCCCGCGGGCACCATCGATGGATGTTTCCAGCAGCGGGCTGGCAATGGCTGCTTTTGCAGCATCCACAGTACGGTTGTCCCCGGTGCCGACTCCGATACCCATCAGCGCGGCACCAGTTTCCTTCATAATTGTTTTTACATCAGCAAAGTCCAGGTTAATCAGACCCGGGACAGCAATCAAATCAGAAATACCCTGAACGCCTTGACGCAATACGTCGTCAGCAATACGGAAAGCTTCCAGAATCGGCGTCCTTTTTTCAACAACCTGTAACAGCCTGTCGTTTGGAATGACAATCAGTGTATCCACTTTCTCTTTGAGATGAGCGATGCCTTTTTCAGCTGCACCGGCCCTTCTTCTTCCTTCAAATGTGAACGGTTTGGTAACAACACCAACGGTTAAGGCCCCCAGTTCATGAGCAATCTCAGCGATAACGGGAGCTGCCCCTGTACCGGTGCCGCCGCCCATACCGGCAGTGACAAAAACCATATCCGCACCTTTCAGTGCCTGCTTAATCTCTTCCCGGCTTTCTTCTGCTGCCTGATGTCCAATTTCCGGGTTTGCGCCAGCCCCAAGTCCTTTGGTAAGCTTCTCGCCAATTTGTAACTTACATTCCGAGTGTGACAGGTAAAGTGCCTGAGCATCCGTGTTGACGGAAATAAACTCTACACCGCGCAGTCCTGCTGCAATCATCCTGTTCACCGCATTACTGCCGCCGCCACCCACACCTATTACTTTTATTTGAGCAAACTGTTCCATTTCAATATCAAATTCAATCATAACAACAAACCCTCTCTTTCCTTGGGACGTTATTAATCAAACATCTCCACTAACCAATTTTTGATTTTGTTAAACAGCCCGGGCAACATTTGCCGGCTTCCCCTGTAATCTCTTAACCCGTAAGGATGTGCCTTCTGAATATAATGAATAATTCCCACACCGGTAGAATAAATCGGGCTTTTTACCCCTACATAACCGGGTTGCGACACACGGACCGAAGAATCGAAAATCTGTTCAGACAGTTCCACAATGCCACGTAGTAATGACACCCCTCCTGTGAGGACAACACCTGCCGGCAGCGGTTCGTTTACACCCATCTTCTCCAGTTCCCGGGAGGCGAGATGGAGGATTTCAACCATTCGGGGCTCAATAATCATGGCAAGCTCAGCCACCGAGACTTTTCGGGCTTCTTTACCTGAAATCTGGGCCAGTTCCACAGTCGCTTCATTAGAGGCCAGGGAAGGCAGTGCCACTCCGTGTTCCAGTTTTAGCTTTTCCGCTGTTTGAATCGGGGTACGCAATCCAACTGCGATATCGTTCGTTATGTAGTCACCGCCGACAGGTATGACGGATATATTCTTGATATGGCCGTTTTGGAAGACGGCGATTTCCGTGGTGCCGCCACCAATGTCAATCAGGATGACGCCCAATTCTTTCTCATCACGGGACAGGGCTACTTCAGCGTTAGCCAAAGATGTCAACACCATGCCGTCAATTTCCAGGCCGGCCCGTTCCACGCAACGAACAAGATTACGAATGGATGTGACCATGCCGGTGATAATCATGGCATCCACCTCAAGGCGAACGCCCACCATTCCCACCGGATCCCGAATCCCGTCATATCCGTCAACAATATACTCCCGCGGTATCACGTCAATAATCTCCCGGTCGGGCGGCAGCGCAATGACCCTGGCGGCCTGCAGCACCCGCTCCACATCGTCTTCGGTGATTTCTTTATCATCACCGGAAACGGCGACAACGCCGCGGTTGTTGATTAATCCAACCTGGGAGCCGACAATCCCTAAAAAAGCGGAAGGTATACTGGCGCCTACCATCCGCTCAGCTTCTTCCACTGCATGGGCGATCGCTTCCACCGTTTTATCGAGGTCAACAATTACACCCTTTTTTAATCCTCCCGACGGGCTTGTCCCCACACCGATAATATTGATGGAACCGTCCGTATTTACTTCTCCAACAATTACGCGGACATGGGATGTACCGATATCCATACCGCAAATCAAGTTTCTTTTGACCACTACCACACCCCCTCGCCCTGCTTGTCACATTACATTTTTATTCAACAAGAGTTAACGATTCCCTTTTTTTAATTAATGGTTTTTTGTTATTTTTTGTTTGTTGTTACGTGGAAGGCGGGAGCTTCTTTTACCCGTAAATCCAAATATCCGTCAGTCTGTTTCCCCTGAATTTGTGCTGCTATTTGTGTCAAAATATTTATTTTTTCGACAAAGTCACTTTGCCCAAGCCAGACAACCAGGCCATCTAACGTAATGAGAATAAAATTTTCCGGGTCGGACACATTGAGTTCGGAAACAGCCGGTCCAGCTTCATCCAGTAAGGTCAGAGCAGCAGCCGCAGCGGCCAATTGCTCTCCCCACAACAGGTACTCGCCTACTTTTAATTCCACAGGGGCAATACCCGTTAGTAACGGCAGGCCAAAATTTTGAGGGTCCTGAGTTGTACCAAGTACCTGGCCATCTCCCCCCACTTCAAGGAGATACTCGCGATAGGGGACCAAAGCCATCGCTTTCTTTTCCTGAATTTCAACGTATAGTGCCCGTGGCAGACGCCGGTGGATTTCTGCAAACTCTATACGGGGAATACTCTCTACCCGTTTTTTAATTTGTGAAGGACTAATATCCCAGACGTTTTGCCCCTCGTGGACCTGCATAGCCAAACGTATCTCCGCCTCCGGCGTGTGCAGATTCCCCTCAATCTCCAAAGTATCGAGAATAAAAAAATCAGAACGGATAAAGCTATGAAACCCCCAAAGAATTACAAAAAAAAGAAAGATGACTAACAGGCGGTTTTGTAGAACTCTTTTTTTTTCAGGTGCAACCCGACCGTGTTTTCGTAACGGAACGGGACGGTAGCGGTTATGCTTGTCCATTGTTTCTGCCTCCGTGGCGAAGGTTTCCCGCGGCTTAAGAAGCCGCGGGACTGACTTAAATCCTTTCAATATTCCCGCCAAGCTGGGAAATATATCCATCCAGGTTTTCGTACCCTCTGTCAATATGGTTCAGGCCATCCACCGTGGTTTTACCTTCCGCGCTTAGCCCAGCTATAACTAACGCGGCTCCCGCCCGTAAATCCGGTGCGGTAACGGCGGCGCCCGTCAATTGCGCAACGCCTTTTACTACGGCAGTCCTGGCATCGGTAGCTACCTGAATGTTGGCGCCCATGCGAAGCAATTCCCCCACATGCTTAAAACGAGAGTCAAACACGTTCTCAATAATCATACTCGTTCCCCGGGCTTTGCACAAGAGGGCCATCATCGGGGCCTGTAAATCAGTGGGAAATCCTGGGTAAGGCAATGTCCGTACAAACTCCACGGCCCTCAGCCTTTCCGGGGCTAAAATATGCAACCGGTCGTTTTCGGCTCTGATTTGTACTCCTGCCTCACGGAGTTTTGCAATAACAGCTTCCAAGTGACCGGGAATTACGTTTTCCAACTGCACATCCCCGCCTGTGGCGGCAGCCGCCATTAAAATTGTCCCTGCCACAACGCGGTCGGGAATAACAGTATACTCAACGCCATGAAGTTGACTGACACCGTCAATACGGATTTGATCAGTTCCTGCACCGCGAACACGGCCGCCCATTTTATTGAGTATATTTTGCAAATCAACAATTTCCGGCTCTTTGGCGGCATTATAAATCATCGTTATACCACGGGCGCATATAGATGCCAGCATTACATTCTCAGTGGCCCCAACGCTGGGATAGTCCAAATGGATATTCCCCCCGGTAAGCCGGGGGCTGCTGGCATAGATGTACCCGTGCTGTTCACGGATTTGGGCGCCCAATGCGGTCAGCCCCTTGAGGTGAAGATCGATGGGGCGCTGGCCAATGGCGCAGCCGCCGGGGTAAGAGATGCAAACCTGGCCAAAGCGGGTCAGCAGAGCGCCCATCAAAAAAATAGTAGAGCGCATTTCACGCATCAGCACTTCATTGACGGAGTAATTGTTTACGCCCCTGGAATAAATAGTAAGATTTTTGCCGCTCCAGGTGACATTTACACCTAAACTGCGCAGTATTTCCACCATTTTTATGACATCACTGATATAGGGCACATTTTTTAATACAATTTCATCATCACTTTTATTTAAGAGTACAGCGGCCAAGACCGGCAAAATTGAGTTTTTAGCACCACCAATCCTAACGGACCCCTCCAAACGTTTGCCGCCATGAACAATATATTTCTCCATGCTCCCACCTTCCCGCTAGTCACCAAGCACTTTTATCTCTAATGCCAGATTTATACCGAATTTCTTGTGCACAGTTTCTTGCGCCAACTCGATTAAGGATAAGACATCTGCTGCGGTGGCATTTCCACAGTTGACAATAAAGTTGGCATGAATTTCGGAGATTTTTGCTCCACCCGACCGGTGGCCTTTCAAACCTGCAGCTTCAATAAGCCGTCCGGCGGCATCTTGGGGCGGATTTCTAAATATACTTCCGGCGTTGGGTTGGCGGGGCTGACGCGACCGTCGGAAATCCATAAATTCCCGGCGCTTGCGCTCAATGTCTTCTCTCTTTCCCGGGGAGAGGCTGAATCTGGCAAAGCAGACGATAGCACCAGGGTAGATTCCGCTTGTACGGTAGGAGAGCTGTAGTTCTTCTGCCTTGAAGGTATGTAGTGACAGTGTGTTATCGAGAATTTCCGCATCAAGCAGTATGTCACTTGTTGCCTGACCGTGGGCTCCCGCGTTCATAAACAACGCGCCCCCCACTGATCCGGGAATACCGGTGGCAAACTCCAGTCCGGTCAGATTCCGGTCGCAGGCGTCTCCTGCCAGCCGTGCCAGCGGTACAGCGGCACCGCTTGTCGCTACTGTCCCCTCAAAGGCAAACTGAACGAAATCACCGTCCAACCGAATCACGGCACCGCGAAAGCCACTGTCGGCAACCAGGATGTTTGTTCCGCTCCCCAGTAAAAAATAAGGAATGCCTTTTTCTCTAAGCAACGTCAGGGCTGAAATTAATTCTGCCGTCGTCCGCGGTTGCAGATACAAATCAGCCGGGCCGCCGATCCTAAAAGAAGTATGGCGGGACAAGGGCTCGTGACATTTCACCGAGCCGGATATTTCGGCCGCTAATAATCCGGCTATTTGTTTCATAAGCACCTCCCGCACCTTTACCCTTCGCCGTAGTTTATAGTATGCAAAGGGTGCTGTAGTGTGTTTCCAGAACTATTTACAAACTCGTCCAAATTATGGTAAGACTAAGCCAGTTCCCTAAGTACTGCAGCCATACGCTCTGCGGCATCCGGAAAGCCCAGACTGCGGCTGGCATCTGACATCTCCCGCAACCGGTGGATGTTCTTTAAAAGTTCTGTCAAAAGTTCGGTTAACAAGGCAGAAGTCAGGTCTTCTTCCTTAATGAGCACGGCCGCACCATGGTCTGACAGCATTCTGGCATTATATTCCTGATGATTATTTGTTACGTTGGGTGAGGGAACCAAAACCGCAGGTACTCCCAGTGCGGTAACTTCCGCCAGAGTCGTGGCTCCTGCCCGGCTGACCATCAAAGAAGTTTTTGTTAAAAGTTCAGGCAGTGCAGGATGATAAGGAATGATATGCAGGCGCTTTGGAAAACGGACTTCTGCGGCAGCCAGTTTTGCTGATACTTCCGCAAAATAACGCTTGCCGGTAACATACACGACCTGTGCGTCACAGGCTGACAATACCTTAGCAATGCTGTCAGTAAACGCCTCATTTAACCTGGCTGCACCATGGCTTCCGCCTACACAAAGCAGCAGCGGCACCCCAGGCAGCAGGCCGGTGGGAATTGTATCTTTACCGTCGGCAGCAACGGCTTCGCTGGCACGCGGATTTCCCGTCAGCACCGTCCGGCCGGGACGGGGAAAGTGGCGTTCACTGCCCGGAATACTCAGACAGACACTACTGGCCACCCGGGAAAGAAGAACGTTAGTCAGGCCGGGAATCGCATTTTGCTCGTGGATTACAGTAGGGATCTTTGCCAGCGCCGCCGCCAGCACCACAGGCCCGGACACATAACCGCCGACGCCAACTACTATATCGGGCCGAAAACGTTTGATTACCTGACGGGCCGCCCGCAGACCGGAGAAAGCCAAAAAGACGGCTCGTCCCATTTGCAGGGAGAGTCGTCTCTCCAGACCCACCACAGGGATCATTTCCAGAGAGAACCCACTGTCCGGGATAATATCCTTTTCCATGCCCTTTTGGGTACCGACAAAAAGAATTTCTGCCTGTTCCCGGGAGTGAAGATAGCGGGCCAGGGCCAACGCCGGGTAAATGTGTCCCCCGGTGCCTCCCGCCGCAATCAGTACACGCATGAACATCCTCCACCTATCTGGTAATACTTGCTATTTTACGTGTTTGGATATGTTTAATAATACGCCAATGCTGCACATAGTAAAGAGCAAAGACGATCCGCCCGCACTGATCAGCGGCAGGTTTATCCCGGTTACCGGAATGGAGCCGGTAACAACACCGATATTCATCAGAGCCTGCAGACCGATCATGGCGGTGATTCCGGTCGCCAAAAGCGAACCGAACAAATCCGGTGCCATTAAAGCTACTTTAAAGCCCCGCCATAATAACAGAAAAAAGAGCAGCAGAACACTGGCAGCACCGATAAAGCCCAGTTCCTCCCCGATAATAGCAAAGATAAAATCACTGTGGGGTTCCGGCAGATAAAAGAACTTCTGCCTGCTACGACCCAGACCTACGCCGAATAGCCCGCCGGGTCCCAGCGCATAAAGCGATTGAATGATTTGATATCCGGTGTTAAGGGGATCAGCCCACGGATCGCGAAAAGACAGCAGGCGCCGCATACGGTATGGCTTGCTGACCATTAGATAACCTAACAGCGGGGTTACTGACAGACCCAATAGAAAAATCTGCTGCAGCGGCATTCCTGCCACAAAGATAATAACCATTACAGTACCGGCAATAGCCATCGCGGTACCCAGGTCCGGTTGCAGCAGAATCAAACCGAAAAAGATACCCATGACACCCAACACAGGGAGCGGCCCTTCCGTGAACTTCCCGATGCGAATATCTTTCCGTGAAAGATACGCGGCGGCAAAGAGCAACAGCGCAACTTTCGCCAAATCAGAGGGTTGGCCCGTGAAACCGCCAATACCAATCCAGCGTTTAGCACCGTAAATTTCTACGCCCAAGCCTGGGATAAACACGGCCAGAAGCAGGAGGAAACTTGCCAGCAGTATAGCATTCGTCCACCGCTTCAGTTTCCAATAATCATAATTGCTTAAAATAATCATCCCGGCTAAACCCAAGATTGACCAGAACGCTTGCCGTCTTAGATGGAAGTACAAATCCTGACGGTTTTCCATGGCAATAACGGCACTGGCACTAAAGACCATTACCATGCCAATAGCAAGTAGAGTCATCGTAGTAAAGAGAATGATGAAATCTGGCTCTTTCCTTTTAACTGTTTGTTTCATCCCCTCTGCCCTCCAGCTGCAAAACCGCATCTTTAAACTGATCTCCCCGTTCCTCAAAATCCCTGAACATATCCCAGGATGCACACGCCGGCGATAGCAGTACAATCTCACCGGCCTTGGCCGCTCTGTAGGACTTTCTAACTGCTTCATCCAGCGAACCGGCATACTCAAAATGTGTAAAGCCCACGGCAGTTAAAGCGCTCGCCAATCGTGCTGCAACCTGCCCGATGATAACAACATGGGATGCATGTTCTTTTAGCGCTTCAGCAAAGGATTCAAACTCTCCGCCCTTGTCATACCCGCCCGCAATTAGCACTTTTCGGCCGGCGAATGCTTCCATTGCCTTGATAGCTGCGTCTGTATTCGTTCCTTTGGAATCGTTATAAAAACTGATACCGTTAACGGTTTGCACAAATTCAAGCCGGTGTGGAACTCCGGGAAACTGTCTTAGTGTGTCTGCAATCGTACCTAAAGGCACACCGCCAAGCCAGGCAAGAAGAGTGGCGGCCAAAGCATTTTCCAGGTTATGGGCGCCAGGTATGGCAATATCACTAATGGCGCAAACGCGCTGTATTTCTGTCCCGTTGTTTATTATTATTTGGCCGTCACGTACATATGCCCCCTGCGGCACTTCTTTCATCCGGCTAAATGTATATACGGTTGCAGCAGGACGCAGGCGCATGCCGTATGTTTCTGTATCATCGGCGTTTAATACTACGGCGTCATCGTCTTTCTGATTGGCGAATATTTTTGCCTTTGCTTCCCTGTAATCATCGAGCGTTCCATGGCGGTCCATATGATCCGGAGTAATATTAAGTATGGCTGACAGGCTCGGTCGGAAACTGAGTGTTCCTTCCAACTGGAAACTGCTTAATTCTGCCACTACCACATCTTGCGGAGTAACAGACCGGGCAATGGCCGAGAGGGGTAAACCGATATTGCCAGCCACAAACGTCCGTCTGCCGGAATTCTTATACATTTCTCCGGTCAGCGCTGTAGTCGTCGTTTTACCGTTTGTTCCGGTAATAGCCACAATAGGTGCCGAAATTTTCCACGCCGCCAGTTCCACCTCGGTAATTACGGGAATTCCCAATTCAGTAGCCCTGACTATCGGCGGCAAGTCCAGAGGAACACCGGGGTTTTTAATAACCAGTGCCACACTGGAGTCAACGATTTCGGCCGGGTGGGAACCGGCCACCAATGTAACGGCAGGAAAATCGCGCAGCGCATCCATTTCTTCTGTAAGCTCTGCCGCCGGTTTCCGGTCGTTTACAACAACCTCGGCTCCATCCTCTGCTAACAGGCGCGCGCTGGCAGCACCGCTGCGGGCCAGCCCGATGACCACAACTTTTTTACCTTTTAGATCCATAGTATTCTCCTTCTGGCTTTAGAGAGCACCCAATTGCAACAGCCCAATAACGGCAAACAGAAACCCTATTGCCCAGAAACCGGTAACAACCCGCCATTCGCTGTGTCCACCTAATTCATAGTGATGATGCAGAGGACTCATACGGAAGACTCTTTTCCCTGTCAGTTGAAAAATGATGACCTGAATAATCACAGAGAGTGTTTCCAGGACAAAAACACCACCGATAATCACCAATAATAATTCTGTTTTTGTGAGAATGGCTAACGCAGCTAAGGCACCACCCAGTGACAACGAACCAACATCACCCATAAAAACCCGGGCCGGGTGCAGATTGAATATCAGAAAAGCAAACGTTCCACCGATCATAGCCGCACTGAATTGCGCTAATTCTGTCGTTCCCTGCATAACAGCAATCAGTAAATACGCAAGAAGGGCAAGAATTGCCGTCCCGGCAGCTAACCCGTCGATACCGTCCGTCAGATTGACAGCGTTAGTGGTTCCAATGACAAAAAATAAAAGGAACGGCAGATAGTAGATTCCCAGCTCAAGGGAATACCCGGTGAGCGGTATGTTGACAGCTGTGTTAAACCCTAAGTTCCGCCAGATAAGAAAGAAAATAATAACAATGATAACCTGACCTAAGATTTTACTCCTCGCTTTCAACCCCAGTGAGCGTTTCAGTGCGACTTTAAGAAAGTCATCAGCAAAACCAATAAACCCATTGCCAATCGTTAACAAAATAACAAGATATAATTGCGTTGTGCGTGGCGCCATAATCAGAATAACCGGCAGGACAGCCAGCAGGAAAATCACACCGCCCATTGTCGGCGTGCCGGCTTTTTTCAGATGCCTTCTTGGCCCTTCCTCCCGGATTTGCTGGCCGAAATGAAGCCGACGGAAGATGGATATGAAAAACGGTGAAAGAATCAGTCCTACAAGAAATGACAGTACCGTGGTTTCCACGAGCAACCTGTTCATTTTACTCCCCCTGACAGTGCAGCAAGAACATCTTCCATCCGCATTCCCCGGGAGCCTTTAATCAGGACCCAGTCCCCCGGCCTTGCCAGTTGCCTGATGGTTTGGGCTGCCTCAGAGTGTGTTGTGGCTTTATGCACCCGGCTTTGCGGAAACCCAGCCTGTAGTGCGCCGGTTGCAATTTCCTGCGCCCGTTCACCGAACACTACCAACGCATCCAAATTCTTTGACGCTACAAGCCGGCCGACCTGGCGGTGCCCCTCTGTTTGCAGAGAACCCAACTCCAGCATGTCTCCAAGCACAGCCATTTTTCCTGCGCTGCCGGCCAACTCATCCAGTACATCTATGGCTGCAGCCACCGAAGTGGGACTGGCATTGTACGTATCGTTAATCACATGTAACCCTGCTGTTGTCACCACTTCGAGCCGCATTCCGCTTAACCGGGTCAGACTCAGACCTTGTACAATTTCTTCATCCGTTACACCCAATCCTCTCCCTACCGCCACCGCTGCCATCACATTATAAATATTATGACGTCCGGGAAGGGGCGGAACAAGGGTAAGAGAGGGAAAGCCGTGTTGTTCTAAACAGATTGCTTTTTTATCCTGGTGCTGCACTATATTGGTGCAGCGCATGGTGCATCGGGAAGAGAACCCAAATGTAACCAACTTCCCGCGGAATTTTTTGCTGGTGTCAAACAGGAGGGGCTCATCACCGTTTATAAAGGCGATCCCATTCTCAGGCAAATGTTGCAGCAACTCACGCTTAGCACAGGCAATGGCCTCACGGCTGCCCAGCGCTTCCAGATGAGATTCCCCGATATTGGTGATAACCCCTATTTTGGGTAGGGCCAGACGGGCCAGTAAATCAATTTCCCCGGCTCCGCTCATACCCATCTCCAAAACCGATGCTTCATATGTACTGTCTAGTCGGGAAAGCATGAGAGGCAGGCCTATATGGTTGTTTAAATTTCCCTGAGTGGCCAGAGTTTTAAACCGTTGGGACAGAACTGCCGCAATAATGTCCTTCGTTGTTGTTTTCCCGACGGATCCTGTCACCCCGATCATATGCAGTGAAAACAGCTTTCTATAGTGAGCGGCTACCTGCTGCAGCGCTTGCAGTGTGTCAGGGACACCAATAACCGTTAGCCCTTTGGGCAGGGCAACGTCCGCGGCAATTGCGGAGAAACAGCCAATGGCTCCTCTTTGGGCCGCATCCCGAATAAACCGATGACCATCGGTTCGGTCACCGGCTAACGGGATAAAGAAAGCTCCCTCTGCCGTATCCCGTGAATCAATGGTTAAACGGGTAATATTTGTCTCCATGTTACCAGCCTGGAGCAGCTTACCGTTCGCTGCCTCCAGTATCTGCGTACAGTTCATTTCCATCCCGTTTCAGTCTCCTCCGGATTAGTTCTCTGGCAACTGCACGGTCATCAAACGGGATTGTGTGGTTGCGGAATATTTGTGATGTTTCATGACCTTTTCCTGCAATAACAACAACGTCCCCCTCCCGTGCTAAATCCAAAGCACGGGCTATCGCCGCTTCCCGCTCCATAATGATCTCAAAGTCAGACTCATCTTTGCTTAGTAACAAACCTGGAATAATCTCCGCAACAATCCGGTCGGGATCCTCACCACGGGGGTTATCACTGGTTACCAGGCAATAGTCGCTGTAGCTTCCTGCCACTTCACCCATCTGCGGCCGCTTTGTCCGGTCCCGCTCGCCACCGCAACCGAAAACGGTAATCACCCGCGCCGTCGCAAATTCCCGTACAGCGCGCAGAATATTTTCCAGCCCGTCAGGGGTATGGGCATAATCCACGATCACAGTAAAGTTCTGTCCGGCGCTCACCAGTTCAAAACGCCCGGGAATTCCCGGCACCTCTGCCAAAACCGCCTGCATGAATGTCAGGGGCATACCCTCCAGATAGCCTACTGAGATAGCGGCAAGGGCGTTGTACACAGAAAATAAGCCGGTTAGTTGCAACTGGAAGGGCAAAGAGCCCTCCGGGGTATGAAGGGTAAACCCTACCCCTTCCCGGGTGACGCGGACATCGGAGGCACGGATATGACAGTGGGGAGAAAGTCCGTACAGGACAGCCTCTACCGGTGTTTGCTCCAATATGTGACGGTAATGCTTATCATCCCCGTTAATAACTGCGCGCCGGGGCTGGTCACCCTTAAACGGGTAAGACCCCAGCCAGGAGAATAGCTTGCTCTTTGCCTCCAGGTAACGGGGCAATGTTTCGTGGAAATCAAGGTGATCCTCGGTAATGTTTGTTAGAACCGCATAGTTAAAATCACAGCCTACCGTACGCAGCCAGGAGAGTGCGTGGGAAGAAACTTCCATAGTTGCATGGGTTGCTCCGGCAGAGGCCATCCGGTGTAAAAGCCGCTGCAGGTCGCACGATTCCGGTGTTGTCGCCAGTACAGGAAACTCCCGCTCATCTATTTTGTATCTCACGGTGCCAAGCAGGCCGGTCACTGCCCCGGTTTTTTGCAACAGGGCGTCAATCAGATGAGCCGTAGTTGTCTTTCCGTTGGTGCCGGTCACACCAGTGAGAAAAAGCTTCCTGGATGGATAATCATAAAAACATGCGGATATTAAAGATAAGGCCAAACGAACGTCAGGCACAGTAATTGTCGTCACGTCCGCGTAGATTTCATCGCCGTCAGTAAGAATAGCAACTGCGCCGGCAGCTATAGCCCGGGCCACATATTCTTTCCCGTGGGAACGGGTTCCCGGCAAACAGGCAAAAAGAGTTCCCGGCCTTACGCGGTCGGAATGATAAGCAATTCCGCTAATGCGCACATCCATTGAGCCGTTGACTTTTTTGTGAAGCAAACTGCCTGCCAGGAATCCGAGTGTTTTCATTCTGTTAGTATTCCCCCTTCATAGTGTGGCCACACATGATTTACAGAGAAACTTCTTCAAGAAAAAGGGGTGAGCCATAGACTCCCCCTACCTGTCCGTATCGCCCGGTGTGCGGAATTCCACGTTGACGACACTGTTTACGTTTACCCGGGTCTGGGGAGCCGGATCCTGGCTCACGGCCACGCCGGAACCACTGCTATTCATAACCAAACCCAACCAGCCGAGAATTTCTCCCGCCTCACGCATTGTTTTACCGGTTAGGTCGGGGACGGGTACTTCACCTTCCACCTGCTCGCCCCCCAGATAGACTAATATTTGTGTGTGCAAAGGCACTTTCGCGCCGGCTTTCGGTGTCTGATTAAGGATGGAGCCGCCACTGCCTATTAAGCGAACAAGCAACCCTGACGGTTCCAGGAGTTCGCCTGCTTCTTCCAGTGTCATCCCAATCAGATTGGGGACTTCAACCATCTTCGGCGCCTCATTTACCTGTGTCTTAGATGACGGGATATTCATATACTTTAAAATGTCTCCCATCATCCGTTTATACATGGGAGCGGAGACCTGTGAGCCCCACTGTGGACCTACTTGCGGTGCATCAACAGCGATGTACAGCAGAATTTGCGGGTCTTCCGCCGGCGCAAAGCCAATAAAGGACAAAATATATTCTCCGCCGATATAACGGCCGCCCGGTCCAACTTTTTGAGCGGTACCTGTTTTTCCTGCGATCCGATATCCGTCAATGTAAGCGTTCATACCGCTGCCCTCAGTGACGACCAGTTCCATAATTCTTGTCACTTCCCTGGTTGTTTCCTCAGAAATCACCCTGCGGACAACCTGAGGTTCCTGGCGCCGTACAACATTGCCTTCACTGTCACGAACTTCTTTTACAACATACGGCTTCATGAGGTCCCCGCCATTGGCCATGGCTGCCACAGCCATCACCTGCTGAATCGGAGTTACAGATACACCTTGCCCGAACGCTGTGGTGGCTGCCTCCACCGGGCCGTATTGCTGCGGGCTGAAGAGAATACCGATTCCCTCCCCCGGCACATCGATCCCGGTTCGGACACCGAAGCCAAACGCCTTCAGATACTGCATTAACTTATCTGCGCCAATCCTCTGTCCCAGTGTTACAAATCCGGGGTTGCACGAACCCAATACCACCTTGAGAAAATCTATGGCACCATGGCCGCCCCGGCCCCGTGTCCAACAACCGATGGAGCTTCCGGCCACGTTAATGGAACCCCCGCAGAAAAACCCTTCATCGGCACGATACTTTCCCTCTTCCAGTGCTGCTGACAGCGTAACCAGCTTAAATGTTGAGCCCGGTTCAAAGCTATCTGTCACCGGAGATAATTTCCAACTGTCACTGGTAAATTCATTATAACGGTTGGGATCAAAATCCGGTTTGCCGGCCAGTGCCAAAATTTCACCGGTACGCGGATCCACCGCTATACTAATAATCCCTTTAGGTTGTGACTCCAGCATGACCCGGTCCATTTCCCGTTCCATAATAAATTGTATTGTCTGGTCAATGGTCAGTACCAGGTCGTGGCCATCCTCTGGGGGAATAAATCTCTGTATCCCCTGGGGAATCTGGCGGCCCCGGCCGTCGGCCTGAAATTCAAATCTGCCGTCCCGCCCTTTCAGTATCTGCTCATAATAGATTTCCAAGCCGCTCCAGCCCTGATCTACACCAACAAAACCCAGCAGTTGTGATGCCAGATTGCCATGGGGATAGAACCTTTTTGGTTCCTGGGCAAAGGTGATGCCACGTATATTTAATCGGCGCACCTCCTGAGCGGTCTCTTCATCAACAAGTCTTTTTATGTATACAGAAGCACTCTTTTGACTGAGCTGCTCAAATAACTTCTCTTCATCAATCTCCAGAATAGGTGCCAGTAATCTTGCGGCCTCTTCTTTATCCAGAATCTGCGCAGGCAGGGCGATCACTGATTCGGCGCTGGCACTGCCGGCCATCAGCCTGCCCTTGCGGTCATAAATTGTACCCCGAGGAGCCCTTGAGGGTACACCGCGGTTCCACTGCTCCCAGGCTTTTGCCTGCAAATCCCCGGCCATAACAAACTGGATATAAGCTAACCGCAAAATTAAGAGAAAAACTGTAAGCGCCATAATAAAGAAAAGGAAGAGCAGTCTCTTTTTCACAGTGATATTGGAAACAACGCTCCTGCTCAAAAGGTAACCCTCCCCGATGTCAACGCCATATCTAATCAATTCAGAATGAGTCCTGACTTCCTACTGCACTCCTGCCGTCAGGATAATAAACTGGTCCTGATCCGGGTACTTCATCCCGATTTCCTCCAGAGCAATCCTTTCCAGGCGGTCCGGTGAACGCAGAGACGCTATTTCTAATTTTAAGTGTTGTTGTGCCTTCTGTAAAGAATTCAATTCATCTAAACTTCTTTCAATTTGATAATTCACTTGAATCATGTATGTATAGTGAGTAATCAGGGCAACAGAGGCCAATGCAAAGATAAAAACCACGGCAAACATCTTTAATTTTTTTACTGCTATACTCAGTTTTTGTTGCCTATGTACACCCGTCTTTCTTTTCGTGCGCTGCTGATCATAAAATGACGGTTGCTGTTGCCTTTTTTGTGCTACTAACAACTCTATTCACCCTCTCCCTGGTTTAGAACTTTAACTGCCGCCCGTAGTTTAGCGCTGCGGGACCTGGGATTCTCTTCAGCTTCCTGTTCCGTTGCCTGTACCGGCTTTCCTGTCAAAATTTTCACAAGCGGTTCTTTTCCACAAACACATTGGGGCAGCCCTGGTGGACATTCACAGCTTTTAGCGGCATTCTGAAACATTTTTTTTACGATACGGTCTTCAAGGGAATGAAATGTAATAACAACAAAGCGCCCTCCTGGTTTTAAGCAATCGATACCATCCCGTAGCGCCGTTTCCAGCACCCCCAGTTCATCATTGACCGCAATGCGCAGGGCCTGAAATGTTCGCCGGGCCGGGTGAGGCCCGCGTCGGCGGGCCCGGGAGGGGATGGCGGCCTTAATAATGTCCACCAAATCTCCGGTCGTCTCAATCGTGCCCACCTGCTCCCGTCTGTTAACAATAAATTCTGCAATCCGTTTGGCCCACAATTCTTCCCCATAGTCACGGATAATGCGGGTAAGCTCCGCTGCATCAAGCCTGTTAACTATATCAGCGGCCGAAGTGCCACTGTCTCTGTCCATCCGCATATCCAAAGGCGCGTCCTGGTGGAAAGAAAAACCCCGTTCCCCTTCATCCAACTGATGACTGGAAACACCGATGTCCAGTAAAATTCCGTCAACTTTATCCAAACCAATCCTATTCAGAACGGTTTTGATATTTGCAAAATTATTTTTGATGAATACAATATTATCCTTATATTCCATCAGGTTCCTTTTGGCCGCCCCTAGTGCATCTTCGTCCTGATCAAAGGCGATTAATCTCCCAGCAGGCAAAATACGCTCTAATATCGCCCGGCTGTGGCCGCCGCCACCCACCGTGCCGTCAACAATAATCTCTCCGGGCATGGGGTTCAGGGTTTTCAAAACCTCCCCGAGCAGAACCGGCTTATGGCTGAAGCACACTTATATCACAACCCTCGGTTATTTTCTGAGGTTATTGTTCCCTATGGCTAAAAGTCAATATCCATTATTTTTTCTGCAATACTTTCAAAAGAGAGATTGGTTTGTTCACTGTACTGTTGCCATACTTCCATGCTCCAGATTTCTACCCGGTTCGAGACACCGATAACCACCACTTCTTTATTTAACTTGGCGTGTTCACGCAGGTTGTTCGGAACCAGGGCTCTTCCCTGTTTGTCTAACTCACATTCTGCTGCTCCAGAGAAGAAAAAACGCATAAATGCGCGGGCATCGGCTTTCGTAAACGGCAGTGCCTTTAGTTTTTGCTCCAGAATGTTCCATTCATGCAGCGGATAGACAAAGAGACAATTATCCAGGCCTCGGGTAATAACAAAACGCTCTCCCAACTCATCGCGAAACTTCGCAGGCATAATCAGCCGGCCTTTTCCGTCCACCGCGTGTTGGTATTCACCCATAAACAAGGACATCACCTCCCCTTCTCAGAACTATCCCCCACTTTTACCCACTTCGTACCACTTTCTCTTAAGATTCTGCGCTTTTTTTAAGAATCCTTTATTTTCTTAAAAAAAAATAAAAAAAACAGGTCCATGAATTGACCTGTTTTACTTTCTTTTTTAATTTTTCTTATACAGTAAGTACCAGCGAGGCTCTTTCTTTACGATAAAGATGAGTGGTAACCACGTGATCCCCGCATTTCGGACATAGAATCATTTCACTCAACTCACCCACGGACTCGGGACAATCGGCACTGCACAAACCCTGCACTCCACAGGTTAAACAGAGAAATTCAATCTGGCCGCCCAATTTTTCCATGCGTCGCCTCCTTGGATTTTTATGAAGTTGTCTTTGTTAAAATCGTGAACCTCTTACTCCATTATATTCTTGGTGCTTTTAGTTTTTCCTTTTGATTTGACAAAATATTTTTATATTTCATTGTATGATAATTTGTTTTAGTCTGTCTCCCAAAACACAAAAAATATACACGTTTAACTATACGTTTCTGGGTTTACAAATTATCTCCTTAATCTCACAGGAAAAAAAATCTTTGGCATGAGCTGGTCGAATTATCAGAGACGTATCGGCACCCTTTCCAGAACCGCCGATGGCGACAATATCTTCGCCGTAGGGAATTAACCCTGCATCCAGAGCCATCACAGCAATTTCCACGCATACTTTCGTCCCCTGTCCAAACATACGCAATGTGGCTGATACAATTCCTGCGGGTGAAGAGCCACCAAATTTGTTATCCACACCACGGTCAATTCCCCCGAGCAGATGAGTTGTCGTGAGCACCCGGACACCGGCAGCACTGAGCTTTGCTGCCACATTAGGGGCCAATTCCTGATGTCCCGGTTTCTGATATCCTGTGTGATGGGTTACACATGTAACATCAACTCCGGATGCTACCAGTTTTTCTGCTGTCTCCCCGGTGTTAGAAGCAACCACATAGTACTGCAGCCCAAGCTCCTTACCCCGCTGAACAGCCAGGCTCAAAGTCCTCTCTGTATTTTCCCTGCCTCTTTGCTCAAAATACATGGTTTTCCCTCCTATAAACTTATAACCATTTCCCCACGATGCTGCGCAACTCTGTTTCCGAGATGGTACCTACGCGTACATGACGGATAATCCCGTTTCGATCAATGATTAATGTTTTGGGGATAAATTGCAGTTCGTAAAGCCTGCTTACATTACCGTCATCCTTAACCACAGGAAATGTATATCCGTTTTCATCGAGAAAGCGCGCAGCAATTTGTGGCATATCATTGACGTTAACGGCCAGAATGGTAAAGCCGTCATCTTTTAATTCATCATAAACCTGCTGCATCTCCGGCATTTCTTCCCGGCAAGGGGGACAGGCTGCAGACCAGAAATTGAGCATGACTACCTGGCCGCGCAAATCAGTTAAACTCACATTTTCACCGTCCAGAGTGTTCAGACTAAAATCAGGCGCTTTGGCACCTTCATCCAGCCCTTTGACCCTGAGTTGGCTTAGTACTGGAATGGCAATGCTCAAAACAATGACAACTGCCAGGACAGGTATATACTTTTTCATGTTAATCCTCCTCTACATTGACTATAACACGATTAGCGCCAGCCTGGCCAGTAAACCGAAGAATACTGCAATACCGAATAATACCAGGACAAACCCTAATATTTTTTGCATATGAGGCATATAAACGGAGAAACGGTCAACCCACCGACCGACCTGCTCCACCAGCAGCGCTGCCAATAAAAATGGTAATGCCATCCCCAGAGAAAACGCCACAAGTAAAGAAACACCGCCGCCGGTTGAAGCTGTATAAAGTAAGATTGCGCCTAAGACAGGACCAATACAGGGCGTCCAGCCTGCGGCAAATGCCACGCCCATCATAAGTGCCGTTCCCGGCCCTGCTGTACCCGGTGTGTAATGGACACGCCTATCCTGGCGTAATAATGCCGGTGAGATAACACCTGCCAGGTGCAGCCCGAAAATGATAATCAGAATCCCGGCACCGCGCTGCAATAGAACCTGATATTCAGCAAAAAATGCAGAAAACCAGCTCGCCAGAACGCCTAATAAAATAAAAACGGCACTAAACCCGACGACAAAATTCAGGCTGTTTATAATTGCCTTATTTTTAACGGGGCGTCCGTCTTCACCAGCTGAAGAACCAGCTAAAAAGCCCAAATATATTGGAAGTAACGGTAATTGACACGGCGAAAAAAAAGAAACTACCCCGGCTAAAAAGGCGATGAACACAGTCAAGTTTCCTTGCTCCATAAATACCTCCTCGGGGTATATTTAATATCTATTTAATTATGGCCTAAAATCGTTATGCTGTCAACCGTCTGTGTCAGAGAAGTGGCATAAATAAAGTAGCGATGGAAAAGTAGATTAAGAGTCCTGTCACATCTTTAATTGTCGTCACCAGTGGGCCAGATGCATATGCGGGGTCAATACCGGCTTGGCTAAAAAGCAATGGAACCAGCGTACCAATAACCGCCCCTAACGTAACCGTGGTAAACATGGCAATTCCCACCACGAGGCCCAGCAACGAACTGAGGTTAAATAGTCTGGCAGCACCGACCGCGGCCACAGCAACTGTTGCACCTGTGATCAACCCCATAGAAAGACCCACTCTAATTTCTTTATAAAAATAACGCCAACTGTCGCTTCCCTCAATTTCACCGGTGGCAACACCACGAACAAAAACAGTCGATGACTGGGAAGCCACATTACCGCCCATATCCATAATTACCGGAATAAAAAAGGCCAGCACCACAATGGACTGCAGTGTATTCTCAAATGCTCCGATAACACTGCCTGAGAGCAAACCTCCAAAGAGCGTGATAATCAGCCACGGCAACCTGCGCCCGATGGAATTCCATACCGTGGCTTCCACCAAGCCCACACCTTCTGGTTCCGATGCGCCTACCCGACGGTAGATATCTTCCGTTGCTTCTTCTTCAATAACGTCCAGAATATCATCGACTGTGATAATTCCCAACAAGCGATCCCGGTCATCTACAACAGGCACTGCCAGCAAATCGTATTTCGATACAACCCGGGCAACTTCTTCCTGGTCCATGTCCGCCGGAACCTGAATCACATTTTTACGCATAAATTCAGACAGACGGGTGCCATCCGCGGACGCAATCAGTTCCCGCAGTGAAAGTACGCCGATTAGTCTAGTTTCTTCGTCGACAACATATACATAATACACGGTCTCTGCATCAGTGGCCAAGTCCCGCAGACGGCGAATCGCCTCTTCCACAACCATATTCTCGGGAAAAGAAATATATTCGGTGGTCATGATGCCGCCGGCGCTGTCTTCCGGATATTTTAACAAACCGCGAATTTCTTCCGCATCTTCATCAATCAGTTTTAAAAGCTCTCTGGCGTCCTCTTCCGGCAATTCGGCGATCAAGTCTGCCGCATCGTCCGTAGCCATTTCTTTTAAGATTGCTGATGCTCTTTTCTTGGTAAGCAGTTGAAACAAAACAACCTGGTCCAGTTCTTCCATTTCCTGAATAACCAAGGCCGCTTCTTCATCACTAAGTAAATTAAATAACTCGGATTTCTGCTCGTCGGATAAATCCTCAACAATTTCGGCAAAGTCACTGGGGTGCAAATTCTGAAAAAACTCTGCCAGATTAGTATCCCGTTCTTTAATCATCATGAGAATTTTCTGGAGCGATTTCTGGATTGACATTTCTGCCACCCCCTATTGCCAATGTCAGGTGATATATTTACTCAATAGCTTCATAACTTCTTCAATAAAATCGTCACTGCTGTCATCATGGGCCGCCTTTTCCAGACAGTGTTTAAAATGTGTCTGAAATACAAGGGTACCTACTTTGTTAATCGCAGCTTTGACAGCGGCAATCTGCATTAAAATCTCTGAACAGGACTGCTCCTCATCAATCATCTTACGAATTCCTTTTACCTGGCCCTCAATTCTACTTAAGCGGTTCACTATATTTTGACGTTCTTCGTGCATATTCACACCCCTTACGCCGATATTCTTCTCAATTATACCTTTATCACCAGTTCATTACAACAAAAAAGACGATACGCATTTCATGGCATCCCTGGTTTGTTAAAACTTCCTTACCCACAAAAAAAACCCCACCATGCCGTGGACCGTTGAGTTTTGAACTGCTCTCCCCACAGGTGGGTGCCTCCTGACTGCTTAGCATGTCCTCTGGAACAAGGCTTATACGCTGCAGACAGAGTCGAGCTCCCATTTCAAAAGTGTTAGCTCAAAACTGTACCGGTTACTTCACAAACATAGTAGGGCCTATTTAGTTTTGTTGTCTTGTTGAGCCTATTATAGCACAATTTTTTCGACGCCTGCAAGTGGAATTTCCCTACATATTAAGTGAGCATAAGCCATAAAAATGTAAAAAATCGTAATAAGGGGTGATTTAATGACCTGGGAAGCGCTGTCGACCATTTTTGTGCTTGCTATTATTGTCGAATTTTCTACAGAGATACTTAAATCTATCGTCCCGTCTATCCGCGGGCCCCACAGCCGGGGCGCAGCCGTACTCATTGGTATGATTCTTTGCGTGAGTACCCGCAGCGGACTGTTAGCCTCATTCAATATATACCCGCTCTATCCGCAAATCGATTATCTGCTTACAGGAATGATTATCTCCCGTGGTTCAAATATTATCCACGATTTGGTATCTAAACTGGATGTGATCGGAGCTAAACGCTAACTTTTCTTTTCCGGCAACGCCAGGCCAATGGACAACTCACGCAATTGTCGATTATCCACAACAGACGGTGCACCGGTCATTAGACAAGAGGCGCTGGCCGTTTTGGGGAAAGCAATAACGTCCCGGATGGAGCGTTTGTTTGCCATGAGCATCACCAGGCGGTCCAGGCCAAAGGCGATCCCACCGTGGGGAGGTGTGCCATACTCAAAGGCATCCAGAAGAAAGCCAAACTGTTCCCTGGCACTCTCCGGTGTAAATCCCAGCATTTTAAACATCGTTTCCTGGACATCACGCTGGTAAATCCGCAAACTGCCGCCGCCGATTTCCACCCCGTTTAGAACCAGGTCATATGCCTTGGCTAGTACTGCTTGCGGCTCCGTCTCCAGCTTTTCCAGATCCTCATCCCGCGGCGAGGTAAAGGGATGGTGATTGGCTACATATCTTTGCTCATCATCATCATAGAAAAACAGCGGAAAATCCACAACCCAGACAAAATTTCTCTGCGTGTCATCCAATAATCCCAACCGCTCTCCCAGATGCACTCGCAACGCACCGAGAGCGTCATAAGCCACTTCTCTTTTGTCAGCGACAAAAAGAAGCAAATCGCCAGGTTCGCCGTCCAATTCTGAAACAATTTGCGCAAGCGTTTCTTCATTGAAGAATTTAGCGATGGGAGACCGGACGCCGATCTCTTCCACAAAAATATACGCCAAGCCTTTGGCACCGTAGCGTGCTACAAAGGCTGTCAGTTCATCCAATTCTTTTCTGCTAAAGTTCCCGCATCCCCTGGCGTTTATACCCTTGACAACACCGCCGCCGGCCAGTACCTGTTGAAATACTTTAAATTCCACACCGGCTACAATCCTGGAAAGATCCCGTAATTCCAAGCCGAAGCGGGTATCGGGCTTATCGCTGCCATAACGTTCCATAGCTTCCAGGTATGTTAACCGCAGGAAAGGGTTGGCAATCGTTTCGCCCAGTGTTTCCCTGAAGATGTGCGCCATCATTTTTTCCATCATCTCCAGAATCATGTCCTGGGTACAGAATGATAGCTCAATATCAATTTGGGTGAATTCAGGTTGGCGGTCAGCCCGCAAATCTTCGTCCCGGAAGCAGCGCACAATTTGGAAATAACGTTCCGCTCCCGCTACCATCAGTAACTGTTTAAATAACTGCGGTGACTGAGGCAGTGCGTAAAATTCGCCGGGATTAACCCGGCTAGGCACCAGATAGTCCCGGGCCCCTTCCGGTGTGCTCCGTGTCAACATCGGCGTCTCCACTTCCAAGAAGCCTTCACCGTCAAGAAAATCCCGTGTCAGCTTGCTGACCCGGTGACGTAACATCAAAGCAGCCAGCATTTCCGGCCGGCGCAAATCAAGATAACGATATTTCAAACGTACATTTTCATCCACATCCACACCGTCCTCAATATAAAAGGGTGGTGTTTTTGCTTTATTGAGAATCACTAATTTCTCCACCTGGATTTCCACGTCACCTGTGGCCAACTTGGTATTGACCGTCTCCGGAGATCTGGCAACCACGGCGCCTTCCACAGCCAGTACAAACTCACCGCGAATTTCCTCAGCCCGGGCAAACATTTCTGCATCCTGTTCATGGTTAAAGACAATCTGGACAAGGCCGCTGCGGTCACGCAGGTCAATAAAAATCAGCTTTCCATGATCCCGACGCCGCTGTACCCAGCCGTTGAGCATCACAGTACCGCCGATATTTTCTTTTCTCACGTCCCCACAATATACGTTCCGAAACAACATTATTTTGCCTCCTTGACTAATGCCGTCAAATGCGCGGTTAAGCCCGTCATGCTCACGCTTTGCTGAGTGCCATTTTTCATGTCACGTACTGTTGCCATGCCCAGTTTCAGTTCTTCGTCTCCGAGAATGATGAGGAAACGAACTTCTTTTTTATCTGCAAACTTCAACTGTGCTTTTAAACTGCGCCCCAGGTAGTCCTTATCAGCAGCAATCCCTGCATCACGCAACATCATCGTCACCGCAAGTGCCTCATCCGCACCCACATCTCCCGCAGTGGCAACAAAAGCATCAAGGGTATTTGCCACAGGGATACTCACCTTTTCTGCTTCCATGGCCAACAATGCCCGTTCCAAACCAATGGCAAAGCCTATGCCCGGAATCTCCGGTCCGCCGATGGTGGAAAGCAGGTGATCATATCTGCCGCCGCCGCCGAGAGAACTTTGTGCCCCCAGTACAGAGGAAGTGATTTCAAAAGCCGTCTTTGTATAATAGTCAAGTCCTCTTACCAGGCGGGGGTTCACCAGATAGGTTTCACCAAGCTTGTCCATGGCTTGTTTCACCGCCGTAAAATGGGTGGCGCATTCTTGACAAAGATGATCTGTCATCATCGGCACATTTTCCGTCAGCTCATGGCAACGCACATTTTTACAGTCTAAAATCCGCAGCGGGTTTTTTTCATAACGGTCCGTACAATCGACGCACAGGCCGGACACTTTCTCTCTTAATTGTTCCTGAAGAAGCGTACGATATGCACTTCGACAAGCAGAGCAGCCTACGCTGTTGACCTGTAGTGTTACATCGGACAGGCCGAGTCCGCGAAAAAACTTTAGTGCAAGCACCATCACGTCCGCATCGACAGTGGGGTCATCGGCCCCGAAAACTTCCACACCAAATTGATGGAACTGGCGGTAACGGCCTGCCTGGGGCCTGTCATAACGAAACATAGGTCCTATGTAGTATACCTTTACAGGCTGCGTTTCTCCATAAAGTTTATGTTCCAGATACGATCTCGCCACCGGTGCCGTCCCTTCCGGACGCAGCGTCAGGGAACGTTCTCCTCTGTCCTGGAACGTATACATTTCTTTCGAGACAATATCCGTAACTTCACCGACTCCGCGCAAAAAAAGTTCTGTATGTTCAAAAACCGGCGTGCGGATTTCCTGATAGCCAAAAATACGGCACATCTCCGCGGCTTTCCCTTCTACAAACTGCCACTGTCCCACGTCCGGGGGAAGTATATCCCGGGTACCCCGCGGTGCTTTTATTAACATGAAACGGCCTCCTTTAGTGAAGAAAACTCCCGACCTGGTTGACCGGAAGTCTTAATTTACCAATTTCATTCTAGCTAATCCACAAACGCTTGTCAACCTAAGCGGCAATCTGTCGGGGTCAGGCTTGATCATTTGACCTTTTAAAAGCGCTACCGTCTTTCTCAATTAGCAAACAGATTGTTCCGTCTCCCTGTTCCGTAAGAGATATAATCTTATGACCGTCAATCACAACACTTTTCGGGACATTCTTCGCCGGGACGCCACAGTCCAGATGAACTTCCAGCAGTTCTCCCGGTTCCATGTCTTCGAGAACCAGTTTTACCTTAATAAAAGTAATCGGGCATACTTCTCCTGTGATATCTAATGTTTTCCTAACATTCATAATGAACCTCCGACTGGCAATGTTACCAAAATATTTAGCTAACGATATTATAGGCAGAGCAAAACTTTGTGTCAACTAAACAGCCGTAGGGTTTGTGTGAAACTCAAGAAAACGCTTCGCTTCTTGATAACTGACGCGCTTTTCTTGTTCACTAGGGGCACCTATGAAAAAAGATGGCCGATTTATTAATCAGCCATCTTAGTTTCACGATGTGAGAGGATTACGTTAAATGTTAAACCTGACCCCGGTTGGCCACCGGCGATGGCCGGGATAACTGAGATTGCATCACTTTCCTGTACAGGGGTGTCCGGGCCCTGCAGGCTGCGGATATTTTCATCGTTTAGGAAAACATTCAGGTACTTTTTCAGATTATTAGACTCTTCGTCCCATAGTTGCTCAGCCAGTGCCGGATAGTTCTCCCGTAAGCCAACAAAAACATCACGAATGGTTTTCCCTGCAACGGTAATTTCCCTGGCACCACCGACATGTTTTCTAAGTGGTGTGGGCAGATAGATGGTCATATTATTTCTCCTCCTCAGTCTCATCCAATTCAGTATTGCATGTTTCCTGCCTATAGTTTTCATCCCGCAATTCGGTAATGGTGGGATTTTCACCACACACCGGGCAGTTTTTATTACGAGCCACTTTGGCTTCCGTGAATTCCATGTAGAGAGCATCTACCAGCAGCAGCCGTCCGATGAGCGGCTCACCAATTCCAAGTAGCATCTTCAGTGCCTCCGTTGCCTGGATAACACCAAGCAAGCCCGGCAGCACACCTAAAACGCCGGCTTCCTGACAACTGGGCACAGCTCCCGGAGGCGGCGCTTCAGGAAAGATACAGCGGTAGCATGGCCCCTGGGGAGGGTTAAAAACGGCGGCTTGCCCGTCAAGGCGCAAAATACTGCCGTAGACATACGGTTTTTTATAAATTACCGCCGCATCGCTGACTAAGTAGCGTGTGGCAAAATTGTCACACCCGTCGACCACCAGATCATATTCGGAGAGTATACCACCAATATTCGTAGCCGTTATATATTCAGGATAGGTGACAACGCGGACATCCGGATTAATTTGTGCTATTGTTTCCCGTGCTGAATCTACTTTCAGCCTGCCGATATCAGGGGTGGCATGAATAACCTGACGCTGCAGGTTGCTTAGATCAACATGATCCCCGTCAACGATACCCAATGTTCCCACTCCGGCTGCAGCCAGATAAAGCGCCACCGGTGAACCCAGACCCCCGGCGCCAATTAACAGCACCTTACTGCTTAAAAGTTTTTCCTGTCCCTTCCCGCCCATTTCCGGCAGTAATATATGCCTGCTGTAACGGATAATTTGGTCATTAGTTAACATTAACTTCACCATCCCCGGTAGTAATTGTCACCGTAACCTCACGTATCTCCCCTTCGTGAATCCGGAATCCGCGCAAAACCGGTTCCTTGTCACGGAGGGAAAGGATGAGATACACCACATCCATATAGGCTTTGGCCGTATCCACACCCGAGGGGTATGCCTGGGTCGCAGGATGGGAGTGATAAATAGCGTTGAGTTCCATATTTTCTTCGTCGAGTTGCCTCATCGTACTTAGTATGTCCTGGGGGGACATACGATAAGATTCGGCACAGTTATCCAGGTTCTCCAGAGGAAAGATACGGGCCCCCTTGTCTGGTCCGGGACCGCCCAACAATCCGCAGGCTTCCACAGGCGCCTTTTCCCGGCATTGCTCCAGCATAATCCGATACAGCGGTTCCGCCAAGAGATACGCCTCACTCATGGCCGCCCTCTTTTTCCACCAGCATCCGGTACGTGCCGTCATCCTGCTTTTCAAGGAAAAGGACTTTGTGTCCCTCGCCCCGCACACTGCGCGGCACATTCTTCACCGCTTCACCGCCGTTTAGCACCACTTCCAGGATATCTCCACGGGTTAGCGGCTCTAACGCCAGCTTTGTTCTCACAAATGTCATGGGACAGGCATCCCCGGTAATATTAAGAGTCTCCTTGAGCTGCATGTTCCAATACCTCCTTATAACGATCGATACCGATTCTTTCAATGACCTTGCCAAAGCGTTCCTTTGTCTTTCCATGTTCCCGAAAAAATTCCAGGCTGGCTTCAATGACGCGAGGGATTTTATGGACAGGCAAGAAATCGATAACAACTTCGCCAAGTTTCGGGTTGCGGCCAATGCGGCCGCCTGCCCAGACTTTAACACCGCGCTCCCCGGCCTGCCAGGCCGCCGTCGGGCACGAGGCCACACAGTCGCCGCAATTGGTGCATTTACTTCTGTCTATCTCCGGTACATTGTCACGCATTTCGATGGCATCGGCCGGACAAACTTCGGCACATACGCCGCAGCCAATACAATCATGCTGGTGAAATTCCGGAACAACTGCACCTTCAAAACCAAAGTCGTTCTCCTGGGGTTTTGCACAACTGCGGGGACATCCGGTTACAGCTATCTTAAACTTGCCCGGAACCGGAGCTGCAAAATACGCAGCGTCAATCTCCCGGGATAGAGCTTTAGCATCAATCAGGCCGTGGGGGCACATGGCAGTACCGTGACATGCCATTACACCGCGCACCGTCCCCCCGCAAACGCCTAAATTCACCCCGCCATCTATAAGCTCTCTACGGACGTTTTCAATATCCTTAAAGTGAATGAAAGGAATTTCCATGCCCTGACGTGTTGTCAGATGAACATACCCCTGTCCATATTTTTCAGCCACACCCTGAATGATTTTCAGTTGCTCCAGCGACAGGTTGCCCCCTGCCACACGCAGGCGTACGGCAAAATAATCTTTTTGAACGTGCTTCATAAAACCGCCTTTTTTCAATTCTGCAAAATTTAGCTCCATTCGTTATTCCTCCTTAAGCTGGCAGAGACAGTTTATCTGCTGCCACAGTATATAATTATACGCAGGATTGTTAAAGCCTTCCTGCAAAGAGAAGGCAATTTAACTATTCCCTCAACATACATAGGAATAGTATGCATTTAACACCATTATAAGTGAAGGCCTTTATGCTGTCAACAAAAAAAGACGCTTTGTGGGGTCAGGCTTAACAATTGATTTAGCAAAAGCCAGGGGTTAGGAATATCAATTGTTAAACCTGACCCCCTGTGCCGAAACTGAAAGTTTAACTTATGGCTTTTTTACTGCCTTCCAGTCCTATAACAAAGTGGGAAAAATTTCCCATAGTCACATTTGGCGTTTTATGTTAGAATGTAGGGGAATACCTTCCAGGTAATCTAATATTCGTCAGAAGGGGTGAATCTTATTGAAAAAAAATGTTGCCTTTCTTCTCTTTCTCCTTCTCCTTTTCACCCTCGTTTTCGGGACAAGCATCCCGGTCGGCGCCAATAGCGTTAAAACGGCCACCGTTGACGTCAGTGTACTAAACGTCCGGTCCGGTCCCGGCCTGCAACACACCCGAACCAGCCAAGTCACCAGAGGACAGATTCTGCCAGTGATGGGCGAACAACCCGGCTGGGTGCAAGTCTCCCTCGGCAATGGAGGTAGCGGTTGGGTATCTGCAAACTACATTACCGTAAAAACTGCTGCTACCGTAGTGCAGCAACCGTCGTTGCAGGCAAAAGTAACCGTCAGCGTGCTCAATGTCCGCTCCGGTCCCGGCACATCTTACAGCCGGCTAACTACCATAACAGTCGGCACAGTAGTTCCTGTAATCAAACAGCAGGGGGACTGGCTGCAGGTACGTCTTGCCAGCGGTCAGACCGGTTGGATAATCGGTCAGTATGCCCAGGTGACTCAAGTAGCCACCAGTGGTGGACAAGCCCCGGTATCAAATACACCGACCACTCCGGCAAATCCGGAAACGGTAGCCATGGTCAGCGTCTCCGCCTTAAATGTCCGAACCGGCCCCGGCACTACATATCAAAGAATAGCTACCGTATCTCAAAACACAATTATGACCGTTCTTAAGGAGCAAGGCGATTGGCTTCAGGTTCGCCTGCAAACCGGGGAAACAGGATGGATATTCAAAGAATATACAACAGTACCACAAAATACCGTACCAACACCGCTGACGCCGCAGACTCCCAGCCAGACCACACCGAGTCCTCTACCATCAGTACAGCAAAAACTGGCTACAGTAACCGTCAGTGCATTGAATGCCCGCAGCGCCCCAAACACTGATGCATCACGGCTTGCCCTGTTGCCCATGGGCTCAACGGTTCAGGTACTTGGCGAGCAGGGAGATTGGCTTCAGGTTCGCCTTCTTACCGGCGAAACAGCCTGGGTTGCCGGTTGGCTTGTTTCCGTATCCACACGGGACGTTACCCCATCACCCGGGGGAACTGTCACCGATGATGTATACCGCCCTAGTGGCCCTTCCTCCGTTATCGGCAAGATTATTGTTATTGATCCCGGCCACGGCGGGACGAATCCCGGTGCAATCGGCGTAACCGGCTTGTATGAAAAAGAAGTTGTTTTAGACGTCTCCCTGAGAGTGGCCGAAAAGCTTCGCCGTGCCGGTGCTACTGTAGTTATGACCCGGGACAATGATTCTACCGTTTTCCTGGCCTCACGGGTGGAAATTGCCCAAGCGAGCAATGCTCACGCGTTTGTCAGCATTCATGCTAATGCCCATCCCAACCGCGATATATCCGGCACTGAATCGTACTACTACCGTGGCAGGGTCAACGATATGGAGTCTTATTACCTGGCTGCACATCTGCAAAATGAAATGGTAAAAGCATTTGGCTTGCGTGATATTGGAGTGAAGCATGGCAACTTCCACGTAATCCGTGAGACGACCATGCCGGCTTCCCTGGTGGAATTAGCGTTCCTCTCCAATCGCTACGATGAGTCGCTGATGAAAACGGACAAGTTCCGGGAAGATGCAGCGGAAGCCATTTTCCGCGGCCTCGAAAAATTTTTCCAGTTTTAAATCACAGACCGCGGGCTCGAGAGCACGCGGTCTTATTTTTCACTTTCAAGGAGTATCGTTACCGGGCCCTGATTTATTAGAGTAATATCCATCATGGCGCCGAAGCGTCCGGTTGCCACCGACACGTCTAAATCGGCCATGGCCTGACAAAAACGGTTGTAAAGCGGCTCTGCCACATCCGGCGGGGCCGCGTCGCTAAAGCCGGGCCGACGTCCTTTGCGCGTATCGGCATATAACGTAAACTGAGATACAATGAGCGCCTCCCCTGCAGTTTCAAGGAGAGAGAGATTAATTTTACCGTGATTATCTTCGAAAATGCGCAGATGGGCTATTTTATTGACCAGGTACGTAATGTCATCATCCGTGTCCTCAGACCGGATACCAAGGAGAATAAGTAGCCCGGGACCAATTTCACCGATTACCCTACCTGCCGTTTCCACTTTAGCACAACGGACCCGTTGTAGTAATGCACGCATGGCGATCCTCCCTGCTAACCGTTGATACGGTGAACGTTAAACACATCCTTGACTTTATTTACCCGGTTAATGACGCTCTCCAGATGGTTTCGGTTGTGAACCATGACAGTCATCTGAATTAATGACAGGCGGTCTTTCGTACTTCTGCCGTTAAGTGCAGTGATATTTACCTTACATTCTGAGACTGCATTAACCACATCCATCAGGATTTGTGGCCTGTCCATTGCGGATATTTCCACTTCCACCGGATATGAACCGTCGCCGAAGTCCTCCCAGTGGGCTTCCAACAGATGCTGTTTTTCCCCTCTGTTTATTACATTGGGACAGTCTCCCCGATGGATGGAGACGCCTCGGCCACGGGTGACGACTCCGACAATATCATCACCGGGAACGGGGGTGCAACATTTAGCGAATCGTAGCAGGACGTTATCGATACCTTCGATTTTGACCCCTTTCCCTGTCTTGCTTACTGCTTTTTGTGGTTTAAACTCTTTAATCGGTTCGGGTTCGGGTTTGCCGTGCTTTTTATAATACTCCTCTTTTAACCGGGTGACGGCCTGTTGTGGAGAAATGCCGCCCAACCCGATAGAAACGAAGAGATCTTCCTCACTCATAATATTGAACTTTCTGCAAACTTCGTGGAGCAACCCCGGTTTCATGTAAAGATTGAGTTCACACTCCTGTTTGCGCAGTTCCTTCTCCAGAAGTTCCTTGCCCTTAGTCAAGTTTTCATCGCGCCGTTCCTTTTTAAACCAGGCCCTAATCTTTGCTTTGGCACCGGAACTTTTGACCATGTTGACCCAGTCGCGGCTCGGTGTTCCCGTCTTCGAGGTCATGATATCCACAATATCGCCGGTCTTTAACTCATATTCCAGCGGCACAAGGCGGCCGTTAATCCGGGCGCCAATACAACGGTGTCCGATATCCGTATGAATTTTATAGGCAAAGTCAAGGGGAATAGAACCCGCCGGCAGGTCAATAACGTCACCTTTAGGGGTAAAAACAAACACCTCATCGGTAAAGAGGTCGATTTTAACACTCTCCATAAATTCATGGGCATCTTTGGAATCATGTTGCAGTTCCATGATTTGCCGTAACCACGACAACTTTCCATCTAAATCGGCGTCGTGCCTGGGATCTTTTTCTTTATAGCGCCAGTGGGCAGCAATCCCGTATTCCGCGATTCTGTGCATATCCCAGGTGCGAATTTGCACTTCCAATAGTTCATTTTTACCCACCATCACCAATGTGTGCAGGGATTGGTACATGTTCGGTTTAGGCATGGCGATATAATCCTTAAATTTACCGGGAATCGGCTTCCAGAGAGTGTGCACAATACCCAGTGTGCCATAACAGTCTTTTAAAGAATCAACAATAATTCGAATCGCCGTCAAGTCATAAATTTCATGAAACTCTTTATTTTGTTCTTTCATCTTTTGCGAAATACTGTATAAATGTTTAGGGCGGCCAGTGATGTTTGCCTGAATCGAAACTTCTTCAAGCTTGGGTTCCAACATTTCAATAATCTGGCTGATAAAAGATTCCCGTTCATTTCGCTTTTTTGCAAGCCTGTCCACCAAAGCGTAATAGCGGTCACGCTCCATATAGCGAAACGCCAAATCTTCCAGTTCCCATTTAATTTTATAAATGCCGAGCCGGTGGGCCAGTGGCGCATAAATTTCCAGGGTTTCGTGGGAAATTTCCTGCTGTTTAAAAGATGTGAGGTATTTAAGCGTACGCATATTATGGGTACGGTCGGCTAATTTGATTAGCAATACCCGGATATCTTTGGCCATGGCAAGGAACATTTTGCGTAAATTTTCCGCATGATGCTCCTCTTTTGACTTATATTCCAACTTAGAAAGTTTTGTGACACCGTCGACGAGCATGGCAATATCACTGCCAAATTCTTTTTCAATATTAACCAGCGTGACCTCAGTATCTTCCACGACATCATGAAGTAAACCGGACACGATGGTATCCATATCCATTTCCAGTTCAGCCAGGATAATGGCAACCCCTAAGGGATGGGTGATATATAGCTCCCCCGAGAAACGCTTTTGTCCCTGGTGTGCCTGTACTGCGTAGCGATAGGCCGCTTCCAGGCGGCTCCAGTCCGGCTCTACCGGGTAATATGATTTAATTTGCTCTTTTAGTCCGTTCAAGTTCATTGGCGTATGCTCCCTCCGGCAGGGTAAAACTTGTGGGATTAAGAATATATTCCGTTAGTGTATCCGCGGCTGCCTGCCACCAAAATGACTGGTAGTTTCGAAAATCTGTAAGGTTTTTACAACCTTCAAGATAGCACTGTGATTGATCCAGCCTGGCAAGCAACTGGGCCCAGCCGGCAGACCGTATCCCCCCCAGTTCCCTGAAAACAGTAGCTGCTCTCTTTAATAAGTACTGTGTAACAGGGTAAGGGAAATGACGTCTTGCTACATCCGGTGTCAAAACAAGGTCGGGATCTTTTTCCAGACACGCAGCCAGCTTTTTCAATGTTATTTCATTTGGGATACTGGCAGCAAAAACCCTCTCGTTTAATAAAAGCTCTTCCTGTCCGTACAACAGGTAGACGTTAGAACCTTCCATAAACTCCAATCGGGCAAGCAGCTGTTCTACGGAACCCCGGTCGTAAGGGAGATGGTAAAAAGCCAGGGCATCGCATGATTGCACATCTATATCACGGCCTAACTGGGTGATAACTGTACCTTCAGCAGGCAATTGTGCCCGCAAATAGTCTAAAGCCGCCTTCGTATTCACCCAAACCACAAGCCGCCTCTGGGTGGCCAGCTGCAGTAAAAATGGTTGCTTTTTATCCAGGCCACGCCGGTCCATAATAAGATTAGCATCCCCGTCCAAACATTCTGCAGAGGATAATCCCCGCAAATTCAATGACAGTGTTGAACGGCCCTGCCAGGAGTTTTCCTGTACAATAAAAGCGATATCCAGCAGTTCCCCTTTAGCCGGCGGAGAGACTTCGCCGGCTCCAAAATAGATAGCAGAAAAGGGGTTACTCTTTTTTCTCAGTTTTAGTTGCAGATGATTACTGCGGCTGCCGACATGTCGGGCAGTAACAACATCCAAACCCTTGGCCACAAAAACAGGCTCGGGATTACCCTGACCAAAAGGTTGCAGGCGGGAAAGCTCCTCAACTAAATCCAGGGACAGTTCATCCAGTCCTACTTCAGCCACAGCGGACAGCTCCGTTTGTTCCGGTGCCATATCTTTCATAGCGCTGCAAAATACTTCCCGGAAACTGTCAAGACAGCTTGCTTTTAATGAAAACCCCGCTGCCTCAGGATGGCCACCGAAGCGAAGCAGATTATCAACACATTGGGACAGGCCAGCGACCAAGTCATAACCGGGGATACAGCGTGCCGAGCCATGAGCCTCTTCCCCGTCTATAGCAATTAGAACGGCGGGCTTATCATATTCTCTGGCGAGACGGCCGGCAACAATTCCCACAACCCCAGGGTGCCAGCCTTCCTGCCACAACACCAGGGCAGAATCATTCTCCCGTTCCCTGGCCATGGAACGGGCTTGTTCCAGGATTACCCGTTCTACCTGTCGCCGTTCATTGTTCCGTTCGTCCAGCAAAACAGCCAACCGCTCAGCATCCTCATCTTTAGCCATGAGAATATCGACTGCGGGAGACGCATCTCCCAGCCTGCCGGGCGCGTTCAGACGGGGTGCCAGTGTAAACGCAACCTGGGTTGCCGTCAGGCGGGTATCTGTCAGGCCGGATTTTCGTGAGAGCGCCCGTAGCCCCGGTGAGGGGCAATTGCACAACCTTTCCAGGCCAAGCCGGACCAGAATTCGGTTTTCACCCTGCAGCGTAACTACGTCGGCGATTGTGCCGACGGCTACCAAATCAAGAAAAACGGCGCTTTCTTCAACGGGCAAATCCAGTTTCTGATACAGGGCTCTGACCAGGGTCCAGGCCACACCAACACCTGCTAAGTTACGTTCGGGGTATGTACATTGCATTTGCTTTGGGTTAAGAACGGCCAGTGCCGGCCGCTCCCCGGCAAAACACTCATGGTGGTCGGTGATAATTAAATCCAGGCCCAGTTGTTGCGCTTGGAGCATCTCCGCAAAAGAGTTGATGCCGCAGTCCACAGTGACCACCAGCTTACCGCCTTCGGCAGCATAACGCTCCAGAGGTGCTATATGCAGGCCGTACCCGTCATCCAGGCGGCTTGGTATATAGTATTCCACCAGCAAGCCGATTCTTTGCAGAGCCAGACTAAGAAGAGCGGTGGATGTCACTCCGTCAGCATCATAGTCCCCGTAGATAAGCACACGTTCCCGCCCATGAACGGCATCCATTAAACGGCGCACCGCCTCATCTATGCCGGACATACAAAAAGGGTCGGCCAGTTCCGCCAGGCCGCCGTCAAGAAAGAGTTTGGCGTCATCCGGCGTCGTCTGGCCGCGGGAAACAAGAACGGCCGCCGTTAAGCGGTGAAGTCCCAGTGTATCACAAAGCAGGCGAATTGCCTCTTGATCCAACTGCTGAATCTGCCAGCATCGGGAGTTAGAGCCCATCAAAGGCGCGCTCCTCCGTATCCTCATTGTTCTCCGTATCTTCTGTCTCTTGGGGCTTGGAAGGTTCCGGCTCCTCCCTGCATTCTTCCAACTGAGCTTCTTTCTTGCGAACAACTTGCTCACATTCCGCGTTTAAAAAAGAAAGGTCGTCTGACAACGCTTTTTTCTCTTGTTTCAGCCCTTCTACTTCCTTACTGAGCCGCTGCAATTTATTCCGGTAATCCCATAAGGTAAACCCGGTCCGGATATGCTTCACAAACCCCAGCAACCCGACAGTGATAGCACCCAGTGCGGCTGAGGCCAGTACCAGAAGCGCAACTGAGGCCTCCAGGCTACCAAAGTAATAACTAATAGTGACGGTCTCTGTGTTAAGCACGGCAAAAAAAGCAATCACAAAACCAAACAACAGGCCGAGAATCACACCAAGCTGCATTGCGAATCCCTCCAAACCTTTTCATTAAAAAATTCGTCATATTCTGTCAAATACCTTCTTTAGGTATCACAGGTGCGGCATGGGTTTACGTGGATAAACACCTCGGCTATTTCCTCTTTTTCACAGACAAGCGTCTCCTTCACCCGTTGCGCTACATCGTGACCTTCCCGTACGGTGATGGCCTCGTCGACACCAATCTCCAAGTTAACAAATTGGTGCGGTCCCGCCACCCTGACTCTGATACTATGAATCTCATATACACCGTCAACGGCAAGAATAAGCGTAGTAAGCTCATTGGTATAGGCGGGGTCGGCCTGCCCGTCCATCAGTTCACTGGCCGCTTCCTTAGCGAAATGCCATCCCATACGTACGATGAAAACGGAGACAATAACTCCTGCCAGGGGATCTAACAGAAAAAGTTGCGGACGGTTAAAAATCAGTCCCAACCTTGCCCCACCGATACCCAGCAGGGCTGCTACGGAGGAAAACGCATCACTGCGGTGTTCATACGCATTGGCAATCAATACTTTACAGGAATGTGCCTGACCAATTTTGAATGTATGCCTGAAAAGTCCTTCTTTAATAAAAATGGAAAACAGAGCCGCCCAGAGTGCCGCTGCTCCCGGAGCGCTGTGTTCCGGGCGAAATAAGGTACGGAGTGAAAAGAACCCGATATTTAATCCTGCCAGAATTACCAGTATGGCCACAATCTTACTGGCGATCGATTCCGCTTTCCCGTGGCCGTATGGGTGGTCTTCATCGGCAGGCCTGCTGGCTACTCGGATTCCAACATACACAACGGCGGAGGCAACTATATCGGCCGCGGAGTGGAGTGCATCAGCCATCATCGCTAAACTGCCGGCAAAAATACCCGCCCCGATTTTAACAATGACCAACAGTAAATTGACAAACACACCGGTACGTGCACCCGCCATACTTTGCAGATATCGTTCTTCAGAAACCATAATCCTGCCTCCGTAAACAATATAATCTCACACGCCGTCTTATCTATTATAGCTGTTTTTGATTCAATTGGCATTCTATTCACAAAAAAACTATTGGCAAAAAAGAGCCTAAAGCGCTAGCTTTAGGCTCTTCATATGTTCAGCCTCTTAGGCTGCTTTTGTTTTCAGTCTTTTCCGGGATTCGGCATTCTTCCAGGTCAACCATAAGGGGCTGGCGATGAAGATGGAAGAATAGGTGCCAAAGACTACACCTATTAACAGAGCGCTGATGAACGGACGTAACGTCATACCGCCAAAAGCAAACAGTGTTATCAACACCAGCAGTGTCGTTGCTGATGTGTTAATGGAGCGTTTTAATGATTGCCTGATGCTGGTATCAACTACTTCAGCCAAATCCTCTTTGCGTCGGTTTTTCAGATTCTCACGAATCCGGTCGAAGATAACAATGGTATCGTTAATGGAGTAACCTAAAATGGTGAGAATAGCGGCGATAAAGGGGCTATTAATTTCCAAGCGGAAGATGGAGAAGAAAGCAAGTACCATCATCGCATCATGGAGCAGAGCAGCAATGGCGGAAATAGCGAAACGGTATTCAAAACGGACGGTAATATACAACACCATGCCAAGACTGGCGATAATCAGTGCCAGCCAAGCTTGCCGTTTTAACTCGCTCCCAATTACACTGCCCACATTTTCGATCCTAAGCATATTGTCTTCCGTTAAATTATAACGCTCACTTAATGCAGTAAAAACATCATCCTGCTGCTCACTAGTCAATGATACCGTCTTGATCAGCAGTTCTTGCTTTTCACCTTCACCCAGACCTTCAATACCTACTTTTTGTATAGAGCTTCCCTCAAGTCCCATAGGTGCCAGGACATCACGAATCTCCTCCAGGGTAAATTCCTGACCAATGTTGACATGAATGATGGTACCGCCAGTAAAGTCAATACCCAGATTTAGACCGTTGGTTACTAACGAAATAATCCCGGCAATAATTAGCACCGCAGAAAATATAAAAGCATATTTGCGTTTTCCAACAAAACTCATATTGTTTGCCCCCTTACCCCTGTTTGTTCAGGAGCCCTGAGGAGTTCGGCACGCACGGCCTGGCGCAGCAAGTAGCGGGTGAGAATGATTGCTGAAAACATGCTGACCAGAATACCTACGCTCAGGGTTACCGCAAAGCCGCGAATGGGACCTGTCCCGTAACGGAAAAGGACAGCGGCCGCAATCAGTGTAGTCACATTGCCGTCCAGAATAGCACTGAAAGCGTTGTTAAAGCCAGCCTCAATGGAAGTACGCATGGTCCGGCCCACTTTCAATTCTTCTTTAATCCGCTCAAAAATGATAACATTGGCATCAACTGCCATACCGATAGAAAGGATAAGGCCGGCAATACCGGGCAGTGTCAGCGTGGCGTTCATCGCCGTTAACAATGCAAACACCAGAGAAATATAGGTGACTAGCGCCACACTGGCTATGATGCCGAAGAAACGGTAGTACGCCATCATAAACAGAAGCACAAGTATAAAACCAGCAATGCCGGCACGGACACTGCGAGTCAGTGAATCCTGACCGAGAGTGGGGCCCACAGACCGGGTTTCCAGTTCAATTAAATCCACCGGCAGAGCACCGGAACGGAGCATGAGTGCCAGGTTGCGCGCATCTTCAATGGACATGCTTCCTTCAATAATGGCACGTCCTTCTGTAATAACAGACTGTACCACCGGAGCGGAAATAACGTTCTCATCCAATTTAATAGCAATAATCTGTCCAATATATTTTTGAGTCGCTTCAGCAAAAGCGGTCGTTCCCTCAGGGCTAAATTCCAGGCTGACCGCGGGACGGTTACGGTTATCAAAGGTTGCATAGGCATCCTTTAAATCCCCACCGGTGAGAATAACTTCGTTATCCGGCCCGATAAAACTCAGCATGGCTGTAGTTCCAATTACTTTTCTGGCTTCTTTCTGATCTTCAATACCAGCCAGTTCTACACGAATCCGGTCATCGCCTTCCCGTTGAATCACTGGTTCTGCCACACCAAAACTGTCAATACGGTTACGAATGACTGTAATGGCCCGGTCAATGGTATCCCCGCCGCCGGCGTCACCCGTTTCAACCGCCTGGTAGAGAACGTATACGCCGCCGCGGAGGTCCAGGCCGAGGTTAATATTATTCCTTGCCTGCAGGATAGCTGCACCGCTAAGAACTAGCAGTAGCAAAACCACACCGGCAAAAGTCATGAGACGGTTGCTTTTCATCCAGGTTGACCTCCCTTAATTATTGCAAACATAAACAAATTGGTTAAAAAACGTAAAAAACGGGCATCTTTCCAGATTGCTCCGGCGAGCCTGCCCGAGTCTCAAAGTTATTATAAACGGTTACCCCGATGTTGTCAATTTGTGTTTTTCCTTCACAGCCTGAATCACCGTTGCCAAAACTTCCTCAATTTCCATCCCGTCGGTGGGAAGATAAAGTTCGCAGTGCGCCCGGGCATTTGCCAACCGCTGCCGTTGATCATCAAGCCTTTCCTGCCCCCAGTAAATCTCCCGCCTGCTTCTTGCCGTTTCCAGAGTGCAGGACAGGCAGACCAGGAAATCAGGGTTTTTGCGACGCCACAGCTGGGGCGCAGTGGAGTGCTCCTGGGCAATATTAACAGCAGAAAGCCCCTGAGCAATCAGTCCTTTTACCAGTGTTGTCTTTCCGGCAACACAGTTGCCCACCACACCGATAACTCTTTAAATTAAGAGGACGTTGTAAAATATTTATCCAGAACGCGTTGGATCAACAGATAGTCCACGTCCCGGTAAACAGCTACCTGGCCTACCTGCTCCGGCAGGATAAAAACCAGCGTTTCCCCTTCTCTTTTCTTGTCGTAACGCAAACTGGCCATCACCTGCTCTGTACCCAGTCCCACCGGTGGCCGTTTCACTCCGATTCTCGACAACAACGCCCTGCAACGGGCAGCCTCTGTTGGCAGCAAAATCTCCTTGTTCTCTGCAATATCAACTGCCATCAGCATCCCCGCCAACACCGCTTCGCCGTGGAGATAGTAGCCGTACGATGTGGCGGCCTCTAACGCATGGCCCAGTGTGTGACCGAAATTCAAGATAGCACGCAGACCCGCTTCCCGTTCATCCTCAACAACGACCCGGGCTTTAAGTTCACAGCAGGCAGCAATGACTTCAGCAAGAACAACTGGATCTTTAGCCAAAAATGCCTGCCAGTGGCTTTCCAGATAGGAAAAAAATGACTCGTCCATAATTATTCCGTATTTTACCACTTCTGCTGCTCCCGCGAGAAATTCCCGTTCAGGCAGCGTATCCAGTGCAGCCAACTCAACCCAGACCAATTTGGGCTGGTAAAACGAGCCAATCAGGTTTTTCCCCAACGGGTGGTTGACTGCCACTTTACCACCCACACTGCTGTCCACCTGGGCCAGCAACGAGGTGGGAACCTGAACAAAAGGGATGCCACGCATATATGTAGCTGCGGCAAACCCTGCCAGATCACCGACCACCCCGCCTCCCAGTGCGATAATCAGACTGCTTCGGTCAAGGTCTGCTTCCAGCGCGTGGGTATAAAGATTTTCTGCCCATGTCAACGACTTGCTTCCCTCTCCGGCGGGAATCACCACCGGAGTCACCGCAAACCCACTGTTTACCAACGCGTCAATCAGCTTACCGCCGTAAAGCGGAAAGACATTCTCATCACTGACTAATAAAACACGGCCTGGTTTCACCGTTTCCAGCCAAGTTTCTCCCAAGGCCGAAAAGATGTTTTTACCAATATATATAGGATAGCCCCGCTCTCCCAGCGGCACCTGGACTACACGCATTTTCTCACCCGCTTCTGTGTTCACCTGGTATGCAGCATTTCCTGATACACTGCAAAGTGTGCCTTCATTTCTTCCAATGAATCCCCACCCAGTTTTTCTTGCAGAGCACATGCAACTTCCCACGCAACCACCGCTTCACCAACAATAGCCGCCGCAGGTACGGCACAGGCATCGGATCGTTCCACCGCCGCGGCGAACGGCTGGTGATCCGCCATATCCACGCTCTGCAGAGGCTTATACAATGTGGGAATCGGCTTCATCGCCGCCCGCAGTACCAGCGGCTCTCCGTTAGAGATACCGCCTTCAATGCCGCCGGCCCGATTGGTAAGACGGGAATATCCTTCTTTGTCCCTATACCCGATTTCGTCATGGACCAAAGACCCGGGCAGCGCAGCCAGCGCAAACCCGCCGCCGACTTCCACTCCCTTAATCGCCTGAATGCTCATCAGCGCCCTGGCTAGCATGGCGTCCAGCTTCCTGTCCCAGTGGACATGGCTGCCAAGACCGACAGGTACGCCGGTAATTATAATTTCAAACACACCGCCCAGAGAATCTCCTTCTTCTTTGGCCCGGTCAATCCGAGCCATCATCGCAGCGGCAGCCGCCTCATCGAGGCAACGTACCGGGGAGGCGTCAACCGCCGCCAAATTAGCTGCAATTACTGTTGCATCCACATGTCCGGATGCAACCTCACCGATGGAAACCACATGGGAGGCGACATGAATGCCAAACACAGCCAGCAACTGCTTTGCCACAGCACCTACAGCCACCCTGGCTGCCGTTTCCCTGGCGCTGGCCCGCTCCAGGACATTGCGAATGTCTGTAAGATTATATTTTTGAGCGCCGGCTAAATCAGCATGGCCAGGCCGGGGCCGGGTTACCATTTCAATGTCCGCAGGCGGTTCTCCGTGTGCAGCCATCCTATCCCGCCAGTTTTCAAAATCACGGTTCTTGATTTGCATAGTCATTGGGCTACCCAATGTTTGACCAAACCGGATGCCGGAAAGGAATTCCACCTTGTCTTTTTCAATCCGCATCCGTCCGCCGCGGCCGTAGCCCTGCTGTCGCCGGGCTAATTCCAGGTTTACCCTGTCTGCGTCAAGGGGCAGGTTGGCAGGAAGCCCCTCAAGAATTGCGGTAAGTGCCGGGCCATGAGACTCCCCGGCTGTCAAATAGCGCATTATATTGCCAGTCCCCCTCCTGTTTTGTTAGCCTGTCGCTTACGCCACCATAGTAGAATCAGACCGCCGTGAATCAAAACCAGGCTGATAAGCTGTGCAACACGGAAATCTCCCCAAAACGGGCTGTCAACACGAAGGCCTTCAATGAAGTACCGCCCTGCAGAATACCAAATCAAATACCGGATAAAAATACTGCCGTCAACTTCCCGCTTCTTACTCTTATAGAGAAGAAATGCAAACACCAACATGTTCCAGATAAATTCATAAAGGAACGTGGGATGGCGCCACGCACCGGCGATATACATGGCCCAAGGCAGAGTTGTTTCCACTCCGTACGCTTCCTGGTTAAAAAAATTACCCCAACGGCCGATAGCCTGCCCCAGGATTAACCCCGGAGCGCAAAGATCAGCCAGCCGCCAAAAATCAGTATTCGTCCGCTTCGTATAAATATAACCGGTTAGAATCGCAGCAAAAACTCCACCGTGAATGGACAATCCACCCTCACGGAACGCAAAAACGGTAAGCCAATTATGGCTGTATAATTCCAGATTAAAAATCACAAATCCTATCCTGGCGCCGACTAACGCTGCAGGGACCGCCCACAGCAAAAAAGAAATCAGCCGGTCTTCGGTAATTCCGTAACGGCTGGTTCTGCGAAGTGTCACCAGCAATGCTACTAACATACCGGTGCTGATCATAATTCCATACCAGAATATCGGAGCCCCGAAAATAGTAAACGCTACGGGGTTAGGGTTCATCCACATGTATTAACGTCCTCCCTCGGTTTCTCTAAAGCAAGCAGTCTTTCTTTCCAGCCAAGGCCTCCGCTAAAGCCTCCCAGCCCGCCGCCGGTACAAACCACCCGGTGACACGGAATAACCAGCGGAGTGCGATTGCTAGCCATAGCCTGTCCCACAGCCCTCGCAGCCCTGGGAGAACCAGCCACAACAGCCAGCCCCTTATACGTCTCAACATGACCGTGAAAAATTTCAGCCGCCGCCAACAAGGCCTTCTTGATAAACGGCGCATACCCGGACATATCCACTGGACATGAAAAACAAACAGCACTCCCGGAAAAGTAATCCTGCAAATCCTGCCCCAGTCGCCTAACCCACTCCGGATCAGAATCAACAACCCCAGAAAAACGCTCATCACCCTCCCTGGGCAACGTCAACTCATACAACCCGTCTCCCGAGAACGCAAAATTAACAACACCCATCACCGTCTCCACAGAACGCCTCTCCACCAGAACGCACCCCCACCATGAGATGTCCACACCAAACCCAAACCCCAGTATAACCCACAACCGCCCCACCCACAAGAACCTTTTACATCCAGCTAACCCTTTGCAACCCGGGGACGGTTCCTAATTTGCAAAACTGCAACCCCGGGGACGGTTCTCAATTTGCAAAACTGCAACCCCGGGGACGGTTCTCAATTTGCAAAACTGCAACTTAGGAACCGTCCCCGAGTTGCAAACCATATCTAATTTCTCCCGGCCCAGCAATGCGAAGCGAGCGGAGAAGCCTCTCTTGCAGTACTGCATGCAAGGCGGGCGTTCAAAAGTAGTGCAGGACGAGGCGCGAGGGGTTCTGGCACCGCAGGCGTATGTCAATACGTTGAGGATGCCGGGTTCCCGAGCAACGAAGTAATGTGCTGCTTTTCAACGCCCGCCCCCTCTTTCACTAGATGTAGTACATATACCCCTCCCCACTCATCTTCCGCTGCTCCTCACAAATCTGCGCCAACGTATAGCTGTCCAAAATATCATTAATCTCGTCCTTCACTCTGCACCAAACAGTACGCATAATACATTCGGAAGAACGGTCACATTTCTCTGCACCCGTATCGTCAATCACGCACTCCGTAGGTGAGATAGGCCCTTCCAGGACACGGATAATATCACCGAGTGTAATGTCCTCGGGAGAGCGAGCCAGGCGATATCCTCCCTGGGCGCCCCGTACGCTGTGAATTAACCCCGCTTTTTTTAGACTGGCAAATAGGTGCTCCAGGTATTTCTCGGAAATATGCTCCCTGTGTGCCACACTTTTTAAAGCAATCGCCCCTTCACCGCTGTGCATCGCCAGATCAAACATTGCACGCACACCGTATCTTCCTTTCGTCGAGAGCCGCATCTGCATCCCCACCTTTATATTTTTAAAATAAGATTATATTTTTTTCTTTTAGTATAGCTTACACGCGGCCGATTCAAAAGTATTGCAGACAAGCCTCAGACGGTTGCAAACCAAAGTGAGCGAAGAAACATCAATTCTAAGCAAACCTGACCCCGCACGCTTATAGTGGGCGCATTGTTTGTTTGCGTCGGGAAAACGCGGCCACTTCTGTAAAACCGAGGCTATGGAGCATGGTGCGGGCGCGGTTTAGGTCGCGGCCCACATCCTGGGGGCAGTGGGCGTCGGAGCCTAAAGTAACCGGGATTTGCATTTCCCGGCATAGCTTCAGGAATGCCTCGCTGGGGTAGGCTTCGTTGACCGGAGCACGCCATCCTGACGTGTTTAACTCTACACATATACCGCTCCCGGACAGGGTAGCACAGGTCTTCCGCATCAAGCTGTCCCAGCTCCGCTGCGGAAAAAATGCAAACTTTTTGACCACATCCAGATGGCCGATGATATCAAATAAGCCGCTCTCTGCCAACTGACCCACGGCGGTGAAATATTCTTCGTAGAGTGCGTCGATATCGGCCATTTTATAACGCTCCACCTGCCCGGGATGGGTAAAATCCCAGTTGTCGAGAAAGTGGATGGAGCCGATCACATAATCGAAAGAGTATGCGGCTAAAAGTTCTCCGGTAATGGCCTCACAGCCCGGCAGGTAATCAACTTCTATCCCGAGTCGGACCGGAATGGCGGCGCGGTCCCGGATTGCCCGGACATCAGCCAGGTACTCTTCCAGCTCATCCGCCCTCATGCTTACCTGATTTTCCGGGGTACAGCCCAGCATCTCCAGGGGAAAATGATCAGCAAAGCCAATTTCAGATAAACCTTTGCGCTCCGCCTCGGCCAGATATTCCGCCATAGTACCGGTGGCATGGCAGCAGCGATAGGTGTGGATATGGTAGTCTAACATGGTGTGTCACTTTCGGCCGGCCGGTGGCGGCTTGCCAGTTCTGTGAGTACTTCGGACAGGGCCACATCCTTTTCGGCAAGGAGAACGAGAAGATGAAAAAGGAGATCGCCGATTTCGTAAATGAGTTCCTTGCGGTCCTGGTTTTTCGCGGCGATTATCACTTCCCCCGCTTCTTCTCCCACTTTCTTGAGAATGCGGTCAAGTCCGCCGTCAAACAGCTTGGCCGTGTAGGAGCCTGCCGGTTTGGTAATCTTGCGCCCGGTAATAATCTTCTCCAACTCCGCCAGGAAGTTCCCGGAGATGGGAGCCTCGCCGGACAGTGTTCTGTAGAAACAACTGGCTGCCCCTGTATGGCAAGCGCCGCCTTGCTGCTCCACCTGAACGAGAAGTGCGTCTCCGTCACAGTCATAGTCAATACGCTTTACCGTCTGAATATGGCCGGATGTGGCGCCTTTGTGCCACAATTCGCTGCGGCTGCGGCTATAAAACCAGGTTTCCCCGGTTTCCAGTGTTTTTTTCAGGGAATCTGTGTTCATATATGCCAACATCAACACATTACCGGTATTCACGTCCTGAACGACGGCAGGGATTAACCCCGCCTGATCAAACTTCAGTTCTGTCATAACGGACGGCCACCCCCCGTTCCACCAGATATTTTTTCACTTCGGCCACACTGAACTCTCTGTAGTGAAACACCGAGGCAGCCAGTGCCGCATTGGCTTCCCCGTCGGTGAGCACGGTGTGAAAATGTTCCATCGTGCCAGCACCACCCGAGGCAATGACTGGAATATTGACAGCCCTGGCTACGGCAGCGGTGAGGCGGACATCATAGCCGTCCTTGCCGCCGTCACAGTCCATACTGGTCAGCAAAATTTCACCGGCACCCCGGGATTGGGCTTCTGCTATCCATTCCAGCGCCGACCTGCCCGTGGGTTTGCGGCCACCGTGAGTATAGACTTCCCAGTCGTTTCTGTCTGAATTCCATTTGGCATCCACTGCCAGTACGATGCACTGGGAACCGAAGCGCTCCGCGCTGACGGTAATCAGTTCGGGGCTCTCCACCGCCGCCGTATTGAGAGACACTTTGTCGGCACCGGCTACAAGGATCTGCCGCACATGTTCCAGCTCGCTGATTCCGCCGCCGACAATGAAGGGGATAAACACCTGTTCTGCTGTACGTCGTACCACATCCAGCATCGTTCCCCGACCCTCGTGGGAGGCGGTGATGTCCAGTAACACCAGTTCATCCGCGCCTGCCAGATCATAAAATTTAGCCAGTTCCACCGGGTCACCAGCGTCACGCAAGTTAACAAATTGCGTTCCTTTTACCACCCGGCCTTCTTTTACATCCAGGCAGGGGACAATGCGTTTTGCTAACATTAGCTTGCCCCCCCCTGTAAAGCCAGCGCCTCCGGTAAATTGACCCGGCCGGTATAAAGAGCCTGTCCCACAATAACACCGGTAACGCCCAGGGGTTCCAGTTCCAGCAGATTTTTTATATCTTGTAACGATGAGACGCCGCCTGAGGCGATTACACCAAGGGAAACCGCTTCCGCCATTTCACGGAGAGCTTCCAGGTTTGGCCCCTGCAGTGTTCCGTCCCTGTAAATATCAGTGTAAACAATTTCCTTTACGCCCAGCTTAGCCATCTGTTGCGCCAAATCCAGGGCACGGACGGTGGAATCCTCCACCCAGCCCCGCAGCGCGACCAAGCCAGCCCGGGCATCAATACCCACCACTACTTTGCCGGGATACTGCCTGCAGAGCGCCGCAACAACGTCTGGGTCAGAAACAGCTGCGGTGCCCAGAATCACCCGTTCCACGCCACGGGCGAAGAGATCCTCCGCTGCTGCCGCGTCGCGGATACCGCCGCCGACCTGTACAGGAATCCCGACGGCCTTGACAATCCGTTCAATAACGGCCGCGTTTTTACTGGTACCGGCAAAGGCACCGTCCAAATCAACCAGGTGCAATCGCTGCGCACCTTCATCACGCCAGCGCAGCGCCGCCTCTGCCGGGTCTTCATAATATTGGGTTTCCTTTGACAACTCTCCGTGGACAAGGCGCACACAACGGCCGTCCCGGATATCAACAGCAGGGATGATTAACATTCCACCAGCCTCCCGTAATTAGCAAGAATCCGCAAACCCAGCCGGCTGCTTTTCTCCGGGTGGAACTGGATCCCATACACATTATCTTTCTGCACCACTGCCGGAAAATCAATGCCGTAATCAGCCGTTGCCAGGATGACATCCTCCCGGTCCGGACGGGCGTGGTACGAGTGAACAAAATAAAAATAATCACCGTTATTTATTCCATCCAAAAGAGGATGGGAACGTTTTACATCAAGCTGATTCCAGCCAATCTGCGGAACCTTAAGCGGACCGTCGAAAAGAACAATCTCCCCTGGTATTAAACCAAGGCCTGAAAAATCCCCCATTTCCTTGCTCCGGTCAAAAAGAAGCTGCAACCCCAGGCAGATTCCCAGCAGCGGTACGCCTTTCGCCGCTCTTTGTAATACCACCTGGTCAAGCTGATCCCGGCGCAGGTTTTCCATGGCCTGGCCGAAGGCGCCTACCCCGGGTAAAACCAAGCCGTCGGCAGCGGCAATCTCTGCCGGATCACTGCTGACCAGCGTCTCAAACCCGGCTTCTGCAAAACCGTTTTGAACACTGCTCAAATTCCCCATGCCGTAATCTATGATGACAATCATTATTTGTCCTCCTGTACGCCCTACTAGTATTCTACGGAAAAACATAATATCCTGCTAAATCGCTAGGTTTTCCTTATAAAATTCCCTTTGTTGATGGTACGCCGGTTACGCGCTTATCCATGGATGTTGCTTCGTCTAGTGCTCTGGCTAATCCCTTAAACGCCGCCTCAATCATATGGTGTGTGTTACTCCCTGCCTGTAGCCGAATATGGAGAGTGCATTGGGCTCTGTTGGTAAACGCCCGCAGGAATTCCTCCACCAGTTCCGTTTCAAAATTGCCAAGACGGGAAGATGGCAGGGGCAAATCCAGGCCCAGGTATGGTCGGCCGGATAAATCCACGGCCACCATCACCAGTGTTTCGTCCATGGGCAAGAGCGATGAACCGTAACGGCGAATTCCCGTTTTTTCCCCCAGCGCTTCCCGGAATGCATCTCCCAGAACCAGGCCCAAATCCTCAACAAGATGGTGGGCGTCTACAGGCAAATCACCCGTAGCCCTAACAGTCAGGTCAAAAAAACCGTGCCGTGCAAATAACGTCAGCATATGCTCCAGAAAAGGCACACCGGTCGTAAGCTCGGCGTTACCGCTACCATCGACATGCAGCGTCAGTTCAATTTCCGTTTCCCCGGTTTTACGAATCTGGGTTGATGTTCTGTTTTTCAAGGTGCTCCCTCCTTATTTTAACTGCCCGGCCATGAGCCGTCAGCCCTTCAATCCGGGCCAGTGATTCTATCTCTGCCGCCGAGTGTAAAAGTGCCTCAGGCGGGTAACAGATGACGCTGCTTTTTTTAATAAAATCATCGACAGAAAGGGGTGAGGAAAACCGGCCTGCTCCCGAGGTGGGCAGCACATGGCTGGGTCCGGCCCAGTAATCACCTACCGGTTCCGGTGTGTATGCGCCGACAAAAATTGCTCCCGCGTTGCGGATTTTCTCCAGAACTGCCCAGGGCTCGGTCAGGTGCAGCTCCAAATGCTCCGGCGCCAGTATATTGACAATCTCCAGTCCTTCATCCAGACTGTCCACCAAAACTAATGCTCCCTGGTTCTGCAGTGACTTTTGTGCCACATCACAACGGTCCAATGCTGTACACTGTTTGGTCAGTTCCGCCACCAGCTCTTCGGCCAACCGCTGGGAAGTGGTGATGCAGTATGCGGCGGCCAGGGGATCATGCTCCGCCTGGGAAAGCAAGTCCGCTGCCACAAAATCTGCCCGGGCCGAGTCATCTGCCAGCACCAAAACTTCGCTGGGTCCGGCCAGCATATCAATGCCCACAACGCCGGACACTTCCCGTTTGGCCAGGGTTACAAAAAGATTGCCGGGACCAACAATTTTATCTGCGGCGGGGATGGTTTCCGTACCGTAGGCCAAAGCCGCAACCGCCTGGGCGCCGCCGCACTTATAGACAGCATCGGCACCGGCAATGTTTGCCGCTACCAATGTATACGGGTTGATACTGCCGTCGGGCCGGGGCGGTGTGACCAGGATTACGTCCCGCACACCTGCCACCCGGGCGGGAATGACTGTCATCAGTACCGATGAGGGATAGGCGGCCCCGCCGCCGGGCACATAGACACCGGCTCTGTCCACCGGCGTTACACGCTGGCCCAGTACCACACCGTCTTCATAATGCTCCAGCCAGGAATTGCGCAATTGCTTTTTGTGAAAAGATGCAATGTTTGCCGCTGCCCGGGCTAAACTCTCCCTCACTGCCGGTTCCACCGCAGCTTCCGCCAGAGCAAACTCTTCCTCACTGACTTGCAGCGCAGTAAGCGTTGTTTTATCAAACGTTTCCGTATAAGCAAGGACTGCTCGATCACCGTTTTTGCGAACATCTGCGATAATATCCCTGACAGAGGCCAGTATCCCCGGGTAATCATCGAAACCGCGCCGGGTAAACTGGCGACGAAATGCGGCACCGCTAAATGTTCTCAGCATTGCGCTTCTTCTCCCTCCAGGAGCGCCTGCTCCAGCATATTGACCAGAGTGGATACCCGGGCGCCCTTCACCTGGTAACTGCCGGGGTTGGCAATTAGACGGGATGTGATATGGGCGATGGTTTCCACTTCCACCAGATTATTTTCCTTCAGCGTCTTGCCCGTTGACACCAGATCCACAATAATATCGGCCAGGTTTAATAACGGAGCCAGTTCAATGGAGCCGTGCAGTTTAATGACTTCAAACTGCTTGCCCCGGTTCTGAAAGTACTTCTCCGCCACCCGTGGATACTTGGTAGCTACATAACCGCCAGCCGCTTCACCGCAACCGCATTTTTGCGCCACAGACAAACGGCAGGGGCCGATTTTTAAGTCCAAAAGTTCATAAAGCTCTTTCTCCTGCTCCAGGAGTACATCTTTGCCCACAATGCCCAGATCCGCCACGCCGTACTCCACATATGTGGGGATATCTGTGGGCTTAGCCAGGATAAAGCGGAGACGGTGCTCATCGACGGAGAAAATCAGCTTCCGTGTCTTTTCCCGCAATTGTCCGCAGCCGATTCCCGCCCGCTCGAACAAGTCCAGGGTAGGTGGCAAAATCCTCCCCTTGGCCAGCGCAATCGTTAACCAATCATTGACCGCTAACATGTTGTCTCATCCTCCCCGGAAACAACTTCATCTTCGGCGACCTCACTGATAAAATAAAGCATCCTTAATGCCCCCCGGGCTTTAGACTCGCAGAGTGCATCGTCCTTTGTGCGATATTCTGTGTCCACAACTACCTTTTGCCCCTGGGCACGCAACTCCAGAGCAGCGGCAAAAGCCCGCTGTCGGCTGCCTTGTTCGTAAGCCATATACGTAAACCCGGAGACAGCCGGCAGCTTCTTAATCCGCTGCAACACATCCAAAAGATGATCCAGGTTTAGCGCAAACCCTACAGCCGGCTGTTCCGGACCGAAGTTACCCAGCAGTTGGTCATAACGGCCACCGCCGCAAATGGGGTACCCCATACCTGTTGTATAACCCTCAAAAACCATTCCTGTATAATACTCCATCGTGCGGACAAGGCCTAAATCCAACGTGATAAAACTGCTGACACCGTAATCATCCAAAGCCTGCCAGATTTCTGCCAGTGTATCCAACGAGTCGTGGGCCGCACCTTCCGGTGCCATCCCGGCTGCTTCTGACAAAACCTCTTTACCGCCTCGGAGAGCAGGTATACGTAAGATATTTTCTTTAATTGTCTCACTGAGAGGCAGGCTGTTAACCATATCTTTTAGGGAAACAAAATCCTTTTTATTAAAGAAATCTTTAATTTGATCGCCGGCTTCCTGCTCCACACCATACGAATCCAGCAGCTTTTGTAAAAAGCCGACATGACCCAGACACAGTGTAAATTCAGAAAGACCCAGCTCTTTTAAAACACCGGCGGCCAGAGCAATCACCTCGGCGTCGCTCCCGGCACCGGCACACCCGATTAACTCTACGCCAGCCTGGGCCAGCTCCCTCTGTTTCCCCTGTCGGCTTGATGCATACCGATAGATATTCCCGCCGTAGCAAAGGCGGAGCGGCTTGACCTCTCCGGCCAGATAGGTGGCGGCTACCCTGGCCAGAGGCAAAGTAAAGTCGGGACGAAGGACCAGAGACCTTCCCCGTTCATCAGAAAAACGATAGGTTTTATCTTCTAATTCTGCTTTCATATCACCAACAAAGTTGGCACTATACTCAAAGGCCGGTGTGGATACCTCCCGGTACCCCCAACGGCCAAAGATTTCCTGTATTCCCCTCTCCACTTCCCGCTTCTGTCCGGCCAGTCCGGGTAACAAATCCTGAACCCCCTCGGGAGTTAGCAGGCGCTTCACTTTTTCATTCATGACTACACGCTCCTTGCTTGCTTTAATACGTTAAAGTGTTAACGTATTAAATTGTACCATGCTCAAAAAAAACTGTCAACCGCTTTTTAGTCCGACTCATTGCATCTTCCCTCTAGAACTTCATCGTAAAAGCGTTCATACTGCGGCACGATGGATTCACTGCTAAAATGATCTTCAGCCCTGAGTCTGGCCGCTTCGCCCATCGTTTGCAGACGGGACGTATCACTCAAAACCTGCAGTGCATGCGCAGACATGGCCTCTATGTCACCGACCGGGGCTAAAAACCCTGTCTCTCCGTGTTTGACCACCTCAGGAATACCGCCGGTATCCGAGGCGATTACAGGCACACTACACGCCATGGCCTCCAGGGCACCCAAGCCAAAACTCTCTTTTTCCGAAGGGAGCAGGAATAAATCGGCAGCCGACAGAATCGGCAGAATATTATCCTGGGTGCCAAGAAATGAAACGTCCTCCTGAAGATTCAGCCGGTCTACCGCCGCCTGGGCTTCCATCCGTTGCACACCGTCTCCCACCAAAAGGAGTTTGGCCGGCATCTCCCGGCGCACTCTGGCGAACACTTCAACTACATCAGGAACCCGCTTCACCGGCCTGAAGTTGGAGACATGCACAAGTACCCGGCACTCTTGTGGAAGGTAGCCAACTCTTTCCCGTGCCCCCAACTGACGTCTGTAGTGTTTGGTATTGATAAAGTTATATATGGTCCGCACCGGCTTCACGATACCGAATGTACGACAGGTCTCCTCGGTGAGACTGCGTGACACTGCGGTGATGCCGTCACTCCGTTCAATACTGTACTTTGTAATCCGGTTAAAGGAAGCATCGTTCCCCACCAAAGTAATATCAGTGCCGTGCAATGTGGTGACCACCCTGGTCCGGCAATCGCCAAGAACCTCCTGTGCCATATGGGCACAGAAGGAGTGGGGAATCGCGTAATGGGCGTGGATAATGTCCAGCTTTTCCCTCTCTACTAATTCGGCGATTTTATTTACCAGTGCCAGTGTATATGGAGGATATTTAAACAACGGATATCCCAGCATGTCTACTTCATGGTAAAAAACATTGGGTTGGAAACGGTCCAGGCGAAAGGGAAGCTGGTAGGAAATAAAATGGACAACATGACCGCGCTCCGCCAACTCTTTTCCCAGTTCCGTCGCCACCACACCGCTACCGCCGTGGGTCGGATAGCAAACAATACCAATTCTCATTCTTCTTTACTCTCCATGATATTCTCTACAGCTAATTTAGGCTTCCAGCCCCGCTCCCATCCCCGCAGTGACATCAGGTCATCTACGGCCAGCTTCTGCTCCGTATACAGCCCTTCACCGTAAAGCGCCTGGATAAGGGAACCCACATACTGGTCCCGGCTTTGCACCATCCTGATAAACTGAGGATCGTTAACCAGTGTCTTCCAATCGGTGTCTTCTGCCATACCAAACTGGCTCTGATGGGCACAGAGAGCCCCGATTTTTGTCTCGTACACATCACTGATATCAATAATAAAAGAGGGTTCATCAAAAACAGCTAAAAAAAACTGGGCAGTTACCGGAGGACGATGGGGCTCACCGTCGGCAGGATAGCGACGCAGGCCAGCCAGATGAGCCGCCTCCCGCACCAGTTGGCTGGCACGCAAGTGATCCGGGTGCCTGTCTTTCCAGTATGGGCCAATCACTACTTTTGGCTTGTAACGACGAATCACCTCAATCACCGCGCGCATACTTTTCTCGTTAACCTGCAGACGGGCATCGGGTAATTCTAAACAATCCCGGACAGTCATGCCCATGATTTCTGCTGATTTTAATGCCTCAGCCCGGCGAATCTCCGGCGTACCGTTACTCCCTGATTCCCCCGCCGTCAAATCTACAATCCCGCACTTGTAGCCCATCCTGGCATGTTTAATTAATGTGCCCCCCAGGCCAATTTCTACATCATCGGGATGGGAGCCGAAAGCTAGTACATCAAGTTGCATATTAATTCTCCTTTCCGGGTTGATAGTAGAATAAGTAATGCCCGGGTGCGGCAGGAAATTCATCAACCAACTGCCGCCAGAAATCCCGACCGTATTTCATCTGGAAGACGAAAATATTAAACACTCTCTCCTGTAGTTTGCCCAGCGGTCGCAATGTCTGCTCCAGGTTGGCAAAATGACGCACAACCACTTCATTCTTATCCCTGGCTTCCTGCTGTGCCTTATCTTCCAGATACGAAATCTCTGCGTACACATGCTGCAGGTTTGTCTCGGTCAGCTCGGCCAACTGCCCGCTTAAGCGGGCCAGATCCCTTTTCAGGTGCTCGTATTCAACCGCCAGATGTTGGCGCAAATGCTCAAATACACTGTCTAAATCCACATCTGTTTTTTTGCGTAATTCCCGCCGCAGACATTCGTCCATATCTGACAGCAACTGATTCTCAGCAATTTCGTACCGCTTCATATACCTTGCCAGCCTTGGTTCCACCACAGTCAGGCCCGGTCGGGGATAAAGAAGCGGAGCCGTTTGTCCAAGCACAGGATAAAGTGAAGTAACCTGCGCAAAATAAGCCAGTTCTCCGGGTCCGGGAATATAGGCGACGGTAGGGAATAAACTGTCCTGGGCCAAAGGCCGCAAAAGCACGTTGGGGCTGAGGGATTCCGGCGACTTTTCAGCCAGTTCCAGCAATTCTTCCTGGTTATAATTGACGACACCGTCCCTGGTCGTATAGTACCCGTCTTTATAATAGAGTGCTGCACGCTTACCTCCCACAAACATAAACAAGCTGGTATCCGGATCCCGCTCCACCTGCAGAGGGTATCCAGCCGCCCGCAGCGCTGTTTCCCGGGACTGCAGCGTCTCCCGGGCCGTATCAATTTCTTTGGCCGCTTTCATATAAAACGGAGCCAGCATTTCTCTTGCTTCCGGTATCAGCGGATCAAACATCACCAGACCTTCTCCGGCAAAGAGTTTTGCCATAATCCGGGCAAACCAGTCCGCCGGTGTTTGGGAAAAAGCCCTGGTCTCATCCAGCATTGTTAAAAGATCAGGGGTAAAGTCAGTTTCCATGGTCAGGGAAGTCAATCGTTCAAGAACATTTATTCCCGCATCTTCCGTAAGCGGCAGCATTCCCACCGGCTGGCCCATGTGTTCCAGTTCCAGGTCAATACGCTGCGGACGGTTATCCCTGTCCAGCATCCAACAGTGGTTGGCTTCGGAAAAATCGTGGTCTTCACTGGCAATCCAAAATACCGGCACGACAGGCCTGCCTAACTTCCCTTCCAAATCCCGGGCAAGTTTCACCGCAGCAATCGCTTTATAGACCGTGTAAAGCGGGCCGCCTAACAATCCCGCCTGCTGTCCAGAAATAACGGCCACCGTCTGCGGATCATTAAGTTTCCCAATTTGCACCAACGTTTCAGCGGAGCAGTCCAGCCCGCGGTTAAAATTACTGAGCATGGCAACAAGGCGCCCGCGGTCTCCGGCAAAGGAGTCGCAAACTTCCTGTGCCTTTTCGGCAAAGACACCGGCTTCACTATAGTGTCGCCCCAAAAAACGGACGGCCTGGGGTAACGAATTTAAAAAATCCCTGTAAAGTACCGAATAGGCATTTTCCGGCAGCAAATATGACTTCAGCATACAATTCTCCTAATCAGTAAGATTTCCTATCATTGTATTCCACACTCTATCAGTTTTTCCTTTTTCACGAAAATCTTGACGTATATACCAGATTTTACACTAAAAAGCCGACGTTTATAACCTAAGCTGAAAACGTCGGCTTGACCCTGAGTTAGTGGAATGATTTGTCATGCTTAACGAATACCACTGTTTTTAATGTATATAGCACAAGCAGTATCATCAGCAACGTAATAACTGTTTGAAGCTGAACAAAAATATTCTCCCCGGGCTCCGGGCCGGCAAGAGGCAGGTCCGGAACCACTTCCACCCCTGTCACCGTTTCCGGCTGCGCCGTCGCAACTCCCCGGGGGATTCTTGTTTCAATTGCCGGCTGGGGAGGGACAGAGCGCCGTCCTTCCTGACTGCCATAATTGACGACCACATCGCCATCCAGCAATTTCTGAATGTCAGCCATAGCCCGGGAACCTTCACTTGTGTTCAGACGATTATGTGTAAGATTTACAAAACCGCCGGTCAGTCCGCCCGCCTGTACATTTTTTATCAGCGGGCTTATATCGCTAATTTGATTATCTGACAGGTTGAGCACCTGCAACCGGATTAAACCGGCCAACGGGCCTATATTGCTTATGTCATTGTAATACAGAATGAGTTGCTCCAAACTTGTCAACCGGCCTAATGTATCAAGACGATTAACACGGTTTACACCCAGGTTTAAACGAGTTAAATTTCTCAGGGAAGAAAGGGGTGAAATATCACTGATTTGATTATTCTCTAGCCCCAGATATGTAAGATTTGTCAGCCCTTTTAGGGCAGTAATGTTTGTTACATGGTTCCATTTTAAATTAAGATACTCCAGATTTTCTAACCCTCGCAACGGACTCAAATCGGAAATCTGATTATCCGTTAAGTCCAATTTTTTAAGATTCACTGCAAATTCCAGGCCGCTTACATTTGTGATTCCCGCCTGTTGCGCTTCCAAGGTTGTCAGTTTCGCTAACTTTTCCGTTGTAAGCGGGTTATGCCAATACCGCAGCGTACTGCGTACGGCCCTCTCCAGCGCTTCATCCGGAAACAAAATAACCGTTTCCGCCCAACTGCCTGCCGGAAACAAAATAATTACACATATTGCCACGATTAAAAGTGTGCCGATTCTTTTGGTGTCCACTCTACCACCTCCGGCATTTTCATTCCTTGTGCTATCTATAACATTTTATAACAATACTTGCCAAAAGGGAAGACCATGGAACCTTGACCTCTGTTGTGAGTTGCTTTCCAATCTCCGCAGACTGGTGGACATAGATAAAATTCTCACGGAACAGGAATTTCAACAGGTAAAAGATTCATTTATTTATGACATGGCCATGAACATCCATGAGATTCTTGAGTTTTCTTCATCCATCCTTTCGAAAAGTCTGGATATTTGCTCAACTAGTTATGTAACCCCACTGGATGCCATTCAGTTGGCATCAGCTTTATCACTCAATGATTTACCGATCTTTGTCTGTTCTGACAAAAATCTGCTTCGCCTGGCAAAAAGATTAGGTCTGATGATTCTTGACCCAACTGAAGAGCAGCAATAAAAAAAGAGCGTTGGCTCTTTTTTTATTGCTGCTCTTTTTTAACTTCGACTGTCACTTCCCGGAATACATCGTTGCCCACGTATTCCGCCTCTACGGTAAAGCGGTAATTGACCGGGTTATTCTCTTCATTTAACGTGGTGAGATAAGATGAAATAATAAAATTGCCTGCGGCGTCCCGCTCCACAAATGCTTCCTCAAAGCGGGGGAAAACAGTATTGCTGGGCTTGGCAGTCATCGGGCGCACTAACCCCTGGGCAAACTGCCAGGCCATAATATTTGTGGCATCATTTTTCTTCTGCACGGAACTGCCGCATCCTGACAACGTCAACATCAGTGCGGCCAGCAGAAGTGCTGCCGCCAGCTTAAACACTACGCTCTTCATTTCAATCGTCTCCCCTGCCAGAAATCAGGCGCTTTATAGCCATTCCTTTTACCTACTGAAAACAGATTCCTTAACCATCAGGATCCGCTTTTTCCTCTTCTTCCACAGTTGTTTGCCCAGATTCCTCTGTTTCATCTTTAACTGTTGCCATAAACTCATCTGTTTGGCTTTCTGTAACAGTTGCTTCCGATTCAGGCTCTGTTGTCTCGCTTTCTTCCACGCTTGCCTCTGGCTCCGGCTCAGCTGCTGTGGGTTCACTTTCTTCCACGGGTTCCTCTGCGGGCTCATTAAAACCACCTGCACCGTGACACACCGTACACGACTCCCAAACACCGTCCTGTTGGCCAAAACGAAGCAAATGAGTGTTTTCCGGCACATTGGCACCATCCGCATACATGGGCTCAAAATTTCGGTCCACCATCATTGCGGCATCGGTGCCGTGGGCAAAGTGGCAGGTGAGGCAAACCAGACGCTCTTCCTGAATATCACGGCTTTTTTCCAGCTTTAAGCGGTCGTCCGGCTCAATTAAGCCGGGGCCGATATAATCCTGATAGATATCCTCGTTAATTACATGGCTGAATGTAAGGTGATTGGTCACCGTTTTACCGTCCTGACTTGCCAGATACCCTGTATGGCAGGCGGTGCAAAAGTCGGTTGTCCCGCTTCTGTAAATTGTCTCTTCAACTTGGCCGTTTCCGGCGGGAACCACTTCAATGTCCACAAACATCGCCTGACTGAATGTAATAGTGTAAGGCGCCGGGCCGGGACTGCCGATGATCTCCACATATCCCTGCTGCAGATGGACAAAGAACTGATCTGTAACCGCTTGTCCGGAGTTATTTAGTATCACGACTCCATGGGCGGCAGCTAACGCACTTCCGCTCTGGTAGTAAAGCCACGGCGTTTTATCATCATGGGATGCCGGACGGTAGCGCGACATTGCCGCGTCCACCAGGGAAAGAGGTATGTTCGTATACCGCTTTGCCTGCCCGTTGGGATTCACATGCAAATGCCTTTGACTGTAAGCGCCGTGCGGCGCATGACAGGACCCGCAGCTAAACGATTGATCCCACCAACCCGCCGTTGCTGTATCGGCACCGGGAGCATCGCTGATCTTTTTCTGTCCCGTCGTTAGGTGGAAAGATACGCCAATCCGGCCGGCCATATTAAATTCACCGTCATAGAATCGTCCGCCACTTTCCCCGCCACTTAGAATATTATAGGTATTCATCGACGGATCAAAATGACATGTTGTGCACGTATTATAAAGCGATGCCTGAAACAAAAGCTCACTTCCCTGACCAAGATGGGTCAGATGGCAGGAGGCGCAGGCGTTGGAATTGAGCATAAAGCTGCTATGCACCTTCTGGCCTGCCACATTACGCAAATAACCGTCATAGCCGTCTACACCGCTTTGCCCAGTGCGGTTGGCGTTAAAGATATTTTCATCGGCCAGATTAATGCGTGGTGTCGGGTTTTTATCCCAGGCCGCCAGCACGATGCCAACATTTATGAACAGGCAGAAGATAATGACAGCCAGAGCCGATTTTTGTAAGCTTCTAATTTTGCTCATGCCTGCCACTCCCCCCTAATAATTTTACCTAGTTTTTCTCCACCAGGAAGCCTCTTTCGTCCAGCGAGATGAGCCACTGATTGTTTTCCTTACGGAAAATCAGGCTCTCCTGCAGCTTTAGGCGGCCTTCTTCTAAGCCGTCGTTTTTCATAACCACATCATAAACGGCAAAGATCATGCCGGTGTTTTCAAAATTGGTTTCTTCATTGTTCACGTATTTAACGATGGTGTAGTTCAGGTTTTCCAGAGCAATTTCATCAAACTGTGCTTTTGCCGCATCGGTAACCAAAAAAGATTCATCCCGCCAGGCGCTGCGATGCTCCGACGTTAACATTGTTAAAAGGGTTTCTCTGTCGTCCGCAACCAGAGCATTAATAAATTTTTTCGTAGTACTATAAATCGCGCCATCATCCTCATTAGGTTTCACGGCCTCCAACTTTTTTCGGGGAGACGGGTCATTTTGATCAGCGACTGCCTGACGGCCGCAACCCGCTGCTGTAACAAGGGTAAGGAGAAGCAGGGCAACCCCGAAAGCAACCTTTAGTTTGTTTGTCATAATCGTGAATTCCTCCCCAGAGCAATTATGTGTATTCATACCAAAGAAGCCAATTTTCGCCAAACAGTTTTGTAAAGATGGAGAAGGCACTGCATAGTGCCTTCTCCTGTATACCTTTTTTACCAGGAACCTTGTCCCATGGTGTCGTAGCTATCCCAGTACCACTGGGAGTTCTTCATGGTAGCCGCACTAGAGTTGGCGTGGCAGGACCAGCAGACAGACATGTTCACGTAGCGCTTCAGCGCGGAACTGGTGTTCACATCGTTGGTGCCTGCATATTCGGGATTGGCATCAACCAACTGGGCGTTGGCCAGACTCATGAAGGAAGAATCTGCACCGTGACCGAAGTGGCAGGATACGCAGAGCAACGTGTTGTTGTTGCCTTTAACTTGCATGGTGCCGCCGCCGGTGGCGCCGCGGTTGATGGTATGGCGGTGTGCCTTGGAGTAGACACCGACACCGTCGCCCTGCTGGCTGGCGCTTACACTGAGGTAGTCAACGTGGCAGGAGGCGCAGAACAGGTTATACGGAGCATTATGCGCCTGATTGCCGGTAGCCTGGATAACATTACCGCTGTACGTGGTGCTGTTGATAAAGTCAGACTTGTAGCGGTTTTCTGAAGTGTCATCATAGTTGTAGGAAGCGGTGACTTTCACAACGCCGCCGATATCAACTTTCAAGGGGTGGGCAGTAAGGAAGGCGTCCAAAGTTGCATAGCGTACGCCGCCGTTGGCTGCGGGGAATGCAACTAAGATATAATCAAGGAACGCATCTACCTGAGCCTGATCTTTAAAGTATGCATAGGCTTTACCGTAATTGACGCTGATCTTGGTGTTGAAGATCTTGGTACCGTCAATGGCTGCCAGGGGGCCGCCCACGGTGTTGGGATCATACAGAGTGGGAGCATAAATCCGGGTGGCAAAACGGGCCCAACGGCCGGCCAGTGCGCCGGAACCATTGGTGGCGCCGCCGGGATAGCCGTAGAACCAGGGGTTGTTCACATTCCAACCTGTGGCTGAGAACTTCTTGACATAGGTGGCATGGTCTGCGCCTGTCAGAGCATAATTGGCTTGCCAGAGGCCGCCACTGTTTGCCATGGTGCCAGATTCACGCATACGAATTGCGATGTTGTTGGGGTTGGAGTGCAGAAGGCGGACGCTGTAGGAACCGTGGGGACCGTGGCAGGAAGCACAGGTGAAGTCGCTGGCCCAGGTGCTCTTGGCACGATCTGTTTCGGAATCAGTAAGGCCGTCGTTATCGGAAGCGTGCGCCACATTGGCACGGTTACCGCCGGGGGCGGCAGCAAGCTTCATGGCGCCATTCGCCAAGTGGACGGAGGCGTTCCGGCCCATGTCAGCGCCGAAGGTACCGGCTGTTTTGGAACCGCCAAACGGGTTTTCCGCTGTGGGAGCGGCAAACACGTTGAGGAAGCCCAGTGTGCCGTCATGGCAGGCGGTACAAGTGGTGTACACGCCGTTTCGGAATAATAACTTGCGGGACTGCGCGGTGTGGGTCATATGGCAGGAGGCGCAAGAGTTGGTGTTCAGTTGGAAGTCTGTATGGACCAGTTGGCCCGCAACATTCCTCTGATAGGTATTAAATGTGGAAGGATCACTTGCATCGCTTTTGAAATAAGGGACATTGGTCTCACCGGTATAGTTGGCGTTGAAGATTTGGAAGCCGCCAACGGTGGTGCGGGTGTCGCCTAAGTTACCGGCACGGGGGTCAAGAAAGAAATACCCGGGCGAGTAGACGTTGCCAGCGCCGTCAGTATAGGTATCTGTTGAATCATAAACATATTGGGCACTGGTTTGGTGGGGATCATAGTCACCGGGTGCTGCCATAGCCATGCTGGCCATTACAAGCAGGGCAACCATGGTAAGTACTACAATAAAGCTTGTCTTTTTCATCGATGTTCCTCCTTTAAGTGTAAAACTCTCATGGTGAATCTCCTTTTTGCTCATGTTGCACCTCCTTTCTTCGCAGTATTTGGGAGATATAGAAGCGGTTTCCCGCCTGCTATCTTTTTTACGTTACCGGGCAAGGCGGTAGACGGCTACACGCTGGTTGGAAGTGTCCGTGATAAAAATCCGGCCTCCGTTATCCACGTGCAAGCCATTGGGAAACATAAACTTGTCATTGTCATCACCCTGCCCGCCAAAGGAATGAATCTGTTTCCCTTCCCGGTCAAAGACAAAGACAGTGTGGGACAGGTTGCTGACCACGTATAAATTGCCGCTGCGGTCAACGCCTATGCCCCGGGGGTTGATTAGCACCGAGTTAATGCCATGCCCGGTGGCTGTCCCGTTAATCAACCGTACAGGATTGCCGTCGGGGTCAAAAACAACCACACGTTGACGGCCTGTGTCTGTGACAAATACATTGCCTGCTTCATCCACAGCCACACCGTTTGGTGCCATGAGGTCAAATTCCAGCCCAATTTGGCGCACCAGTTCCTCTGTTTCTAAATCAATGACGAAAATACGGTTCTGGCTGATATCGCTGAGATACATTTGGTTATCAACAATGGTGATATCCCCAGGGGATTTAATCACACCTTGGTTTACCAAGCCAGTTGCAAAATCTCTCTGGTAGATCCCGTCGATGTCATAGACATGAATGCGGCTCAAATATAATTCGGATACATAGATGTTATTGTTCCGGTCACCGGCAATTCCATATGGATAAAGAAACTGACCCTGGCTTTTTCCTTTTTCCCCGAAGGTAAACAGGAAGCCGCCGTTATTATCAAACACCTGAATTCGTGAGTTGTTGGTATCCGAGATATAAATCCGTCCGTGTGCCGCTGTTACGGCCATGGGTTTATCAAACTGCAGTTCCCCGAAACCGCCGTAAATCATTTTGTCAAACACCGGAACGCCCGGACGTAATGGCAGAATCGGCCCCACTGTGCTCGCCGGTGACTGCCCGGTAATAAACAGATATCCGTAAAAACTGAGTACAATAATCAGAGCCGTGATATAAACAGTTCTCGATATTTTCCGGCCCACCGGCCTGGTTAACACACTGCTGATTGTCTCCATGTTTTGCGCGGCTTGTGCCACTTCCCACCTTTCTTTACTGTGCCTTGGTCAGCCGCTCGATTGCCAACTGTGCCTCGGTATATTTAGGATTAAAGGTCAGCGCTTCCTGATACTCTTCAATAGCCGCTTCCACGGAGCCCATCTTCTCGTATGTCATCGCTGTATAAAACGCCACATCACTGGCACCGGGTCTTAATAGCTTCGCTGTAAAATACATATCCAGCGCATCTTCGTACTTACCCAAACTGGTAAAACAAACACCCATATTAAAAAAACCGCGGTAATCATCAGGCGCCAGTTCCGTTACTTTCTGGAACTGCTCCAGCGCCTCGTCCCAAAGCTCCATAGCCTGGTATACATAACCTGCGTTCAGATAAGCAGGCATATAGTTCTCGTCAAACTCCCGGGCGGCGTCTAACTGGACAAGCGCCCGTTCGTAATCACCTTTACGGAGAAAGGTGTAGCCCAGGTTAACCCGGTGCTCCGGCTCCGTCGGTTCCGCTTCCGTCAGTTTCTGGTAATAAGCAATCTCCTTGTTAATACGCTTAAAGTCCTGCTCGTTCCAAAAGTACCGGCCGCCCACAAAGGCAGCGGTCCCGCTGGACAAGGCCACAATCAGGATCAGGTTGATGAAAACTCTCCACAGCGGAGACACATTTTTTGTTTCAGGCACGTTTCCCATGCTTCTTTCCCCTTTCCCTATGCTACATAAAGAAGTCGTTGGACAAATCATTCGGATCAAAGCCACCTGGCGGGCTGTTAAACGGATTGGAATATCCCGGCAGATTATGACAACCCAGGCAAGCAGATGTGGAGTGGCACATAAAGCACTGATACGATACTTTCTGACCCGGCAATACAGGCGGTAAATGCCTGTTGCGCCAGTTTTTCCCGTGCTTGGACGGGTGACATTCAGAGCAGGTCAGCTTGGTAACCTGGGGAAGATCGGCGATATTATTATCATGGCATACCAGGCACCCGTCCTTTTCCTTAGCACCGCTTGTGATTGCTTTACCGTGAAACTCCGTGAAGTTGCCCACATTATGACTGTCCGGCTTCTGACGGTGACAGGTCAGACAAAACCTGTTATCGCGCGTGTATTCTATAAAGTCGGTATTCTCTTTTACTTCCAGCTTTTTTACGCCGACATAGCCATGACAGGAGTTACAATCTGCCAGCTCTTCCCGGGCAAATGACCCGTGGGCCACATTGAAGTCTGTAAGCAGGTGGTTATCCGGTCCGGTCATATCAGTATGGCAGGCGTCACAGGCAGTAGTAATCTTGCGCCGGTAGTGACAGCTCATACAGGTATCCATACTGGGCTGGACCAACTCCCTGGCCATCTGTTGCAGGCCCTCATCCTTGTCCCAGTCTTCAAACCGTACCTTTTGGGTAATTTTTCGTCTGGCGATATCACCGTGGGCCACAGCGCTGTGACATGATGCGCACCGCACCCGGCTGGATGTATGATCTTCATGGGGTATAATTAAATCTCCCGATACCGAAGCCTGACGGGTATAACTGTGACAGCGAAAGCACAGCTCATCATCAATACTGCGGAATAAGCGTATTGGCGTCACGTAATTCTTCAACACTGTGGCTTCGGCCATCCTGGCCAAGTCGGCGGCAAATCGCAACTGGCCGCCAATCCCATCCCCCCGGTGACAATCAAGACAACTGACCCGGTCATGGGATGACGCTTTCCACGTATACACTTCCGGACGCATCGTATGACAGGATGAGCAAAACTGGGGGGAATTTTGCTCAATATCAAAAAACAAAACCATTATTGCGAGGAAAATCACAAGCATACCGAAAAAGTAGAGTATCTTTTTATTTCTTCCTGCGGGAACATCGTTTGAGCTGTAGTTTGACATTTGTCGTCTCCCGTCGGGGTCATACCTAATAATTCGTCTCGATTTTCTAAATTCCTTCTGTTTATGTTAACAAGTTAGACGTTTTTGTCACAATTTGTAGTAGTAGTTTACGGATAATATGGATTACTCTCCCAAGAAATAAGCACGCCTCAACGAGGCGTGCTTATTTCTTGGGTGGCAAAAGCTTCGGCAGCGGGACATGGGGACAGGTGGAGTGACACAGCCCAGCTGGACACGAATAAGTGCACCATTCTCTGATTCTCTTAGAATTTTACATAGGTTTAATTTTTCGTGGGCTCTGCCCACACCCGCCACTATAGAGGCGAGATAATATTTCTTGAGTTTTCCATTGCGGCATATCGTTGGCGATTTATATGCTGTAAGGGTAGCAATGTCTTAAGCGGACCGGTACGAATAGGTTGAGGGCTTGACCTTAAACATTGTGTTAACTTTTGTGAATGGTTCTAAAAATACATCGCTGTGTAGTTTTGAGAGAATTTCTGGTGAAAATCGCGGAAGGGTCACACCCGTTCCCATTCCGAACACGACCGTTAAGCCTTCCAGCGCCGATGGTACTTGGGGCAGGTCCCCGGGAGAGTAGGTCTCCGCCAGATTATTTTTATATGTTTTTGCACGGCAAAACAGATTACCCGATTATTTGATATGTAGACAGCGGCCCTTTTTATATTCATTCCTTACCACCCGGTGACGAGGAATTTACCACTTAATAGGGAATATTGTTGTTAAAAATACGTATATGGGGGAGGAGTATATGAAGAAATATTTCGGTTGGATTTTAACTTTATATTCACTTTATGCAATTTTATACGGGCAATTTGGAAAAACAAGGTTGCGTTTTACGCACACCCCATTTTACTATGTAAGTTTTATTTTACTGTTAATTGGGATATTTCTTTTGCGTTCTTACTATAAAAAGAATTAAGTGAAGAGGTTAAAGGGTGAAATTTGAGACGCAAAAAAAAAGTTTTTAATCTATTAATGATTCCAGTGCAGAAAGGCTAAAAAAATCATCCTATTTTTTTCTCTGAGAACTCCCCCAAGCAGCAGTTATTACCATCTTATGGATAATATTTTTTCTGGATGTCCGTAATTATCAATAAGATCTTTGCATAATGGTGTTTTCTCCTTCAAAAACTTCATGTGAGGAGGTCTTTCTTCTATTTAACCCGCTATTTCCTCTAAATGGTCACAAGTACCCCTTGGTGTATGTCGGCATTTTTTCTGTATTTTCGACGAGTATCTCCTTGGGAGAAACGAACGATTTGATGGAAGTTGTGAGCGATTATTTTCAAGCCTATGACCAAACTACAACTCACTAATCCGCGAACTCTAAGTTTCCCAGCTCCATGTGCGCGCTTAAGGGCGGAATTAGTTCCTTCGATAGCGGCACGTTTACTACCGTTTTCGTTTCGATCTTTCTTGTCCATGAGGATTAAACGAGTATTTTCAGCAATGAGGCTTTTCTGGCTTACACGCAAGACAGTATCTTTTTTTTGGAACTTTATTGGGCATTGATCCTTTAAGGAGCATTGAGTGCAGATATTTATGTTAAAGTGAGCACTCAAGGTGCCACTCTGCGGATTAAAGTCACTTCGTAAGGGCTCCTGCAATTTCGGACAGCTCACGATCTTTTCGAAGTGTTCAATGTTAAAGGCATTGTAAGGCAGTTGATCCGACGTGACATTTCGCCCCGTCATATCCGTGTAATGGAGTTTGATTTTCGAGCCCTTCCGCTTTTTTAATGAGATCGCTGCTATAATATCCACCGTCCACGTAAACATCCTTAACTGAAGTTGTTTCTTGAAGTTCTGTAAGACTCTCATCAGCCATTTTGACATCACTTGTGCTATTGGGTTCCACTTGGTAATCCGTAACAATTTGAACTGGATTATTGTCTGCGCATGTCTCAGCGAGATTGACCACATAGCCAACGTGACTCTTGCCCGCTTTTTTCCGATACGTTGCCTCTGAGTCAAAGGCGGATTGAAGGGAACTCGCGGCGATATCTTTGTTTTCTTTAGCTAGCCACACTTTGCGTTCGTAATCATAAAACGTTTGCTCTTTTATAAAGCGAACGAGTACCTGAATTTCTGGACGCATTTGCAATTCCTGGTTGGTGTCGGAGGCTTGGCCCTGAAAAATACCGGTGTCCGGCCGATAAAATACGAGTAAGAATCCCGCAGTCCGTATCGTGGCTCATAATAGAATTTCCGAATATCCTGTGGAATATGACAGTCCTGGCAATTAGTTAACGGTTTATGGGCCGAGTGGAACCATTTCTTCGTCCACCCAGATTCTTATTGTCCCCATTAGCGCGCTTCTGATTTCGTTTGTGATAGATCTCGTGCAGGTAATGGCAGTAGTGGTTAATGAAGCAGCCTGTATAAAGGATTATTCAAACATGAACTAGTAGAGGAACAAGAACCATAATATAGGCTATAACTTAAAATAAGTAAGAGGCTGCCGGATTGTTGTACGGCAGCCTCTTACTTATTGTTGCTGTTGTTGGCCCTGATTCATTGGATTGCTTTCAGTAATATATTTCATACGGCTGTTTAGTTGCTGGAGATGGTTGTCCATATCTTGGCTCATTTGCTGAAACATTGTTTTGGCAGCTTCGTCTTCGGTAGACTGCGCAAAAGTATCGTAGTTGCCTTTAGCGCTTTCACATGCGGCAATAGCTGTTTTTAAATCTGACTGAACAGTCATGAGTTTCCTCCTCAAAAAATTATTTAAACATTATAGTTTTTTGCCATTTACACGGTTTTATACAGTTATTAATTGGATTATCTTTCGGCGGCTTTTTTTGCTGTGTTCTTCCCAATACACCGTGGGTTCACTGTTGACCGGAAATCAATGTGCATAGAAGTGGAAGCTTGGCACAAATTATAATTGGTGATGAATCTCGTTCCTGGAGCATAGGTGACTCCCCTTCACGTTGGGAATTCTCTATGGCAGAGAGGGTGCCGGCGGAAATAGTATTCAGAACCGGTGTGACCCGTGCTGATTTGGATTTATCAATGCTTGATGTTAAAAAACTGAATATTACTGCGGGAGCGGGAGAGCTGACAATTCATCTGGGTCAGACAGATACAGAAATTATTAATAAATGCATCTGCTGTCACCCTGTCAAATAGTATGTAGTAACAGTTAAAAGCGCGGAGGTAGAGAAAATGCGGGATAAGGTGGCCATCATTGGAGCCGGTCCCGGGGGACTTAGTGCGGCCCGTGAGGCAGCCTCCCTTGGTTTATCGGTTACAATCTTTGAAAAAGCTTCCGTTGGGGAACGTATTTCCTGTGCAGAAGGTTTTTTTGATTTGCTCAAACTTTTAGAACATCCCATCGCCGGTATCCGCTGTAAAGTCAAGGAAGCTATACTTTCTGCTATAGATACCTTTACTGTAGATTGTACCGGCCTTCATCTGTGGGTAATCGACCGGTTGGAGTGGCAAAAAGCGTTGGCAGAGGATGCCTGTCGGCGCGGCTGTCAACTCTACGAGAATACACCTGTTACCGCTATTAATTTTTCACGCTTGCAAAGTGATTATGACTGGATTGTAGATAGCAGTGGTGTATCACCGGTTTCAAAAGCAAAGTTTAAGCTGCCGCCAGTCCGTCTGGGAATGACAGCACAGTATACCCTCGCCGGGGATTTTTCCTCTTTGTTTGGTAAAATAAAAGTGGCAGTGGAACCGCATTATTGTGGCTATTATTGGGTTTTTCCCAAAGCCCGGGACTGTGCAAATGTAGGTGTGGGCTGGTTTGGCAAGCGCAGTAGAGGACTTCAGATTCATCAAGAATTAAAACGGATTATTGAAAAAGAGCAACTTGACCATTATCAGATTCTCAGGCAAACCGGTGGCCCCATACCTCTTTTACGCCGAAAAGAACTGGTTCTTGGCAATACACTGTTGGTGGGGGATGCCGCAGGACTGGCTTCTCCCTTACACGGTGGAGGCATTGACATAGCCTGTATTTCCGGAATTCTAGCGGCCAGAGCCATAGGTGCAGCCAGTTCTGAACAGTACATGCAGTCGGTTCAAAAAATACTTGGATCCCGTCAAAACCTGGAGCAAAAGATTTTTGAGTATTTGGAGAAGACAGAGATTACTTCTATTAACGAATTTATGAAAATAGGGTTTGGCCAACCGGATAAAATAAGCACACTAAAAAAGATTAAACAGGCCATAACACAGGAAGCGACCCTTCTCCAGTATGTCATGCAGGGCCATGTTCAGGCCGACTGGACCAACGGGCTCATTCTTGATGATTTGCCACTTACGGCAAAGCCGCTGATTCGTAAAATAATGTCTGGTCAAATCACCCATTGATTGTAGACTGGCTTTTAGAATCTTTCCTGCTCGGCCTGATAAGGAATCGTATTCGGAAATACCATACGTCCAGAAAAAATAGGATCTCCGGCTAGCACCACGCAATCCAATTCATCGCCATCTGAATCCTCTGGCTTTATACCATTTCAATATCAGAAATAACGGTTTTTTGGTTCTCAACTGGCAAAAATTTCTTATTCATTTGCAAAAAACCTTTCAATCGAATAATGCTCATGAGAATAAACTTGAAGTTGTTATAACTTGTTTTTTTGGACTGCATATCTAGTAGCGCATGGACGCTAAAACTTATCTCATTGTGTTGACATTGTGAGCACATTTGGCTATAATAGGATTGCAAGGGGGTGAACTTATGGCAAAGACGGCAAACATCAACATTCGAATTGACCCGGAAACTAAAGCGGGAGCAGAGCAGCTTTTTGCC